>WNGG01039061.1_pt1 | contig 11001 bp, 10 predicted proteins | sample 5400661 | NCBI WGS metagenome assembly WNGG01 (sample SAMN13153372, study PRJNA577476) | soil metagenome | isolation source: 100 cm soil or saprolite under Garry oak tree replicate 1 | place: USA:California | collected 2016-06-15 | reverse complement strand
TACATGCCCTGCGGGACGTGCGAGGTCTGCCGCACCGAGGACTATCGCTTCTGCCCGCAGACCGACCCCAGCGGCAGCCAGCAGCCGCTGTTCTACGGTACCACCCCGGTGGACGTCCCGCCGTCGCTGTGGGGCGGCTACAGCCATTACCTCTATCTTCATCCCAACTGCGTGATGCACCGGGTGCCGGACCACATCCCGCCGGCGCAGGCGGCCCTCTTCCTGCCCATGTCCAACGGTGTGGAGTGGGTGTACCGCTATGGCGACTTGCAGCTGGGCGATACGGTGCTAGTGCAGGGTCCAGGCCAGCAGGGCCTGGCCGCGGTGCTCACCGCCAAGGAGGCCGGCGCCGCCTGCATCATCGTCACCGGCCTGAGCCATGACGCCCATCGCCTGGCGCTGGCCAGGGAACTGGGCGCCGACCACACCATCGACGTCGAGACCGAAAATTTCCGAGACAAGGTGTTGGACATTACCAGCGGCAAGGGCGTCAACGTGGTGGTGAACGTCACCGGGGGTGGCACAACCACCGTGGCCGATGCGATCGCGGTCGCTGCCAAGCAGCGTTGCACCATCGTACTGGCCGCGGCCGGCCAGGAAGAGATCAACGTCGGCAGCATGGGTCGCGCCAAGATCGTGCTCAAGCGCGCCAACGGCCACTCCTACTTTGCGGTGGAGCAGGCCATCCGCCTGATTGCGTCGGGCAAGTACCCGCTGCGTGAGCTGTGCACGCACAGCTATGGCCTGGCAGACGTGGGCCTGGCCATCAGGACAGTGGCCGGCGACGGCGTGCCGGGTGGCATCCACGTGTCTGTACTTCCCTGGCGTGAGCCGTAGTCGTTACCCACGGGGATCCAGTACCGGGGTCCTGTGTAGCACTCCCCTCCGCTCAGCCATAGCGCCCGGGCGCTGGGGGGAGCCCCAGGGACTGGCGGCCGAAATCCTCGGCAGCAGCGTCCCAACTGAGGCCTTGATGGTGTGACGCGGCGTGGGCATCGCGGTGGCAGCGCTGGATCGCCTCGGACTCAAAAATGGCACCGCCACCGCTCGCCTCGAACAGCCGGTTGACGGCCTGGACGCAGAGCCTGGCGGCGAAGGTCTTATCGCGCCGGTAGCGGGCGCGCTCCAGGGGCGTGAACTCCTCCCCCCGCTCGGCTTTCTCGAGCATCTCGCGAATGGCACGTCGGTGCAACTCCCGGGCCGCGTCTACCTCGACCGACGCCTCGGCCAGCCGCACCTGTACGAGTACGGAATCAGCCGTCCTACCTGGGCCGGACGTGCCCCGGAGGCGGTCCGTGAACGCGTCGACGGCACCCTGGGCAATGCCGATGAGGGGAGCGACCAGGTCCCACCCCGTCATGCACCGCAGGGGCAGGCGATAGCTCAGGCGCCTATGCAGCTCCCAGCCTGTCCACTCCCCATCGCCGGCGCGGCTTGGGTCCAGCGTGCGGTGCTCCGGGACAAAGGCATCTCGGACCACGATGTCCTTGCTGCCCGTGCCACGCATTCCGGAGGTGAACCACGTGTCGAGGATGTCGTAGTCCGGGCGTGGTAGCAGGGTCCAGATGAGTCCGTTAGGGCGCGGGACGGCTAGCATCGCCCAACTGGCGGCGTCGCAGCCGCTGGAAAAGCTCCAGTGCCCGGAGACCCGCAGACCGCCGGCCACGGGCTCGGCCTGGCCACGGGTCGGATTGAGGGCGCTGGACGCGAGGGTATCCGGTCCACTGGCGAAGAATTCCTCCTGGGCCGGTGCGGGGAAGTGACCGACCCACCAGTTGTGGACTGTCCAGAGGGAGTAGCACCAGGCCGTAGAGCCGCACGCACGGCCCAACTCCCAGCTCACGTCAAAGGCCGCGTCATATTCGACGCCAAGGCCACCATAGCGCTGCGGGTTGCCGAGGCGGATAAGACCGGAAGAGACCAGGTCCTGCACCGTCTCGGGGGGCATTTGTCGCAGCTGTTCGGTCCGGGCCGCCCGCTCCTGCAGGACTGGCAGCAACTCGGCGGTCCGGCGACGCAGCTCTTCGCGGGTCACGGATGTCTCTCGTACGGATGACGACACGTTGCTCCTCCTCTGCCCCTTATACCTTCACCCACCGACACTCCGGCAAGTGACCATGCGCCCCACCATCCCGGCACGTGCACTGTGCCTCGTCCTTTTTGTAATAACCTAGGGAGGCCAAAAAAGCCTCAAAGCCGGTATAGAATGTCTCCCCCTCGTCTATAGACTGAAAGCCTGCCTGAAAGGCTTGCCGCAGTTCCTCCTGCGTTGGTTGCACAGCCCGTCTCCCCTACTCACGTGCAAACAATGCTAGTCGTGCACCGGACACCGCTCCTGCAGTGCCCTGGCAGCTATAATATCTCTGCTTGGAAGCGTGTCAAGTGGACTGCGGAGAGATGGAGAGGTCTCAGAGGATGAAGGCCTAACGGGGCAAGCTCAGCCGACCGGCTACGCCGGCGGCTGGAGCGCAGCGTTCGACGGGTTACGCCGCGGCGCCGCTGTACTAGTACTGCGTACCGCAATTACCGCGCCAGTTTGGCGCGGGGAAAGCTCTTGTTTTTGCGTGCGATCTAGTCGAGATCGTGTCGGCGAGCGTGCTGGCGATGATCCGGTAACCGCGCTCGTTGGGATGAATCGGGTCCTCGTCGGGACGCTCGAACAGCGTCCGGCCACCGGCCGCACGGAAGGCGGTGGCGCAGTCCGCGAGCCGCACGCCGCGACTCTGAGCCACGTCGATGACGACCTGGTTGTATGTCTCACGAAGGCTGGCGACGCTATCGCCCCGTGCGACAAAACCCTTCTCGACAAGCCAGTTCGGCGTGCTGTCGCCGGAGGGCGCAGTCACCAATACCGCCGTGAAATGATCACGCGCGGCCAGACGCACGAATTCCTCCAGCACGTCACGATAGCGCCCGGGAGGAATCTGGAGCGGGATGTCCGCCGCAGGCGTGAGGCGGTTACGCAGGAAGTGCAGGCTGCGCCAGGTAGCCTCCCAGAGGTAGCTCCGTACTGCCGGCTCCTTGCCGGCAATCCGCCGCTGAAACCACTCACGGATGGCCGAGTCCTTCTCCCGCCACATGTCGTTCCATCCGAAGTAGATCGTCACGATGTCGGGCTGCAGGCGCTCGAGCTCGCTTTGGAACCACTCCAGGCCATGCAGCGAGGTATAGCCGATGACCCCAGCATTCAGGACCTCGAACTTTCCCGTACCGAACTGCCGATCGAGCATGGATTGCAGCATCTGCGGGTAGGGCTGCCCGCCACCGAAGGTACAGGAGTCGCCGAGGCAGATGATGCGGGTGACGCCGGGCGGCTTTTCGATCGAGATCTCGCGGCCACGCAACCCGAGCGAATTGATTTGGACCTGCGCGTCCGGATCCGCTGCCCCGCGCCGGTTTCGGAAGGTGAGCACCGGATCGTATTCGAGAAAGCGGGCCACGGTGTTGCCGCTGAAGTGTCCGTAGCGGGCTTCGTACTTGAACCGTTCGAAGGGAACGAGACGGAAGCAGATCTCCCCTGCGAGCAGGGCGATGCAAGTCCCCGCCAGCACCAAAGCGAGCCTCTGGATGAACCTCCGGGAGAGGCTCGTATCCCAGATCCGCGATGTCGTCCTCTTCATGCGGTGTTTCTCCCTTAAGCGCGCAAGAGCACAGCGCACAACACCACTCCCCCCGCCAAACCCACCAGAGCACTATACAGCACCAGCGCCAGACGTTGCCATTTGCGCAGGGGCAGAGGGACATCCTGCACGCCAGCGGGCCAGGCGCGCAGCGCCGCAACGCGTCTGGGTTGGACCAGGAACTGCTGCACCGCTTGCAGGGCCAGCATGCCCAGCACGAGGGCCAATTTCAGACTCAAGACCGGAATAAACGTGGGCGAGATACTGCCGGCAGTTATGACGGTGGCATACCAGACATGCATGAGATTTACCAGCCCGGTAAACAGGACCAGGCCGACCGCCGGCCACACAAGCGCGCGGAAGCGGGCTTCCAGGCTCAGCGCGAAGTGTATCCGTTCACTGGTGGCGGCCCGTGCCAGGGTGGGAAACACCACCAGTACCTGAAACACTACACCCCCAATCCAGATGATAGCCGCCAGGAGGTGGAGCCAGAGAATCAGGGCCCGGAGAAGGAATGGCATGCTCGTCCCCAGCCCACCGCTACAGCGTACTCTGGCGCGCCGTGTACACCGCGGCCAGGAGGGTCACGACACCGAAAAGCACCGTGATCCCCAGGGCCGGTGCCAGGCCTGGAACGGCGCCGGCAGCCGCCGGATGCGCCAGATACAGACTGCGGCGCAGCGCCGCAATGCCATAGGTGAGCGGATTGCAGCGCATCACCCAGAGGAGCCATAACGGCACCCCGGTGAGCGGAAAAAAGGCGCCAGAGAGCAACCAGAGAGGCATCAGGAGCAAATTCATGATGGCGTGAAAACCTTGCGTGGACCGCATCCGCCAGGCAATGATCAGCCCGAGATTGGTCATCGTAAAGGCGATACAAAAGAGCACCACCACCACCAGCAGGAGCGACACCAGACTGAAGCGCAGACCGGCCAACGGCGCCAGGAGCAGGAAGAGCACGCCTTGCAGGAGCGCCAGGGTCGTGCTGCCCAGTGCCTGTCCCAGCACAATGCTGGTGCGTGTCACTGGCGCCACCATTACCCCCTGTAAAAATCCCTCGCGACGGTCCTCAACAATCGCAATCGTGGCAAAAATCGCGGTGAACAGCATGACGAGCGTCAACACGCCCGGATAGAAGTACTCCATATATCCGGTGCCCGCCGGGACATCGGCAGGCCGAAAGGACGCCTGCATGCCGCCCCCGAGGAGCACCCAGAAGACCAGGGGCTGCGCCAGGGCACTGCCCCACCGGCTGCGCTGGCGTAAGAAACGCGTCATTTCGCGCCACCACAAGGTCAGCACCGCCAGGGCTGCGCGGCGTAGCGCATGGGACGTCTTGTCATCAAGGCTGTGCATTACTCCCCGCTTTCCCAGAAACGATGGCCAGTGAGGTGAATAAACACGTCTTCCAGCGTCGGCTTGCTAAAGGTGACGGCCTGAATCTGGGTCGCGAAGGCTTCCACCACATCGCGCACGAACGTATGGCCATGCGCCATCTCGACCCGCACGCTGCCGTCGACGACCACCGGCGTACACCCAAAACGCTCCCGTATCTGGCTCTGCAGACCTGCCGGGTCCGGCGTCTGCACTACCACGACATCTCCGCCCACACGCGCCTTCAGCTCATCCGGCGTGCCGACCGCGACCAGGCGTCCCTGATGCAGGATGCCGACGCGATCACAGTGCTCGGCTTCCTCCAGGATATGGGTGGTCAAGAGCACACTCACCCCTTCCTGGTCACGCAGATGCTCCAGATAGGCCATAAAATCGAGGCGGGCGCCTGGATCGAGGCCAGTGCTGGGCTCATCGAGCAACAGCAAGGCCGGTCCGTGCAGGAACGCTTTGGCCAACTCCACACGGCGTTGTAGCCCTCCCGACAGGGTCTCGACCAGCTCAGCGCGGCGGTCCGCTAATCCTAGACGCTGCACCACGAGCTGGATACGCTCGCGCAAGGGCTTGCCGCTCATGCCATAGAGATGCCCATGGTGCCGCAGATTTTCATACACCGTGAGTTTGCGATCCAGGCTGGGATGTTGAAACACCACGCCCAGGTGCGGTCTGATAGCCCTGGCCGCGCGCCGCAGGTCATATCCTAACAGCTCCACCTGTCCCTCCGTCAGCGGCATGAGCGTGGCGAGCAGGTGGAAGAGGGTCGTTTTGCCGCCGCCATTGGGCCCTAAGAGCCCAAAAATTTCCCCCCGTGCGACCTGCAAGGACACATCGGCGAGGGCGACCCGTGTGCCATAGCGGTGCCAGACGCCTTTGATAGTGATGCCCGGCTCTGGAACAGTGGCAGGAGGCACCACGGCGTGCTGCGTTTCACCATCCCTTGTCATCACCGTCTCCCAGCCCCTGGTCCTCGACAGGATCAAAAATGTGATCGAACGCCAGCCATAGACTGCGCGAGTAGCGAAAGAACAGCACGGGGAAAAGGGCACAAAACCCTGCCCACAGCAGCAATTGCTGCGCCAGCGACACTGCAGTCCACCACTCCAGGGCAAAAGAACCGATGAGCGCGAGCACTACCGTGACGCCGTAGTTAATGTACATGGCTCCAAGGAAATAGCCTTGCTCACGTTCAAAACGTAACTGGCAGCCAGAGCAGCGCTCATACATAGTGTAGACAGAGGCCCCCCACTAGTAAACGTACGGCCCGCGCCACACGGCGTTGCCCGTCAGACATACCCCGAGACCTCAGGAAAAACGCTGCTCAATCCGTGTACGGCCAATGTACATGAGCAGCAAGATCGTGATGATCATCTTGAGGATATTGTCTAGGACATACCCCCCATGCCCGGTCGTGATAGGTTCGAACCAGATCTGGCCAAAATAGACCGCTATCGCGAGTAGCAGGGTAATGTACGCGCCAATGAGCCCCCACTTCTTGGCCAACAACAAGCCCACGCCAAAGACGATAGCCGCCAGCGCCAGGATACCCTCAGCGTAGGAGGCATGGCGCAGTTGTAAGCTTGCCAGTACGAGCAACACGAAGCCAAACACGACAATGTCCCAGAAATCCGCGAGTCTTTCGAACATACCGTGCTCCCTGAGAGCGTGTGCACGCCCAGGACGCCGACACCCCCTGTGGGCATGACTTGCGCCTTGGTCTTCATGCTATCCTGATCGCTGGTGTTATATAGCAGGTCTGCCGCAGCGGCTCAAGGAGGATACCATGCCTCGCTCGCCCGCACCATGGCCGTCTCCATGCCGCCAGCACTGCCCGGTGAGCCTACGCAGCCACGCCAAGATGTCGGGGGAAGCACAACAGTCCTGGTGTAGGGACGCCCAGACACAGCTGTGCGCTTGTGCATACACTTGACACGCGCGTGCGCCCCTCGCCCCCAGCCATGGCAAGCGCAATGCAGCGCGCTAACCCACTCCACTGCCGCCATTTGCCAGTGACACCTATTTATAGAGAGCGACTCCGCTGTCCCATGGCATGCTCCTTGCCCTATTACCCGGATACCCAGCGGTGGGACTCAGAAAGCACGCCCATGGAAAGCTCCCCTCAGGAGAGGCACAGAATGCACAGATGCCGGGTTCCTCTTACATGTTCTGCTCTGCTTCGCTCCCTCTTCCCAGCTGCACGCTTGCTGGGGGTCATAGGTTCTATCCTGCTTGTCTGTTCCTGTAGTGGGAATGCCTCTACGGATGCTCCCACTGCCTCTGCGAGCACTCCCACTGCCTCTGCGAGCACTCCCCCGCCCTCTACGAGCACTCCCCCGCCCTCTACGAGCACTCCCCCGCCCTCTACGGATACTCCCCCGCCCTCTACGGGGCACGTGAGCCTCGCCTGGGATGCCGTGAGTGCTCCCAATCTGAAGGGCTATTGGCTGTACTATAGCCAAACGTCGCGCACCTATACCTCGCATATTGATGTCGGCACCCAAACCACCTACACCGTGACAGGCCTCACCGCTGGCCAGACCTATTATTTTGCAGTGACGGCCTATGATGGCACGGGCAACGAGAGTCCGTTTTCCAATGAAGCGATCATCATAGCCACGCCAGCTCCGGCAGCCACCTCGATGGCCAACTCGACCCGTCTCCAGGCGTCCTTGCCAGTGGCGTTTACCGATGCATCCACGGGCGCCAGCACCGGACCTGGCAACAGCAGTACAGCCATGCAAACGGACCAGACTACAGTTGCTTCGGCCCTACTGGAGGTTGGTGAACTGACGGTGGACTTCCTGTGGAAGCGTGTCACCTTTCGTCAGACGTTTATTGATCCGATCGTGGTGGCTACCCCACTGAGTTCTAACGACTTCGCACCGGCTACAGTCCGGATCCGGAATGTCGGGCCCGCCGGCTTTGAGATCCGCGTCGAGGAGTGGGACTATCTCGATGGGGTGCACGCACCGGAGAGCGTCAGCTATCTAGCCATGGAACGTGGTCCGCACGCCCTCGGCACAGGCATCCGGGTCGAAGCCGGTCGTCTGGCGACGAACGAGCTTCCGTCTCAGCCCTTTACCTCTGTCACGTTCAGCCAGGCCTTCGGCGTGGCACCGGTGGTACTCACCGCGGTCACCAGCGTCAACGAAGCCGACGCCGTGATCACACGCCTGCGCAGCATCACTTCCCGCAGCTTTGAAGTACGCCTGCAGGAGCAGATGAAGCATGTGCAAAGCCATGCGACGGAGACGATCGATTACATCGCCTGGGAGCCGTCTTCCGGGAGCGTAGATGGCCTCACCTTCGAGGTGCAAACGACGCCTGATGTAGTGGCCACAGCGATGTCCCCCTTGCAGTTTACAGAGCATTTCCTGGCCATCCCGATGTTTCTGGCGGCCATGCAGACGACCAATGGCTGGGAGCCTGCCACTCTACGGTGGGACCACAAAGAGCCGGCGGGTGTGGAGATCCAAATCCAAGACGAAGCCTCGGGCAGCGATGATGCCCCCCCTCTCACCGAGGTGGTAGGCTATATGGCCTTCACCTCCCAGTAGGGGTGAGCCAGAGTGTTGCCCACGAGGGGCGCAGCACGGGCAACACTGCGCACCCATGGGGAACCGTGTACAAGCTCTACTCATCCAGGACAGACGGCTCCTACCTGCTAGCGGCCGGGGCCGTCAAAACCGCCATGCGAGTCCGCCTGAGACGCCGTAATCGGGCGACCCGTCGCTCAGCCCGACACTCACCGAGCCGGTAAGCCCCACTGCCTGGACGACCTTGTACTCCGCGCCGAAGCGGAACTCCAGCGAATTGTCCCGCCCTGGGGAGATCGCCCCCGCTGGGTATCCGCGTAAGGCGGGATAGTTGGAATATGACTGCCGTTACTCAAAAATGCACGGCATGCCCGTCTCTGGTGGCCGCGGCTTTAGAGGCTTGAAACCATTGTGGTATAACGGTGTCCCGCCTTAAGTGGGTACCCCTCCCGCTTCGCCTCCTCCCGGGCCAGGCCGAGGACAATCGCGATGTCGCCGAAGCCGAGATGCTTCTGCTCCCGTAAGGTAGTGACCGTACTCTCCGGGACCTTGAACTCCCTGGCCAGCCTGCTCACTACCCTCTGGTTCCCTGTAGGGGTTGAACTCGCCGCGGCAGCCCTGGCGTCGAGCCGGGCTGCCTCGGCCTGGAGCCGGTTGGCCTGCCGCTGCCCCGCGGGTGCCCCAGGCCTGGCCACATGGATGACGTCCTTCTCTGTCGCCTTCACGCTCTTTACGACCACGCCGAGGTTCTTGTAGCCGAGCTCGCGGGCTAGCTGGCCCCACCCCTGGCCGGACTGACGCAGGGCCAGGATCTCGTTCAGAGACTTCGCGGTGAGCGGGTTGGGCTGGTTGGCGGTGAGCCCGAGGAGGATGGAAATTTCCCCGTAGCCCAGCCCCTTCGCTCGGAGGTTCTCGACGTCCTGCACCGTGAGGGAGCGGGGAGCGCTGTTGGCGTCGAACGTAAACTTGGTGCTACTCCACTCGTCCACAATTCTGGCGGTCACCCGGCTGGAATCGGCTGGGGCTGTCGCCCTGTCGATCTTCTGGCCCAGCGTGGCCAGGTGCTTGTCGGCCTTGCCGAACGGCTCCGCACCCCACGCTAGACCTCCCATCAACGTTACAGCCAGCACGAGCATGATCAGAGACATGGCCTTCAAATACTTCCTCATGGCTTGTACCCTCCTTTAGTGCGACGGCCTCGACCCATTGGAAGCCGTCGGTGGGCTGATAGGAGACCCGCCGCTTTTCCTGCACCGCCTCGCGGGCCACCCAGCTCGAAATGTCTATGATAGTGCCGCCGAGGGCCGCTCCCCGCCACGCCCCCTGCCTGGTATGCGCCACCTGGTGACCAGCAATCGCCAGCATGGATATGGCGGGGAGGATCAGTTTGCAGTAGTTCTATTATACCAACGAAAGCAGGTTTCCCAAATCGATTCATGCCGTCACCGCGCAGGGGTCTGCATTGAAAGTCGCCCTTTTTGTTGTTGCATATAGCCTTGACTGTTGTCTCAATGACTTACATGGGGATCACCAGGAGCGTATCGATCCGCGAGGAATCACACACCACGGTCTTTTTCTGGAACAACAGGGTCCCCTCACATTCGACCAGCACGTCGTCAAAGAAGCCCACAGCAAACACCACCATCTCGCCCGTGTGCATGGTGCGAATGACCTGAAAGTTGGTGTGGAAGCGCCAGCCTCCCCCTGGCTCCTCGCACCGTAGACGGGTGCCCGACACCAGGTGCCGATAGACGTGCGGCTCATAGATATTCGCCCGCCGCAGGGCCACTATACGATCGTGCATCATGCCCTGCCCGCGGCAATACACAAAGCTCGCCGGCAGACCACGGGCGTAATTCTCCCGGGAGACAATGCGGTACAGGCCGTCCACTGTAAAAAACGCCGGCCAGCGCTCCAGCGCATCGTCGTCAATGCACCCGATGTAGTCCGCCGTGCGGCGCTCTACCCGGCGGATGAGGTCGTCGTCCGGTGCCATGTGCCCGCGCCTCGTTACACGTCCATCATCGTCCGATAGGCCTGCCAGAAGCCCCGCACTGAGGCTTCGCTCACCCGGCTGCTCTGGCTCGCCACCTCGCGTCCGCCCATTTCGAGCACCGCCGTCTGGTCGGGGTCATGGGCAATGGTGCGCTGAATCCAGCTGCCGATCATGCCGTCCTCCATGGACACCAGCCCGGCCGGGCCGACCAGGTTGTTCTGCAGTAGGCGCATCTCGGCCTGTTCCGGCGTATCGTCGGCATAGCCAAACAGCAGCCAGTGCAATTCGCAGGCGTCGACCCCTTGCGGCACCATCAACCGCAGGGCCAGTGAATTCTGAATTTGCTGCACGACGAAATTGGGAAAGATGCCTTGAATCGCGTTGGTTACGCCGTCCGGGAACTCCGTCCAGGTCTGCACCACCCGCGGGTCTGCCAGCTGAAAATCCTTCTGCATGGCCC
>WNGG01009989.1_pt1 | contig 11001 bp, 10 predicted proteins | sample 5400661 | NCBI WGS metagenome assembly WNGG01 (sample SAMN13153372, study PRJNA577476) | soil metagenome | isolation source: 100 cm soil or saprolite under Garry oak tree replicate 1 | place: USA:California | collected 2016-06-15 | reverse complement strand
AACGACCACCAGACAGCAAGACACACCCGAGAGAAAACACACCGAACTCCCAAGAAGCAGTTGAAAGCCCAGCGACTTCGCAAGAACTGGACCCAGGTCTATGTGGCGACGATGATCGGCACGAGTGATGTGGAGGTTTCCCGTTGGGAGACAGGTGCAGCCGAACCAAGCCTCTACTTTCGTGAGCAGCTGTGTGCGCTCTTTGGCACCACTCCTGAAGCACTGGGGTTCGTCTCTCCTGCTGAAACGGCACACGAAGAGCCCGCGGCACGATTTACTGTCTCCCTTCCCCTGCCCCTCACCTCGCTCATCGGACGCGAGCAGGAGGTAGCAGCAGTCTGTGCGCTGTTGCGGCGTGGGAAGGTGCGCTTGCTCACCCTGACGGGGACGGGAGGTGTCGGCAAAACACGTCTGGCGCTCCAAGTCGCGACCGAGATGCAGAAGGACTTCACCGATGGCGTCTGCTTTGTTTCGCTCGCCCCCCTGCGAGACGCAGCATTGGTGCTTCCCACCATTGCCCGTGCGCTTGGCTTGCAAGAGAGCGGGACGCGATCTCCGCTCGAGCACGTGAAAGCGGCTCTGCGTGGGCAGCACCTGCTGCTCGTGTTGGACAACTTCGAACACCTGATGGAAGCCGCTCCGCCCCTATTAGAGTTACTTGCTGCCTGCCCTTTCCTCAAGCTGCTGGTCACGAGCCGGGCGGTGCTGCATGTGCGTGGCGAACGTACGTTTGTCGTCCAGCCGCTGGCCATACCCGATCTCCACCAGCTGCCCGATCAGGAGACGCTTGCACGCTCTGGAGCCGTAGCCCTATTTCTTGAGCGTGCCTGCGAGGTCATCCCCGACTTTGAGCTGACTGAGGAGAACGCTCCGCTCATCGTCGAGCTCTGTTACCGCCTCGATGGACTCCCCTTGGCGATTGAACTCGCTGCAGCCCGGCTCACGCTGCTGCCCCTGTCTGCGCTCTTGGAACGGTTGGAGCATCGCCTGGCCGTCTTGACAGGTGGGCCACGCGATCTGCCTGTACGGCAGCAGACCTTGCGCAACACCCTCTCGTGGAGTTACGAGCTTCTCTCGCCAGCAGAACAACGCCTCTTCCGTCTGCTTGCCGTCTTCGTCGGTGGCTGTACGCTGGAGGCAGTGGAAGCTTTCCCGGAAATGCTTGATGGCAGCAAGCATACAGAGGTATTGGATGAGATCACCTCGCTGCTCGACAAGCACTTGTTGTACCAAATAGGGCAAGGTAGAAAGGAACGAGATGACCGACGGCTGGGGATGCTGGAAACTATTCGTGAGTACGGCTGGGAATGCCTCTCCCTCCGTGGCGAATTGGAAGAGACCCGGCAGGCACATGCAGAGTACTATCTGCGTCTGGCGGAGGAGGCTGAAGCGTATCGATACGGGGCGGAGCAGGTGTGGTGGTTCGACCGGCTAGAGCAGGAGCATGATAACCTGCGAGCCGCGCTGAGCTGGTTAGTGGAGCAAGCAGAGCATGAGGAGGCGCAGGAGCAGAAGGAAAATGCCTTACGACTAGCGGGAGCTTTGGTCGACTTCTGGGAGATGCGGGGGTACGTGGATGAAGGGCAAGCATGGCTAGAGCGGATACTGGTGAGCAGTGAAGGAATCAGGACACCTGTACGGGCGAAGGCACTCAACGGGGCAGGATGGTTGGCGACCATTCCGGGTACATATGATCGGGCAGAGCTTCTGTGTGAGGAAAGTCTGGAACTGTATCGAGAGGCAAGAGAGGCACGCGGCATGGCTTTGTCGATGCATTGGTTGGGCTGGATCGCCTTGAAGAAAGGCAATGACCAGGTGGCTCGTTCTCTTCTTGAAGAGAGTTGCGCACTCTTCAGGAACATAGGCGACAAAGGAAATCTGGCCTATTCACTTCATTACCTGGCAGGTGTTTCCCACGTCCAGGGCAAGTATGCAGAGGCGCGCTCACTGATTGAGGAGGGTCTGGAACTCTTCAGAAAGATGAATAACAAGCGAGGTCTGGCATGGTCACTCCGCTTCTTGGCGCGTGTCCTCTTTGCCCAGGGAGACGCGGCTCGCGTATTAGCGCTCGTCGAGGAGAGTCTTACACTCAGCAAGGAAGTGAATCACAAAGCGGATATCGCCTGTTCGCTCGATCTGTTGGGGCGATTTACACTCGCCCAGGGGGATGCTCTCACCGCACGTTCACTACTCGAAGAAAGTCTCGTGCTATTCAGGCCGTTGGGTGGGATGCAGCAGCATATGGCTTATACCCTCTCCCAGTTAGCGAGCATCGCCACGAGAGAGGGTGACAATAGAGCAGCTCGCTCATGGTTTGAAGAGAGCCTGATGCTATTCCTGCAAGTGGACGACCCACAGGGCTTGGCCAACTGTCTGCAGGGATGGGGGGCAATGCTCGCACGGCAAGGAGAATTCGTATGGGCTGCACGGCTTTGGGGGGCTGCGGAGACACTCAGCAATGTCAAAAGTCTACGTGGTTTATTCCTCCTGCCAGTCGAGCACACGGACTACGAGGGCATGGTAAGCTTGGTCCGCTCTCAAATGGGAGAGCATGCCTTTGCGGCAGCATGGGCAGAAGGACGAACAATGACTCCTGTCATGAGGGAAGAAAGATGTCCAGTGACACAGAAAATAGACATGATGGCATTGCTCTCCCAATCACCGAAATGAGCGTGCTAAAAGATTTAGAGCAATTACTTCAGGATCATGGTGATCTAGAAGAAGGGGAAGCCATTTCTGTTGTGTTAAAGGGCAAGATCGGTATTCATGAAAGTAACATAGGTGCTTATGCCGAAAACCATGCCGTGGTTGCTTTATCAGTTCGCTACTGTGCATTGACGGCTCTCCCCGAGTCGCTGGGTCAGTTAACTCATCTTCAACACTTAGATGTGACGGGTAACCAGTTGACGGCTCTCCCCGAGTCGCTTGGAAACTTACTTCATTTGAAAAGATTGTATGTAGATGAAAACCAGTTGACTACTCTCCCTGAGTCGCTTGGCAACCTGATTCATCTGGAAGAAATGCATGTAGATGAAAACCAGTTGACGGCTCTTCCTGAGAATTTATGCCAGCTCTCGAACCTCGAAACGTTACGTGTATACGGCAATCAGTTGGTTTCTTTGCCCAGAAGTATCTGCCAATTAACACGTCTCAAAGATATTAGTGTCGGCAGAAATCAGTTGCTTTCTCTTCCTGAGTCGTTTTGGCAGTTGGTACACCTCCAAGCATTAAATGTGGCAGAAAACCAGCTCTCTTCTCTCTCCGAGAGTATTGGAAATCTGACACGTCTTCATACACTGGATTTGGGTCATAATGAGTTGACTTCCCTCCCCGAGTCACTGAGCAAGCTGAGTAATCTTACCTTTTTTCTCTATCTCAGTCATAATCGCTTGACTGCTCTCCCCAAGTCACTTTTTGATCATCTGTGCAATCTTAGGTATCTCAATCTCAGTCATAATCGCTTGACTGCTCTCCCTGAAAAAATCGGAAACCTCACCAACCTCCAAGAATTGAGAGTATACCATAATCAGTTAGCTTCTCTCCCCGAGTCGCTCGGAAAGCTGAAGAGTCTCAAAGAGTTACATTTGTCTAATAACCGGTTGACAGCTCTCCCCGAGTCCCTTGGCAAGCTGACACGTCTTACTTACTTACTTAGATTTGAGAAATAACCGCTTGACTTCTCTCCCCGAAACACTTCGTAACCTGAGCAGTCTGAGGTATCTCGATATGAGAGCGAACAAGCTGGTTTCTCTCCCCACCTGTATCGGAGACCTCACGAATCTCGAAAAATTCGATCTAAGATGGAACAAGTTATCTTCTCTCCCCAAGTGGCTTCAACGACTTGAACAGCGTGGGTGTACTGTTTTCATATAAAGTGGTAGGTCAAACGATGTAGGGAAAGCGTTGGAGCGCTTCATCTTCACATGCATGGTAGACCTCATTGTCTCTAGTCTAATCTATGACGCTACGTCATATGCAAGCCCTTTTCTTTCCAGATGTTTTTCTTCCAGCAAAGATTTTGAAGCGAGCATAAGTTATTACCACCACGATGGATCATTCAGTAATCCATAATCCTAGATCTGTACCTCCAGCGTGTGATACTTACCGCCATAAAACAGGAGCGGAACAGGGTCAAAAGACAAGAAATGTTGCAAGCAAGGGCAGATTGTAGAGCGGTCCTGTATTGAGTACTGCTCCCGGCGCCTGTCCATGGGCCAGATCGGGCAGAAGCAGAGTCCGGTGCTCAGGCACAAACGCATCTTTGACCTCCACGTTCTTGCTGCCGCTGGCTGAGAGGCCAGCCACAAACCAGGTATCAAGAATATCATAGTCGCTCCTGGGGAGCAGAAAGATGCGAGGTGATCCGTCCATGCTTTCAGGAAGGGCGGCCAGCATGTTCCACTCGCAGTGATCCACCCCACAGGACCAGGGCCAGTTCCCGCTCAGCCGATAACCACCCTCAACGGGTGTGAAGTGTCCTACCGGAGCAAACGACGTTGCGATCAGAGCATCTGGATGGCTTGCCCAGACATCATGCTGCGCCTCGTCAGGGAAGTGTGCCAGCACCCAGGGGTCATACGACAAGAGGTAAATGATCCTTAAGCCAGGAACGGTGTCTTCACCCAGCCGTCCTCATAGGGGGTCACGAACATCGCGTCGATGCGAACGTGCTGGAACTTCCACTGTCCCTCGACCCGGACAAAGTCATTGTGGTAGCGCCCGGCGATCCAAACTGCCTGTCCTTTGTAGACCGTTGACTGGAGATACCTCCATGTTCCCACGGCTGTGTCACCATCGATGGTGATCGACTCGTTGGTCAAGAAGTGGACAGAGAAGGGCAGAGATGCGGAGAACCGCCGCTCAATGGCATCACGCCCCTGGTGAGACCCCAGCACCTCGGCGAGCCGACCAACTCCTTCCCAGACACCGTCAGCAATGAAGAGACGTGCGATGTGGGTGCCACTCCCCGTACCGAAATCACGGGCCTCCAGGTACTCGGCCATGAGCCGGCGGATTGCTCCCTCGGACTCGAGAACATCTAGACGTTGTATCAGGTCTTCACTTGTTACCATAGGATATCCCTCCAGGCTGCAATCGAGAACAATCGCATGTTCTGCATTATCTGTCTGGCTTCTCTCCAGTCGGTTTGATGTTGTGGTTAAGATGGAAGAAGTTGGTCGGGTCATAGGCGTTCTTGACACACACCAACCGTTCGTAGTTGGCTCCGTAACTGGCGCGTACTGCTGCCGCCTCGTCCTCTTCGCTTCCCAGGAAGTTAATGTAGGTTCCGCTGGTCGCGAATGGCTCTGTTGCTGTCCAGAGGCCACGCGCCCACTTGATATGCGTATCTGCTTCAGTGGCATCCTCAGTCCATGAGGCCATGATTTGCAAGGAATGGTACTCCTCCCGCAATGCAAAGGCCGTCGCGGTCGGCTCGACGCGGCTTGCAGTACCATGGATGTGCTGCAGCACGATTTGTGTCCAGGGTGAAGGGCGGCCTGAGTGAGCCTCGATCATGATTTCGAACACTTCATCAGTGGGACTCTTCAGCGAATGGGCTTTACTATAGTAGTGCCGCCCTCGTGGGACGATGGGATCGAGCATCGAGACGAGTTCGAGGTAGGACATTGGGCGAACCAAATTGACCAGCGGTGTACCCAATCTCCTGAGAGGTTCGAGGAGCCGTTGGCCCTGAGCCAGTGACCCACAGTAGCAGGGGACGAGTGCCACCATCGGGAGTCCGTCCGGCGTGCTTGCCAGTGCTACACCGGCAGTCAGTTCGTCGGGAGCCGTGCGCGTGAACTCGCGGTACAGGCGCAACACCTCTCTCGCTCTGGCTACCGGGTAGGTCACCATGCCCGTCAGTAGGGAACCCACCGGGTGCAGTCGAAACTCGAAGGTGGTGACAATGCCGAAGTTGCCGCCCCCACCACGCACGGCCCAGAACAGGTCTGGATGTTCGGTGGTGCTGGCCTTGAGCACTCGTCCATCGGCAGTGACGATTTCCACCGCCAGCAGGCTATCAATCGTGAGGCCATATTTACCCATCAACCAGCCTGCCCCACCACCCAGCGTGAGACCTGCAAGTCCCGTCTCCGAGACCGTCCCAACCGGGATGCCCAGCCCAAATTTCTGGGTCTCATGTAAGCATTCTCCCAGTGTCACGCCAGCCTGTACCGAAGCAGTGCGCCTGACCGGATCAACCTGGACTCGTTTCATCGGGGAAAGATCAATGACGAGACCCCCGTCACATGTTCCGTTGCCCGCGAAGCTGTGTCCACCACCACGGACAGCCACCTCAAGATTCTGATCCCGTGCGAACTGCACGGCCATCACTACGTCAGCAACATCGACACAATGGGCGATCAGAGCCGGATATTTATCGATCATGCCATTCCACACTCGGCGGGCGCTCTCATAGGTATCATCGCCCAACACAATCAGTTCACCATGGAGATTAGCTTTGAAGTTTTGAATGGTTGTAGGATTGATTTTTGTTTGAAACATAGAGACACTTCATCCTTTTCTTTAGTATTAGGAACAGACACCTTGGTTCTTTGGCAGGATACGGCACAAGAGGGTCTGACTTTGCTCTCATGGATCAGCTATCTCCTGGTCGTCTGCAGCTCAGGCTCACGACCTGGCTCTTCAGTACCGCCAGCGAAGAACTCATCAATTCGCTCGACCTGTTTCATGCTTGAACTGCGTGCGACAAAGAGCTTTCCTATACTTCTCAACAGGTATCTCATTCTGCCCTGGCGGCGGTAGCCTGCCCGTGCGAGCATACACTCTCGGTCTGCCTCACGTTGCAGTTGTTGACGGTGCTCAAGCACCAGCTTTTCGTGCATTTGGATGTTTGGTAACATGAAAGTGCTCCTTTCCTGGGTGTAGCATAAGACAAAAGCGTGCATATCACTTAACATAGACTTATCATCTATTCATCAAGCATTTTCTGTGTTTCTTACAGTTCCAGTTTGCCACTTATGATCAGATGCTTGAGGAACTCCCAGTGTCGCAGCAGTGCTGCCCGATCACTGCCACCCGTTTGGTACCATTGCCGCAGCCAGAGCAGTGCAACGATTTCCTCTTCGGTAAAGCCGTCCTGGACAAGAGTGTCCCTTTCAGGTTTGACTATTTCGACGTGTGTTTCCATATGTTGTTATCACCCCTTTTTCATCTGTGACAGGCATTGCTTCCTCTCACTTTCAGAAGGCATCGCCTGTCAGAGGTATCGATATATACATCTCTCCTTCTTACAGGATAAGGGAAAAAGCATCGGACAACTTAGCGCGAACTTATCATTTCTTTAACAAGGAGTTTCTCTTGTCGGTCTCTTTTTCATCATGATCCGGAGAAGCACGACAACACCAGGGGCTAAGCTTGGGTAAGGTGCCGGTGCGAGGCGAGAGGGAAGGGAAGGGAAGGGAAGGGAAGCAGACGTGAGCAGAGTATGCGCAAGGTGACCCCGCTGCATCTTATCTCTATCTCATTCGTTCAACTATGGTATGATCGCAGGTCTCGGGAGAAGTTGTCTATCTACCCTGCTCCTCGAGCATTTCATTGGCATGACGGATACGTGCCGCGATGCGGTCTCACTCTTCGCGGGAGGGGTAGTAACCGACAGGCATCTACTGGGAATCCCGTTGAAGCAGCATTGCTGATTGGCTGCCACCTCGGGAGGACTGATCGTGCAGAGGGAGAACCGTCTGGCACTCTTCTGGAGTACAGCCGAGCAGCAGTTTGATTTCAGCGTCACGTTTCTGTCCATCCACCGTGATGAGAAGTGCTGTCACCTGTCTGGTGGACTGGCTGCCAATCCATACATCAATCCCCGAACCGTCACCTGAGGTCGTTTCTTGCAGGTATCCATAGTCCAGGGGATAGATGAACTCTGGATAACGAGGATGTGCCGTTCCACGAGGACGATCGATCACTATTTCGCTGCTAGAGACAAGCGTATCAAGTGCTTGCCAAAAGGTATATGCCGACATGGTGAGTGCTCTTTCAAGAGAACAAAATGGGTTTTGTAGTTGTCACATCATCAAAAGGTGACCCAGCTACCTCCGATCTCTCATCAGTTCAACCGTTGCATGATCGCTGGCAGTTGAGCGAGACTCCTAATACGAAGGCCTGCTCTTGTCTCAGAGTATGCGACATCACTGACGAGGATCGTCTGCGCTCCAGTCTGTGCTGCCCACGTGATGGCACGAGGGTTGTCATCAACCACCAATGCATCTGCGGGCGCGATACCAACATCGGCGAAGATGCGATCGTAGTACTCCGGTCCTTCTTTGAAGGTATCAATCAGGTCTGGACCATAGAGACGACCAAAACACCCGCGCACGCCCATCCCTTCGAGGTAGCCGGCCAAGTGGGAAGAGGGCTCCCCAGAGGCCGTATGCAGCGTGTAGCCCTGGCTGTGCAAGGTGCGGATCGCATCGACCACGCCAGGAAAGGCAGCACGCACGCGAGGAATAATGGAGGCGACAGCACAGCGAGCAAGTGCGACGCACTCCGCCTCGGCTGGTGCCGCAATACCCACGACCTCGCACATTCCCCTCAGCCAGTCGAACTGATAGGTAGAATCGAAGCTGGCGTAATCAGAGGAGGCCTTGATGCGCAGCCGCCAGCGCTCAAGATCAAGCAGGCGATCGATTACAAGACGGTTGGCTTCCCTCCAAGCCTCAGTCGTGCCACCCAGCCGCGGCGCAAAGAACTCAGCAACCAGTCGTTGCCACTGCAAGGCTCGCCGACTGCTATCATTCATGACCCCGCCGTCGTCGAGGAAGATCACGGGTTGAGATGCCAATTTTACCCTCCTTTTCTTAGCATGGGTTGCCTACCCAGCCAACTGCTGCACGCCAGAGTAAGCCCTCAAATGCGTATCTGAAAAGCCAACGGGCACAAACCATCACGCTTGTACATTCTACTACGTTGGAGACGCTGTAATATCGGTAGAAGACTTCCGACACACTTCTTCATACCGTTGTTCTCCCCGTTTCCCTGTGCGATTAGAGGCCAAAGCGCATCAGGATCATGCAGGTGAAGATCGGGATAAAAACCAGCAGCGAGATGAACGTTCTCCTTTTGATCTGCTGCATTTTCGTCGCGAGAGCCGTTGGAACCTTGCCTTCTTTAAGGGTATGTGCATCCACTTCGATCGTGTTGAGGCTCTCCGCCAGCTTTCCAATGCCGATGCCCTCCACGAAGTTGATGAGAGCGAACGCGAGGGCGATCATCCAGGTGATGCCATACGCCGTCCCGAACAGGACGCTCACGCTCTTGATCGGCCCAAAGACGGTTCCACGAAGAATGCCGAGCAGGATCACGAGGATCGAGGCCGGGACCACCAGGCGCGGTGTATACTTCGCGAGGCTATGTATGAAGACGCCCTGATCCTTCAAAGGGAAGCTCATCACCGCAGGCAGGGCGACAAAGTTATAGAAAATGACCGTCCCAAACCAGGTAATGCCCATGAGGACATGGAACCATTGAATAAGCATGACACTCCACATTGGTTTTCTCCTTTCGCTGAAGCTCTACTGTTCAACGTCCTCTGAGGCATTTTGGCAACGATGTTGCCAGCGACTTCAGCAGGATGTGACCCCACAGAGAGGAATACTTCTGCTTTACACCTATCATGCCACTGAGTATACTGGAAGGGAACATGAGGAACTTATCATCCATTTAACATCGAGTTGCTTCTTTTCCAGGCGTCGAGCTTCTCACAGAGATGGTGAGAGCGAGCGGCCATGCGAGAAGTTTGTGAGAGGTGGCATCTCTGATGAGGAACGACCACCAGACAGCAAGACAGACACGAGAGAAAACACAACGAACGCCCAATAAGCAGTTGAAAGCCCAGCGACTTCGCAAGAACTGGACGCAGGTCTATGTGGCGACGATGATCGGGACGAGTGATGTGGAGGTCTCTCGCTGGGAAACAGGCGCTGCCGAACCAACGCTCTACTTCCGCGAGCAGTTGTGCGAGCTGTTTGGCACTACACCGGAAGAACTGGGGTTCGTTTCTGATGTCGCTGCACCAGGAGAGGAGCGCCTGCTGCGAGTTTCCTCCACACTTCCGTTACCCCTCACCTCGCTGATTGGCAGAGAGCAGGAAGTCTCGGAAGTCTGTACCTTGCTACGGCGTACAAAGACGGTAGGTTTTTTGGGGAAATGGCTTGCAAGGCTGGTCCGCGTAGGGGCGGGGGCGACGTGGATGTGGGGTTGGGGCCCTTGTGGCCGCCCGTTGCTGGGGCATGCTTGTTCGCCCAAGGAAAAAACCTACCCCTGAGAGAGCGGGACTGGCGGGGGGGGCAAGACACGTTTGGCGCTCCAGGTCGCGACCGAGATGCAGAAGGACTTCACCGATGGCGTCTGCTTTGTCTCGCTGGCCTCCTTGCAAGATGCGGCATTAGTCCTTCCCACCATTGCCCGGGCGCTTGGCTTGCAAGAGAGCGGGGCGAGAGCGCCACTCGAGCAGTTGAAAGCGGCCCTGCATGGGCAACATCTGCTGCTCGTGCTGGACAACTTCGAGCATGTGATCGAAGCCGCTCCGCCCCTGGTCGAGTTACTGGCTGCCAGTCCGCATCTAAAACTACTAGTGACGAGCCGAGAGGTGCTACGTGTGCGAGGCGAACGCGAGTTTGTCGCCCAGCCGCTTGCCCTGCCCGATCCCACGCCTCTTCTTGAAAGGGAGGCAATAGTGCGTTGCGGAGCGGTGGCCTTGTTTCTCGAGCGGGCACGAGAGATCACTTCTGATGTTGAATTTAGCGACGACGATCTTCCGCTCATCGCTGAGATCTGCCGACGAGTCGATGGCTTACCCCTCGCGATTGAACTCGCCGCCGCCCGACTCAAGCTGCTGCCTCTGTCTGCCCTCTTGGAGAGAATGACCCATCGCTTAGCTGTCTTGACCGGTGGGGCGCGGGATCTCCCAGAGCGGCAGCAGACCTTACGTAGCACCATCGCATGGAGCTATGAGCTGCTCTCGGAGGGAGAACA
>WNGG01008916.1_pt1 | contig 11001 bp, 8 predicted proteins | sample 5400661 | NCBI WGS metagenome assembly WNGG01 (sample SAMN13153372, study PRJNA577476) | soil metagenome | isolation source: 100 cm soil or saprolite under Garry oak tree replicate 1 | place: USA:California | collected 2016-06-15 | reverse complement strand
TTGGAGAGCAGGGTCCCCGCCCAGATCTTGGTCCGGTCGTCGGTGAAGCCCATGTGGTGCGGCTCGTTGCCCGCCGAGCCGAGATCCACCGTGTTGATGACGCGCCCGTAGCCGGGCGAGGCGAGGTTGACGTCGATGACGGCGAGGAAATCGTTGTCCTTGGCGTCGGCATCGACCGAGTAGACGTAGAGGTACTTCTCGGGCGCCGCCAGGCGCTTCACGTAGGGGGACAGGCACACTTCCGCGACGGCAACGCTCGCGGTGGCGATGACGGCGAGGAGAGCGAGGGAAAGCGTCCGGCGCCTCATGGAAATCCTCCTGGTTGACCGGACCCTAGCACACGCGGGTGGTTCCAGCAACGCGGGGCGCCGCGCTGGCCGGTTGACAAGCCGGTCGATTCGCCGATAATCACACTGCGCTCGGGTCCCCTTCAGCTTTCCTCTGGCATCGTTCTTCCGTTCGCGACACGGGAGGAATGACCATGGGCCGATCGACGCCGTTCGAGGGAAGGCTGGCTCGCGCCGTCGTCGTGACGCTGCTCGTGTGCGTGGGGCTCGGCACGCCCACGTCGTCCCGCGCCGCGCCCGAGGGGCAGCTGACGTGGGGCGTCCACATCTCGCTCGCCCCGACGTGGTTCGACCCCGCCGAGACCGCGGGGATCATCACGCCCTTCATGGTGCTCTATGCGCTCCACGACGCGCTGGTGAAGCCGATGCCCGGCAACCCGATGGCGCCCAGTCTCGCCGAGTCGTGGAGCGCCTCGCCCGACGGGCTCGTCTACGAGTTCGTCCTGCGCAAGGGCGTCAGGTTCCACACCGGCGACCCCGTGACCGCCGAGGACGTCAAGTTCTCCCTCGAGCGCTACCGCGGCACGGCCGCCTCCTCCTTCAGGGAGCGCATCGCCGCCGTCGAGGTGATCGACCCCCAGCGCGTGCGCGTCCGTTTCAAGCAGCCGTGGCCCGACTTCATGACCTTCTACGGGACCCCGGCGACCGGGGCCGGCTGGATCGTGCCCAAGAAGTACGTCGAGAAAGTCGGCGACGACGGCTTCAAGAAGGCCCCGGTGGGGGCTGGCCCGTACCGGTTCGTCTCCTTCACGCCGGGCGTGGAGCTCGTGCTCGAAGCCTACGAGCAGTACTGGCGCAAGACCCCGAGCGTGAAGCGCCTGGTGTTCAAGGCGGTGCCGGACGAGTCGACGCGCCTGGCGATGCTCAAGCGCGGCGAGGCCGACATCGTCTACTCGATCCGCGGCGCCCTGGCCGAGGAGCTCCAGCGGACGCCCGGGCTCACGCTCAAGCCCAACTACCCGCCCGCCACCTTCTGGCTCGTCTTCGTCGATCAGTGGGACGCGAAGTCGCCGTGGCACGACCGGCGAGTGCGCCTGGCCGTCAACCTGGCGATCGACCGGCCGGCGATCAACCAGGCCGAGACCCTGGGCTTCTCGAAGATCACCCACAGCATCATCCCCTCGAGCTTCGACTTCTTCTGGCAGCCGCCCGCGTACGCGTACGATCCGGCCAGGGCCCGGCAGCTCCTCGCCGAGGCCGGCTACCCGAACGGCTTCGACGCCGGTGACTACTACTGCGACGTGTCCTACGCCAACCTCGCGGAGGCCGTCGTGAATTACCTGAAGGCGGTCGGCATCCGGGCCCAGCTCCGGCCGCTCGAGCGCGCGGCCTTCTTCGCCCAGTACCGGGAGAGGAAGCTCCGGAACATCATCCAGAGCGGCTCCGGGGCCTTCGGGAACACGGCGACCCGCCTCGAGGCGTTCGTCGCCGCCGCCGGCGCCTACGTCTACGGCAGCTATGCCGACGTCGACGGGCTCTTCCGCGAGCAGGCGAGCGAGATGGACCGGAAGAAGCGCGAGGCGACGCTCCAGCGGATCCAGCAGCTCATGCACGAGAAGGCGATGGTCGCGCCGATCTGGGAGCTCGCCTTTATCAATGGCCACGGGCCACGCGTGGAGGAGTCGGGCCTGACGCTCATCACCAACCACGCCTACTCCGCGCCGTACGAGGACCTGAGGCTCAAGCCGAGGTGAGAACGCAACGACCGTCATGAAACTCACGATTCGTCTCGTCGGGGCCATCTGGCTCTCGGTGCTGATCGTCATCGGGGGGTTCGCGTTCCTGCAGATCCGCGAGGAGCGCGAGCGGCTCGTCGACGACCTGAAGCGCCGCGCGGTCCTCGTGGGCGAGGGGCTCAAGGAGGCGATCGAGCCCCAGGTGGCGCGCGACTCGACGGCGGGCGTCGAGCGAATATTGAAGAAGTTCGGGACGGCGCGGCGCGGGATCGCGGTGTACGACCGGTTCGCCGGCCTGATGGTCGCGACGCCCGACATCGCGCCGTCCCTCCCACCGTCGCTCCCCGAAGTGACCGACGCGGTCGCCAACGACGTCGTGAGCCAGGGCTTTCGCGTCGTGGGTGTCCGGCGGGCGTACGTGTACGCGACGCCCCTCACGCGGGACGACCGGGCGGTGGGCGCGCTCGTGGTGATCCTCGACGCCGCGCACCTGGAGGGCGCGGCGTGGAACCTCTGGTGGAGCAACGCGCTCCGGTTCCTCGCTTTGGCGCTCGTCGTCTCGCTCATCGCGCTGGTCGTCGTGCGGAGCAGCGTCACGCAGCCGATGGCGAAGATGTCGGAGTGGACGAAGAGCCTCCGCGCCGGGCGCTACGTGCCGCCACCCGACGTGCCCGACGCCAACGTCTTCGGCCCGCTGGCGCGCGAGGTGGCGGGGCTCGCGCGGAGCATGCAGCGGGCCCGGGCGGCGGCGGAGCAGGAGGCCGCGCTGCGCCTGGTGGGCGAGTCCATCTGGACGGAGGAGCGCCTCAAGCAGTTCGTCAACCTCCGCCTCGCCGGCCGGCCGCTCGTCGTCGTGTCCAACCGCGAACCGGTGAGCCACGTGCGGAAGGGCGGGCGGATCCAGACTCTGACGCCCGCCAGCGGGCTCGTGACCGCGATGGATCCGATGATGCGCGCGTGCGGCGGCGTGTGGGTCGCTCACGGGAGCGGCGATGCCGACCGGGAGACCGCGGACGCGCGCGGGCGGCTCGGCGTGCCGGAGGACGACCCGCGCTACACGCTGCGCCGGGTGTGGCTGACGAAGGAGGAGGAGCACGGCTACTACTACGGGTTCGCGAACGAGGGGCTCTGGCCGCTCTGCCACATCGTGCACACGCGGCCCGTGTTCCGGCCCGACGACTGGGCCCACTACCTCGCGGCGAACCGCACGTTTGCCGAGACGCTGCTCGACGAGATCCGCGACGCCGAGGAGCCGCTCGTCCTGATCCAGGACTACCACTTCGCGCCGCTGCCCGCGCTCATCAAGGCGGAGCGGCCCGACGCCCGTGTGGCGATCTTCTGGCACATCCCGTGGCCGAACTCCGAGGCCTTCGCGATCTGCCCCTGGCAGCCGGAGCTGCTCGCCGGGATGCTGGGCGCCGACCTCGTCGGCTTCCACACGCAGTACTACTGCAACAACTTCCTCGAGACGGTCGACCGCACGCTCGAGACGCGGATTGACTGGGAGCGCTTCACGGTCACCCGCGGCGAGCGCGTGACCGCCGTCAAGCCCTTTCCGATCAGCGTCGCGCCCGGGTTCGTCGACGATCCGCCCCAGCGCACGCGCGAGGAGCTCCTGCGCGAGCTCGGGGTCTCGGCCGAGTTCCTCGGCGTCGGCGTCGAGCGGGTGGACTACACGAAGGGGCTCCCCGAGCGCTTCCGCGCGCTCCGGTGGTTCTTCGAGCGCTACCCGGAGTACCGCGGGCGCGTCGTGTTCGTGCAGCTCGCCGCGCCGAGCCGCTCCACGATCAAGCGCTACGCGGAGCTCGCGCTGGAGGTCGAGCAGACCGTCCGCGAGGTGAACGAGGCGCTCGGGACCGTGAGCTGGCGGCCGATCCTGTACCTCGCCCGCCACCACGAGCACCGCGAGATCTGGTCCTACTACCGTCACGCGGACTTCTGCATGGTCACCTCGCTCCACGACGGCATGAACCTCGTCGCCAAGGAGTTCGTCTCTGTTCGCGACGACGAGGACGGCGTGCTCATCTTGAGCCGGTTCGCCGGCGCCTCCCAAGAGCTACGGGACGCGCTGATCATCAACCCGTATGACCTCGCCGGCGCCGCCGAGGCGATCCGCACGGCGCTGGAGATGCCGAAGGAGGAGCGGCACGCACGGATGACACGGATGCGCTACGTCGTGAGCGAGCACAACATCTACCGCTGGGCCGGGCTCCTCCTGAGCGAGCTGTCCAGAATCCCGGTCGAGACACCGGGAGTCAAGACGTCCTGACCGTGCCGCCTCGTCTCCTCGCGCGTCTCGAGCGTGAGCTCGCGCGCGGCGCCGGTCTCGTGGCGATCCTCGACTACGACGGGACGTTGACCCCGATCGTCCCGTCGCCGCGGGCGGCGGTCCTCGCGCCGTCGGTGAGGACCACCCTCCTGCGTCTGGCAGCGAGCGACCGCGCCCGCCTGGCGATCCTCTCGGGGCGCGCGCTGGCAGATGTCCGAGCCAGGGTCGCGATCGACAACGTCATCTACGGTGGCTGTCACGGCCTCGAGATCCAGGGCAGGGGCCTCGCCTTCCGCCATCCGCGGGTCCGCGCGGCGCGGATCGTCGCGGCGCGGCGCACGCTCGCCGCCGGGGCCGAGGCGATCCCGGGCTCGCGCGTCGAGTTCAAGGGGCTCGCGGTGAGCCTTCACTACCGGCGCGTGGCGCTCTCACGGCGCCGCGCGGTGCGGGACCTCGCGACGCGTGTGCTGCGCCGCGTGCCGGATCTGGCGCTCATCTCCGGGCGTGAGGTCTTCGACTTCGTGCCGCGGGTCCGCTGGAGCAAGGGCGAGGCCGCCCGCTGGATCGCCCGCCGCGCGGGACGGACGCTGCGACGCGGCAGGCCGGTCGTCGTCTACGCGGGCGACGACGCCACCGACGAGGCGGCGTTCGCCGCGCTGAAGGGGCGCGCGCTGACCGTCCGGGTCGGCGACGGACCGAGCGTCGCGGAGTACCGCGTGCGTGATGTCAGGGCGATGCAGGCGGTGCTCCGGCGCCTCGCCGTCGCCCTCGGCTGACACGGTCCCGTCGACAGGGTACGATCTCCCCACGATGCGTACGGCCGCGCGCCCGTTCCTCTTCGTGGGTTGCGTCGAGCTGCGACAAACGCTCGACTCGCACGCGCGCGACGCACGCGAGCTGATGCACCGACTGGCGGAAGTGCCGGCCGACTCCGTGTTTTTCCACACCTTCGGCTACTTCCTCCGCCACCGGCCGTTCACGACGGCGTACGGCAACGACTTCGCCCGGTGGGCTGCGGTCGAGATCGGCGACCGCACGCTCGCCGAGCGCCTGGCCGTCGTGGATCCGTTCGCGTTCGCGACCGTCGAGGCGCTGCGCGAGCACCTCGTGACGATTCTCCAGGACCACCTGCGGCTGCACGGCGGCGACCCCCGCGTCGAGTTCGACCGGGCGTTCCATTTCCAGCGCTCGCACATCGTCGAGGTGGGGCTCGGGCTCGCCGCGACGACGCTCGCGGAGTTCCGCGCGGGGCTCGCGGCCGCCGACGCGAGCGCCATCTATCTGCACACGGTCGAGGCGCGGGCTCGAGGCGGCCGCCGCGCCGGCGACTTCGCCGAGTGGCTCCGGGCGGCGCTCGAGCTGCCGACGCTCGCGGAGCGGTTCCAGCGCGTCGACCCGTACCTGACGACGCTGGAGCGGGTCCGCGGGCGGCTCTTGAGCCTCGTCGATCGGGCGCTGGAGGAGGAGCCGGCGTGAGCCGGATCGACGACTACCGTCAGGTGGCTCCGCAGGGCGCGGTGGACATGATACTGAAATTGGCCGACCGCGTGCGGGGGCGACGGTTCCTCAACGTCACCGGCGGGCGGCTGGGCGGCGGCGCGGCCGAGATCCTCCGCGAGGCTGTCCCGATCCTCAGCGACCTGGGTGTCGACACGAGCTGGGAGATCACGGGGGGCGATTCCCCCTACTATGCGACCGCGCGCGCGCTTCAGGCGACGCTCGAGGGCGCGGAGCGTGTGCTCAGCGACGAAGGCCTCGCCCGCTGGGTCGAGGTGAACCGGGTCAATGCCAAGAAGCTCACGCTCGACGCCGACCTCGTCCTCGTCCACGACGTCCAGCCCGCGAGCCTGGTGACCCACCGCACCGACGGCCGGTGGGTCTGGCGGTGCCACTTCGACTGCTCGGCCGCCCGCCCGGCCGCCTGGTCCTTCTTCCGGCGGTTCGCCGATCAGTATGATGCGGCGGTTTTCTCGCTGCCGGGGTTCGAGTGCCGGCTGGGCATCCCGATGTACGTCATCCAGCCGTCCATCGACCCGCTGTCCGAGAAGAACCGGGAGCTGTCGCCGCGCGAAGTCGCGGACATCCTGGCTGCGCTCCGCGTGGTTCCGGACAAGCCGCTGCTGGTCCAGATCGGGCCGTTCACGCCGGGGTACGATCCGATAGGCGTCGTGAACGCTTACCGGCTGGTGGAGAAGCACCACGACGTGAGGCTCGTCCTGGCGGGCATGGCCGACGACGAGCCCGAGCGGGTCGAGATCCGGGACGAGCTCCTGCAGGCCGCCCGCGAGGACCCCGACGTCGTCGTGCTCGAGCTGCCGGCGGACGCGCACCGTCAGATCAACGCGCTTCAGCGGGCGGCCACGATAGTCTTGCAGAAGTCGGTGCGCGCGGGGTTCGAACTCGGCCCCGCCGAGGCGATGTGGAAGGGCAAGCCCGTGATCGGTGGCTACGCGGGCGGCCTCGCGCAGCAGATCATTCCCGACGTGACCGGCTACATGGTCCACTCCGTGGACGGCGCCGCGTTCCGGATCCGCCACCTCCTCAACAATCCAGAGCTGATCCCCCGGATGGGCGCGGCCGGCCGGGAGCACGTGCGGCGCTCGCTCCTCATCACGCGCCACCTGATGGACTTTCTGGCGCTCATGATCCACCTCGCGCAATGACGGACCGCCTCCAGGCCCCCGCGTTCCCGGCCGAGGTCGAGCGTCAGCTCGAGGGCGCCTCACCGTGCGAGATCGCCCTCGGCGTGCTCACCTACAACAACGCGACGACCGTGCCGACAGTCGTGGAGGTCGTCCGCACAGGCCTCGAGCGTCACTTCGCCGGCATTCCCGCCGTGCTGATCAACGCCGACGCCGGCTCGTCGGACGCGACGCCGGATCTTCTCGCGGCGGCCGGGCTCCCCCTCGTCCGGGCGCGTCACGAGACACCGCTCGCCCAGCGCATCGCCGTGCCCTTCCACGGCGTGCCCGGGCGTGGCGCCGCGCTCCGTCTGACCTTCGCCGTCGCGCGGCGGCTCGGCGCGCGCGCACTCGTGCTGCTGGAGGCCGACGTGACCTCCGCGGGCGCCGAGTGGCTCAGGCACCTGCTCCGTCCCGTGCTCGAGCAGAAAGCGGACCTTGTGGTCCCGGTGTACGCGCGCCACCGTTACGACGGCACGCTCACGAACCTCGTCCTGGCGCCGCTGGTCCGTGCGCTCTTCGGGCGCCGGCTGCATCAGCCGCTGGCGGGGGCCGCGGCGCTCTCCGCCCGGCTGCTCGATCGTCTGCTCGACGACCCGCGATGGCCGGCGCCCGGACAGAACCAGACGGACCTCTGGATCGAGGCGACCGCGATCGTCGACGGCTTCGCCGTCTGGGAGGCGTGGCTCGGCCGACGGCGCGCGGAATCGCGGACCCGCACGGCGGACCTGCCGACGATGGTGGCCCAGGCGGTCGGCGGACTCTTCGCCGTGATGGGCCGGTACGACGACCTGTGGCTCGAGATCCGCGGCAGCGAGCCCGTCCCCGCCACGGACGCGCCGGTCATCCCGTCGGTGGAGCCCGTGGCCCTCGACGTCGACCGCATGGTGGACGCGTTCCGGCGAGGGCTCCGGGATCTCGGCGCGATCTGGGAGCACATCCTGGCGCCCGAAACGCTCGGCGACGTCCTGAGCCTCGACACGGCCAGCCCGGCGCGGCTCGCCTTCCCGGACGAGTTGTGGGCGCGCGTGGTCTACGACTTCGCGCTCGGCTACCACTACAACGTCGTGTACCGCGACCACCTGCTGCGCTCGCTCGTCCCGCTCTACCTCGGCCGCACCGCCGCGTTCGTCGTGGCGACGCGCGACCGCGACGCCGGGGCCGCCGAGGCCCACCTGGACGCGGTTGGCGCGGCCTTCGAGCGGCACAAACGCTACCTCGTCGAGCGGTGGCGATGACGATCATCGAAGGGGCGCGGGCCTCGCGACCATGAGCCGGAGGCTCACCGCGCGCGACTGGTACAAGGACGCGGTCTTCTACGAGGTCCATGTCAAGGCGTTCATGGACGGCAACGGCGACGGCGTCGGGGACTTCGTGGGGCTCACCGAGCGGCTCGACTACCTGGCCGAGCTCGGCGTCGACTGCCTCTGGGTCCTGCCGATGTACGCCTCGCCGCGGCGCGACGATGGCTACGACATCGCCGACTTCTACGCGGTCCACCCCGCCTATGGCACGCTCGAGGAGTTCCAGAAGTTCCTCGACGCCGCCCACGCACGCGATCTCCGGGTCATCACCGACCTGGTCATGAACCACACCTCGGACCAGCACCCGTGGTTCCAGGCCTCGCGGTCCGATCCCACGGGCCCCTACGCGGACTACTACGTGTGGAGCGGCACCAACCGGCGGTACGCCGATGCACGCGTCATCTTCGTGGACGCGGGGGCGTCGAACTGGACGTGGGACCCGCGGCGTAACGCGTACTACTGGCACCGGTTCTTCAGCCACCAGCCCGACCTCAACTACGACAACCCCGCGGTCCGCCGGAGGATGCTCGACGTCATGCGCTTCTGGCTCGACCGCGGCCTGGACGGCTTCCGCTGCGACGCGGTGCCGTACCTCGTGGAGCGGGAGGGCACGAGCTGCGAGAACCTGCCCGAGACCCACGCGGTCCTCAAGGAATTCCGCGCGGTCATCGACCGCGAGTACGGGGGCGACCGGGTCCTGCTCGCCGAGGCGAACCAGTGGCCGGAGGACGTGCGCGCCTACTTCGGCGACGGCGACGAGTTCCACATGGCGTTCCACTTCCCGCTGATGCCCCGCCTCTACCTGGCGCTCCGCCTCGAGGAGCGGCGGCCGATCGTCGATATCTACACGCACACGCCGCCGATCCCGCCCGCGTGCCAGTGGGGCCTCTTCCTCCGTAACCACGACGAGCTGACGCTCGAAATGGTCACGAACGAGGAGCGGGCCTTCATGTACTATGCGTACGCCCAGGACCCGGAGATGAAGCTCAACCTCGGGATCCGGCGGCGGCTGGCGCCGCTCCTCGACAACGACGGGCGGCGGATCGAGCTGCTGAACTCGCTCCTGCTGACGCTGCCGGGCAGCCCGATCGTCTACTATGGCGACGAGATCGGAATGGGCGACAACGTCTACCTCGGCGACCGCGACGGCGTGCGCACGCCGATGCAGTGGTCGCGCGACCGGAACGCGGGCTTCTCGACGGCGGAGGAGGGTCAGCTCTACCTCCCCGTGATCGCCGATCCCGTCTACGGCTACCAGGCGGTGAACGTCGCCGCGCAAGCGCGGCAGCCCGCGTCGCTCCTCAACACGATGAAGCGGCTGATCGCCGCGCGCCGCACCTCGCCCGTGTTCGGGCGCGGCACGATCGAGTTCCTGCGCCCGCGCAACCAGAAGGTCCTCGCGTGCCTGCGGCGGTATGGGCGCGAGACGGTGCTGATCGTCGCGAACCTGTCCGGCGCGCCGCAGCCGGCCGAGCTCGACCTCGGCGAATTCGCCGGGATCCGGCCGGTCGAGATCCTCGGCGGCACGGTCTTCCCGCCGATCCAGGTGACCCCCTACCTCGTGAGCGTCGGCCCGCACGGGTTCTATTGGTTCCGACTCGAGCGGCCCGGCGATGCGGACGAGCCATATGGGATCGAGTCCACGGCCATCTAGATCATCGACGGGGGCCTCGACGGCCCCGTAAACACAGGAGGCCAGCGTACTCGAAGCTGAAGCAGAAACCGACGGAAACCAGGAGGGATCATGATGAACCAACGGATCTGTGCATTCGCCGTCTCGATGCTGGTGCCCGCGGCGATCGTCGCCGCGTGTGCGAAGCGTACCGTCACGGTGGACGTCTCCGCTCCGCCACGGGCCGCCGCGCCCGCACCACCGCGCTCGGGTGGAGCCGCGGCGACGGAGTCGCCAGTCACGCCGCTCACGGAGGTCACGACGCGGCCGGGCACGGCGTCGCCCGGCACGACGTCGCCCGGCACGTCGTCGCCCGGCACGTCGGAGCCGCGCGCGCCGCTCGGGTCGGCGCGTCCAGCCCCCGCCGAGTTCGCCGCGCGGGCCGAGCTCGAGGACATCCACTTCGACTTCGACCGCCACGACATCCGCCCGGGCGACGCGAGGATCCTCGACGTCAGCGCGGCCTGGCTTCAGGAGAACCCGGGCACGCTCGTCCTCATCGAGGGCCACTGCGACGAGCGTGGCACGGACGCCTACAACCTGGCCCTCGGCGACCGTCGCGCGAAGGCCGCGATGGACTACCTCGTCTCGCGCGGCATCCAGGCCGAGCGGATGAACACGCTGAGTTACGGAAAGGAGAAGCCCGTGTGCCAGGAGCACACCGAGGCGTGCTGGGCCAAGAACCGGCGCGCCCACTTCCTCGTGAAGGCGCGCTGACTCTAGGTCCGGGCGGTGCGCCGCGTCCTCCTCGTGCTCTGGGTCGCCGCCCTGACCGGCTGTGCCGGGAGCGCGCCCGAGCGCGGCGCCATCACGCTGGTGTTCAAGTACGCGCGCATCCTCGGGCCGGCGGATCCTCTGCCGGGGCTCTTGCGCGAGTTCGAGGCGGCGCATCCGAACGTCCGCGTCAAGGGCGAGTCGCTGCCGTGGACGTCAGACGAGCAGCACCAGTTCTACGTCATCAACCTCGAGGGGAGGAGCCCCGGCTTCGACGTGATGATGCTCGACCTCATCTGGGTGCCCGAGTTCGCGCGCGCCGGCTGGCTGCTCGACCT
>WNGG01009441.1_pt1 | contig 11004 bp, 7 predicted proteins | sample 5400661 | NCBI WGS metagenome assembly WNGG01 (sample SAMN13153372, study PRJNA577476) | soil metagenome | isolation source: 100 cm soil or saprolite under Garry oak tree replicate 1 | place: USA:California | collected 2016-06-15 | reverse complement strand
TTACACTCTATGCTGGGATTGGGAACAACGAGACGGTTTAACCGGCCAGCACCATTTTCTGAAGCCTCACCATCGTCACTTTACGCGCGATAGGGAGCACGCTTGGAGTCACGGGAATTGACGCTCTTCTCGATATCTACCGAAGAAAAAGATTGCACTCAATCGGTACGGTTCGTTGGTGTATAGGATAAATCGGTACGGTTCGTTGGTGTATAGGATAAATCGGTACGGTTCGTTGGTGTATAGGATAAATCGTTGCTCCGGCTGAAGAGGATAACGCTTCCCGCAGGAGTCAGCTATCGAAGTCGAGACTATAGGTCGAGAGGAGAAGTTGTGGAAAGCAGTCGAAACCGTTCGGAGTTCGTTGGGGTTGGGAAGCGAAACGGGATTGAGAATTGACGGAATGATGTTGTTTCAGCTACTCGGTGGAGTCGTGTTGACTTCTCTTGGCGCGTATTGGTTCGGTCTTGGGCTGTCTAACTTGGCATTCTATCCTTTTAGTCTCGCGTTGAACAGTTCGGCGGGCACATCGTCTTCGCAGCTTCAAATTCAGCTTCAAGCGATTCAGGGTCAATTCATAGAGGAAATAATGGCGGGAGTCGTGTTTCTCGCACTTGGGACAGTAGTGATGCAATCATCCTTCCTCAAAATCCGAACAATTATTCAGCCTTCAGTCAGGACTTCCATCTCACAGCCAGAACTGCCGAGAGTGTCCAGTCTATCAACCGAGGAGCTGTTAGCTGAGCTAAGAGCCAGGATGGCCCAAGACGAAAGACGACCTAAGACGAAAGACGAATCTGAAGTGCTTCATGCATATCAGAAACAACTACGGGCGAGAGCTGATGAGCAAGCTCAGTTTCTCACGGAAACTGGCATGAAACCAAAAACCAAACAGTAACGTAGCTCCGATGCCCAATTTCCACCAGAGCCTCCAGCAGCCCACTAAACGATCTGACCGCCGACAATATTGTTTGTGGCGGGCCCGGTGAGATGCAAGCTCACAGTTCAAAACTCACGGTTGGAGTCTGAGAATTCCTCAGCATGGAATCGCTGCCATTATGGCGTACACACCGAGGGGCGGATTGAGCAGTTGATCGGCTTGCGCTTTGGAGAGAGTCCCACCTAGCACGTAGCCATTAACTAGGTTGATGAAACTGCTGAGCTGGTTACACGCTGTCTTGGTTTTTCCTGTGTTGAGGCTGTTAATCGCTGCTGAAAGCTGGCTGGTCAAAGAGGATGCCTGGGCTGGAGTGAGTTTCCCACTTGACCTCAGAGCGTTGACTTGGTTGACAAGCAGTTTGAGTGCCTGCTGGGGTGTGAGAACGACAAGTTTCGGCGATGCGGTTCGAGTGCCTCCTTCGGGGCTACGGCTGTCGGTACCGGTAAGCGTCAGGGAGTAGTTGCCGGCAGAAGTGTTTACGGTGGTTACATTGTAGGTCGAGGTAAAGCTCAGGGACCCACTAGTTGGAGTAAAGAAGGTAGATACGCCAGAGGGGAGCCCAGCATCTGAGAGGCTTATGGTGGGCAGCGCCACTGTCGAGGATCCCGAAGTCAGTGTCAACGTGATTGGCCAAGAGTTCTTCCCTGTTTGCAAGACTAGTAGCTCGCTGGGAGCTTTCACGGCGAAGTCATAGAGGTGCAAGGTCACATTCGCGGTCCTGATAACAAACCCAGACTGGTCAGTACCGTTGATGGTGAGTGGAAAGTCACCAATGGCGCCCGTATTCGATGTGTTAATTGTCAGAGTGCTAGTTCCTGTCATCGTTGTTGGGTTTACTAGAGGTACTGGGTTGCTTGAGAAGCTGGCTGTCGCACCTGTCGGAATTCTCTGGACGCTCAGCGTGATTGGGGTAGGGCCGGATGGACCTGAGATGAGGTTCACTATTGTGTTGAATGTTGTTTGACCCCCTGCTAGAACGGTAACGTCGGATGGGGAGGCTGCGACTTTGAAGTCGGGGAGAAATATGAGAGACGTAATTGGGTGTAGCTCATTCCACAGATCGTGAGTGTCAGTCACCCAGCGTCCGCAGATGTGAACCACGGATCCAACTCGCAGTTGCTGTATTGTCGCACCGAACTGAGGCCGCATAGACAGGGCTATCTCCACGTCGACACCGTTGGGGGGCGCGGTCCCGCCCGATCCCGGCATGCTGTTGTGCGGGTTCACGAGCGGCCTTATGCTACTGTCGTTGAGGTCGAAGCTCACGTCCCCGTCGTAGCCAATGCTGAGCCCCCCTATCTTTCCAGTGGCACATTGAATCGGCGCGAGGCCATTGTTGGGACCCGCTGAGCCCGCAACTGGGCTGCTCAGGCAGAGAGAAGGCTGAGAAATACAGAGCGAGTTCAAGGTAGAACAGCTTGTGAAACCTGCAACATCGTTGCAAGTAGGCTTCGACCAGCCGATGCCAATCGCTCCGTTGTGGTCGCCCCAATTACCTGCTAGTGTCTTTCCACCGAGTGGAATGGGCAACGATTGAAGAGCGTTACTCTGCATGATGTTTGCAGTGACGTTGGCGCCGAAGCAGTAGTAGTTGCCGAATCCGCAGGCTATGGCCACGGACACAGCCAGCTCTGCCACTACTGCTTGCAAAGGTGGTCCCCCTAGTGTGACAAGTGGAGCAAGATTCTGCATGACGCTATCGTCAGGAACGTGGACGCCGCCATAGAATTCCAGGTTGGCAATGTAGTTGGGAGAGAGGGGAGCTGCACATGCACAGGGTACGTTTGTCAGACTGGCGGAGCAGCCGGCGGTCAGTGCGCCGACGTCTGGGACTGACTCACCCTTACTGTTGGCATCTATTACCGCGGCAGTTATCGCGGGGCATCCGGAAAAAGGGATGATGCCCGACGCTAGGGCGGCCCATGCTCCTGAGCCGGGGATCGATATTCCAATGTTTTTGAAGTCAACGCCGTTAGGGTATATGTTTGGGTCGGAATAGTCTGCAACAGCGAGCTTGCAGTCGCTGAATGAATCCGTGTGCTCGTTCCCAATTATGCACACCCAATCGTCATAGATCGTCACGAACGCCCCAATCCCGCCCGAGGTGGGCGTGGGACCCGAGTTTACGAGACACTCTTGGAACCAGCAGGAATGGAACTTCACATGAGTCTGCGCTGACGAGATGGATGTTGTGGCGGTGATGGTAATATTGGAGTCTTCGCACACGATGAAGCATCCAGAGGCATGCAGGAAATAGCCCACGACACACTCGCCACTGGAGAGAGTGCAAGTGGTGGAGGTCCCTGAGTTAACAGCGGGACCAGGTATCGCCCAGACGCCGTCCGACCTGCTAGAGTCGAACTGAACCGTGCTACTGGAATCTTGAGCAGTGTCAACGATAGCCTTGCAAGTGGTCCAAGCATCGAACCTGAGGTTGTTAGAATCACAACTAACAATTACTGTCGGTGACATCGCCGAGGCTCTCGGAACCTGGAAAGCGACCGGCGCGAGAGCGATGAGACCCAGAATTAGCAAAGAAGTTTTGGCTTTCTTGAGAACATGAAGGCCCAACTAGATGAACTGCCTCCTTGTGATCTCCGCAACTACCTCTGCAAACTTAACACTACCGGTTATCGCGGGGGGCCGAGGAGAGATCGTCGTCCCTTAGTCTGCCTAGTAACACTTCGACAATCAACGGTAATCGGCCTCACCGTAGCATCGCGCTGCTCGGCTTTGGGCACGAACGTCTAGGGCTACCGCGAGTATCAATCGGTAATAGAGAGTAAGTTCCTTCCAGAGAAGATGAATCGAAGATTTGGATCCAGTTGTGTCATATGAGCCACAAACACAAGTTCGATTGGCGGGATATGGGTTGGCGGGCCCGGGTGAGATGCAAACTCACGGTTCAAGACCAGCGATTGTTTTGCGGATTTACTCTCCTTTGGGTCTAAGGGATTTGAGCATAAAGTAGGCTGGTCCTTCTGGTCCCTTCATCTTGTTCCATTTTCCTGGAATCTTTCGACGATGGCGACCGTCCTCATCGATCATCAGAAAGTGGGCGTCTTTGCCCCTACCTGAATATCCTCCAATCTTTTCTAGGTCTTCTTCGACACTGCCAGACCCTTGAGCCTCTCTCTTCGTGCTGAACACCACGGGCTTACTGACCCCCGGATAATCGGGTTCCATCTTAAGCTCGACCAAGACATCATTCTCGCCGAGAACGAGGTCGACCTTACTTCTCTTGTCAAAAACACTCCTCAGCGCAAACAGTAGAAGAGGAGTCGAAAACCTTCTCTCTTCCATTAGGTGTCTGCACGAATAGAATAGGTGAGACTGCAGATCTGCTTCGGAGAAGAGTCGAATCTTGCGACTACCATAATCGGTGAGTAGCCCTTCAACAGCTTCTAGGAACAACGAGTTGTATTCAATGGAGCGCGACAATAAACGTCCAGACTGTATCCCTACGTAGGGGCATGTAAGGAATTGTACTCACTCGAAACTACTATGGCGCAAAGAGTCGCTGGACTCGTAGACCATAGTCAACGCCTCAAAGCCTCCCACAAAGCAGGCCTCGCAAGCCCCGTCTTCTTACCAATCTCGCGAGCACTCAAAACACTACCATCCGTCAACACGGTAACAATCCTACGCTGACTGACCGGTACCCTTCCCATGCTTCGAACCCACAAAAAACAACCTTCACAAATCGTGACTATTAAACGGAGGCATCAAACCAAAAATGGACGCATAGAAAAAGCAACATTTTTACAGCCCTGTTGCGCAAATAGGGCAAGAATCCTGCCCAGAACGGCAGGAAGTGATGGCGGGCCCGGTGGGATTCGAACCCACGATTTTGGGCTTTCTCCGAGAGCTGAGGACCATTGTCCAAGCTGGCTCCGAAGGCCCACGTCTTGGTCCTGGCTCGACTACGGGCCCTAATTTGGTGGTTCCTAACTCAGCCCTTTTATTGTCTTGGGCAAACCGGCCGCATCAAACTGGGCCTAACTATGGAAACAACTATCCGAGAATTATCACAAAACGATGAGCGATACTCATTCAGGTCCGAGGTCAAGCGCTTGGATGACTGGAATATCTGCAAAGAGTCAAAGCCAGCCTTCCAACTCTCGATTACAGTGGCTCGTTCATAGCGGAAAAAGACGGGTCCATTCTCGGGTGCATAGGACTATTCAAACTCGAAATCCTGGATGGACGCCTGCAGCTACAGACAAAGCTGGACCCGTAAACTCAATGCCTCAAGCGCTCAAGCGAGCATCTACAATGTCTCGAAACCTAGTGTTATTCATGAGTTCAAGGGTAAGACGAGAATCTTCCTTCCCAGACCTATCCAAGACCAAGTATCTCGATTCAGAGTTTCGAGATAGTTTCGCAATGAAATATGGAACATAGAACAAGTTTCCGCCCAGAACTTCAAGAGTCTCCAAATCAGTCTTTGAGGAAAGACTGAGACCCTCTGCAAACAGCTTCCATCGAGGTTCTCCTGCGTTCCTGGAGATTAGTCGTCGGAGTTCTTCGATTCTCTCCTTAACAAAAGAAGTCGAATCAGCACCAGAGAGGACCGCGGACATGCTAACATCGGATGTTCTAGTCTCCGGGAGCCTTTGAATGAGTTCAGACTGGAAGCCAAAATCAATTTCAGACACGTCGATAATCACTGACTTTCCCTCGTGGATCACAGGGTGTTTTGAGATGAAACCCTTCCGGACAGAATATCTGTACGAGAATTCAAGATACGGGAGATACAGGGTTTTCCCCGAGATCACCCTCTCAACCGATCCTCTGAGAACACCCCCCTTGGCGCGCCGCTTTTCGACTTCGTCCCTGAATACGACTTCTGGGATCGAAAGAGGCAGGATTCTTGCGGTTAGTTTTTCCGGAGATACTCCCTCCCTCAGCCGCTTCAACTCTCTGCTCTCAAGGGGTCCCCGATGGTAGCTGATCAGCCAGCGCGGGGTCAGAATCCCAGAAAGTGCTTGGTCGAAGACTTGATAGTAGAACTGACGCGTCTTGAGAGAGGAAATTATCTCAAAAGCATCCGCTCCAAGTGATAGGCCTGTTTTCACTCGTTCAATGTCCTGACGAGTGGACAGGTTTCCAATGAACCGGAAATTGGCGTTAGAGATTACCTTGTAGTCAACGTCGGACGGGTTTTGAGTGGCCATGATGATTCCCAAGCCATATGCTCGGGAGACATGGATCAGATGAAGGAGTATCTTCTTCGACGGCGGTTCCCGGACCGGGGGAGCGTATCCGTGAACTTCGTCGAAATAGAGTAGGTACTGGAGCGTCTGGGTGCCCTCCTGTCGCGTCAGCCAGTAGAAGAGTTCCTGTAACAAGTATTCCACAAAGACCTGCTTGCCCTGATCGGTTGGAATTGATCGAAGGTCCACTACACAGACAGGGGTCCTGCCCGCGGTGGCGTGAAACCAACGTTCGAAGTTCGGAGGTTCGCCTATGAACCATGCTTTCGCCCCGGCGTCCGTGACAAGGACATTCAACCGTTTGCTCAGTTCACTTCTTTCTCTCGGTCCAATTGCCTCGTCTAAGGGGAGCATACCGAGTTTGTCGAAAGGCGGTCTGGCGATAAGTTGAATCAGATTTTCCAGACTAAGTTCTTGGCCGTTCTTCCATTCCTCTTCCAGAATTCGCGTTACCAGGGAACGCTGAACTCGGCCATCGTCGGAGTAGCCTGCAATTCGAAGCAAGTTCGAAGCTTTCAGGTCCAAGAGGTCGAATGCAAGGCTTGGCTCCTCTGTCATCGTCTTCGCAAAATTCTTCGGAGGAGTCAGTTTAGGAGACATCGAAACAGGCAGTCCATTGTTGGATCGTGGGGTGTAGATTCTTACCTCGGTAGTGGTCACAAACCGTTTCACATCTTCCCCTGTCAGTCCAGCCAGCGCGCAACTGTTCTGGTACTCGGAAGACAGTTCAGCCTCGTAGTTTGTCTCTGTTTTTCCAAGAAGTTTGGCTTCTACATCGCTGAAAGGACGAAACTTGAACTGCTCCGAGCGTATGCCCAAACATCCAATGTCACCTTTAGGGTCGATAGCGAGAACTGGAACGCCCCTGCTAGCCGCTTCCTCGATGATGCTCTTGCAGAGAGCCGTTTTCCCTGAGCCGGTCGCGCCGAATACAACTGAATGCTTAGTGAGACTAGCAGGGTCTATCGTGAAAGCATGCCCGTCTGAACTCTGACCTATGAGGAGTCTGGCCAGCGAACCTCACTTATCCTGAACTAGAAACTCAGTCATCTAGGGCACTCGAAAGGAAACAACCGGGTCAGGTTTCCGCTCTGCCAAGAGTCACCTTGACTCAGTTGGACTCGGCGAGGATATTCTTCGACACTATTAGTCGCATGATTTCCGAGGTTCCCTCTCCAATGGTCATGAGCCTGGCGTCGCGCCAGTGCCGATGGACGTCAAACTCGTCAGCATAACCATATCCCCCGTGGATCTGGATTGCCTCGTTGCAAACTCTGAGCCCGCTCTCTGTTGCGATAATCTTCGCCTGTGCGGCCTCTGACTCGAATGGTCTACCTTCCGCCTTCAACCTCGCAGCTCTGTAAACCATCAGTCGTGATGCGTTGATTTCGGTAAACATGTCAGCAAGTTTTGATTGTATCATCTCAAAATCAGAGATGGGCTTGCCAAAGGCGGACCGTTGTTTGCTGTAGTTGACGGCCTTGTCAAAGGCAGCTTGAGCTATGCCAACTGTCAGAGAACCAACCGTAACTCTGCCACCGAAGAGCATCCCCTTAGCGTACTCTAATCCTTGACCCTCAGTCCCGACCAGATTCTCTTTCGGCACTCTCGCGTTTTCCAGGACTACCTCCGATGTGACGGAGCCTCGGCAGCCCAGTTTCTCAATGTGCCTGCTAGCTTTTGCGCTATTGCCATCCACGAGGAAGGCTGAAGGTCCCTTCAGGGTCTTTGCGAAGAGGAAGTATAATCCACAATAGCCTCCATTCGTGGTGAACATTTTTGTTCCATTGATGATCCAGTGGTCTCCTTCGAGTTTAGCCTGTGTCTGAAGATTTCTTGCGTCTGAACCTGCTCCAGGTTCCGTTAGAGAGAAGCCTGCGAGCATCTTGCCCGACACGAGAGGTGGAAGGTACTTTTTCTTTAGTTCTGGGTTTGCGAACATGCGAATGCCCTCGGCACATGTGCCGTGTATCGCGAGCGAGAGTGCTGTGCTTGCGCATGCCTTTCCACACATTTCCATTGCAGCGATGTAGACTGGCCATGGAAGCTCGAGACCACCATACTCTTTCGGAAAACTAATGCTCGTGAAACCTTGCTGGAAGAGCGCGTCCATGTTCCTTTTTGGAAACTCTGCTTTTAGGTCGATTTCTCGGGCAGTTGGCTCTATTTCCTTCTCGAAGAAATCGCCAAGTGTTTCTAGCAGAAGATTGTACTCTGAAGCATTGCTTCCGTATATCATTTCGATCGCTTCTCGCTGCTCGTTGCGGAAGAAGACCATCGACTCTGCCCTTACCGCCGAACCATCTCTTGAACCGTTAATACTTTTGTCCGACTTGGGCTAGGTTGGTAGAGACACGCTAGAGCTCTAATCGCCAGCGTTCATGTAAGTGTTTGAGCGGGGAAGTCTTATACTAAGCAGATTTCTCCCGTGAAAACGGGAGTATTATTGCCTCTCAAGGTCGGGATTGTAGGAGTGGGCTATTCCGGGTTTGAGTCGATGACGCCAGGATTGTCCACAAGAGAGTTAATGTTTGAAGCGGCAAGCAGGTCTTATGCGGATGCTGGAGTAGATCCTCGAAAAGATGTGCAGAGCTTTGTCTGTTGTACTGAGGATTTTTGGGAAGGAATCAGCATAGCCGACGAGTACATGCCAGACCAACTTGGCGCAGTGCTTCGACCTCTTTGCACAGTGTCTTCAGATGGGCTGGTCGGAATTGCTACAGCTTGTATGCACATAGCTTCTGGACTTGCTGATGTCGCGGTTGTCGAGTCTCACAGCAAAGCATCTGACGTAACCAATCCAGGAGAAATAATGAGTTTCGCATTCGACCCGATCTATGGTCGTCATCTGGACGTCGATCCCAGATTTCTGGCCGGGCTCGAAATGATGCGATACATGAAAGAGACCGGCACACGCAGGGAACAATGTGCTCAGGTGGCTGTCAAGAACAAGGGGAATGCACTACTGAACCCCAAAAGTGTCTATGGAGCGAAGCTGACCCAGGAAGAAGTGCTTCATTCTCAACATGTCTCTGAACCATTGACTGTTCACGAGGCGAGCAAATCGATCGATGGCAGTATTGTTTTCGTCCTAGCCTCCCAGGCGAAGGCCAAAAAGCTCGGCAATCACACTGTGTGGATCAATGGAATTGGATGGAGCTCGGACACTCCGGTAGTTGAGGACAGGGACATGGCACGAGCTGAGTATGCAGAGCAGTCCGCCACCAGAGCGTTCAAGATGGCAAATGTGCGTAATCCTTCAACGTACTTTGATCTCGCAGAGATAGACGACACGTATTCCTACAAGGAACTGCAACATGCAGAAGCCCTCAAGCTTGCGCCCAAGGGTAAAGCCGGCAAAATGGTCGAATCCGGAACTTTCGACATGGACGGGCGAATGCCCATCAACTCTTCGGGAGGTTCACTCGGTGTCGGACACCTTCTCGAAGCCACCGGACTGCATCACCTACTCGAGGCAGTGGTCCAGCTCGAGGGCTCGGCTGGTCGACGTCAAGTATCAAAAGCCCGGCGAGCGGTAGTTCAGAGTTGGAGAGGGATACCCACGGCCACAGGCGCCGTGGCGGTGCTGAGTAATTAGGAGCATAACGCCATGAGACGTCGTGTAGCAATCGTTGGTGCTGGAATCACCCTCTTTCGAAGACGAATGCTGGAAACAGGCAAGGAGCTTTCATTCGAGGCCACGAAGATGGCTCTAGACTCTGCTGGACTTACCCTCAAGGACATTGACGCAGTCGTCGAAGGTTCCGCACCGGACGCGTTTGACGGGGTCCATATGAAAGGCGAGTATCTTCTTGATGGCTCGGGAGCAATTGGAAAACCGTACGAGCGGGTCTACGTGGGAGGTGGAACAGGGGTATTCACTCCGATTGCAGGCTGGTGGAACGTCGCGTCCGGATTCTACGACACTTGTCTTTGCGTTGCCGAGGAGAAAATGTCTCCACTACATCCTCACCCGCAGTACGCCTTTTGGAGCATTTTCGACCAGATACTAGAGAGGCCTCTTGGAACGACACTTCTCTGGATATTTTCCTTGGAGATGAGGCGTTACATGCACAAGTACGGAATCAAAGAGGAGGAAATTGCCGAAGTGGCCGTCAAAAATAAGCGAAACGCGTTGGACCACCCTTGCGCTCAGCTCGGGGCAAAAATCACCGTCGAGGACGTGATGAAATCTGAGCCAATTTGCTCGCCGGTCAAGCGGCTCGACGTAAGCCCCCCAAGTGACGGAGCAGCAACCATTATTCTTGCGTCCGAGAAAGTTGCAAAGAAGCTGACCGACCAGCCCGTCTGGCTAGACGGGGTCGGCTGGACTCTCGACAGCACGCATTGGACCAATCGTGATTTGGCCTACCCAGAATACGTAGAGAAGGCGGCCAAAATGGCCTACAAGATGGCTGGGATAAAGAATCCAAGGAAGCAGATTGACATCGCTGAGCCCTACGATCCATTTGACTACAAAGAACTTCATCACCTCGAAGGATTACAGCTGGCAAAGAAGGGAGAAGCGCCAAAATTGGCAATCGAAGGTGTGTCTCAACGAGACGGGGACATGCCAGTATGCCCGTCTGGGGGACTGCTTGGCGTTGGCAATCCCATAGCTGCGGCAGGCATGATGAAGATTTGCGAATGCTTCTGGCAGCTCAGGGGAGAAGCAGGAAAAAGACAGGTCAAGAAGGACGCACGGACAGCTGTGGCTCAAGCCTGGGGCGACCTAATGCAGGTAGGAACTGTAGCCGTCATGAGATCTTAGGAGCTGGTGGCAATTGTCCCAAAAGATTACAAGTTATCCAGGCAAGGAAATTACAGCAGATCAGCTCAAGCAAGGAG
>WNGG01008911.1_pt1 | contig 11005 bp, 10 predicted proteins | sample 5400661 | NCBI WGS metagenome assembly WNGG01 (sample SAMN13153372, study PRJNA577476) | soil metagenome | isolation source: 100 cm soil or saprolite under Garry oak tree replicate 1 | place: USA:California | collected 2016-06-15 | reverse complement strand
CGACGCGTTCGAAGGGCGCCGGCAGCTCATCGCCTACTACTTCATGTGGAACCCCGGCCGGCCCGCGGCCGAGCAGTGCGAAGGCTGCACGTTCTACACCACGCAGGTCAGCGAGCTGTCCTACCTTCATTCCCGCGACATCACCTACGCGGTCTTCTGCCAGGGCCCCTACCCGGAACGTTGCATAACGCGCGTGAGCGCGGCGACACCGAGACGCGGTGGGCCGAGCTCGTCCCTCCTACCAGAACCTGGCGGCCAACATCGCCTAGCTAGCGCCGGTCGCGTTTGGCCATAGGCTCGGAGCATGACGATTGAGCGGGAGACGGAGGCTAGTGCCATCTTCGGCGGGATGGAGCGCGCCGAGTACGAGCGGCTGGCCCGCGAGCTGACCGGGTACTGCTACCGGATGCTCGGCTCGCCGTTCGACGCCGAGGACGCGGTGCAGGACACGATGGTCCGCGCCTGGCGGGAGTTCGGCAGGTTCGAGGGCCGCTCGTCGTTGCCCACCTGGCTGCACCGGATTGCGACGAACGTGTGCATCGACATGCTGCGTAAGCGGAGTCGCCGCACCGTGCCGATGGATTTGCAGCCGCCCACGCCGGCAGCGGGTGCTCAGATCCCGCCGCCGCTGGACGAGCGCACCTGGGTGCTGCCGATCCCGGACGCCAAGCTCATGGACGGCAACGCCGATCCGGCCGAGCAGGTCGTGTCCAGGGAGACGGTCAGGCTTGCCTTCGTGGCCGCGCTGCAGCGGCTCACCCCGCGCCAGCGCGCTGCGCTGATCCTGCGTGACGTGCTGCAGCACTCGGCCGCCGAGACGGCGGAACTGCTCGGCACCAGCGTGGCATCGGCGAACAGCGCGCTGCAGCGTGCCCGCGCCGCGGTGCCGTCCATTGACGAGGACAACGCGGCGCAGGGCCGCACCGACCCTGACCTGCTTGAGGAGTACGTCGCCGCCTTCGAGTCCTACGACGTGCCCCGGCTGACCGCGCTGCTGCGCAGCGACGCCGTGAACTCTATGCCGCCGCTGCCGCTGTGGCTGCGCGGCCAGGACGACATCCGGGTGTGGATGCTGGGACCGGGCTCGGAATGCCGGGGCTCCCGGCTGCTGCCCACCGCGGCGAACGGCTGCGGCGCCTTCGCGCAATATCGCCCGGACAGCCGCGGCGGCTACCACCCGTGGGCGCTTCAGGTGCTGGAGACAGATGGCGGCCTCATCACCGGTCTGCACTGCTACGTGTTTCCCGAGCTGTTCACGTACTTCGGCTTCCCTGCCGCCTTGTAGCCCTGCCCGGGCGTGCGTACGCGCGGGATCACAATGGCATCCGGCCAGCAAGCCGACCAATCAGCCCGGCAGCTGTTGGGCGAACCTACGAACCATCGTGGGTAGTGCCACCGGCTCCAGTACCGGGGAGCGGAGGTGATCGCCGAGGTCGACCCCGAGGCAGGACAGGTGCCCACGCCGGACATCCCATACCCGACCGGTCTGATGATCCCGCAGTGGCGGGTGGAGCAGATCATGCGCGAGCGGCTGGCTGACTTCGGCGTGGCCGTCGAACTGAGCGCCGAGCTGCGCGGCTTCAGCCAACACGCCGACGGCGTAACCGCCACGATCGGTGAGGCTCAGATACAGGCGCGATACCTGGTCGGCTGCGATGGTGGCCGCAGCACCGTCCGCAAGGCACTCGGCCTGAGTTTGCGCGGCCATGTCAGCGATCACGAAATTGAGCAGTGAGGGGCGTGCTGCGATCACGTAATTGATCACCCCGGTCACGTTATTGACCATGGTCAGGACGTGCGTGTCGGGGTGGACCTGGTCATCGGGAAGCAAGGATCATTCCGCTCGTCCTTGGGGCGGGGGGAGCCGATGGCGAGGAGGACGTTCGACGTGATCGATATCTGCGAGATTCTCGTGCACTGGCATGCGGGGCGGTCGAAGAACGAGATCGCCGGCAGCCTGGGGCTGTCGCGGAACACGGTGCGCAAGTACGTGGCGGCGGCGGAGGCCGCGGGCATGGTTCCGGGCGGTCCGGCGGTGAGCCAGCAGGGGTGGCAGGAGCGGGCGCGGGCGTGGTTCCCGGAGCTGGCTGACACCAGGTTGCGGCAGGTGACCTGGCCGGCGATTGCCGGGCACCGCGATTACATCGTGGAGCAGATGGAGGCCGGGGTGACGGTGGCCACTATCCATCAGCGGCTGCGTGATGAGCGGGGGCTGGCGGTGTCGGTGGCGTCGCTGCGCCGGTATGTGGCGGCGAACCTGCCCGAGGAGGTCCGCCGGTCGCGGGTCACGGTGCTGCGGCTGGTCCCGGCTGAGCCCGGGGCAGAGGCGCAGATCGATTACGGGCAGATGGGCCGCTGGACCGACCCGCGGACTGGCCGCAGGCACACGGTCAATGCGTTCGCGATGGTGCTGTGCTGCTCCCGGCACATGTTCGTCCGCCCGGTGATCAAGATGGACCAGCTGGCGTGGACCGAGTGCCATGTGGCGGCGTTCGGGTTCTTCGGCGGGGTGCCGGCCCGGCTGGTGCCGGACAACCTGAAGACCGGGGTGGACCGGCCGGACCTGTATGACCCGAAGATCAACCGGTCCTATGCCGAGCTGGCCGTCCATTACGGCTGCCTGATCGACCCCGCGCGGTCGCGGAAGCCGCGTGATAAACCTCGGGTTGCATACTGCACCTCTTCGGAGCGGTCGGCGGCCAGGGGGCGTTCATGTATGTTGCTGGGTGGAGTGCCGGCGTCCTTGGTGGAGGGCCGGGGGGTTGGGTCCGGGCGGGTTGTAGAGGACTTCGTCTTTGTCGTTATAGCGCTGCCCACTGACAAGACCGGCGTGGTACCAGATCTTGACGGTCGAGGTGGACACGCCGAGCAGCGCGGCCATCTGGCCGAGGGGGATCAAGCCGGTGGCGAGCAGCCGCTGGCGGCGGCTGCGTAGCTGGTAGGTGCGGATGACGCGCTGCACCATGGTGGGGCTGAAGGGTCTGCCTTCGCCGTTGGCCAGGCCGCGGTCGCGCAGGATGCCGGCGATCTCGGCATAGGTGTGGTGATCGAGAAGCCGGTCGATTTCGGCGACGGTGCTGGCCGGGGTCTGCCGCAGTTCCCAGGCCCGTTTGGGCACCGGGAGGGCGAGGGTGCGGTGCTGGCCGCCGGCCAGCCGGACGTGGGCGGTGATGGTGTCGCTGGTTCTGGTCACGGTGACGTCGGTGAGCAGCAGCCGGGCGATGCGCTTGCGTTCCCGGGCCGGGGTGGCCGGGTCGTTCCAGATGCTGGGCAGGTCGGTGACCAGCTGGCCGATCCGGGTCTTCTGGGCGTCGGTGAGCTGCCCGGTCTGCTGCTTGCGGGCCTGGTCGTAGGCGTCTTGGGCGCCGGTCAGGGCACGCAGGGCGGTGTTCCAGTCGGCTTCGAGGCTTTGCGCGACGAGCCGGTTGCCGGGGTCGACGGCCAGGTAGCGGCGGCGGGCCAGGTCGGCGTGGTAGCGGGCGCGCTCGACGTGGGCGGCGCGCAGCGCGTCCGCTTCGGCGGCCCGGTGTTCCAGTTCGGCGGAGACGGTGAGGGCGGCTTCGACGGCCAGCGGGGTCAGGGTGTGGAGGAGCAGCGTGCCGATGCGCTCGTCGAGGGTGTGCCCGGGGATGGCGGCGCAGATCCGATGGGCGTTTTCGATGCCGTCGCGCTGGCAGACGTAGGTGGGCAGGTCCCGGCCGCCACGCTGGTGGTAGCGGACGGTCATCCGGTTGCCGCAGCGGCCGCAGACGATGATGCCCTGCAGCAGCGCGGCGCCCTCGCGGGGCGGCCCGGCGGCGCGGTCGCGGCCGTGCGCGGCGGCGTTGGCGGCAAGCTTGGCGAGGTTGGCGTTGTACTGGTCCAGGGTGATGTATCCGGGGTGGGCGCCGGGGATGAAGGAGGTCCATTCCTCGCGGGGCAGTTGCCGGGAGGTGGCCTTCCCGCCGGGCAGGACCTGGCTGGTGCGCCGGCCGTAGGTGAAGGCGCCGGCGTAGCGGGGGTTGTGCAGCACCCGCAGGGCGGTGTGGTGGCGCAGCGGCTGCCAGTCGATCTCGCCCTTGCGGGGCCCTTTGAGGTGCCGCCAGGGGAAGGACAGCCCGGCGGCGTTGAACGCCTTCACGCACGCGGTGGCCGACCCGGTGGCCTCGAACGTGGTGAACAGGTGAGCCACAGCGCCGCGGACGGCGGTGTCGGGGTCGAGGATGACGTGCCCGGCGGCGTCGTAGACCAGGCCGACGGGCAGCGGCATGATCAGCTCGCCGCGGCGGGCCTTGGACAGCTGCCCGCCGCGCAGCCGGGCCTTGATGAAGTGCAGTTCGGCCTCTGAGATCTGGCCTTTCATGCCCAGGACCAGTCTGTCGTTAAAGTTGCGGGGGTCGTAGAGGCCGTCTTCGTCGCAGATCAGGGTGCCGGTCATGGCGCACAGTTCGAGGAGCTGGTGCCAGTCGGCGGAGTTGCGGGCCAGGCGGGAGCATTCCAGGCCGAGTACGATCCCGGCCCGGCCGAGGGACACCTCGGCGACCAGCTGCTGGAATCCTTCCCGGTCGGCGGCGCTGGCGCCGGAGTGGCCCTGGTCGATGTCGATGACGGTGATCTGATCAGCGGCCCAGCCCAGCGTGATCGCCTTGCCGCGCAGGTCGTACTGGCGGATCGCGGACTCGGTGTTATGGATGACCTGCTTGAGGCTGGACTGGCGGACATACAAGAGAGCCGTCCTGGAGAGGTGGGCGGCGGTCACTTTGGACGCCGCGGTGTCGGAGAGCACGCGATACTCCTTCATGGGTGCCGGGGATGTGGTCAGGCGCTGGTGAGTGTGAGCGCGGCCAGGACCTGGATGAGTTCGGTGGCCAGCTGAGCGGGCAAGGCGGGCCGGCTGCCTGGCACAGTCCCGCCCGCCGGGGGTGAGGGGCAGGCCGGCCTGGCCGGGGTGACGGGGGGCGTCAGGGCGGTGATGGCGTTTCGCCATGCGGTGACGCCCTTGCCGGCCAGCACGCCCAGGCCGAGGGGGAACGCCTCGGCGCGTGCGTGCAGGGCGGCATGGCGCAGTTGCTCGTAGCGGACGTCCAGCCCGCCGCCGGGAGCACGGTCCTGGCCGGCATCCGGGCTGGGGCCCGGTTCAGCAGCCGCGTGGCCAGGCGATGGTCGCAGGGGCAGGGACGGCGGATCCTCCTTCCGGTTCTCGCGGGCGGGCAGGTCAGCGGCTTTTGGAGTGGCGCTCCCGGCGGCGGGCCAGCGCTTTCTCGACCGACCGGGGGTGCACGCGCACGCCGAAGGACTCCTCGATCGGGGCCGCCAGCTGCGCCGGGCGCAGCGCGGTGTCGGCGGCCAGCTGCTCCTCGGCCCAGGCGAGGATGTCCGCGGTGAGCTTGTGCCCGCCACGCGGCCCGGGCCGGGACGGCACCAGCCCCTCCAGCCCGGAGCGCTCCAGCGCGGCGGCTGCCTGGTAGTAGGAGGGCCGGGAGTACCCGAACGCCGCGGCCGCCTCGGTGACCGGGGCGCCGTCGGCCTTCACCTGCCGCACCATCTCGTACTTGACCTGCACCACGTCGCGGGCGTCGAAGAACTCGCTGGCCAGGAACGCCGGATCGCGCACCTGCTCGGGGTGCGGGTTCAGGCAGCGCGCCTGGGCCAGCGCCGCTTCCTTGGGGTCCGGTCCGGCGTCCCGCCTGGCCATGCCGCCTCCTGGTTACCACGGTTGTTAGGAGGATTTTGCCGGACTTAGATATCAGGCACACGCTCCTGCGTCCGCGTGTCGCCAACTTTCTCGGGAAAGTCAAGGTAAACAGGCTCAGGGCAGTCACGCCGGTTATCCAATCGGCGGGCCAGCGCGGCGTAATCGCCTTGACATTCACGGCGTAATCTTCTTTACGGCCTGGGCGCCGTCCCGCTGCGCGCGGAGCTGGTCAGCCAGCTCGGCCACCGCCAGCAGGCCTGCCGTGGTGAACGGGCAGCGGCCGGCCGCGATCACCACGAACGGATCGGCGGGCGCGACATCGGTCCACCCTGCTGGCAGGGAGAACAGCTGCCCGTTCTCGTCATGCAGGTGGACCCGGTCCTCGCCCCAGTTCTGGCGGTAGGCGACGAACTCGAAGTCCCGCCCGGCCAGCGGATGGAACGGATGCGTCACCCGGACACGCCGGTACCGATCGTGCGGATCAGGTGTAGTTGACGATGCGGGGCAAGCCGCAGGTGGAGCGGCCGATGCCGTATATCCGGGATAGCTTCTGGCGGGGCCGGGAGTTCACCAGCCTGACCCAGATGCAGGCCGAGGCCGAGCGGTGGTCCGCCGAGGTCGCCGGGCAGCGGCGCTGCCGGCCGCTGGACGGCGCCGCCCCGGCCGCGGTGTTCGCCGCGGCGGAGAAAGACCGCCTGCTGCCGCTGCCGCGGGGCCCGTTCGTGCTGGCGGAATGGTCGCGGTGCAAGGTCGGGCCCGACATCCATGCCTCGGTCGCCAGGGTGCTGTACTCCATCCCCTGGCGGCACATCGGCAAGACCCTCGACGTCCGGCTGACCTCCTCGATGGTGCAGTTCTTCGACCACGGCGAGCTGGTCAAGACCCACGTCCGCAAGCTGCGGGGCAAGCAGACCGACCTTGGCGACTACCCGCCGGAGAAGATCGCCTTCCACATGCGCACCCCGGCCTGGTGCCGGAAGAAGGCCGCCGAGATCGGCCCGGCCTGCCAGGCGCTGATCGGCGGGCTGCTGGACGACAACGCGCTGTACCGCCTGCGCGCCGCCCAGGGCGTCCTGCACCTGGCCGACAAGCACCAGCCCGGCCGGCTGGAGGCCGCCTGCGCGAAAGCCGCCGCCGCCGGCGACCCGTCCTACCGGACCGTCAAGGGCATCCTGGCGGCCGGCACCGAGCAGGTCCCGGTGACCGCGCCATCCGGCGACGGCGGCGCCGGCGCGTTCCTGCACGGACCCGACGCGCTGTTCGCGGCGGGCAACGTCGTCCCGCTGCGCCCCGGAACGGAGGCGGCGTCGTGACCAGCCGCAGCATGCTCCCGCGCGCGGTCTTGTGCCACTACGCGCGCGACCCGGCCCGCCGGCCGCACTGCGCCCTGACCGCCGAGATCACCCTGGGCCGGGTCGCGCTGTGCGGCTCATGCGCGGCGGCGCGCTCCACCCTCGGCAAGGGCATCGCGGCGGTGCCGCTGCCGGCCGGCCCGCCGTGGATGTCCTGGACTGGGTCGCAGACGCGTCCCTGGCCGCCGGACAGGCCAGCCGCGACCTGGCCGCCGCCGTCACCCGGGCCCGATCCGCGGGCTGCTCCTGGGCCCGGATCGCCGGCCGGCTCGGCGTCACCCGCCAGGCCGCGGCGCAACGCTACGGGCATCAGCCATCACAGCGAAACGAGAGTTGACACCATGACGACCACCACCATCGAGACCGGTGCCCTGGACAAGGCGCTGCGGACGCTGAAGCTATCCGGGATGCTCGACACCATCGAGGCCCGCCTGGGCCAGGCCCGCGCCGGGGAACTCGGCCACATCGAGTTCCTCCAGGTCCTGTGCGAGGACGAGATCTCCCGCCGCCAGGCCACCTCCATCTGCCGCCGGCTCCGCAAGGCCCGGTTCGAGGAACAGGCCACCCTGGAGGGCTTCGACTTCGCCGCCAGCCCGAAGCTGCCCGCCGCCCAGATCCGCGACCTGGCCGCCCTGCGCTGGCTGCAGGCCGGCGAGTCCGTGATCCTGTACGGCCCGGTCGGGGTAGGCAAGAGCCACGTCGCCCAGGCCCTGGGCCACCTGGCCATCCGGCACGGCGCCGACGCCCGGTTCCTCAAGACCAGCCGCGCCCTGGCCCACCTGGCCGGCGGGCACGCCGACAACACCTGGCACAAGCGGCTCGGCGAGCTCGCCCGTCCGGCCGTGCTGATCCTCGATGACTTCGCGATGCGCGAGCTCACCGCAACCCAGGCCGACGACCTCTACGAGCTCATCACCGAGCGGGCCGGCGCCTCGCTGATCTTGACCTCCAACCGGGCGCCGCAGGACTGGTATCCGCTGTTCCCCAACCCCGTCGTCGCCGAGTCCCTCCTGGACCGGGTCATCAACAACAGTCACCAGGTCTACATGAACGGACCCAGCTACAGACCCAGAAAACGACCCGGCCAGCGTGTCACCGCGACAGGAAAGGAGCCCGCCCAGTAGAACAAGACCAGGCCAGGCCCTGGTCAATTACGTGAGCAACACCCCTGCTCAATAACGTGACCGTCGACAGCCAGACGCCGGACGTCCCAACTCATGGCTGTCGGCGATGTCGAGGTCGACGGGCTTGGCCGCGACGCCTGGCACCAGTGGTTCACCAGCGACGGCGCGATCATGCTGTGTCCGCTCCCCGGCACCTACGCCTTTCAGGTGCAGGCATCACATGAGCTCGACCAGGACGGTTCGCCGCTAGAGCCGACGCTGGAACGATTCCAGCAGACCTTCGACCGGATCGCCGGCATTCCGGGCGTGCGACTGCACAGCCTGGCGTGGCGCTCGAGCTACCGGGTCCAAGTTCGCATGGTCGACCAACTCCGCGTGGGCCGGGTATTCCTCGCCGGGGACGCCGCGCACGTACACCCGATCGCGGGTGGCCTGGGCATGAACACCGGGATCCAAGACGCCTACAACCTTGGCTGGAAGCTGGGCCTCGTGCTGGCCGGCAGGGCCACGTCAGGCCTACTTGACACGTACGAGGAGGAGCGATTGCCGATTGCGAGTTGGCTACTCGATATCACCTCGGAAAGGCTCAGCGCCGTGCTCGACGCGATCAAGGAAAACGGCGGCGGCGTGGACGCCGTGGCCTCGCCCGAACTCACACAGCTCATGCTCCGATACCCCTGGAGCCGGCTCTCCCGCCACACGTCAAGCCGATCCACCGGACTTCGAGCGGGCGACCGGGCACCGGACGCGCCGCTGCGCGACGCCGTCACCGGATCGCCAATTCGCCTCTTCGACCTCTTCCGTGGGCCGCACTTCACCCTTCTCGGCCTCGGCAAACGCTGCGACTCCGCGGTGATCGGCGAAGTCGAAAACGACATCCTGAAGCCCTGCCTTGTCGGGCCAGATGGCCTCCTGGACGACGTAGGACACGCAGCACGCGTGTATGGCACCGACGCCCTGGTCCTCGCCCGCCCGGACGGATACATCGGGCTTGTCGCCGACCCGGCGGAAACGGGAAGAGTTGCCGAGTACCTCCGCTCGCTGTGAATGCGTTCGTTCTAATAGCTGGAGCCGGGTGTACCTGGGACCTGGCCGCGCTATCGGGGGGTCAACACACAGAACTCATGGCCATCGGGATCGGCCATGACCACCCAGCTGACCTCGCCCTGGCCGACGTCGATGCGAGTCGCACCGAGGGAGACGAGACGGTCGACCTCAGCTTGCTGATCACCGTGGACGGGTGGAGCGAGGTCGAAATGCAGCCGGTTCTTCCCGGTCTTCGGCATCAGTGGCGGACCGCCCCAGGTGATCTTCGGACCGCCGCGCGGCGAGCGAATCGCGGTCTGTTGGTCCTGATCCCAGACCAACGGCCAGCCCAGCGCTTCGCTCCAGAAGTACCCGACGTCCTGCGAACCGTCGCACGCAAGCGCTCCGATGAATCCGCAGTCGGCGAGGAAGCTGTTGTCCGGCTCGATGACGCAGAACTCGTTGCCTTCGGGGTCTGCGAGCACGACATGACCCTCCTCCGGGCGCTGGCCGATGTCGATGTGCCGGGCGCCGAGCTCCACTGACCTCGCCACCGTCTGCTGCTGGTCCTCGAGGGACGTGCTCGTCAGATCGAAGTGCATCTGGTTCCGGCCGGCCTTCTGCTCCTGAGCTGGAAGAAATCGGATCCGGAACCCGGTGTCATCGCTCGGCAGGAGCGCAATGCCGTCTTGGGGGTCGTCGGCCATCTCCCAGCCCAGGACGCCGGCCCAGAAGCGCGCGAGACGGAGCGGGTCGTTCGCATCGAAGCAGAGCGCGAGGATGTGACAAGTCATTCCGCTCCGCACCTCCGATCTGCTGACTCAAAGCCGCAGACAGGGCACGTCCTCCGCGCCCATAGAGAAAAACGCTAGGCGCCCGGGGCCCGCCACGCAAAGAGAATGAGTCAGAGGGCGGCGCTCGCGCACGATCGTGTGCGTGTCGCCGCCAACCGAGACCTGGTCGTCCTCGAGGTTTAGACGGTCCCCTCAGTTTCCTAGACAAACCCGTCGCGCATCAGGTGGCGGAGATCTGTCGCAGGTCACCTGTCGGATCACAGGCTGGAACTGCTCCGTCCGGCACTGCTCGAGATGATGCTGCCCTCAGCGAGAGGCACAGCGACTGGTCTCGGCGCAGACCTCGACATAATCGTAAGTCTCTCAAACTAACGCCCCCGCACCTCAGATCAGGTGCTCGATGGGCACCGAATAGATAATCTGAGCGAATTTTCGTCGCAGAAGGCGCCTGCGCCGTCTGACAAATAGTCGGCGAACTGGCGCGAGGCGCCGCGCTCCGCCCGCCACGGACTGTAGTTTGCGCCGCTTACCGGTTGACGAGCGATATCCGCCGATATGGCGCTGTCAATGTCATCCGGCGGGCCGTTAGAAGCGCGCCCGAATTGGAGCTTCTGCGCACCGGACAGCAACACCCTGCGCCCGGTCATGGTCACCGCAGTGAAGCGGCCCGCGGGGGAACCCGGGGGAAGATGGCTGCGGGACCTGAGACCGGACAACGCCACCGCGGCAGCCCCCGGCCCTACACCGTGGCCTTCATATCAGGTACGCCCGTCAGGTGACGGCTGGGGTTGACGGCAACGACGCAGCCCAAATGCATCTCGGCGCCGCAGGGCGGACCGTGATCACTGCGCTGTCGGTGAGGACGATGCCGGATCACCGTCGCCGTTGCGATGGTCGCCCGGGCAACTGCTCGATCTGCTCGCGCTGCCCGTCTGCGATGGAGAAGCCGGCCGGCCGAGACCGCTCCCACCGGGCGAAGGCGTCAGCGTCGCGAGCGCGGTGCGCGGCGATGGCATTGGCGTCGCCGACGCCGAA
>WNGG01008909.1_pt1 | contig 11006 bp, 13 predicted proteins | sample 5400661 | NCBI WGS metagenome assembly WNGG01 (sample SAMN13153372, study PRJNA577476) | soil metagenome | isolation source: 100 cm soil or saprolite under Garry oak tree replicate 1 | place: USA:California | collected 2016-06-15 | reverse complement strand
CAGCTGTCACCTTGCGTGCAATCGCCTCTTCACGCAGATGGATCAGGTCATTAATTCCTGTCGTGATCCCGTCAATGAACCCGGTCTTTTCTTTGTTCCAGGCGCTGTTATGGGCGAACGCCGTGGTGAGACCTGTAGCGTAGCGGGCTTGCAAGTCTCGTATCTGCTCCACCAACTCTCTTTCCTGCGGGGTGTCGAGCAGGAGAGTGATCTTCTCCAGAGCGCTAGCGAAATCGTTGTCCCCCTGCGTGAAGTAGTTATAGAAGACCTTATCTTGCAAGAGCAGGTATTTCTCAGCACTACGCATCTGAGCGAGGAAGATCTTGAGGAGACGCCGTTCTTCCTCAATGCAGGTGGAGTCCGTCGCCAAGGCGTCAGTGCTGAGGCTCGTGAGCCGGTTCAGTTGGGAGAAGGTGTAGAGGCTCACAGCAAGGATCAAAGCGATGAGGGAGACCTGAGCAAGAATAACTCGCCAGAAGATCGTGAGACGCATCGGCCTCTCCTTGGTAGAAGATCCTCCCGCCCAGTGTGGCGCAAACTCTGGCGTTGTGCAAACTCACTCCCTTTCCGCTCCTGACCTGCACCTCCTCCGCCGGCTGTCTCTAGAACATGAGGCTAATCATGCCGGCGACCAGGCGAAAAGGCAGGGCAAGAATCTCGCCCATTACATGCACGGTACCACTGAGCAGGCCGCTAGACTCGCCTTGCGTCTTTGTCGTCGTGGTTGTCTGCTTCTCCACCACAACCGGGTCTGCCCCAAGCGGACAGATTAACGACTTTGCGCACTGTTTCTCCTGCTCTGTATTAAAAAATCTCCCCTTCGTTTCTCCCTTTCCCTAATTCCTCAGGTGCAAGAGGAATACCGCCGCTGTGCACCTGACGTTCACGGCTTTCAGATTCCTTTTTCTTTGCCAGGTTCTTCTGCTTTCGGCCTGGACGGTGGCGTATCCCTGACGAGCTGTGATGAGGGACCGCCGTCACCCGAACCGGCGCAGTCCCCGGCCGCGTCAGACCGATGGACCGCGCCGCAGCGTGAGAGAGGTCAATAACCCGCCCATGAACAAACGGCCCTCGATCGTTAATTCGGACCTCAACTGATTTTCCATTATCGAGGTTAGTAACCACTGCTCGACTACCCAGCGGCAGTGTGGGATGCGCGGCAGTGAGGTCATACTGGTTATAGATCTCTCCACTGGCGGTCGGTTGACCGTGAAACCCTGGACCATACCAGGAAGCACGACCAAGCTGCAGGACCCGGGGGCGGGCTGGGCTGGGAGCCGTGGCCGGAAGAGAGGAGGTCTGCCTGCGGCCTGTGCTCACTGCACAGCCTCCCACCATGAGGGAAAGCGTCAACCCTGCCACTACGGGCAGGAAGAGAAGCCCCTGAGAAGACGTTAGGGGAAAGGCATCCTCTGGCATTTGCCCTGCCCACCGGTGAGAGCAGACCGCCGACCTGAGCACAGGCCCGACCCAGTCAGAAGAGGGGTTGTGTCTCCCCTTTCCTGTTCTCCCTCCTCGTGGCTGGGTGAGATCCCTAAGGAGGGATTCATCCTCCTCCGGCGTCGTTGGGAGCGCCGTTTTTTATCAGGGCGGCCTTTATCTCATACTGGCGCGGGTGGTCTCGGACCGCTCTGGCTGCCCTATCTCAGCACGGGGCGCCGGCCCTCCTGAAGAGGCAGTAATAGCTTCTTTATAGACGAGAATCTCGATGCGCCGGTTTTTGCGCCGCCCCTCCCGCGTGGCGTTGTCCGCTATGGGGGCGCTTTTTCCATACGACACTGCAGTCACCCGTAGCGGATCGAGCCGTTTGTGAGCGATCAGGTACCTTGCCACGCTAGCCGCTCTTTTCTGTCCCAGCTCGTAGTTATAGGCTTCAGAGCCGACGTTATCGGTGTGGCCAGCAACCAGGAATATGGCGTCATCCGTCTCTTTCAGGTCGCTGAGAAAACCATCGATCTGGCTTCTCGTCTCAGGCGTTAACGAGTCAGAGTTAAAGGGAAAATTTGCCCCTTCTTTGAGATTCAGCACGAACCGCCTCTCCAATCGCAGATGGTTCAGGCGATCCAAGGCTTGGTCTGCCTTAGCGTCGGTCTGACTGAGGCGAGTCTCTACATTAGACACCCGTCCTTCCAATGGAGCCATCTGCTCGGTCACCCATCCTCGGGTCGCCAGACACCCTTGGACACCAAGCAGGAGAAGTATACCAGGGAACAAACGAAGAGCCCTTTGGCCAACGATACGTTGCACCATAACCACACCTCCCTTTCTGTTGCTGTTGTTAGCGTTCTAAGTAAACCTCGGTGACGTAGATTTGTTCCTTCTCTGCCCGAGCGATGCCAACGCCGCCTTCGGTGTAACGGGGACTGAGCAAATTCTTGCTATGGCTCGGGTTTTTGAGCCACTCCCGCACAACCGCCAGTTGCATTGGGTCCGCAACTTGCTTCCCGCTAAAGAGGTTCTCTCCAGCAGCGGTGAAGTCGGCAATGCCCTCTGCCCGTAATCTATCCACCACATCTTGGCCGTCCGGGTTCAGGTGGCCAAAGAAGCGCCGGCTAGCCATGTCCTCGCTATGGCGGCGGGCCACGTCCTGTAGCTGTGGGGTCCTCTGCAAAGGGGGGAGCCCTTTCTCTACCCGGGCGCGGTTGACCGCCTGAAAGATCTCTTGCTCTAGCTCTTCCTTCGGTGTCTCTCCTTGGGCGGCGGAGCTCTGCACCCTCCTCTCGGCTGAGGTCTGGACAACGGGCGATCTTTCCGTGGCGGCTCCCAAGGTGACAGGGATCACTTCGTAGGCACTTCCGTCGACAGAGGTAACGAGAAACTTTATCACACTGCCAGGAGAGTTAAGGGCGAGAAGCCGGCCCATATCTTCCTCTGACCGGATGGCCCGCCCATTGGCACCCACAATGATGTGTCCAGTGCCCCCCCCTGATTGACGCAAATAGGCGGGGGTTGGGTCGCGATCAGAGCGCAGCCCCGCCTTTGCCGCTGGGGAGTCTGGGAAGACCTCCGAGATCTTCACCCCCCGCACTTCTCCTCGGTGAAACTCCTTCCCGCGAATTCCCAGATAGGCTCTTCCTTCTGAATTGCCCTCCTCCTGGCTGGCAGGGGTGTCCTGAGGGGGGATCGGCGCAGCCTCCTCATAGGGAGCCGGCAGCTTCGTAGCCTGGTTGATTGTTGCCGCCGCAGCGGTGTCTCTGGGAGCTGGCGAGGTCTCCTTCTGCGGAGAGGGCCACGCTGCCCACCTTCCCCCTATCCAACCTGCACTAAAGGCCACAAGGACAAAGGCAATGAGAGCAGGCAGACGAGGCAAGACTAGCCTCATCCACTGCATGGCCTTTTCTGCTCTGTCCGGAAGAGTCTCCCGCAGCTCCTCAATCAGTACTGATACTGGTCTCATCTCCGTACTACCTCGCCACTCCCGCTGTCCGCCTCACTGGAAGATCCACCCCTGCTCTTCTTCGCCACATTGGTATCGAGGGCCCTGCAGAGGCTATCTCCGATGAGATAGCCAACGATCGCCCCTAGCGGGCCACCTATGACTACACCAGTGGCAGGGCTGCCAGAGGCCACTCCAATGATTGCCCCTGTACCCGCGCCTAAAGCGCCTCCCCCATAGGTGTATTGCTCACTGGTGGTAAAGGGACCTCCTGCCCAGCCCGCTAGCACTGTAGCGATCAGCATCGCGCCAAGGATGGTTCGTGTCTTTTTTTCCACTGAGTCACCATACTTCAAAAGCGAGCCTGTGCCGTTGGGTGTCTTTGGGTTACCTCTTAAGAGTTAAGAGAGTTCTTTAATACTCTTCCCCGTCGCTGCTCGATTTGCTCTTGAGCGCCTCAAGCTCTCTGCGCTGCCGCTGGAGTTCACGGTTCTGCCGCTCGATTTGGCGCTGTTGGTAGGCCGCTCTGTTTTCCACGCCTTGGAGTTGATCTCCGACCAAACCACCGCCTAAGGCACCCATGGCCCCCCCGATTGCCGCGCCTGCGCCCGGCGAACCAATCGTCGAACCGATGATCGCACCGCTGGCTGCGCCCAAGCCACCCCCCGTTAAAGCACCTTTCTCGCGGGTACTCAGCGGCTGCGAACACGCGCTGAGGGCAACCATTAAAACTAATATCATGCCTGCCTGGACACTCTGCCTTGCCAACATACTCTCCCTCCGACGTGAACAATTGCTTTAAGACCTATTACTACATCACGCACAGTCAGGAGTAAGTCTCCCTTTTGTGATTAATGCAAAAGGCGCGCCAGCAACAGGGACAAAGAAAGTAATGCATTGACGGGGAGATACCTTATCGCCGGAGGTCAACTGTGAGCATTTGCCTACACTACTACTGTAGGTTTCTACCCACGCTGTAGAAGTACATTATGGTAAGGAGCAGTTAAAAGATTCTGCCCTTGTCCTCAACAAGTGCTGGTAAGGGCGGCGCAGGCGTTCCCGGCTGAGAAGGCGGCGCCTGCTCTGGCTGCAACCCCGAGGCAGACCGCGCCGAGGCTTTTCCAGGAGCGGAGGTCGGCTCGATGCGTGTGGCCTCAACCTTCACCAAGGCTGGGGAGGAGGATGCCGAGCGTAGCAAGGTCAGCCTTCCCTCCACGGCGACCTCCAGACCTGCCCGTACTGAGGCGGTATGCTCTTTTGTCACAACCTTCACCGCCTTGCCAGTACTGTCCACCAAGGTAAAGGTGGTAGATGGGCCTCCTGTTCGGGAAGTGAAAGACCGCACGTCAACGACCCTGCCTTTGAGCCTCACTCGACGCTCGTCAAAAAGGGCCGGCTGCTTCAGGACCTCTGCAATTGTTGTGTAAGAGGTACCTAAAGATAAGGGAGCTGTCTGCCCCTCTTCCTCGGCCTCTGAAGCCGGAGAGAAGGGCGGATGCAGGCGCTTCTCTCTGTGTTGTCGCGTCTGCCCCTCTTCCTCGGCCCCTAAAGCCGGAGAGAGAGGCCGTGGAGGGCTCTGCAGACCTGGAGTGGCCACGGTGGACAGAGGCTCCACACACGCAGAGAGGAAAAGGAGAAGAAAGAGGAGTGCTCTAATATCCACGGATCACACCAGAGCAGCGGAGCTACGAGAAGGGGATATTGCCCGTCGCGTTCGCCGCTGCCTCTACTCCTTTTATATTCCATCCCCTACCCTTTCCCTCAACCTCAACTGTTCTTTTCTGCAAGGAGATCCTGCTCCACTAGCAAGGGTCCCTGTACTGATTGGTGAGTTCCACTCAGCGGGCTATGAGTCAGGATCCCCTCTATCTCGCGAGCCTTGCGGCTGACCTGTACGTAGGTTTGGATATGGGTAAGAAGATCTTGGCCTCTGGCCGGTTTCACCATAATCTCGCTCACCCCTAGCCTCATCGCCTCCAGACAAATCTCTGGGGTTTCTCTGCCAGTCAGCAAGATGATGGGGATGGAGCAAGCAGCCGCCATCTGCCTAAGGGCCGCACACACCTCAAGGCCATTCATCTCCGGCATCTCGGCGTCAAGCACAATGACGTCGATGGGATACTGGCGCACCCTCTCCAAACCCTGCCGCCCGCTATAGGCCGGCAGTACCACCATGCCCTGCCGAGACAGTAAACGGGTCAGGACATCTACCAGGTCAGGATTGTCATCCACGACCAGCACCATAGGGAGAGTCCCAAAACCGGGTCTGAATAGTGACATCAGTTTCTTTAGCAATCAGCGTACCATGAGGGAAACGAAAAGAAGATACTGTAGTTGCAGAGGGAATTCTTTGTCGCCGGCTATCCAAATGTAGGTATTTCCCTACACCACTGTGGTTTTTTAGCTACAGCAGGAAAATCGTTGGGCAGGAAACGCCCGTGCGCAAAACCAGGGTGGGATTCCCCACCTCACAAACCGGGAACTGCAGCCCACTAAAGTTTCCCTACCGCAGGCCGATGGAATACCCGGCTAGGGGAAGGTCAATCCTGGGTGGTATTTCACCAACGTACTTTTCTTCTTTCAACGACGATTTTCAACGACGATATTCTTTATAACAACGTGGCAAGGTAGTGCTACAAGAAGGGCCACGTTTGCTAGCCAACCTGGTGGCGGTGGACAACGCTGACATCAAGGTTGGCATGCCGGTGGAGGTTGTCTTTGATGGCGTGAACGAAGGGATGACGTTGGCGAAGTTTCAGCCGGTGGGAAAACCGCAAGTACCGCCGCATTCTTCGCCGCGTGCCGGCTCGGAGGGAGATGCCAATGGAAGTAACTGCGCCCTTAGATGGGCCAGCCGGTGTGTCTGTACTGCCTCAGGCTCTTGCCGAAAACCTCCAGGGCGAGGGAGGCAACAATCCCCTGCGCGTCCTCCGCCTACGGCAGCACCCTGCTGAGGAGGAGGCCCTGCCACAACCGAGTGAAGAGAAGTCGGGATTGCCGCAATTACTTGGAGAGAGCCCCGCGTTCCTAGCGGAGATAAGAAAAATCCCCCTCCTGGCTCAGTGTGACGTGAACGTTCTGATCTCGGGGGAAACCGGCACGGGGAAGGAGCTATGTGCCCGTGCAATCCATTATCTCAGCCCACGAGCGGGTAGACCTTTCATCGCCGTGAATTGTGGGGCCATCCCTGTAGAGTTAGTAGAAAATGAATTATTCGGCCACGAGCGTGGTGCATTCACCGATGCTTCTACAGCGCAGGGTGGCTTAATTCACGAGGCCGAAGGCGGCACTCTTTTTTTAGATGAGATTGCCTGTCTGCCTCTCCTTGCCCAAGTCAAGCTCTTACGTTTCCTGCAGGACAAAGAGTACCGACGGCTTGGTTCCCCCAAGACCCAGCAGGGGGATGTGCGAGTGGTCGCAGCTATGAACATTGACTTAGAAGAGGCAGTACGAGAAGGGAAGCTTCGCCAGGACCTCTACTATCGTTTGAATATTATCCCACTTGTGCTCCCACCGCTGCGAGAACGACGAGAAGACATTCCCCTGCTAGCTCGCTATTTCTTAGCCAAGTATGCAGCCAAGTTGAACAAATACGTGACTGACTGCTCGCCAGACGTCATGCAGTTGCTCGTGCTTTATGAGTGGCCAGGCAATGTGCGGGAATTAGAGCACACTATCGAGCGAGCCGTTGTGCTCTCTGAGCAGGCGGTCATCCACAAGGCGGACATTATCTTACCACGCGTGGCAGCCGCCGCACACCAAGACTCGTTCCAGGAAGCGAAGGCGAAGGTCATCGCCCGATTCGAGAGAACCTATATCCAAGGGCTCCTGCTTGCCCATCAAGGGAACATTACCAAAGCGGCACGGGCGGCACAGAAGAATCGCCGGGCGTTTTGGCAATTGATGCGCAAACACCTCCTTGATGCCCATAGCTTCAAGTCCAGTGCCTTATGATAATACTGGGACAATCGTCTGCTCGCGCGCGGACAAATTTGTCCTACTGCTATCCTGCGCAGGCAAAAGGCTTTGCTTTTCTTCTCCTGGGACAGCTAGGACAAAAAGAGCCTACCTGGACACTCCCTAGTCACAGAAAATCAAGCACTTACGCCAGCGGCACAGCGATTGCACACATCTACTGTCCACCTATGGAGAACAGTACGCGACGTCTCCTCCTGAAGTGACTTCTCAAGGGACTCACCTACAATATCGGAGCATACGAATACGTCCTTCCCTCTTAAGGAGCATTCGCTATTGCTTAACATGTCTTTGGGCTGCGGTTGATCTTTGTGGTGAGGGGGAACAGCTGGCTGACGCAGAGAATACAAGTGGTGTATGAGAAGGAAGATGGGAAAACTGGTCTTTGTAGCGGGGGGGAACAGCTGGCTGACACGACCTCTAAGGTTTGCGGAGGTTTACGGTCTCTAAAAGATCCTTCCGCCAGTTACGCCCGAAGCGCAAGTGGAGTAAGCGGGGGCGTTCCCTGTAAGCTAGGCCCCAAAGCCCGCTGCCCCACGCGCCGCGCCCGCACCCCGCGGGCGCGGCGGCGCAACCTGCATGCGGTAGGCGCGCTCGCGCCTGGATAGGCAACCACATTCATAACTCCCACCTCGTTGTTGAAGAAAAAGTTCCCCGCCGTGGAATCGTGCCAGTCTTGTTAGCCCAGTCTTGCCAGTCTTGAGGGACTCTCTACCTCAAGAGCGACTCGGCAGGCGCTCCGGGACAGGCGGGAAGATTGGCGGCTGCCGGACAAACGTTACCTGCAGCAGAGTGGTCGGGGCGTTGGGTGCGGCGTCAGCCTCAGAGATACTCACCTCTCCTAGCTTGGTCAGCTCCTGGCGCAAGGTCGACAGCCCCCGGGTTGGCAGAGAGATCAGCAGCAGCAGCTCTTCCTCCTTGACAATGACCACCCCGGCCATTCGTCCGGCCAGTGCCTTGACCTGCTCGCACAGAGCTACTGGCTCACTCCCGCTCACACGCCACGCGAGTGCCTCGACCACGCTGGGCGTGTTTGTGGGGGGGGCCAGGGAAGCAACCGGAGCAGCGAGCTTCCCGGTCGTAGACACCGCTATATCTACGGGCTGATTGGTCTCACCGGCAACGCCAGCCACCCCCTGCGACATTGGCCCTGAGAGAACGAGGGGCGAGGGGGCAGGCGGTGCGGGTGTGGCTTTGGCCTTTTCTGGTGACGCACGCAACAACAGGGTAGCCAGTCCCAGCACGACAGCTCCAGTGTAAATCGGCACCTTTGTGTACAGGGGAGAACAGAGGGAGCGCCACCAGCGGTGCACCCACGATGTCAGGATGGCACGCAACGGCTCACCCAGCCCTGAGGGCGGTGGGAGAGCATCTGGTACCGCATTACCTGCCACCGCAAGAGTGTGAGAGCGCACCTCGGGGTGCTGCAGGCGACGCGGCTCCGCCTCCCGCTCGATCCGCCTATTGAGCTTCTCCATAAAGTCGACCGGCGTAGTTTCGAGCGGCAGCTCCTGCAGTGCGTCCACAGTCTGGCAGAGCCAGGTCAGTTCTTGCCGACAGACCGCACAGACCCTGAAGTGCACCTCCACCGCCTGGCGTTCGGTTAGCGATAGCCCGCCCTCAAGGTATCGAGAGAACAGGGGTATTTTGTGCGAGCGGTCTGCCATCTATGCCTCCTCCTGCAGATAGGGGTACAGGAGCTCCTTCAGCCCCTCTCGACCACGGTACAAGCGAGACCGCACAGTGCCAACCGGCAGACCGAGCAGGGAGGCGATCGCTTCGTAGGACAACTGTCCCGTGTGGTACAACACGATCACCTCGCGAAACTCCAGTCTCAGCCGAGAGAGGGCCTGATGCACCAAGTCCTGCCGCTCTTTAGCTATCAACTGGTCGGGCAATTTCCCGGCTGGGTCCGGCAGTCCTTCAGGAAGGATTTCATCTTCTGGAATATTCTTTTTCCTTTCCAAATGGTTCAAACACAGGTTGTAACAGATGCGATAGAGCCAGGTGGAGAACTTGGCTTCCCCGCGAAACTCCTCGATCTGCTCGTAGGCTCTTAAAAACGCCTCCTGCGTTATATCCTCAGCCTCGCCACGGTCTCCGAGTAGGCGCACAGCGAGGGTATACAACCGATCCTTGTGACGTAGGACGAGCAGGTTAAAGGCTTGTCTGTTGCCGGCACGACATTTTGCCACCAATTCGTGGTCAGGGTCGGATTGCAGCAAGGCTGCGACTGACCCAGTGCCCGGGCTCGGCTTGGACCGCTCTCTGGAGCGGGGAGTTTCCCCGTCGTCCGTCGGCCTGTCTTCGGGTGAGGATAAGACCGAGTTGGACAGTCCACGCGAGGGCGCGGGGTTGTCTTCAAGGCCACGATCTTGCCATGGATACCCATATCCCATATTGTCCCTCTTCTCAAGGCAAAGAGAGCTACTTGGCTACAGCAGGCACCACCAGAAAGCCGACCTTTGCAGCCAGGGAACCCCTTCTTCTTCCCTGCTTCCGTCTTCCTGCAGGATTTTTGCGATAATCCCGTGCGGAGCGATCGGCACAGGAGTGCCCTCAGGGTCGAGCGCCAGAAAAGGCTGAGGGGCAGCACTGCACAGGGCCTCGACCTGCGGGGTGGAAGACCCGGGTTGGGGGAGCACGGGAGACGACGAGCCCTCTGCTGACACCACCTGGTCGGCATGGAGCGCGGCCAGGAAACAGCCGGGGCTCAAGAGTGTGGTTCGCAGGTCACGCATCACAGCTATAGACGTTGTTCCTTTCCAAAGTGTCTCATGAAGCGTTCCTTCCCTTCGGCTGCACCTGCAACGGAAGCTCTCGCCCTTTTCTCTCAGCGCAGTACTCTCTCCAGCCCTGAGACCAACCTTCACTTAGGCTTACGCCACCAGGCCTGCCTGCCTGCTCGAGCTACCCTTGCTCTCCTCCAAGACAGTGATCACTTTTCTTATGCCCCAAGATTTCCTGGGGAATTTCGTGCGCCTGCCGTTGACAAAGGCCTTGCGCACAGCAGTGGGATCCAGCCCCAGCAGCTCGCAGACATGGGGAAAACTGAGCGCGTAGGAGGCATCCTCCTCGGACGTTACCCACTGCCAATCCTGTTCATACTGCTGCTTCAGCCTACGCAGGGACCGGCCTTGGGCGAGGTATCTGCGGTAGGCGTCGCGGGTCCGAAAGACATCCACCAAAAGGGCCTCGCACAACAAAAGGTACGGCCCCAGGCGGGGATGCTGGAAACGACTCGGTCTTGATAGAGGAAGCGCAGCAATGAGCTCAATCATCTCTCAACCCTCCGCACCGTTTTCGTGCCTGAGCCGTTCATTGCTTTTTGACTCAGCTCTCATGGGTTATTGTTGCCGTATGGAACAGCAACGGGTGTGCCGGAAGGGAGCAGACAGAAGAGGAGGAATTTTCAAGGGAATTCTTTGCCACCGGGGATCCCGGTGTGGGCAATTTTCCTACACTTCTGTAGGGTTTTGACTACAGAGAAAAGTAACGTTGGCAAGAACAGAGACGTCTTAGGCCCCTTCGCGATGGATCTTCCGCTATCCATCTAGCGAAGGGCAGTAGAGCGAACAAGCAGAGAAAAATGAAGAGATATGCGTGGAAAAGTTAAATTTTTTTTAACGCGTAACTTTTGTTAATACAGGATCTG
>WNGG01012049.1_pt1 | contig 11010 bp, 6 predicted proteins | sample 5400661 | NCBI WGS metagenome assembly WNGG01 (sample SAMN13153372, study PRJNA577476) | soil metagenome | isolation source: 100 cm soil or saprolite under Garry oak tree replicate 1 | place: USA:California | collected 2016-06-15 | reverse complement strand
GATGTGCGCGCCGTCAACGTCGGCGTCGCTCATCAGGATGATCCGCTGGTACCGCGCCGCGTCCAGGTCGAACGCGCTGCCCGAACCGGCGCCGAGTACCTGGATGATCGCGGCACACTCCGCGTTCTTGAGCATGTCCGACAGCGACGCCTTCTGCACATTGAGAATCTTGCCGCGAATCGGCAGCAGCGCCTGGAACTCCGAGTCGCGGGCCAGCTTGGCGGTCCCGAGAGCGGAGTCACCCTCGACGATGAAGAGCTCGCTGCGATCGTCGGCCGAGCGGCAGTCCACCAGCTTGGCCGGCAGCGCGGAGGTGGCCAGCGCAGACTTGCGCCGCTGGTTCTCCCGGTGCTCCCTGGCGGCGATCCTGGTCTTCGCCGCGCTCGCGATCTTGTCCAGGACGTTCTTGGCCTGCTGCTTGCTGCCGCGGACCCGGCCCTCGAGGAACGCGCGCAGTTCGGTGCTGACCACCTCCGCGACGATCCTGGAGGCCGCCGGAGTGCCGAGCACCTCCTTGGTCTGGCCTTCGAACTGAGGCTCAGGCACCCGCACCGAGACGACCGCGGTCAGGCCCTCCTGCACATCGTCCTTCAGGACCGGCTCGTCGCTCGCGCGCAGCACCCTCGATGCTCGCAGCTGTTCGTTGACGGTCTTGACAAGCGCGCGTTCAAAGCCTGTCATGTGTGTCCCGCCCTTGGGCGTGGCGATCACGTTCACGAACGACCTCGTGACGGTGTCGTAGCCGGAGTTCCAGCGAACCGCCACGTCGACCTCGAGCTCTCGCTCGACGTCCGTGGGCGTCATATGGCCGTTCTCATCCAGCACCGGGATGGTCTCGGTGAACTGGCCGGAACCGGTCAGCCTGAGCACATCGGTGACCGGCTCGCCGTCGCTCAGCTCGGCGCAGAACTCGCTGATCCCGCCGCCGAAGTGAAACTCCACCGTCCTCGGCAGCCCGTCGTCAGCGCCGCTGCGGGCTGGCCTGTTGTCGGTGACGGTGATGGAGAGCCCTGGCACCAGGTATGCCGTCTGCCTGGCCCGCTGAATCAGCGACTCAGCGTCCATCTCCGCCCCTGGGACGAAGATCTGCCGGTCTGGCCAGAACCTCGTCCTGGTGCCGCTCCGCGACTTGGGGACCTTGCCGGCCTTGCGCAGACCAGAGCCCGGCGTGAAAGCGGCGTCGATGCCGTCACCCGCGTACTGGCCTGGCACGCCGCGACGGAAGCTGACGGCCCATTCGTAGCCGTCGCGGTCGACATGCACGTCACACCGGCCGGACAACGCGTTGACCACCGATGCGCCGACACCGTGCAGGCCGCCTGACGCGGTGTACGAGCCGCCACCGAACTTGCCGCCCGCGTGCAGCCTGGTCATCACCAGCTCGACGCCGTTGAGGCCCGTCTTCGGCTCGATGTCGACCGGGATGCCGCGGCCGTTGTCCCTGACCTCCGCCGAGAGGTCAGGATGCAGGGTGACCTCGATCGTGGTGCACGTCCCGTGCAGCGCCTCATCGACGGAATTGTCGATGATCTCCCACAGGCAGTGCAGCATGCCGCGGCCGTCGGTCGAGCCGATGTACATGCCGGGCCGCTTGCGAACCGCGTCGAGCCCCTCGAGAACCGTCAGGTGGCGCGCGGAGTAGGTGTCGGCTGCAGCGGACCGGGCTCGGCCGGGGCGACCCCCCGGAACCCCCGGAGGAGCCTCGCGCAGGGCGGCGGTCATGGCATTCGTCCCGAAGTCACTGCGCTTCTCACGCTTCTCCCGCAGTCAGGCCGGCGCGGCCGGTCGATGGACCGCGCTGCGTTGTCCGAGGCATTGTGTTGTCCAGGGCACAGGTCTCTCCGCGCCGTGCTGTTCGCGCACTACCCAGCGCCGAAGAAGTTATCTGTTCGAAGCCTAATGGCCGCTAGCGCCTCCGTTGGTATGCCACGCCGCACCGCATAGGCGGCGACCTGGGACAACTTGCCCTGGGGCCGGGTCATGTATAAAGATCGCTCCAGTGATCCGTAATGTGTTCGCCCACGGCGTACGCCGCGCCCGCATGGGATGACACGAGACGGGCTAGGTGTTGTGATGCGGTAGAGATCGCAGGTTGTAGAAACTGTCGGCAAACCCGTCGGCGGTAACCGGGCAAGGGAGGCGGACATGACCGGAGCGATAGCCCCAACGAAGCCGCTCAATGCCAACGACCTGTGTGACCGGTGCGGAGCCCCGGCGTACGTGCGGGTGATCTTGCCCGGGTCGGCCGAACTGCTCTTCTGCGCGCACCACAACCGCCAGCACGCGGACGCGCTGGCGAGGGTCGCCGTGGAGATCCAGGACGAGACGTCCAGGCTGACCGACAAGCCAGGCGAGGGCGCCGCAGCCGCTCGCTAAGCCCCGAAGACAGCACGAACGGCCCGCCATCCTTGTGATGGCGGGCCGTTCGCATGCAGCTGCCTCGTTCGTGCAACCTGGTTCACCGCCTGCCGCGGTGGTCATCCTGCCCGGCACGCGGCGGATCAGCAGATTTGCGCGGGAGTAGCGGGCCTCAAGCCAATCTGCGTCACCTGGTCGTCGCGATGGGCACCGAAATCGCGCGGGCCACGGCCTATGCCGGCCAGGCCGAGCTGGGATACTCCGTTCCGTTCACCGGCGGAGATCTGAGGTTGGGGACCTATTTCCTGACCTGGCTGCACAAGGGGCAGCCGGGTCCTGCTCGGGCAGACCGGCACATAGCCTCGCGGGGGTCACGCGAACGCTCCTGGAATGTTCTCGTCACGGCCGGTCCGAGGGGGTACTGCGTGGCGCTCCTGGTGCCGGTTACCGGGGGCGACCGGCAGAACTGCTGGGCCGCCGGTTCGTTGCGGTCCAGCTCCAGGGTGATCATCCACTGGGGTGGTGCGCCCGTCATCCCGCGCTGGGTCGTCGGCACGGCCGAGCCAGCCGTCGCCTACCTGCGGCTGACTCTGGCCGGAGGCGGAACCGCGAGAGTCCGGGTTACCGAGGTCTCTGGGCAGAAGTTCTACGCGATGGAGATCATGCCAGGGCCGCACATCGTCCGCTGGGGGAGCGTTCGATGCCGCGCCGATCGGTGACCTGATACCCGTCCCGGCTCAGTCCAGATAGTCGCGGAGCACCTGCGAGCGGGACGGATGGCGCAGCTTGGACATCGTCTTCGACTCGATCTGCCTGATCCGCTCCCTGGTGACGCCGTAGACCTTGCCGATCTCGTCGAGCGTCTTAGGCTGACCGTCCGTCAGGCCGAACCGCATCGAGACGACCCCCGCTTCGCGCTCGGAGAGCGTGTCGAGCACCGAGTGCAGCTGCTCCTGGAGCAGGGTGAAGCTGACGGCCTCGCCTGGCTGGATGGCCTCGGAGTCCTCGATCAGGTCACCGAACTCGCTGTCGCCATCCTCGCCGAGCGGCGTGTGCAGCGAGATCGGCTCGCGGCCGTACTTCTGCACCTCGATGACCTTCTCCGGGGTCATGTCGAGCTCGGCGGCGAGTTCCTCGGGCGTCGGCTCCCTGCCGAGATCCTGCAGCATCTGCCGCTGCACCCTGGCCAGCTTGTTGATGACCTCGACCATGTGCACGGGGATCCTGATCGTCCGCGCCTGGTCGGCCATAGCCCTGGTGATCGCCTGCCTGATCCACCACGTGGCGTACGTGGAGAACTTGTAGCCCTTGGTGTAGTCGAACTTCTCTACCGCCCTGATCAGCCCGAGGTTGCCCTCCTGAATCAGGTCAAGGAACAGCATCCCGCGGCCGGTGTACCGCTTGGCCAGCGAGACAACCAGGCGCAGGTTCGCCTCGAGCAGGTGGTTCTTGGCCCGCCGGCCGTCCTCGGCGATCCACTCCAGGTCGCCCCTGACGTCGTGCGGCATCGCCCTGCCGCCGTCGGCGAGCTTCTCCTCGGCGAACAGGCCGGCCTCGATCCGCTTGGCGAGCTCAACCTCCTGCTCGGCGTTGAGCAGCGGAACCTTGCCGATCTGCTTGAGGTAATCCTTGACGGGGTCGGACGTCGCGCCCGCCACCGCCACCTGCGCCGCCGGCAGGTCTTCGTCATCGTCACCGTAGACGAAGGCCTCGTCCTCGTTCTCCTCGCCCGACGCCGCCGCGACCGTCACGCCGACGGCGACGACGCCAACGGTGGTGGTCACAGCGGTGACCGCCTCGGCTGGCCCGTCGCTCGCGACGGCTGCCGCCTCCGGCTCCTCTGGCTCGTCGCTCTCCTCGTCGCTGGCTTCGAGCCCGATTTCCGCGGCCGGGTCCTCTCCTTCGGCCTCGTCTTCGAGCCCAGACAGGTCCTCGAGGTCGACCTCCAGGTCGCTCACTTCGGTCAGATCGGGATCGCCATCCAGATCCTCGACCGCACCGAGATCGGGGTCTTCGTTCAGATCCGCCGCCGTGCCAAGATCCGGGTCTACGTCCAGATCAGTCGCTTCCGCCAGGTTCACGTCACCTTCCAGGTCAGCGAGTCCGGCGAGAACGCTCTCGCCATCCGAGCCACGTACCTTGCCGTTCGTTCCATGTCCCGCCGCATCGCGCGCGCCGCGCTTGCCGGTCGCGGTCCTGGCCGACCGGCGAGTCGCTGCGACAGGACTGGCCGGTGCCGGGATGGCTGGATCAACTACAGTATCCGCTCCGCCGGACGAGGTCGTCCCTGCGCCGCGATCCTTCTTGCTGCTCCGCCGGGTTGTCCGGCGCGAGCCGCCGCCAGGACGCCTGGACGGTGGCTGGCCCGGATCCGCTGAGTCGTCCGGCACCAGCGTGACGGAAGCGTCCTTGGCGCCGCCAGCGTCCGCTGGCTTTGCCTGGGACTGCTGCGGAACGCGAGCGCCTCGGCCTGTCGGCGTCGGCTGCCTCCGCGCCGCGGAGCTTGCAGCGCCTGCCACCGCGCTCACCCCTTCCTTCGCTGGCCGATGAGCCGCCATGGTCCGGCCGGTCCCCTTCCGGCCGAGCTAGCAGGCGACACCGACGCTCTCCTGCGATCGTCTGGCAAGAAATCGGACCCTATTGCCAGGTCTCCGCTCTTCTCGCCGCCCGCAGAGCCCCCGCTCTGCCATGCGGGAATACCGCTCCCGTCCCCCACCTTAGGCGGAGTTCGGAGGTACTCATGCCACTCCGATCCGCTAGGCCCCGATCGGAGAGATGCCCGACAACTACCCGCTGCGAGAGCGTACCCACAACTTTCACCGCTTGACCTTCCACGCCAGCCTCAGCCGCGCCCGCGGCCGCGGCCGCTCCGGCCCTGGGCAGTTGCCCTGGGCACCCGCCCTTCGGCGCCCTCTGCGGGCATCTGCAGCACCAGCACGGTGACATCGTCGTCTTGCTCGTAGCCGGTCATCATCGCCTCGACCAGGTAGCCGATCAGCTTGTCAGGATCCGCGACCACGCCGGCCGGTGCGTGCGCCGCCACTGCGACGAGTTCATCGAGCCCGGTATCCAGGCCGCGCCTGCGGTTCTCCACCAGACCATCGGAATACAGCACCGCGGTGTTTCCTGGCGGCAACCGGAACGGGTACTGCCGACGCGGGCTCGCCCAGCCCAGCGGGGTGCCCGCCTCGTTCTCATCGAGGCGCGGCTGCACGCCAGGGCCGAGCAGCAGGGGCGGCAGGTGCCCGGCATTGCCGGCGACGCCCTCCCCGGTCTGCGGGTCCACCACCAGGTAACACACGGTGGTGACCTGCTCGTCGAGCTCGGTGGCCAGGAACAGCCGGTCCAGGCCTGCCAGGACGGCTGCCGGCCTGGGATCGGTCAGGGCCAGCGCCCGCAGCGCGTTCCTGACTCGGCCCATCCCCGCCGCCGCGGTCAAGCCCTTGCCCATGACGTCACCCGCGGCGACGGCGAGCTTCCCGTCCGGCAGCCGGAAGGCGTCGTACCAGTCGCCGCCCACCTCACGGCTGACCGGCTTGTACGAGGCGCGCAGGGCTACGCCAGGCACCTCGGGCAGCGTGTCGGGCAGCAGGCTGTGCTGGAGCGTCTCAGCGGTCGCGTGCTCACGCTCGTACATCGTCGCCCGCTCGAGTGCCAGCGCGCCCTGGCCTGCCAGCGCCTCGAGGAAGACCCGCTCCTCGTCGGTGATCTGGTGCGGGGCAGTGAAGGAGAACTGGAGCGCGCCGAGCGGCGCGCCGGACGTCGTCAGCGGCAGGCCCACCCAGGCCTGCTCGTCGCCGTGCCTGAGCTGGACGTCGCCTTCCTCGGGGTCAAAGTGCCGAAGCAGGCTATCCGGGCTGCTGAACACCAGGGAGCGCCGCAGCGCGATCGCGGCGGACATCACGCTCGGCGCCTGCAACGGCAGCTCGCCCGCCAGCTCGCCGGCCCGCACGCCAGCGCCGTCGTCGTCGGATGTCTCGGCGCTCATCAGCCGCAGCCGGAGCCGGTCGTTGTCGACGACGATCCCGACGGCGGCCCGGTCGGCTCCGATGGCCGACTGGCCAACCTCGGTGATGACCGTCAGCACCTCCTTCACCGACAGCGCCTCGGCGAGCAACGAGGTCGCCTGCTGCAGCCGCGACGTGCGCAGGGCGGCGGCGGAGAGTTGCTCGGTCAGCCGGCCGCGCATCTCATCGGCCTCGCGCTGACCGGTGACGTCGGTGCTGGCGCCCATCCACTCGATGATCGCGCCGTCCCGCTCGATCGGCACGGCGCGCACGTCGTAGTGCCGGTAGGAGCCAGTCTTGGTCCTGACGCGGTAGCTCGCGTCGAAGACGGTGCCGGTGCCGGTGCAGTCGCGCCAATCGCGCTCGATCCGGTCCCTGTCATTCGGGTGGATGGCGGCCAGCCAGCCGTCGGCCAGGTAGTCCTCGACCGACTGGCCGGTGATCCACCGCCACTCTGGCGAATCCTCGGCTACCTCGCCCGCCGGGTTGGTGACCCAGACGACCTGGTTGCCTGCCTGCACCAGCGACCGGTATCGCTCGCGCGTCCTGCGCACTGCCTCTGCAGACGCGTTGTCACCATTGAGGTCCTGGGCGATCATGGTCACGCCGCTCACCGTTCCGTCCGGCGCCCTGCCCGGGTGCCACGTCAGCGCGATCGGGCGGCTGTCGCCTGAGTCGGCGCCCGGCCCGGCCGCGACGCCACCCGGCAGGCCATCGCTGACGGCCAGGCCGTTGGCGAGCACCTTGCGCACGGCCGCCTCCGCGCTGGCTGCGAGTGCCGGTGACCAGACCTCGCCGGGCGTGCGCCCCACCTGCTCCTCGGCCGGCCGGCCGATCAATTCGGCGAACTGCCGGCTCACCCGGCGCAGCCTGAAGTCGGTATCGATGAACGCGGACGCGACCGGGGACTGCGCGAGCAGGGCGTCGAGCATCGCCGCGTCGCAGGCCGCCGAGCTGGCCCGCGGCGGCACGGCATCCGGCACCGACGTCGCTGCGCTCACCAGCGCGCCTCCGGCACGGTGCTGATAGTGCGCGCCTCCGGCACGGTGCTGATAGTGCGCGCCTCCGGCACGACAGTCATGACGTTGCGCATCGCATCGGTGAGATCGAACATGAACGAGCCTCTTCCCTGCGACGTCCAACACAAGAAGGCTAGCGGCATCGTGCCTCATCGGCCTGCCGTCTGCGACGGGAACTGGCTTTCGACCACGCAATGAGCTACCTGGACCAGCCGCCCCTGCCAGCTTAACCAGTTCCGCCCGTCAGCGGATCCGGCTCTGCGGGTCGAAGCCATCCCGCAGGCCGTCCCCGAGCAGGTTGAACGCGATGACCGCCAGGATGATGGCGACGCCCGCCGGGTAGATCTCCCACCAGTAGCCGTTGTAGATGTACCTGATGCCGCCCGCGATCATGTCGCCCCAGTCCGACGACGGCGGCCGGACGCCGAGTCCCAGGTAGCTGAGCGTCGCGAGCACCAGGATCGCGTCAGCGACCTGGAAGGTAACGTTCACCAGGATCACCCCGAGCGCGTTCGGGGCGATGTGACGGGCGATGGTGCGGATCTGGCCGCCGCCCATGGCGCGCACAGCCAGCACGAACTCCCGTGACCGCAGGGTCAGCGCCGCCCCCCTCACCAGGTGCGCGGTGCTCAGCCAGGAGGTGGCGGCGATGACGACGATCAGCGCCGCGGGCGACGGCGTGTAGATGGCGCTGAGCAGCAGCAGGAGAACCAGCGTCGGGATGGCGATGGCGGCGTCGACGATCCGCATCATGACGGCGTCGACGAACCCGCCCGCGTATCCGGCCACCGCGCCCCAGGCAGCGCCGATCATGGCGGCCAGCAGGCCAGCGGCGATCCCGACCTCGAGCGAGAGCTGACCGCCGGCCATCAGCAAACCGAGAATGTCGACGCCGTTTCCATCGGTGCCGAGCGGATGCCCGGCTTCTGGCGGCCGGTTGCCGCCGAGCAGGTGCACTCGCGCCAGGTCCGCGTGATAGAAGAGCGGGCCGGCGAAGCAGAACAGGGCCAGCACCGCGATCATGATCAGTCCGGCCGTCGCCATCGGCGACACGGCGGGCAGCGCGCTGTACGAGCGCCGCCCCGTCCGGCGAGACGGCGCCGCGTGCTTACCTGTCACGGGCGGCCGTGCCTGACGCGCGGATCGGCGAGCACGTAGCCGACGTCGGCAAGCAGGGCACCGAGCACCGCGCCCGCTCCGATCACGAGGATGAAGCCGAGCAGCACGGGGAAGTCGTGCTTTTGCGCGGCCTGCCAGAGCCGCCAGCCCATACCCTGGATGTTGAACAGGCTCTCGACGACCAGCGCTCCCGCGAGTATCCGCGGCACGCTGAGGCCAGCGAGCGTGACCACCGGGATCAGCGAGTTCCGCAGCACGTGCCGGCCGAGCACGCGGCCCTGGCCCGCCCCGCCGGCCCTGGCCGTGCGCACGTAGTCCTGGCCGAGGCTATCGATCGCCGCGGTGCGGACGTATCTCGAAAAGCCGGCGACGGTGACGACGGCGAGTGTCAGCACGGGCAGCGTCAGATCACGCCAGTCGGTCAGCACCCCGGCGATGCCAGGCGCCTGCGGCCCCTCGGCACCGAGCCAGTGCAGCCGGACGGCGAATATGAAGATCAGGATCGACCCCAGGAAGAACGGCGGCATGCCGTACCCGACGTAGGACAGCACTCGAGCCAGCCGGTCGCCGGCCGTGTCCCTGCGGACCGCCTGCACGAGGCCGGCGGGGATCGCGACCGCCATGCCGATCGCCGTGGCCGTGACCGTCAGGGCAAGCGTGCGCGGCAGGCTGGCCGCGAGCAGTGATCCGACGCTCGCGTTCTCCACGTTGCGGCCCTCCTGGCAGCAGCCAGAGAAATCCGAAGACCAAAACGCTGATCAGCACGAGCGCGACCGCCGCCTGGAGCACGCGCCTGATGAGATACGTGCTCACAAGCAGCGGCGCCCAGAGTCCGCTGGCTGCCCGCGGCTGATGTGACTCACCGCAGGTAGTACCACTCTTCCGGGTTGATGGCCAGGGTCGGGCTCTGCGTGCCGATGTGCAGGTTGCCGATGCTCTCGACCAGCGCCGCGGGAGCATCCGGCTGGAACACCACAGGCAGTTGCTTGGTCAGGTAGTTCTCCCACCGCCACATCAGGTGCATGTCGGAGCTTGCCAGCGTCTGCTTGATCAGGATGTCGTTCTGATGGTCGCTGTACTTGCCCAGGTTCCCGAACGACCCGGTCTGGAAGAGCTCATCGCCGGTCGGCAGGTAGTCGGGCACGTAGCTCCAGCCGAGCCCCCAGTCGGCCATCTCCCAGCTACATCCGGCCGCGGGGCAGCCCGCGCCTTCCACCACCGAGAGCACGCCGTTGAAGGTTCTCGGCTTGAGGGTGATGGCGATGCCGACCTGGGCGGCGTTCGACTTCAGCTGCAGGAGCGCCGACTCGAGCCACGCCTGCCCGGTCGCGTAGTAGAGCTGGAAATTGAGCTGCGTGCCGCGGCGTACGCCCTGGCCGCAATCAGTCGGCCCTGTGCCCGGTTGCGTACAGGTGGCGACAGCGCCCGGGCTGGCCTGAGTCCAGCCGTGCGTCCTGAGCAACCGCCTGGCCTCGGACGGATCGTACGGGTAGGGGTCGCCTCGCCGGGCCTGCAGCGACAGGTACTTGGTCGGCGGGAAGCCCCCGACCGGGCCGGTCGTCACGTGCCCGTAGCCGTGCAGCGGCCCCTGGATGATCGCGGCCTGGTTCTCCAGCCACTGGATGGCCTGCCTGAAGTACTGCTGGCTGATGATCGGCAGCTGCGGGTTCGAGCTGCTGAAGTTGTAGGGGAAGTAGCTGAGGCCCCAGGTGAACAGGGGCTGCAGCCGGTAGCCGGCGACCGGGTTCTCGCCCACCGCCATGCCGGGCGGCGGCACCGGCGCGTTGACCGTGGGGAGGTAGCCCACATCGAGCGGGTTGCTGCCGCCGGCCGCGAGCACGTTGTACTCGGCTTCCTCCGAGGTGAACGGCAGTTCCTGGAATCCCGTGATGTGGTGCCTGGGCACCGGACCCGAGTAGGCGTTGTTGTACGCGAAGGTCAGAACGCCTTGTGAGTTCAGGCTTGTCAGCCGCCACGGTCCGTCGACGATGCGCCAGAGCGGCGATCGGGACCAGGTGTCCGGATTCTTCGACAACCCGTCCAGATACCTGAACACCGCTATGCAGTCGCCGACGTTCTGCGTGCAGTTGCTCTCGTGGCCGGCTCCGCTGACGTCCCACGCCATCGGCATCGGCGTGATCTGGCTGAGCTCGTTGTAGGTGAACCACTCCCTGTTGTACTTGCCGATGATCGTCATCTGCACTTCATCGGAGCCGACCGCGCGGATGTTCCTGACGTTGTCGGGGAAATCCCCTGGTACGTAGCCACCCCAGTTGATGGTGCTGGTCGAGCGATTGACGACCGCCTTCATCATGTGCATCCAGAACACGACGTCCTGTGCGCTCACGGGCTCGTGGTTAGACCACTGGTAACCGCGCTTCATCCGGATGGTGACGGTCTGACCCTGGTACCGCGGTTGCTCGGCGAGGCTCAGCTTCGGGTTCAGGTACGGCCGTCCCTTGTCCCCGAACCAGTACAGCGGCCGGTACAGCAGGTACTGCAGGTTG
>WNGG01008908.1_pt1 | contig 11010 bp, 9 predicted proteins | sample 5400661 | NCBI WGS metagenome assembly WNGG01 (sample SAMN13153372, study PRJNA577476) | soil metagenome | isolation source: 100 cm soil or saprolite under Garry oak tree replicate 1 | place: USA:California | collected 2016-06-15 | reverse complement strand
GGTACTGCATGGGGGCGTCCAGCTTGCTCATCCAGTGGGGGACTCCCGCCGCGATCGTCACCACGTCTCCCTTGCCGACCGCCCGCGTCTCCCCGCCCTTGATCCCCGACCCGCGCACCTCGCCCGGGGCGGTGGTCTTAGGGTCGGCCAGGGTCCCGCCCGTCATCAGGGTGCCCCCTCCCTCGAGCACGTACCAGACGTCGATCTCCTTCTCGTGGAGCTCGGCCTCCCCGGAGGCGCCTCGCCGGATGCCGAGCACGCGGTATTCCGCGGCGGTGGCCAGGGGGACGGCGGCGATCGGACCCGCCGGGGCCTCGCGGATCGCCTTGGCCACGTCGCCCGCTGACACGTGTTTCACCGCCGGATCGGCCGCGCTCGCGGGGACGGAGGCGGCCAGCAGGAGGACCAAGGGGAGCAACTGTCTCATCGCACACTCCAATTCCATGGGGCGCTTCGAACCTTGCCGCCGAGCTATCGGGGCCACAGCCATCCGAACGTACCCGCGGTGAGGCAGGCGTAGACCAGCCCGTCCACCGTGACCTTGAAGGTGGTCAGCCACGAGCGGTGGTACCAAATGGACGTCTGCCAGAGCGCGACCGAGTATCCGATGAACGCGGTGGCTCCGACGAAACGGAACACGCGCAGGTATTCCGCGCCCATGGGCAGCGCGCGTCCCGCGACGTAGGCGGCGAGGAAGCCGACCACGACGCAGTAGAGGAACCACTGGACGAGGTACTTACCCATCCCCCGCGGGCCGTTCGGAAGCACGGTCACGATCATGACCGGGCCCTTCTTCAGCTTTTCCGCGAACTCCGGCGACTGCATGTCCTTCTGGCTCGAGGGGCGGGGGATCATGTAGTCGCCCGGCGGGATGGCGAACGGGCGAAGGGCGTCCATCACCTTGTCTTCGTTCGGCACCTTGGGGTAGTCGCTCTTGTGCCAGGGCGACGCCATGTGGATGATCGAGCTCGCGACGAACACGATCACCGCCGATAGCAGGATGGGGAGCCACAGAGACGACAGCTCTGTCATGATGACCTCCTTGGACGACCGGGACGCCGGCAGTCTAGCACGCCCCTCCGCTCCATCCCGGCGGCTGCTGGCCGGGATCGCCCTGGTAAGCCTCGCCGTCCTCCTCCTGCAGCTCACCCTCACCCGGCTCTTCTCGGCCACCATGTACTACCATTTCGCGTTCCTGGCCATCGCTCTCGCCCTGTTCGGCTCGGGGGCGGGGGGCGTGCTCGTTTACGCGCTGGGAAGCCGGCTCCGCGGAGTGTCGACCCCGAGGGCCCTCCAGACGGCGGCCCTGTTGTTCGCGGCGACCGTGTTCCTGGCCCTGCTGGTGATCCTGCGCAACCCTTTCTCACCCGTAGACCCGCCGGCCGTCACCCTGCGCCGCCTGACCCTGGTCTACGGGACGACCGCGTTGCCGTTCCTCTTCGCGGGGACCGCCATCAGCCTCGCGGTGGCGCGCTTCGCGCGCTGGATGAGCCGGCTGTACGTGTTCGACCTCGGAGGCGCGGCCGGCGGCTGCCTGCTCGTCATCCCCCTGCTCGACCGCCTCGGGGCCGTGGATACGGTGCTGCTGAGCGCGGTCCTCGCCTGGACCGCGGCCCTCGTGTTCGCGGGCGAGCGCGACTCGAGCGCGCCCGGCGGGAGTCATCGCCGTGGAAAGTGGGCGCTGCTCGGGGTGGTGGGCCTGGGAGCGGTCGGGCTCCTGGCCTTCAACCGGTGGACCGAGCGCCTGGTCATCCGGCAGGCCAAGGGCCTCGACGAAGCCCGGCACGTCCTCTTCGAGAAATGGAACTCCTTCTCGCGGGTCACCGTCTGGGGGAGCCTGGCGGAGTCGATGGTCCTCATCATGATCGACGCGGACGCGGGGACCCTGCTCCTGCGCGACCCCCGCGTCTTCGACCCGAGCGCATGGCTGACCGGCCGTGTGGAAGCCCTGGCCTATCACCTGCGGCCCGGCGGGCGGGCGCTCGTGATCGGGTCCGGCGGCGGCGCGGACGTGGTAATGGCGCGGACCCTCGGCGTCCGGGAGGTCACCGCGGTCGAGGTGAACCCCATCATCGCGGAGGAGGTGGTCTCCCGGGAGCCGTTCCGGAGCTGGTCGGGGGCGGTCTACGAGCAGCCGGGGGTGCGGCTCGTGGTGGACGAGGCCCGGAGCTTCATCCGCAGCTCGCGCGAGCGCTACGACGTGATCCAGGCCACGATGGTCGACACCTGGGCAGCCACCGCCGCCGGGGCCTTCGCCCTCACGGAGAACAACCTGTACACGGTCGAGGCCTTCTCCGACTATCTCGATCGGCTGGGCCCGGACGGCATCGTCAGCTTCACCCGCTGGTACGTCGAGCCGCCCGACCAGCTCCTGCGCCTGGTCGCGATTGCCCGCGCCGTCCTCGGGGAACGGGGGGCCCGCGATCCCGCCCGGCATCTGATGGTCGTCCGGGGCGCGCCCGAGCAGCCGGAGCGCCTGCGCGCCCCCGCGACCGTCCTCCTGAAGGCGAGCCCCTTCTCGGACGACGAGGTCCGCCTGGTCGAGGGGCTCGCCGCCCGCCGGGGCTTCTCGCTGCTCTTCACGCCGCAGACCCGGCCTCCCGGCGAGCTGCTCCGCCTCATCGAGGCCGAGGATCCGGCCTCCGTCTGGCGCTCGCTCGGCCGGGACGTGTCGCCCACCCACGACGACCGTCCGTTCTTCTTCCAGACCGTCCGCCTGTCGGGGCTTCAGGGCCTCCGGCTGGACCGCAGCGACGAGTGGCAGAAGACCAACCTCGGGGTCCTCGTCCTGGTCGCGTTGGCGGCGCTGACGCTCTTCGTCACCGCCGCCTTCATCCTGGTTCCGTTGGCCCTCGTGGAACGCCACGCGGGGCCGTCCGGGGCGCGGCCCTCCTGGCTCGTCGGGTTTGCGGGGCTCGGGCTGGGCTACGTGATCGCCGAGGTGATCCTCGTCCAGAAGTGCATCCTGTTCCTCGGCCACCCGGTCTACGCGCTCAGCTTGGTCTTGTTCTCGCTCCTCGCCTGGAGCGCCGTCGGCAGCCTGGCCACCGGCCGGGTGGCGGAGGAGCGGCTCCCCGTCTTTCTCCCGCGGGCCCTCGCGGCGGTCGCGCTGCTCCTGATCGCGGGAGCGACCTTTATCTCGCCGCTGTTCCGGGCGCTCGGGGGCCTGCCCCGGCCCGCACGTCTCGCGGTCGCGGCTGCGGTCCTGGTTCCCCTGGGAGCGGCCCTGGGGACCCCCATGCCGAGCGTGGTCCGTCTCCTCGGCCGGGCGGCTCCCCGGGCCGTTCCCTGGGCGTGGGGGGTGAACGGAGCGGCCTCGGTGCTCGGCTCGGTGGCCGCCGTGGTGGTGGCGCTCGAGGCGGGATTCGACCTTACCCTTCTGCTCGGGGCCGTATCCTACCTCGTCGCCCTGATCGCCCTACGCTCGCTCGGTCGCTCGCGCTGAGCGCAGGGGACGAGCGAGGGCCGCCACGGCAAGCAGGACGCTCGCGGAGGAGATCCAGGCGCCCAGGGCGAGGTAGGTCGAGCGGAACACGAGGACGACCTCGGCAGGACCGGGGGGAACCACCACCGCCCGCATCCAGGCATTGGCGCGCAGGCACGAGACCTCGCGGCCGTTCACGAAGGCGTGCCACCCGGGGTACCAGGCCTCCGCCACCACCAGCAGCGCCGCGTTCGAGGCGTGGGTCCCGATCTCGACGTGGCTCGGCCCGAAGCGGACGATCGTGGCCCTTTCGGCGCTGCCGGGAGGCAGGGGGTGGAGCGAGGCGCCGGGATCCGCCGTGAGGATCGCCGAGCGGTGGGCATCGTCGAGGGCCCTCAGCCGGGCGATCGCGGCCTCCGTGTCGGCCACCACCTCGACGGCGTGGACGAGGTAGGCGCGGGGGTCCGGATCGGGATTCAGGACCAGCCGGCCGGTGGCGGGAACGAAACCGAGGACGATGTTCATCGTGTGGTAGGGGAAGGGGCCGAAGCCGAAGATGTCCGGCGAGGGGAACGTGTTCGCTTCGAGGGAGGGAGTGAGGCCCAGGGACTCGTGCAGGTAGCTCCACACGGTGCCCAGGGTGAGGGCCACGTAGCCCGAGAAGTTGCCGAAGCCGTACTGCATCCCGCTGTTGTCCCGGATGAGCGGGAAGGGCACGGAGATTCGTGGCGGGGGAGCGTCCGGCGTCAAGAGGCCGGCGCCGCGGAGGGTCTCCGCCACCGCCTTCTCCGCGGGGAAGGAGGGCAGGCCGCCCCGGAAGGGGAGATGGCGCATGGATGCGACCGCGAGGTCGCCGACCACCACGATCAGGAGGAGCGTGGGCAGCGACCAGGAAGGGAACAACCGCTCCGGCCCGGACCGCGGGTGCCAACTCAGGAGGATCGCTGCGGATGCCCCCGCGAGGGCGAGCACGGAGGCCAGCAGGGGGGTGGTCCTGAGGGGCCCGGGCAGGGTGGCGTGCCACCAGAAGGTGCCGGTGAGGAGCAGGAGGACCGCGAGGGGCAGGATCACGCGCGCGGTCCGCCCGGGGGGTCTGCTCAGGAACCACCCGGCGCCCACGAGCAGGGCCAGGACCACCAGCACCGCGAAGCGGCCGGGAAAGCGGAAGGCGGCAAAGCCCGGCACCACGGCGTAGCCGAGGCCGAAAAGGGGCGTGCGCTCTCCTAGCGTCAGCAGGCCAGCCACGATCGCCAGCAAGGCCAGACCGCGCAGGTTGCGGTCGTCGAAGCGCGCGAGGCCGGCCAGGCCGGCGAGAGTCAGCAATGGGCCGAGGTAGGAATCGGTCCCCAGGGGCAGCCGGGTGTCGGGCAGGGCCGGCAGGAAGAGCGAGCCCCACTGCTCCCAGGGGATCGAGCCGACGATCGCGGAGGCGAGGGTGGGATGGGAGCGGTTGCCGTTTGCGACCAGCTCGAGGAAGGGCAGGAGCTGCACGGCCGCCACGGCGAGGCCCCAGGCCAGGGCCAGGGCCAGGGCTCCGAGGCCGATGCCGACCCGCCGGAGGCTGGTGGTCACCCCGTCCCCCCAGCCCCGTCCGAACAGGAAGACGGCGAGCCCGAACCAGCTCAGCCAGGCCATCTGGGGGTGCCCGCAGAGAAGCTGCAAGGCGAGAGCCAGGGCGAGGGCGGCCAGGCGACGGGCCCCGAAACCGTCCTGCAGCCGCGCCGCCAGCAGGAAGAGGACGGGCAGCCACAGGGCCGCCTGGCCGTAGGGGACCTGGCCGCTGTGCAGGATGGCGAACACCACGCCGCTGCCCACGAAGCCGATTCCGATCAGCCAGCCCGCGATGGGGAGTAGCCCGAGGTGCCTCGCCAGGGCCGCCGAGGAGAGCAGGCAGAGAGCCACGTGGGCGGTGAGCAGGAGGGCCAGGCACAGGTGGGGCTCGAGGACGCAGTAGAGGAGGTTGGGAGGGTAGAAGGCCGCGGTCTCGATGTCGGCGAGAAACGGCCGGCCCAGGCCGACGTAGGGGTTCCAGAGCGGGAGGTGCCCGGCCCAAAGGGCCTGGACGAGGAACTCGCGGTTCAGCGAGTGCAGCTTCACGTAGTCTTCGGACTCGAAGATCGAGGGAGGGGTCAGGTAGGCCAGGGAGACGAACGCGGCGGAAGCAGCGATGGCCAGGAAGCGGGCCCGGGCCGCGCTCACTGCCGGACGCTGTCGATCGTGATCGAGACGCCGCGCGCGCCGGCGGCGACGCCCTTGACCGTCCCCTCGAGGTCGCCCTTGCCGGGGATGAGGGGCGGGTGACCCGGGGGGAGCGTCTGGGCCGCGCCCGGCGCCGCCGGGGCGCCGCCGGCACCCGTCGGGCCCCCGTCGCGCGACGTCAGGGGCCGGAGGCCATCTTCGCTCGCGGGCGGGGCGGGAGTCGGAGGGGGAGGCGGAGCGGGGGAACGTTTGCAGTCCACCGACCCGAAGACGGCGAGAAGGGCAACGGCCAGCCGCCCTCGGCCCGGCATGAGGCGGCGGCGGCTCACTTCAACTCCAGAGGGGCGGGTGGGGCCGCGGCGGCCAGGAGTTGCGGCAGGTCTCGCACGAAGGCGCTGCGGGCGAGGATTTGGCAGCCGCCCACATCGCGGGCCTTCCGGGCCGCGTCGGCGTTCACGTGGCTGAGGAAGCCGATCACGGGGAGCGTGGCGAGGGCCGGATCGGCTCGGAGCGACGCCAAGGCCTCCGCCCAGGGCAGCCGTCGGCTATCGAGGTCCACCACGAGGAGCGCCGCGCCGCCACGGGCGGCCTCGAGGAGGTCGGCGGTCGTGCGGACGGTCCTGACCTCGAGGGCCGCGCTCCGCGCGGCTTCGCGCACGCGGCTCAAGAACATCAGGTCGTCGACGAGGGCGATCACCGAGGCCACCTCGGGAGTATAGAAGAGGCGGAACCGGACGTGGAGCAGCCTTCCCTCCCCCCTACGTGGGGGAGGATAGGAGGGGGGGTCGATGAACAATCAGGGCGGGGGTCGATGACCAAGAAACCCTTGACGCAGAAGCTAAAATGAGAATAATTCTCACTTATGAAGGCCCGGCAGTCCCGGCAGCGCGACGTGGTCCTGGTGGTCGTCCGGTCCACCATGGACCATCCCACCGCCGAATGGGTGCACCGTCAGGCCCGCCGCAGCCTCTCCCGGATCAGCCTGGGCACCGTCTATCGCAACCTCAAGAAGCTGGCCGCCGAGGGGGTGATCCGCGAGATCCACACGGGCGGGCACGCGGCCCGCTTCGACGGCAACACGGGGCGCCATTACCACATCCGCTGCCTGGGCTGCGGCCGCGTCAACGACCTCCCGATCTCCATCGACACAAGCCTCGAGGAGGAGGCCGGACGGGCCATGAACTACCGGATCCTCGGCCACCAGGTCGAGGTGCTGGGCTTGTGTCCGCTCTGCCAGGGCGGAAGACAAGACAGGAATGATTCTCGCAAAGGACCAATTGGATTGAAGGAGACAGCTCAACCATGAGCAACCTGAAGGGAACGAAGACGCACGAGAACCTGAAGCACGCGTTCGCGGGGGAGAGCCAGGCCAACCGGCGTTATCTGTACTTCGCGCGGGTGGCGGACATCGAGGGCTACCCCGAGATCGGCGGCCTCTTCCGCGACACCTCCGAGGCCGAGACCGGCCATGCCTTCGGGCACATGGACTTCATGAAGCCGGTGGGGGATCCGGCCACCGACGTGGCCTTCGGCAACACCCGCCAGAACCTCCAGTCGGCGATCGAGGGGGAGACCTACGAGTACACGCAGATGTACCCGGGGATGGCCAAGACCGCCCGCGCCGAAGGCTTCGCCGAGATCGCGGAGTGGTTCGAGACCCTCGCCAAGGCGGAGCGCAGCCACGCCGGCCGGTTCACGAAGGGCCTGGAAGGTCTGAAGGAGCTCTGATCGAGTTGGGGGTGCGGCGCCGCACCCCCCAGGATCGACCGCGCGCCGGCGGAGGCCCATGCCCTACGATCCCCGCGACCCCGACTACTTCGATCCGAAGGCCGCCGAGAAGGAGATGGCCCGCGTCACCGAGCTCTGCAACGGGTGCCGGCGGTGCTATCGGCTCTGCCCTTCTTTCGACTACATGCTCGACGAAGCGGTTGACGGGAACGACGGCGACGTCGACAAGATCACGAGCGCCGACTACCGGAAGATCGTCGACCTCTGCTGGCAGTGCAAGCTCTGCTACAACCACTGCCCCTACACGCCTCCCCACAAGTGGGACATCGACTTCCCGCGGCTCATGCTGCGGGCCAAGGCGGCCCGGGTCCGGGCGGAGGGGGGGAGCCGGCAGGACGCCTGGCTGGGCAACGTCGACGCGGTGGGGACCCTGGGCTGCGCGAGCGCGCCCCTCAGCAACTGGGCCAACTCCTTCGCGCCCCACCGCGCGCTCCTGGAGGCGGTGGTGGGGATCGACCGCAAGCGCAACCTGCCGAGGTTCCACCACAAGACCTTCGCCCGCTGGTTCCGCGAGCGGGGAGGGGCGCGCGTGCGCGACGGCCACCCGGTGGCCCTCTTCTACTCCTGCTCGGTCAACTACAACGAGCCGCAGGTCGGGAGGGACGCGGTGAGCGTCCTGGAGAAGAACGGCTGCACGCTCACCTGTCCGGAGCAGTCCTGCTGCGGCATGCCCTATCTGGATGGCGGCGACCTGGTGTCCGCCGCGGAGAACGCCCGCAAGAACCTGGCCCGCCTGGGTCCGCTCGTGAAGCAGGGGGCGAAGGTCGTCGTCCCCCAGCCCACCTGCTCGTACGTGCTCAAGAAGGAGTATCCCATGCTGGTCCCGGGGGAAGCCGCCGAGGCGGTGGCCGCCGCCACCCAGGACCTCTTCGAGTACCTGGCCGCGCGAAAGCAGGAGGGGACCCTCGACACGGATTTCCCGGGCCGAAGCCCGGGCCGGGTGGCCTACCAGATGCCGTGCCATCTGCGGGCCCAGAACATGGGCTTCAAGACGCGTGACGTGCTCCAGCTCGTCCCGGGGACGAAGGTGACCGTGGTGGAGAAGTGCACGGCCATGGACGGCACCTGGGGGATGAAGAAGGAGTACTACCCGATCAGCCTGGAGTACGCGAAGAAGGCGGTCAAGGAGATGGAGGCCGCACAGCCCGAGACCTACATGACCGACTGCACGCTCTCCGCCCTGCAGATCGAAGCGGTTCGGGGAGAGCGGCCGGCTCATCCCATCACGCTTCTGCGGGAGGCCTACGGCCTCCCCCAGGCACGGTAGCGTCATCCGAGGTCGACATGCAGAAGATCACCCTCCCCGACGTCCAGAACCTCTACGAGTATGAGAAGGTCCGCGAGGCCTATCGCGCCCGAATCATCGAGCTGAAGAAGAACCGACGGGTCTTTGTGGGGGAGAACCTCACGTTCCTGTTCGAGAACCGGGACACCGTGCTCTTCCAGATCCAGGAGATGGTCCGCGCCGAGAGGATCGTCCAGGAACCCAGGGTCCAGGACGAGATCGAGGCCTACCGGGTCCTCCTCCCCGGCCCCGGCGAGCTGTCCGCCACCCTGTTCATCGAGATCCCCGACCTGGTGCGCATGAGCCAGGAGGAGGTCCGGCGCACCGTGAACCGGTTCCAGGGCCTCGACCGGGACGGGGTGTTCCTGGCGACCGGGGACGGGCTGCGCATCCCCGCCCGCTTCGAAGGGGGCCACAGCAAGGAAGAGAAGATGGCCGCGGTGCACTACCTGCGTTTCCCGGTCTCGGCGGAGGCCAGGGCCGCCCTGGCCGATCCCGGGCAGGCCGTCCGCCTCGTGGTCGACCACCCGCACTACAAGGCCGAGAGCGACGTCCCTCCGGCACTACGGTCCGAGCTGCTGAGAGACCTTTCGTCATGATCGAGCCGGGGGGCGCTGCGTCGCGCCCCTTCGCTTTTCGGCGGCCTCGAGCAAAGCGGGTATAGTGAGTCTCGAAGCATGCTTCGAGGCCTCACGAGCATCCGCCCCGAGGAGCGCCGGGGGGCGGTCGCCGCATTCCTCACGATCTTCGGCATCCTGGCCGCGCACACGCTGCTGGAGACGGCGCGCGACGCGCTCTTCCTGGCGCGCCTGCCCGCCTCCCGCCTGCCCTGGGTCTACCTGATCATCGCGGGGGTGGCGGTCGCCATTTCCCAGGTCCCGTGGTCGCGCCGCCGCGCGGGCAGCCTCGGCCTGCCCGCGCTCCTCCTGACCTTCGCCGCGGTCACGTTCCTCTTCTGGCTCACCCGCTCCTGGCGCAGCCCGGCGGCCCTCTACGCGCTGTACGTGTGGACCGGCCTCGTGGGCAGCCTGGCCGTGCTCCAGTTCTGGCTGGTCCTCGGCGACCTCTACACGGTGACCCAGGCCAAGCGGATCTACGGCCTCATCGGCACGGGCAGCCTGCTGGGGGCCGTGGCGGGGGCGGGGCTCGCCCGCTTCCTGGCCGCCAGCTCCGCCGCCTCCGTCCTCGTCCTCGCGGCGGCGGTCACGATGGCCGCGACCGCCCTCGGCCCCGCCCTGGCCCTGCGCGGGGCCAGCGCGGCCGGCCCCGCGCCCGCCAGCCGCGGGGCCACGTCGCTCGTCCAGGCCGCCCGCCTCCTGCAGGGACAGCCGTACGTGCGCGGGCTCGCCGGCCTCGTGCTCATCTCCACCGTCGCCCTCACCCTCGGCGACTACGTGTTCAAGAGCGCGGTCTCGACGAGGATAGCCCCGGCCGATCTTGGGGAGTTCTTTGCCACCGTCTACGTGGTCCTGAACCTCCTCGCGCTGCTCGCCCAGCTCCTGCTGACGGAGTGGCTGTTCCGGGTGCTCGGCCTCCACCGCTCGCTCTGGGCGCTGCCCATCCTGATCTTCATGGGCGCGGCCGGGGTGGCCCTCGGCGGCGGCCTGGGGGCGGCGCTCCTCCTCAAGGGCGCCGACGGGACCCTGCGCAACTCGGTCCACCGGACGGGAAGCGAGCTGCTGTTCGTGCCGCTCCCCGATGCCCTGCGCTCCCGGGCCAAGCCGCTCATCGACCTCGTGGGCCAGCGCGGCGGCCAGGCCCTGGCCTCGCTGCTGATCCTGTCGGAAGTGGTGCTCAACCGCGGGGACACCGTCCTGGCTGCCGCTTCCGCCGCGCTCTGCCTGGTCTGGATCGTCTGGGCGGCCGACCTGAAGGGCCACTACCTGGACCTCTTCCGGGTGGCGCTGCGGGAGGGTTCGCTCCAGCCCGCGGCCGACCTGCCGCCCCTCGACCTCGGCTCGCTGGAGGCGCTCTTCTCGGCCCTGAACAGCGCCGAGGATGCCGAGGTCCTGGGGGCGATCGACCTCCTGGCCGACGAGGACCGCGTCCGGTTGATCCCGGCCCTGATCCTCCACCATCCCTCGCGGGCCGTGGTCCTGCGGGCGCTCGAGCTCTTCGCTCGGGATGGCCGCAGCGATTTCCTTCCCGTGGCCGACCGGCTGCTCGCCCACGCCGACCCCGAGGTGCGGGCGGGGGCCTTGCGCGCGCGCACGCGGGTGAGATCCGAGGAGGGCCTCCTGCGCGCGGCCGACGGCGACCCAAGCCCCCTGGTCCGCGCCACCGCGCTGGTGGGCCTCGTGTCGGGAGGTTGGGT
>WNGG01008907.1_pt1 | contig 11010 bp, 8 predicted proteins | sample 5400661 | NCBI WGS metagenome assembly WNGG01 (sample SAMN13153372, study PRJNA577476) | soil metagenome | isolation source: 100 cm soil or saprolite under Garry oak tree replicate 1 | place: USA:California | collected 2016-06-15 | reverse complement strand
TGGAAAACCCTTGCACCTTGAACTACAATTCATGGTATCAGTTCAACTTCACGATAAGCGGGAAGCAAGCATGGGGGAAAGCAACCGCCCCCGGAGTCTCATGCAGTGTTTCAGGCTCGTTCACCTCGAACGATATCACGTCGTCAACGGGACTCGGCCTCTATGCAGGCGGATACGCAGCCCTCTTCGACAACGTTACAGTAACGACAATCGCACCCGGCATAACAGGAACCAGTTTTTCCAACTCGTTCATTCCCGGTGGTTCGCCGAATTCGAATGCTCATGGATTTCTCGCTGGAAGGGCTGAGCTTCAGAACGGAACGGGAACTACGCCTATCGAGACCTACTATGGATACGCGTCCTGGGGAGGACTGAACCAGGCCAAGACCCGACTAGATGCCAGTGGACTCACTCAATGGCTTCAGACAACTAGGACGTATGACGCGTTCGGGAACCTGGCATCTGTGATGGACCCTCGAGGCAACTTCACGTATCTAACCTACTCGGCAAGCTATCAGTTTGCGTATCTAACAAATGAGACTCAAGTACTAAACCCCGGCTCAACGAAAATCACCCAGCTCTTCACTTATGATATGAACTTGGGTACGCTTCGATCCCGAACCGATCCAAATGGAAACATCTCAACGTATCAGTACGACATTCTTGGACGTCTCACGAGCATTGACTATCCTACAACTTCAGCAGGTCAACCCCAAGTGGACGGCTCAGCTCTCGCTAATTGCTCCAACGTGTCGCAGTCCTGCTCGGTATCTCTACAGACATCACATCCGAATGACATTATTATCGTGTTTACGTCGGAGACTCTTAACCAAGAGATATACGGTTGTAGATTTGCGGTCACTGACACAGCCGGCCTTTCATGGACAGCTAGGTCGAACATTGTCTACGGTAGGGCGGATCAGGGAGACCGGGACGAACTCCAGGAATTCTACGCCAAAGCTCTAGGCACATTGTCTTCTGATACGATTACTGAGTCTATATCCGGTTGTGGGAACAACTACAACGGACTTCAAGCGTTCGCGATTAGCGGGGCTAACTTCAGCAACCCATTCGACACGAATTCAGCGCTTCCGGGAACAGGTTCTGATGGCGTCAGCGGGCAGCAAGCAACAACGTCAGCGACAATATCCACCAGCAACGCAAACGATTTTGTGTTTGCAGGTGTCCAGCACGGTACTCCTGCAGCGACAGCCCAGTCGGGGTTCATGTTGATAACTTCGGATGGAGCCCATGCGACGGAGTATCGCTTTCCTAACTCTGTGCTAACGAACTATGGAGTGATCTTCAGCTTTGGCGTTTCGTCATATTGGGAGGAGATCGCTGATGCGATACAACTGTCGAACCAAGTGAATTACCCAGACCACGTAAAGAACACTTACAATGACGCAGGAAACTTTGTCGACATCACCAATGAGCATGGATGGCAGGCTCGACAGATCTATGATGGTCTCGGCAGGCTTTCTACCATCGACAGATTCCTCGGTTCCACTTCGTACTCGAACGCCACGGCTACCTACGACTACCGGGGCAACAAGCTCAGTTCGAGGGACCCACTGAACAACATCTACTCCTACACATACGATGCTCTTGGCAGAGTGACAAGCTCGACTGGGCCGGACGGCAAGAGCACCATGCAGTCTTACAACGACACCGCCCCCTGGGTCCGGACGACAGACCATGACGGCAACTACCGGTGCGGCTACTCTGACCGGCTAGGAAGGCTCCTCAGCATCGTTGAATATGCAGATTCCTATTGTCATCCTAAGCTGTTGAACAATCTAATGTATGTGACAAATTATGCCTATGACGAGGTGGGGAACCTGCGAAAGGTCACGAACGCGGCTATGAAATCGACTACGTACTCGTATGACAATCTTAACAGACAAACTACCACTATCTATCCTGATGGAACATCTGAAACCTACAGCTACGACAGCAACGGCAACCTCGTCAGGAAAGTTGACCGGGCAGGTGTGAAGACGCTCTCATCCTACGACTCAGTGAATCGCGTCAGTATCACTACTTATTGCGGAACAACAATAACGGGCACCAGTTACGCCTACGACAAGAACAGCAACCCGTTGCAGATTCTAAACCAGAACGCAACAGTGTCGTACATCTATGATTCTAGAAACAGGGTTCTTAACGAAACGTACGCGGTCAACCCGGCTACACGAACCGTTGTGGACCTTGGTTGTTCAGGAAACGGTGGAAATATTACGCGCACTGGAGGTATTGCTAAGACTTACGCGGTTGGATGGACTTACAGCGGCGAGCTCCTCAATACTTTGACCTACCCGACCTCGACGCTGTATACAATCAAGTATGCATACGACGGCCTCGGACGGGTTCTCAACGTAACACAGCTAGGCACATCGACATACTACGCAAGGTCACTCACCTATTACAAGAATGACCAGGTGAAGGGTTTCCAGTTCGGAAACAACCTGATTCAGAATTACACCTACGACAATCTATCTCGACCGTCGATGCTGACGCTGAGTGGGAAAACTACCATGAGCCTCACGTACGCCTACAATAATACTGGAACGGTGAGAAGCGTTACAGGCTCTGTGAACGGGACGACGGTAAACGAACAGTACCGTTACGATCCTCTCCAACGCTTGACGAACTCCACCGTGACCAGTAGCAGCTCCACCACCACCTCCTGGTACGAGTACGACAACCTGGGAAACCGGGTCCGACAGAAACTCAATAGTACGATCACACGGTATTCGTACAACTCCATTAGCGAGTTGACAAACTCGACCACCTATTCGAACCCACAGGTCACAACCGCGTACTCATACGACCCCAATGGCAATCTGAAGACCCAAAACGTAACCTCGACGGGAACTATCCGATGGGCGTATGCCTGGGACGCGTCCGGGCGTCTTTTGACCGTCACCAACAGCACTGGCCAAGTGCAATATGCGTATGACGGCAGTGGACGCATGGTAGAAGCCATCGAAGGAGGCTCAATCTGGCGCTTTGCCTACACGGGAACAGACATTCTCTACAAGGATCTCAGAAACATGGACAATTACGAATACGTCTACGCCTCGGGCCTCCGAATCGTCATGGTTATTGATCGGACCTCAACCTACTACTACCATGCTGACGCGCTAGGCAGCGTCCGCGTAATCACTTACAGTGATGCAGCCTACGTTTACATCAACAACTACCAGCCCTTCGGCAAAGACAACGGCACTCCGAAAGGAACCTTCCAGACCAGCGCGACGGACAAGTTCGCAGGCGAGCGGTGGACTGCGGCTACCGGTCTCTACTACAATTTCCAGCGGTGGTACGACCCGAGCGTAGGCCGGTTCATCAGCCAAGACCCCCTAGCCGGCGACATGTCGAGCCCCCAGACCCTCGATGCATACACCTATGCATCAGACTCGCCCACAACAATTATGGATCCGACCGGTCTCTCAGGAGTATACGTCAGCGCCCGATCCGATCCCTGCCGCAATTCCAAAGACTTCTGGAGTCACCTGGGATGTTCTTTCACGAATCCACAGGCGATTATTATCGGGCTAGCATATTCGCCTGAAGGCGCAGCACTCAGCTGGGGGCTCTGGGGTCTATCGGAAGGTGCGCCGTACATAGTATCGGGAGGACTAGCGGTAGGAGCTGTGGCTGTGACAGCTGGTTATGAGTTTTTCACAGGCCAATTGAAGCTCCCGGACACTTCATGGTGGAATGATAATGACAACGGATTGCGAACGGGGATAACGCGAACTGGAACTGGAATAACAGGAAGGATTGGCAGTCTGAGAACCGGTGGCTGGGCGCCGACCATCACGGGACCTACGACAGGTCTTGGGAACCTCGGAAGAACCCCGGACTCACCATGGCCCTGGCCTTGGGGGTCCCTCGTTAAGGCCATCCATTATGTTCAGAACCATCCAGACCTAGGTAAGTTATGTGGCGCAGCCGCAGTGGTTGGCGGGACAGGCCTAATCGTCTGGGAAAGTATCGAGAGTTCGAGACAAGGGCTGGAACCGCCTGATCCAGAGGGAATAATAAAAGGGGCCTTCGTTGGTTGCCTTGCCGGTCTGGGCGCGGCGGCGCTCGTTCCCCATTAGAGCTCTGCATCCAAGAAACTGGTTCGAGATTTGGCGGGGAAGGTTTCACCACTATGATAATTCGAATGACGGTACGACCCAATAACGGTAAGGCATTTGAGATGATACCACACTGTAAGGGACTTATGGATGAGATGGGCAGAGACAGAGAAGGCACCGCAGCTGGGACGCCGCGATTTCCATGGGTAGCAATCGTAGCCCTATTATTGATAATAGCTGGTGCGGTTCTCGGGCTCTTATTTCACCGCGTAGGATCTGCGGAACTATTTCTGTCCGGCCTCGCCCTGCTTCTTCTACAGGATTTGTTGGGGAAACGGACCCTTCCCGTTTTCCAGAGGAATTCAAAGGTCTTGTCTTTCACATTGGTTTTGTTTACATTGGGCTCCCTAATTTTAGGATTGACTGGAGCATTCGAACTTGTGTATCTTGGCGCTGCCTCCCCTCCTTCTTGGGCGTTGCCTCTCACGATTGGCATCATTGGTGAAGTTTGCTTGTTTCTTGCAGCCGTGCCTTATTTTCTTTGGGTGCTCATCGCCGCGAGGACGCGGAAATAGAGAGATCCCTCTTGACTACAATCGCAAGAGGCAGTCACTTTGACTAATAGGGTTCCGGCCAGCGTTTTTCGCTTATGAATGCGGGTAGGATGCCTGGTTGGGAGACAGCTGGAAGAGTCCGCCAATTGTTTCAGAAAAAGAGGGGGTAGGCAGTCTCAGCGTTTGCGGGACCTATGTCTTTCACCGCTGGCGGTCCGAATCTCTCCCGGCCCAGGAGATTTCTCGCGCGAGTCGAATGTCGATCTCTCGTTCGACGTACCTCCACTCTTCCGACTGTCGGAGGATACCTACGAGTTCCTCAAACACGTCGACATTCGCTGGAGCATATTCGAACCACGTAAGGAAATCGAAGGGTTCGCCGAGATCGCGACAGTGGTAGAGGCGACGCGCGATTGCTGGGAGGTATTTCAAGCCGACCCTGATGTGTCCAGATCGGGTTTCGAATATCGCACGTCTTTCACTTTGGCTAAGTTGCCACCAGGATTCCGACTTCGTGACTGGAATAAGGGCGGCGCGGGTAGCTTCTGGCCTTCCTAGGGCAGGCTGGCGGGACAAGACGGTTTCATGCTCCTTGCGCGTTGTATAGCGCTCATTGCTTGTGACTCCGCGTATCAGCCACTTGCCCCCAGTAGGCAGTGCTGCCAGGTTGTCTTCAATTACCGCAATTCTGTCAACCTTTTTCAGCGGGGGTCCTGCGACAGTCTTCGTATTGGTGATCCTCCAAATACCGGTGTCGCCACCGACGAAAGTTGCAACGCGCTTCATCCAAGAGTTTCCAGTCCTTGCGGCGATCGCCATTAGCAATTCCCTCCGTTGGAGAGATAGGTCAATTGACAGACAACCTATGGTCTTTTAGGCTAACGCCGACAATTGAGGTCCGCATCCGACTCAGTCGCCCGCCTGCAATTAAGGGAGGAGCACATTCTGGGATCGGGTCGTCATCTCTAAGTCGTCCGAAATAAATAGTCCATCGAACAAGTTTCACCCAGTCTCATGCAAAGTGCGGAGAGAACGGGGCGTTCGAGAGGGATTCAGTTGTACTATATCACCCACGTCAAGAACGTCCCTTCTATCCTGCGACACGGAATTCTTTCTCATGAGGATGTTGATGCCAAGGGTATCGACTTCGAGCCTATCTATGATTCGAAAATCGTCAAGAATCGGAGGGCGCGAACTCCAAGTTGACTACGAGTACTGAAACAAACTCTAGCTGATATCGAGTAGAGCGTGAAAGCGCAGGTCTTACTATGATCTTTACCCTGGAGCCAAGATATCTGAGAGCCGCAGATTCTCCGCTCATTTGAGACGCAGTGAGGTATTTTTTTCCTCGGAGCTTGGAATCCTTGATGCTGGAAAAGTCGCGGCCCTTATAGATGAGGCTGGCAACAGCACGCCAACAATCGGAGAGTTCGCAACCCGTGCGCACCATCTTTGATGGGTCTGCCGAGTTTCCTGGTTCTAGCATTCATCCACTATCTCCAGTACGGTAGGAAATCGGCCAAGTCGCAGATGTAAAACAACAGGGTACGACATCGAGTGAACTGTTCTTATTCACCGGAACATAGTTGAAAGATACCGAAATGGACGAGCTAGAAGTAGAAGTAGAACCAAACCAGCGAAGACGTCATTGTACGAGTCCGATCCTCGATTTCGCCACAGCGTCTGACGTTACAGCAAGCGCAGGCGATTCCAGTCCGCTACGTCTACAAGACCCAAGATTAGTTCTGTTTCTGAGCCTCTTTCGGCGGCCCAGTGTCTAGGTATCGCTCTCTACCCGTTAAGGCTTTGAAATATCACAAGGAAGGTCAGGATATAGCTAATCGTGATCAAGACCACTGAGATGTTCAAGAATTTCTTGACGTCCTTCGTAGGATACCCGCGATATGACCAAAGGGTTTGAGTCAATGAGAGCGACGTATTAACGGCCAAGGCGATCGCGGCGACAACCAGAACCCACAGAACGACCATTCACTTTCACTTCACGATTAACTGGTTCTCCACGAAGAACGTCTCGACGTCGGCTCGCAAGCTCGCAAAAGTAGCTAATGCCAGCTTGCACGCGTTCGTAAACTTGTCAGTTATGCCAGAATCTGTCGTCTCGGCCCACTTGAGAACATTTCTGTGATTCTCAATCTGTGTTTCATCGTAATTACCTCGCTCTACAAGACCCATCGCTGCGAATAGGGCTCCAAGATTGAAGAGGTTTGGTCCTAGTCGCTTCGTTCCTTCTTTCAGAACATTCTGGTAGACTTCCTCGTACTCTAGCAAGTTCTTCTGTGCCGTTGATAGGGTCAAGATGAAATTCTTGGGATACAAGTTGACAAATCTCCCATACTTCGCGTGTTTCTTTAGCAAGTCTCGATCGCGGCCGAGATGATCTGCCCTGTACTTTGCAGAGTAAAGTGGGTTTACTCCTTCGGTAACGTTGTATAGCGGAGTCAAGACTTTCTTGTTCCAGTAGTCAAGCTTTCGTTGAGCCGATTCTCTCAGTCTCTCAGAGACGTAGAAGAGCAGTGTAACAGCAGTCAGAGTTGAAGCGATTATGCTCACTCGTGATTCAATGGGTGAGACGAGGAGAACCGATACGAGCCCCACCACAATGATGAATACGATCGGAATGATTGCGTAGAGTGATACTTCGTCAGAGATGTTCAAGTCCGCTACCCGTATGTCCAACTTGCAGAATCTGACCGCGTAATCAATTGGTGATACCAGCCCGAGCTAACATCGGCCGACATCTGGAGTACAATGTAGCTTGTGTTTGAACTCCGAATATTCGCAGCAATTGCGCTATCGGTTGTTGTGAATGTCAGAGTGTAGGAAACGAAGTTGTTGGGCGAAAATGTACCACTGGTTGCAACTTGGGTTCCAAATGGGAGATTGTTGGCCGTCAGAGTGAAAGCCGGACTCGTGACTTGTGTATCTAGCGAACCGGCCCAAGACCATACATGAACTGTGATGTAGAAGGTTGCTGAGAAATAACCGGCTGACCTAGCACCCGTGACCAGCTCAGGATGCGTTCCGTTCACCGAGTTGTAGCTAAGCTCGTAGTAAACGATCGTAGGCACGAGAATGACCACCGAGAGGATGATCCCGACAATTAGGAGGTTCTTGTTATCTCGAAACCAAGGCGTTTTCGGGGGTTCCTCTGGAACTTCCATGTTCTCAATTCGCAATGACACTCCAATTAAGCCGAGCCCTCTTAAACGCAATTTCCGGATATCTCTCTAACCAATCAAGTCCCAATGCCTCACCTAACTCATGCTACCAAGCTGTGAAGTCACGGGTTGCAAAGGCGGAATGCAAGTGCTCTGTCCAGGGTGCCTCAAACACTTTTGCCGGAGACATGGCCGCGAGCATGAAGAAGCACTCCGTCAAATGAGAGCGCAGTGTCTATTCCCAGCCTCTGATTGATGCTCTTAGCCGGGGGATATGTTCGAAATCAACGCGGACCTCTCGACCGTATTGCTTTCCATAACTATCGAGAATTAGAAACCACCGTGCTTTCGGACCAAGCTTAGACAGCGAAGAATACTGCGGGAACTGCGGCAGGCCCACCTTTCATCATCATAGAGATCGAGCAATCGCAAAGCGTCGGCCAGGCACACCAAAGGGTTTCCACAGTCCCTGGCAATCTCCGTGCAGGCCTGCCTTAGTTTCGTGACCCTAAGTGATACTTCCTCCCATCTCTCGGCTCAAAACGAACCTCAGCCTGTTACGGAGCGAATGCTGACTCTCAGCAAGATACAAGGAATCAACCAGAGAGAACAAAGACGACATCAAAGGCCTGATTCTGTAAAGATACGGGGCAAGTGCTAAGTATTCTACACGATTTGACACCAAAACCATGTTTCCGCCGAATCTCTCAGCACTACGAAAACCTCGTCTATTGCGGTTTCTGGTTGTTGCGCTGTTGATGATTCTGGGGTTAATCGTTGTACCACTTCCCCTGAGAGTATCAGCCGCCATTTCTTCGGTTGCTCCCGAGATAAGCGGACCACTGGTGCCGACTGTTCCATTTGTTGACGACAATGAGCATACTACTCCATCGGGAAACTATGAAAGGCTCTTAGTATACGGCTGGGCCGTTGACCCCCTACTAAGTCCTGATACTAATAATGACTATTTCATTGTCTTCATAAGCGCGACAGTTGAGGGGGGCGGAGATTGGTGCGTCGCGGATGGATCTCCTAATATCTCGCCGACTGAGAATGTAATCTTGACAGTTCACTCGGGCACGATTCTGCCCGAAATATCCCCCATGACGGGTGACCATGGTCAACAGACGGGAAGCGTCAGCTTTGGCCTGACCGTGGGTGTATCGGCAGATATACCTGTCGGTCCAGCTACAATTACACCATCCCTATCTGCCAGCCTTTCTTGGGAACAATTCATTTTCCAATGGGATATCCAAAGTTACTTCAGCACCACGGAGTCTGGAGGACGGGAGCTCAACTGGTATGCGACTGTGCATCCCGGAGGTTGCAGTGGTGCCGCTTGGACATTCGGATATGGTGCCGCAATCAAGAGCGCGAAGGGCGAATCCCCTACGGTGGGCGTTGCGCTCTTCGGCGCCTTCTACAAAGCCAACGACCCCTCTACTATTGACTGCGGTGGAGATGTTAGTCACCCCAATGTTGGTTGTACTAACCCTTCAGATGTTCGGACGCTTATGCTGCCACCTGCCGTCGCGTTCGAAACGAACCCCATACTAGGTTCAATCGCTCTGAACGGTACCCAGTTTGTTCACGGCCAACATGCATTCTATGGCACCGGAATATATTCCGCTACGGCATCATCTCCTGAAGACTACATCTTTGCTCATTGGCAAGTAGAGGGCGGGCTGGGTTTAGGTGGGCAGTCGCCAAAGTCGAATCCTATAGCGGTCAATGTGACGGGGAACGGTGTATTGAAGGCCGTTTTCGCGGCTAAACTAACATTCCTCACAGACCCACCCGACGTTGGCTCGATAAGCATTAGCGGAGCCGGGGGGACTGGCTGCGGATCGGGTTCCGTTGGATCTGCTTCTCAATATTCTAACGGCGATTGGACTTACTTCTCGGCCTTGCCCCCCGATCCAAGCGTGGGCGGACTCGACCAACCCCGGCTACGGGTGTGTGCTAATACACCGGCGGGCTACAGATTCGACCATTGGAGTTCGACAGCACAGTTCGTCGGTGTCGATTCTCCAGTGGATCCGACAGTCGTCATTGCGCTGTCAGGTCCAAGTGCGATAAAGGCCTGGTTCTCGCCACTAATGTCTACTCCACCTTCACAGAGTGCTCCGAGTGCCCCGAGTAGTCTGGTCGCGACGGGACAGTATGGACATGTAGACTTAACCTGGAACCTTCCCCTCTCTGACGGCGGGGCGCAGATTACAAGCTACCAGATTTACCGAGGAAACTCGTTCAGTAGTCTATCGCCACTGACTTCGGTTGACAACCAGCTTTGGTATCAAGACACTTCGGTGACTGACGGTCAGATCTACTATTATCGCGTGACCGCGATCAATTCAGCGGGCGAGGGCCCTTCTTCCAACACCGACTCGGCGAGGCCCGGCATTGACCGAATAACGATTACCCCAGACCCAAGGAGCGTATTGACAGGAGCCCAGGTGCAGCTTTCGGCGTTTGCAAGAGCCGAGTCTGGAGAAATTATTCAAGGCGTTTCATTCTCCTGGACAACGTCCGTTCCTGGCGCAAGTATCACCAATGCAGGCCTGTTCAAAGCAGGAACCATTGTAGGGACATTCACTGAAGAAGTGTCAGCCTCCGCTGCAGATGTAAACGGATATGCTACCGTGATAGTGCAAGCACCTCCCAGTACACGAGCAGGCACTGCCAATCTGTCGTTTGATTCTTTAGGTCCTTGGACTTGGGCGCTCATCCCGGGAGCGGTCGCCGCGGTAGTAGGAGTCCTTGGAGTCGTTGTCTACCGCAAGAGAATCAACCGACGATTGACTAAACCGCGCTGAGATTGGAAGATATTTTCCGACCTCCCAAGTAAGCAGAATCCTCGGCGATATCTTTTGACGATGATTTGGAAGGGCAATGTGGCTATAAATCCGGAAGGCTCATGAGAGCTGATTCGCGTGGTGTTCGCAGTACAAAACCCATGACGTAATGGCGAAACCCACCGGGTCCCGCTCCTCACTGATTCAAGCTAAGGGAAAAAAGGGATTTCAAGTTCCCCGCGGCTGGCGAATCCCGGCGGCCGCACCAAAGCTTACTCTCGCAATGGTCTCTGCGAGCATCGACGATGTTTGAAGTTGGCTTTGCTGGTATCTCACGTTATTTCTAGGCTAGTTTGTATGTACGAGTGTCCGGCCTGACGGCTCTCCCGAC
>WNGG01021298.1_pt1 | contig 11011 bp, 9 predicted proteins | sample 5400661 | NCBI WGS metagenome assembly WNGG01 (sample SAMN13153372, study PRJNA577476) | soil metagenome | isolation source: 100 cm soil or saprolite under Garry oak tree replicate 1 | place: USA:California | collected 2016-06-15 | reverse complement strand
CCCGGTGACTTCGCCGAGCTGAGACGCCATCCCGTTGTGGCGCCCATGCTTGACCAGCTCGTGTGGGTCGACGAGGAGGGCCGCACCCTCTGGCGGGCCTGCGGCCGTGCCGCAACAGCCGAGGGGGAGACCGCCGTCGCCGACGGCCCGCTGCGGATCGCCCACCCGGTTGACCTCGTCGCCGGCGGCACTTGGGTGGCCTGGCAGGAACGGCTGTTCACCGAAGAACGCCGCCAGCCCTTCAAGCAGGTGTTCCGCGAGCTGTACGTCCTCACGGCCACCGAACGCAGCGCCGGGCCCGCCAGCCACCGCTACGACGGCCATCAGCTGCAACCCGGGCAGGCGCTCGCCCTGTTCGGCAGCCGGGGCTGGCTCGCCTCCCGCGACAGCGGCAACACCTCCCGCGTCTTCCACGACCACGACCTCGTCGCGCACGTCGCGTTCGCCGACGGCTTCCGCACGCCCATGGAAGCCGACCTGCCGACCATCGGGGGCGTCTACTTCACCCGGCGCGGCGAGCACCTCGCCCAGCCGGTCGAATCCATACCTCCGGTCGTCTTCTCCGAAGCGATGCGCGACCTCGATCTCGTCGTCAGCGTCGCCCACGCCGGCGGCGTCGACCCGGAGGCCACCGCGTCGACGACGCAGATGCGCGCAGCTCTCATCCGCGAGACCGCCCGCCTGGCGAAACTGACCAACATCACCTTCGCTGGTGAGCATGTGCTCATCGACGGCTCGCTCGGCGAGTACTCCCTCCACCTGGGCAGCGGGACCGTGCACCGTCGCCCCGGCGGCGCCATCTGCATCATCCCCGTCGGCTCACAGCACCGCGGCCGGCTGTTCCTGCCATTCGCCGACGACGACCCCAAGACCGCCGAGATCGTGTCAAAGGCACTCCTGCTCGCACGCGACCGCGAGATCAAGGACCCCACGATCCTTGAGCAGCTGCGCACCTAAGACCTGGGCGCTGGATCGGTCCCAGGGCCGAGAGCCGTGTCCTTGAGAACGGAGATCTCGCGGCGGATTCGCCGAGGGTGCTGTGCGGGCGCCTCTTCGCGGTGATCGACCACGATGAGGCGCTCCACCAGCAACGCGAGGTGTCGGAGGCCGCTGTCGCGGTCGCTGGTCTGGCCATCGAGAACGCCCGCCTGTACGCCACCATGCGCGCCCAGATCGAGCAGATCCGTACCTCCCGTCTGCGGTGGCCAACGCTGCCTTCGACGAGCGCCGCCGCATCCAATGCGACCTGCACGACGGCGCGCAGCAACGACCCTTCGCTGTCCTCGTCCTGCTCGACGTTGCCCGCGACCATCTCCAACTCTCGGACCAATTACCGGTTCTCAAGACCCGTCAGTCAAGCTGCTTGACTTCGCGGCCTTGGCTTACATCGTCGCGTCCCGTCATCTCGCGTGCCGGTCGGGCGCGCTGAAATAGCGTTGGCGGCCCTGGCTCAGTTGACAGCCCGCTGCGCCTCTGCCGCCTCGTGCTCCCTGTCTGTCGCGGCAGACGTCCAGGAAGGCCGGATCATCCCTACCGGCGACCTAGCAGTCACCATCCGGCTCGCGATCCTCGACGAGTTCGCCACCGGGCAGAAGCTCCGCCACGCCACCGGCGAGGCGAATGGCGCGTTCTTCGGGATCACGCCCCAGGTAGCCGGGATGCTCGACTGGCTCATTCGCCACGACCCCCGCAGCGGCCGACACGTCATAGGGGAGATCATCGGCGAGGCAGAGCGCAATCTTGACGTCCCCCGCGGCGTCAGCGAGCACTCACTGGAAACGGCCCTCCATCTTGACGGCCAGCTCAACGAAGGCAGCCTCAACGACTACCTGGACCGGGTGCTAAGCCCCAGGACCGGCGGGTCCGTAGCCCCCGTGATTCCGCCCGTAACGACGCCCCGGTGGGGCAGGCCCGGCTTGTTCCACCAGGGTCGGGTCACCGGGCGGATGAACAGAGCGATCAAGCACCCGTCACCCAGTTGCTGCCGGAACTCTGCGTTGGTGTCTAGCCGGGGATGTCGGGCCGTCAGGCCGCATCGAGGGTGATGACCGTTGCCGCTACGGTTGACGGGTGGGGGACTGGCTGGCCGTCTTCGCGCAGCCCGTCTAGATGGAACTCGATGGCGCGTCGCATCTCGTCAAGGGCCGCGTCTTCGCTATCCCCCAGTGCCACACAGCCGGGCAGGTCAGGTGACCACGCGCCATACCCGCCGTCGCTAGCGCGCTCGATAACGACTGCATAGCTGGTCATGGCGTCCTCCGGTTCAGTCCTGCCTGTCTCAGGATGCTCCGCTCGGTCCCAGGCGGCAAGACGGCGCTCGGCTTGCCAGCCACTGTCACCCGCCCGGGTTTGGATGGATGCTTGTACTGCCGATGACTTCCCCTGACCGCGGCCAGATACCACCCGTCAGTCTCGATCAGCTTGATTATCTCACTGACCTTCAACGGCACGAATCATTCTCCCGCGGTGAGCTCAGGGCCAGGCCGGTGCGACGATTCGGCACCGCCGGCCTTGTCACTGATCGACGCTGACCATGGCGATTGTGGCATGGCGGCATTGCCTACCTTGAACCTCGGCCAGCGACGTCCCCGGGGCAACGCTAGCGGCCGAGGGGCGCCGTATCATCCGTATCCAGCTCATACGAACGCGGATGACCTGGGCGCATTAGGCACAGTTGGCCCCACGTCGCTGCCGCGGTCGGCATATAGCTGTATAGGACAGTAGCTAAATAATCCGGTCACTGGCCTGCATACCGGCAGATCAATAGCCGGTTTTCGCTAATGTGAGCGGAGGGTGTGGGATTTGAACCCACGAGGACGATCACTCGCCCTAGCGGTTTTCAAGACCGCCGCCATCGGCCACTAGGCGAACCCTCCCGGCTGACCACGATAGCGGCGCCGGAGCCGGCTGTCGCCGCGCGGGCTGGCACGGCACGGCAGCCCGCGCGGCAGTTGCTGCGAGGCCTCGCGCGGACGGCCGCTGGCCTGGCCGGGCCTCGCCAGACAGCGGCAGGCCCGGCGCGTGCCGCCAGGCCAGCGGGCCGGAGGGGCTGAGTAGGCTCCTCGTAAGAGGAGGTCACCATGCTGCCGCCGTTCGGCTGGGAAGCGGTCGTCACCCGCTGGCAGTTCGCCCCCGTCGTCACGGGCTCGGTGCTCGCCGCGGCCGGCCTGTACCTGTGGGGCGCCCGGCGGGTGGGCAGGCGGCATCCGGCCCGGCCGTGGCCGCTATTTCGGACTGGCATGTTCCTGGCCGGCCTCGCCGTCGTGGTGGTGGCCACGGAGAGTGGCATCGGCACTTACGACGACGTGCTGTTCTGGGATCACATGGTCCAGCACCTGATGCTGATCATGATTGCCCCGCCGCTGCTGATCGTCGGCCAGCCGATCACGCTGCTGCTGCACGCGAGCAGGAACCCGCTGCACACCTGGGCCAAGCGGGTCGTGCGCTCCCGTGCCGTCAGCTTCCTGACCTGGCCGGTGCTGGGGTTCGCCGGATATGCCGCGGCGATCGTCGCCGCGCACCTGTCCACGCTGGCCGACCTGGTGGAGACCAACGAGTTCGCGCATAACGCGGAGCACGCGGGATTCCTGCTGGTCGGCTATCTGTTCTTCGTCCCGATCCTCGGCCACGAGCCCATCCGGTGGCGGCTTTCCTACCCGGTACGGTTCGTGATCCTGGTCCTCGTCATGCCGGTGGACACGTTCACCGGGCTCGTGCTCGGCTACGGCAATGACGGGACGCCGGGCATCGTGCCAGGGCCGCGGCCGGCCTGGGCGCCCGGCCCGGTGCAGGACCTGCACTGGGGCGGCGCGATCATGTGGATCGGCGGCGACGCGCTCATGTTCGGCCTGATGATGCTTGTCTTCCTGGCCTGGAGCCGGGATGAGCGGCCCGCCGCGAGCGGGCGGGGCTGGCTTGAGGCAGCCCGGCGGGCCAGCATGGCCAGCCTCGTCACATCGCATCCCGGGCCGCCAGCCAGCAGCCAGCTAGCCGGGGCCGGCCAGCAGGCCGGGGCCAGCCAGCCGCCCGGCGCAGGCCAGCAAGCGGGAGCCCGTCAGCAGGCGGCGGCTGGCCAGCAGGCGGCGGCCGGCCAGCAGGCGGCGGACGATCAGCAGCCGGCCGGCCAGGCGGCCGGCCCCGACTGGTCCGGCCGCGGCGGGATCGACGACGACGAGCATCTCGCCGCCTACAACGCCTTCCTGGCCAGGCTGAACGAGTCAGAGCCAGGACGCCAGCGTTAATTTCGCCCCAATTCTGCGACCCCGGTGAACCCGCGCCTCGCACGGCACGTGCATATAGGTGCGGGCAACCCCCCATGGGGGCTCCGCCGGGCCGTGCCGAGGGACTAGTGGCCCCGTCCCCTGGCCGGCCCGGCGGCCCGCTTCCGGCCCCGCCCCGCTGTGGCCCCTCCCCCCCGCCCGGCGAGGCGGCGGCTGGCCATCTGCCGCAGATCATCCTCGCCGGGAAAGCACGCGCCGCGGGCAATCCGTTTGGCACCTTCCCTACTCACAGCAGAGCGACACTGTGCCTACCGGAGGCCCGGCACCGAGTCCTACCGGAGGCCCGGCACCCGAGGCGGGTCCGCGCGGCGGCCGTCGGCCTACCGGTTCGGCCGCACCGCCCCGCCTCGGCCCGCGACACGCCGGCAGCGCTTTCTAAGCCAATCTAAGGAAAGCGCTAGATCACGCCATAGGCTGCTATGGCGTGGACCCGGTACGAAACCCCTACGCGCCCGGCGCCGGCCAGCGGCCGCCCGAGCTGGCCGGCCGTGATCCGGAGATCGGGCAGTTCGGGGTCGTGCTTGAGCGTGTCGCGCGCGGCCGTCCCGAGCGCAGCATGGTGCTGACCGGGCTGCGCGGCGTCGGCAAGACGGTGCTGCTCAACGCGTTCCGGTCGATGGCAATGCAGCGGCTCTGGGGCACCGGCAAGATCGAGGCCAGGCCGGAGCAGTCGATCCGGCGGCCGATGGCGGGGGCGCTGCACATGGCCGTGCGCGAGCTCGCGCCCCGGCACCGGGCCCCGGACCGGATCGAGCATTTCCTCGGCGTGCTCAAGGCGTTCTCCACCCGCGACCCGGCCGCGCCGAAAGGGTCGCTCTCCGCCCAGATGGGCATCGACGTGCCCGCGGTCCGCGGCCGGGCCGACTCCGGTGACCTGGAGATCGACCTGACCGAGCTGCTGGCCGACGCCGCCGCCGTCGCCGCCGACCTGAGCGTCGGCATTGCCCTGTTCATCGACGAGATGCAGGACGTGCCCGCCGCCGACATCTCGGCGCTCTGCGCGGCCTGCCACGAGCTGTCGCAGACCGGCGGGCCGCTGATCGTGGTCGGCGCGGGCCTGCCGCACCTGCCGTCGGTGCTGTCCGCGAGCAAGAGCTACTCCGAGCGGCTGTTCCGGTACGTGTCGATCGACCGCCTGGACCGGGCCGCCGCCGATGTCGCGCTGCTCGCGCCGGCCCGCCGGGAAGGCGCCGACTTCGAGCCCGCCGCGCTGGACGCGCTCTACGCGGCGGCCGACGGGTACCCGTATTTCGTGCAGGCCTACGGGAAGGTGACCTGGGATGTCGCGGCCAGCAGCCCGGTGACCGCCGGCGACGTCGGCGTGGCAGGCCCGCTGGCCGCCGGCGAGCTCGCCGTCGGGTTCTTCGGCAGCAGGTACGAGCGCGCCACCCCAGCCGAGCGCGAGTACATGCGGGCGATGGCGATGCTCGGCGACGAGCCGGTGCAGACCGCGCAGGTCGCCGAGGAACTCGGCCGCAAGCCGTCGAGCGTCTCGCCGGCCCGCGACAGCCTGATCAAGAAGGGCCTGATCTACAGCTCGGAGCGGGGCCTGATCGCGTTCACCGTGCCGCACTTCGGCCGCTTCCTGCGGGCGCAGCCGGCCTGACCCGGCATCCCCGGCAGCGCCGCGCCGGCGACAATCTTCGGCTGTCTGCGGCCGGCCCTAGAATCCGCTAGAAAACGGAAGATCGCGGATCTTGCTGCCGGGCATCGCAGGTATCCCGACGCCCGGGTCAGTCGGGGCGGAGAGCATCGGCGCGGGCGCCCGTGCCAGCACGCCGCGCCGGTCCAGCGCGGCGGGACGCACCGGGCCGGACGGCCATGGCATGGCCGTGCCGGTGGCCGCGTCGACCAGCGCCGCCTGGATGGCTGGCCGGTGCTGGCGGAGGAACACGGCGAACACGAGCTCCACCGGCCTGCCGTCCGCCTCGCCGGCGAAGACCACGTACCGCCAGCACAGTTCCCGCCACATGTCGACGGGCTCGGCCGAGGTGATCAGGGCGGCGTGCCGGCGCCATTGCGAGCTGCGGCGCAGCGCGGCGAGCGTCCGCTCGGCCGGCAGGATCCGCAGCTCGCACGGCTCCGAGTAGCCGAGCCTGACCAGCCCCTCGCCAACCTCCGGCGAGAGCACGGCGATCAGCGCAAGCTCGGCCGCGAAGATCCCGAGCGGCAGGATCGCCGCCGGGCCGGGCTGCGGCGGGCGCAGCGGCGGCAGCCCGACCGTGACCAGCGCAGACGCAGCGAGCAGCGCCGATCTGGCCAGCGTGCGGCCGCTCACCGGGGCGGTGCTGAAATCGCCGAAGCAGCCGCAGCCGACATCCGGCCTGGTAGCCCGCAGCTCGATCAGCGCGCTGGTCGCGACGAGGAACAGCAGCGCGGTGCCGAGCCGCACGGCGGTCGTGGGCGCGCCGCTGCCGACTACGGCGACGGGCCTGCGCAGGTGCACGGGGAAGAGCGCGGTGGGGCCGAGCACCGGGGCTATCGAGCGTTCCCTCAGCATCTGCACGACCTTTGTCGCGCATGCGCTGAGCAGCAGCGACGACAGCACCGGAACCTGCACCTCGCGGACGACGACGGGCAGCAGCACGGTCAGCTGCCGATCGTGATCGTCGCGTTGAAGCAGCCCTGCTCCAGCTCGCCGCCGAGCGCGACGAAGCTGGCCTGGGTAAGGTCGGCAACCCGGCTGCGCGGCGACGTGCCGCAGGTCACGCACCGGTCGTTGAACAGCCGGCCGGCGGCGGCGCAGCTCGTGACCGGCAGCGAGCAGGAACTGCCTGTGCAGTCGTTGCGGACGAGTAAAACGCTGCCGATGGACAGGTACGGCAGCCGCACGTTGACCGGAGCGCCCGGGCCCTCGGCGCACGGGATCTCCGGGTCCAGCGCCGGGTAGGCGAGGCCGAGTAGCCCCGGCGGCTCGTCGGTGGGCTCGTACCAGGTGGCCGAGCCGCTGATGGCATCGGGCACGTGCCCGCTGACGAGGGCAGGCGCGGGCATCTGGTCAGCCCGGTAGGCAGGCTGGGAGGTAGCCGGGACCAGCCCCTCCAGCGCGCCGCCCCGCCGCAGCCCGATCACGTCGATGAGATAGCCGGGCTGCAGGTTGGGGAAGCGGACCTGGATGCGGCCGAGCGTGCGCTTCGGGATGAAAACGAACTGGCGCTTCCTCGTCTTGCCCTCGTCGACGAGCAGCCCGTCGCTGCTCCGCTCCAAGATCGTGCCGGTAACCCGGCCGATGTTGGCCCAGATCCGGTCGGCAACGCCGCGGGTCGTCTTGTGCAGCCGCACCACGACCTCATCACCCGGCCGCACGGCCGCCGGGTCGGTCGGCGCGCCGCGCCAGGCAGCCGCATCGGGGGTGAGGGCCAGCCGCTGCTGGCCGGCTCCGTGGCTCACCACCAGGAAATGCGGGCTGACGTCGACGACAGTCCCCGTCACCGCGCGCGGAAGCTCGCCGGAGGTCGCGAACCCGGCGGGCGCATATGTGTGCGGCGATCCGGCCTCGCCGGCCCGGCGCCCGCCGCTGGCCTCCGGGCCGGCCCGGAGGCCAGGCCTGGCATGGGACCTGCCGCCGGCGCTGGCATTGCCGTCGGCGTCGGCGGGCCGGAACACCGCGGCCTTCAGCAGGCGGCGCCGGGCAATGCGCACCGCCGTTCCCGCGCTCGCGCAGCGATCGCAACATGCGTGATCCCCGCGAGCGTCCAGCATCCACCCTCCATGGACTGTCGGTTCCAGCCCCATGACCATGCGTATTCACACTGTCCCACGTCAAGCGGTTCGGTGACCTTCCCGCCACAGGTCATACATATACGTCTTTGTGGCGAGCCCGAAAATAGTGCCACGATCTGTCAATATCTTGCCGGCAGGCTCGCCGTTACAGCGCTGGCTAACCCGCTGACGGCCGTCGACTGGGTACGGTGGGACGTGTGAGCGTCGGGGGGCGATCACTGTATGGCTGAAGCTCGCGCCAACGGGGGGCCGCCGGCCGGGCCAGCCTGCCGAGGAGGCGGGACCAGGCCAGGCGGCAGCGCGAGCGTGCCGTCCGGGGCAGACGCCGTCGGCACCGCGGACGACCGTGGCGACCGCGGGTTCCGCGAGTACGTGACCACGCGGAGCCGCTCGCTGCTGCGGACGGCCTACCTGCTGACCGGCAACCGGGCCGATGCCGAGGATCTCGTCCAGTCAGCGCTCGCCAAGACGTACCAGGCATGGGACCGGATCGAGGACCGGCAGGCACTGGACGGGTACGTGCGCAGGGCGATGGTGAACACGCACATCTCCTGGTGGCGCCGCCGCCGGCTGGATGAGTACCCGACCGACGAGATCCCCGACCGCGCCGTCGCCGACCACGCCATCGGCAGCGATCTGGAGGACACCCTCCGCCGGGCGATCGACCGGCTGCCGCAGCGGATGCGCGCGGCGGTGATGCTGCGCTACTTCGAGGACATGACCGAGGCGGAGGTCGCCGATGCGCTCGGGGTAAGCCTCGGGACGGTCAAGAGCACCGTGTCGCGGGCGGTCGCCAAGCTCCGGATCGACGCCGAGCTGCAGGCGGACTGACTGGCGGCGGGGAACGGCGGATTCCCGCCGCCGGATCGCAAGTTTCCGACAACAGGCGCAGTGACGTTTGGGCGCTGGCGTGGCACTATCCACCCCAGGGACGATTCCGGCGCGGCAACGGCCGACGCCGGCAAGCACAGCGGGAGGTTGCCCGTGCGCAGCACGATGATGGACATGCAGCTGACCGTCACCGCGCTGATGCGGTACGGCATCTCGGCCTACGGGGACCGCGAGGTCGTGACCTGCACACCGGACGGATCACGGCGCCAGTCCTACGCCCAGACCGGCGCGCGGGCCGCCCGCCTGGCGAACGCCCTGCGCAGCCTCGGCGTGGACGGCGACCAGCGCATCGGCACGCTGATGTGGAACAACTCCGAGCACCTGGAGGCCTACCTGGCGATCCCGTCGATGGGCGCGGTGCTGCACACGCTGAACCTGCGGCTCGATCCCAGCGTGATCGGCTACATCGCCACTCACGCCGGCGACGACGTGATCATCGCCGACTCCACTCTGGTCCCGCTGCTCGCCCGGGTGCTTCCGCACGCGCCAGCGGTCCGGCACGTCCTGGTCACCGGAAAACCAGGTGAAACGGATAGCTCGGCGCTGGCCGGGACCGGCAGCGGCGACGGCCCGCAGGTGCATTCCTATGAGGACCTGCTCGCGGCGCAGTCCGATTCCTTCGACTGGCCCGACCTCGACGAGCGGCTGGCCGCCGCCATGTGCTACACGAGCGGGACGACCGGCCGCCCGAAGGGGGTGGTCTACAGCCACCGCTCGACGTACCTGCATTCGATGGGAGTCTGCCAGGGCAACATCTTCGCGCTGTCCGAGCGGGACAAGGTCCTGCCGGTGGTGCCGATGTTCCACGCCAACGCCTGGGGGCTGGCGTACGCGGCCGTGCTGGCCGGCGCGGACCTGATCATGCCGGACCGCTTCCTGCAGCCAGAGCCGCTGGTCCGGCTGATCGAGGCGGAGCGGCCGACGCTGGCCGGGGCGGTCCCGACGATCTGGAGCGGGCTGCTCGCGCACGTCCGGGCGCACGGCGGCGACCTGTCGTCGCTGCGCATGGTGCCGTGCGGCGGATCGGCCGTGCCGCATGCCCTGCAGGAGGCTTACGAGAAGGAGCTCGGCGTCCGGATCGTGCAGGCGTGGGGGATGACCGAGACGTCGCCGCTGGGCAGCATCGCGCACCCGCCCGCCGGCACGCCGGCCGACGAGGCGTGGAAGTATCGCGATACGGCAGGCCGGCTGATGTGCGCCGTGCAGGGCAGGCTGGTCGGCGATGGCGGCACGGTGCTGCCGCACGACGGCGAGGCGGTTGGCGAGATACAGGTCCGCGGGCCGTGGGTCACCGGCTCCTACTACAAGGACGACGACCCGGATAAGTTCCACGACGGCTGGCTGCGCACCGGCGATGTCGGGACCATCGACCGTCTCGGCTACGTCACCCTGACCGACCGGGCCAAGGACGTGATCAAGTCGGGCGGCGAGTGGATCTCCTCGATGGAACTCGAGAACGCGCTGATGGCGCACCCGGATGTGACTGAGGCGGCGGTCATCGGCGTGCCCGACGAGAAATGGGGCGAGCGGCCGCTGGCCACCGTGGTGATCCGGGAGGGCGCGTCGGTCACCGCCGCCCAGCTGCGGGCCTTCCTCAGCGACCGGATGCCCCGCTGGCAGCTCCCCGAACGCTGGTCGTTCATCAGCGAGGTGCCCAAGACCAGCGTCGGCAAGTTCGCCAAGACCCGGATCCGGGAGGCCTACGCCCGCGGCGACTACGAGGTCATCGAGGCCCGGTAGGCACGCAGGCAGCGCGCGCTGCGCGGAGCCGCGCCGCACGGCGCGAGTGCTTTGCCGCGTCTGCGCCGTCGGGAGTACCCTGATGGCTCGGCCGTCAGGCCACCAGGAGGCTTCGCCTAGTCCGGTCTATGGCGCCGCACTGCTAATGCGGTTAGGGTTCACGCCCTTCCGGGGTTCAAATCCCCGAGCCTCCGCCCACTGACCAGGGCTTCCTCCGAGATTCCCGATCCCGGAGGAAGCCCGGAGACCCGGGCTACGGGACTGCGCGCACACGGCGGCGATCGGGCTGGCCTTTCTGGGCGACGACCAGCAAACTCAGCGACCGGCTGGCCGGGCGTCCGACGCTGCGGTGGTGACGCTCGTCACCGACCTGGCCG
>WNGG01025601.1_pt1 | contig 11013 bp, 3 predicted proteins | sample 5400661 | NCBI WGS metagenome assembly WNGG01 (sample SAMN13153372, study PRJNA577476) | soil metagenome | isolation source: 100 cm soil or saprolite under Garry oak tree replicate 1 | place: USA:California | collected 2016-06-15 | reverse complement strand
CTGCTGTCGACTGACATGGATGCGCCGGATCTCGCCACGCAGGTCGTTGGCCGCGTCCGGACGATCAATTTCGGCGCGAAGGAGGGCGTGCAGGCCGTGACGATCGTGTACCCGATCGACTTCCTGCCCGCAGCGTGAAACTGGCGGCCGAAGCGGAATGGCACGGAGGCCAGGAGGTTTGGGGGAAGCTGCAAATCTGATCGGCTAATTCTGACGCGATTTTGACAAAGGCAAAGCCATCGAAAGATGGCGACGCAAAGTCACCGGTCTAACGGGCCCGAGGCCCCATGACGGCGGGACCGCCGAAATCCAGTCCACAGTGTGGCTGCCTCGGTCCCGTTGGTGACGAACTCGGTTGGCAGGGAACGAGGGCGTAGATGACTTCGAGCAACACAAACAATGCGAGGCCGCGCGGCAGCTGGATCAGAATCCTGCTGTTCCCCTTCGCACTGTTGCTGCTGACCGCCATCCCGGCGCGGGCGCAGTCCGTCGGCGGTTGTGTCGCCAATTTCGGCGGCGTGATAGATGGCTTTCTCAACCCTGTTCTTCCCTCGCAGATCAACATCGACGGCAATTGCACGATCCGGAATTTTCCGGCGTCCAACCCGCTGACCAGCAACATCAGCTTCGTCGGCACCCTCAGGGGAGTGCTGGTCATCTTCGACAACGTCGTGTACACCGGCAACATGTCTTGCGACTCCGTTCACGCAAACAAGCTCTGGTTCGTCAACGGCTCGTCTAGCACGCTCAAGCAGAGCTGCCAGAACCTGCTGATCCCCGTCGAGAAGATCGAGAAGGCGAATCCGCCGGGCCCGCCCTTCGTCACAGTCGGCGTCCCCTTCACTTGGAAGCTGACGATCCCGGTCCTGTTCGACCCGGCCACCGGCACGGTCGTCGACTTCCAAGGGTCACCGAACGATCTGCACAGCATCAAGGTCATCGACGACCTCAACGCCACGGGCGTGGACCTCACATACGTGAGCCACACCATCACCTGGCTCGACGACGGCACGCCGGTGCCGCACACGTTCACCAACGTCGGCAACGTGCTCACGTTCGACAACATCCCCATCGTCACGGCTGGTCGGCAGTTCATCATCAACCTCACGGTCGTCCTGAACAACACCCCGGTGAACGCCCCGGGGAAGCAGTTCATCAACACCGCCAACTGGGATTTCGGGCGGCTCATCGGCGGCGTGTTCTATCAGCCCCTGCCGGGCGAGTCGGGCGTCACGCCACCGTTGACGATCGCAGCACCGGTGCTCGTGGTCACGAAGTCGGGCCCGGCGACGATGAACCTCGGACAGTGGGGCAATTTTGGCATCGACGTCCAGAACACCGGGCTCAGCGACGCCTGGAACACCAGCCTCCGTGACCTGCTCCCCCACGGCGCGACGGGCGGCATGTGCGATAAGACGCCTGAAATCCTGAGCGCGCAGGTCTTTGCGGCAGACGGCGTCACTCCCGTTCCGGGAAAGGGACCGCTTAACCAAGGCAGCGACTACTCATTGAGCTACGGCGCCGCGCCCAACTGCCAACTCGACATCACGATGCTCACGGCTGCGGGAAGGATCGGCCCGAATGAGCGGCTGATCATCCGTTACCGGACCCAGCTCGACTCCAACACGCAGAATAATGTCACGCTCACCAATGTCGCGGGCGCTATCCAGTGGTTCAATGGTGACAGCAGCAATCCCAACCGCCTGTCCTACACCCGCACTTTGACCGACGGCACGCCCGGCATCCTGGACTTTCAGGACGCCCATACCGTGACGACGGCAATCACGGGATATTTCTTCGACAAGACCGTTGCGGATCTCACGAGCGGCGTAAACCCAGCCACAAGGGCCGCGCCGGGCGACAAGCTGCGCTACACCCTGCGCTTCCGCACGACCAATCAGGCGCTCAGCAATTTCAGCATCTTTGACGAGATGGATGCTCTCAACGCACAAGCGGATTTCGCGCCTGGCACGCTCACGCTCGTCACGTACCCGACCGGTGCCGACATCAGTGCCACTAGCAGCACAGGGGGCGCCAAAGGCACCGGTGTCATCGACATTCGAAACCTGAATCTACCGGCCAATAGCGAGGCGCTGATCCAGTTCGACATCACACTCAAGTCGGCGATTGCTAACGGCACCATCGTCACCGACCAGGCGACTCTCCGCCTCGCCAATGGCACGGTCTTCGCCTGGAGCGATGACCCGAACGTCAACGGTACGACCGATCCGACTATTCCCGGCGGCGAAGACCCGACGCGGGTGACGATCGTGTCGGCCCCCGCCTTCCGCGTGCAGAAGACCTCAACCGACATGACCGGCGACCCGAATGTCCTAGTCGCCGGCGACAAGCTGCATTACACGATCACCGTAAAGAACATCGGCAATGCAGACGCGGCGAACGTCGTGCTGCGCGACGCGGTACCAGTGAATACAACCTACGTCGCGGGAAGCACGACCCTGAACGGCGCCACAGTTGCGGATGTCGCGGGCTTGTCCCCGCTCGTGAACAGCATGTCGATCAACTCGCCATCTAATCCGACGCCGGGTTCGATGCCTGCGGACGCGTCCAACAGCAACGCCAACGTCGCCGCCATCACATTCGACGCGGTGGTGAACACGAATGTCCTCGACGGCACGGTCATATGTAACCAGGGCTTTGTGAGCGCCGTCGGGAACGGCATCGTCGACCAGCGATCCGATGACCCGCGCACGCCGATCCCCAATGATGCGACGTGCAACATCGTCGGCAATCATCCCTTGCTCTACGCTACGAAGCGCGTCGCTCTGTTCATCGATCAAGGTTCGCCGGGCATCGTCGATCCAGGAGATGTGCTGCGCTACACGATCACGGTACAGAATTCCGCCGCGATTCCCGCGACGGATGTCGTGTTGAAGGATTCGGTTCCGGCGAATACCACCTACGTCGCGAATTCCACGCTCCTCAACGGATTGCCTGTCGGCCAGCCCGACGGCGGCGTCGCCCCACTCGCTTCGGGCATCAACATCAGCTCATCCAACCTGACGCCACCGTTGCCGGGCCCAGGTGCAGGCACGATCTCGCCCGGCACTACGGCGGTCCTTCAGTACGACCTGCGCGTCAACCTCGGCACGCCCGCAGGCACCCTGATCAGCAACCAGGCCGTGGTGAGCGGCGCCGGGCTGCCAAACCTGCTAACCGACGGCGGTAACAATCCCGCGAGTCCACAGCCGACAGTCGTCGTGGTGGGTGCCGGCCAGCAGCTTTCGATCTCGAAGCAGGTCTCCGTCGTCGGGGGCGGCGCTGCCGTACCCGGCGCGCAGCTGGAATACCTCGTGAGCATCGTGAACAACGCCGCCGTGCCAGCCGTCAATGTTGTTATCACCGACGACCTCAACGCATCGCAGCCTGGCCAGCTCGCTTATGTGAACCTGTCCGGGACGATGAACGGTTCGGCGGCGGGCGTCAGCTTCGCCGGTTCGACGATCACCGCCAACTACGCCGCGGTCAACGGACCGCTGGCGCCGGGCGGGACCGTGGTGCTCAGGTTCCAGGCCACTCTCAACCCGAACCTTGTGCTAGGCACGACGGTCACGAACACGGGCGTGGTCGCCTGGAACAACCCCACCCAGACGGTAAGCGCCAGTGTCTCGATCGTCGTCGGCAGCATCCCCGGCTTCGCCGTGCTGAACGGGGCAGCCTGGCACGACGCCAACTTCAACGATCTCCGGGATTCCAGCGAGCGGGCGCTGGCTGGCTGGACGGTGGAGCTGTACCGCAATAGCCAGCTGTGGCAATCAGTACTGACGGACGCAAACGGCATCTATCGCATCATCGGCGTCGAGCCGAACGACCTGACCGGCGTTCGCTACGAGCTGCGGTTCCGCGCGCCGGGCGCGGGTGCGAACACCGCGATGCTGGGCCGCGCTGTCTCGCCGTTCACGAACGGAATGCAGCGGATCACGGACATCGTCGTGCGGTCCGGCGCCAATCTGCAGGGCCTGAACCTGCCGATCCATCCGAACGGCGTTACCTACAACTCGATGTCGCGCATACCGGTTGCCGGGGCGACACTCACGCTGTTGGATGCCGGCAGCGCCTCGCGTTTACCGGCGGGCTGCTTCGACGATGCGGGCCAGCAAGGGCAGATCACGCTCGCGAACGGCTATTACAAGTTCGATATCAACTTCAGCGACCCGGCCTGCCCGAGCGGCGGTGACTACCTCATCGCCGTGCAGCCGCCGCCGGGAACGAACTACGTTGCAGGCTATTCGCAGATCATCCCTCCGACGTCCAACGCTTCGACTCCAGCCTTCCCCGTGCCTTCCTGCCCGGGTAGCGCCAACGATGCGATCCTACTACCTGAATTTGGGCTTGGATGGCAGCCAGGTGCCAGGTTCGAGCCAGATCTTCAACAACCACATCGCGCTGGATCCGCAGGTCCTCGGCTCAATCACGATCTCCAAGACGACGCCGCTGCTCAACGTGACCCGCGGGCAGCTGGTTCCGTACACGATCACCGCGAACAACCGTTCCGGCCTGTTGCTCACGGATGTGGGCATCGTGGATCGCATGCCTGCGGGATTCAGCTATATCAAGGGCTCTGCCCTTCTCGACGGCGTGCCGACCGAGCCATCGATCGTGGGCCGGACGCTCACCTGGAACGGCCTGGTCATCGCGGGCAACCAGGTGCGGACGGCGAAAGTGCTGCTCGCCGTGGGCGCCGGCGTCAGCGAGGGCGAATACGTGAATCGCGCACAGGCGTTGAACGTCGTGACCGGTAACGCGATGTCCGGGGAAGCAACCGCCACCGTGCGCCTGGTGCCCGATCCTACGTTCGATTGCACGGACGTGACAGGTAAGGTCTTCAACGACGCCAATCGCAACGGTCTGCAGGACGACGGCGAAGAGGGTCTTGCCGGAGTGCGTGTATCACCTGTGCAATCACTCCGGATGAGGACCGCGGCAGCAATTTCGTGCTGAAACTCGACGACAGGACCCTGCCGAGCGGCTTCCGGATGTCGACTGACCAGGTGCAGATCAAGCGCGCCACGCGCGGCAAGGCCCTGCAGGTCAATTTCGGTGCATCCATTCACCGGGTGGTCTCCATCGACCTGTTGGATGCGGCGTTCGAGCCGGGTACGACCGAAATCCGAGTCCAATGGAGGCCACGCCTCAACTTACTCCTCGAAGAACTGCGCAAAGCGCCGGCGGTGCTGCGCCTGTCCTACGTCGCCGACACGGAGGATGCGGCACTGGTCAAACGGCGCGTTGAAGCGGTCAAACGGCAGCTGACCGAAGCGTGGGGTGCGGCGAACGACAACTACGTGCTCACCATCGAGCCTGAAGTCTTCTGGCGGCGTGGCGCCCCGCCGAAACAGCCCGAAGTGCGTTTGCCGGGAAGCAAATGAACGATATGAACAAGCACCGCCATCTACGGCTGATTTTCGGATTCCTGATGATGGCCGCCTCCACGGCCGCCGGTCAGATCAACGCGCCTGCCAGTCAGGTCAACACGGCCGCCAGTCCGTTTAACAGTCCGTTCAACACGACTGCCAGCCCGTTCAACGCGGCTACCGGTCCATTCAACGCCGGTCAGGTCAACACGCCCACTGGTCCGTTCAAAACGGCCAAGCCGGGCGAGCCGGTCGAGCGGCATCTGTCCGACGACCAGAAATTCCGGGAATGGTCGCTGGACCCGAAAGTGGCCGATGACATCAAGCGCATCAAGGTGTGCCGCGTGGAGACCGTCTGCAAGATGCGATTCAAGGAAGGCGAGACGCCGCGGATGCGCGTCAGGAACCTCGTCGTGCCACAGCGATATGAGGACGAGAACATTCCCATTTCCGAAGCCTTCACCAGACAGATCCGGGAGGCCTTCGACAACCTGCGGGACAAACGGGGCATGACCGTCCGGTTCGTCGGCTATACCGACGACGGGCCCCTGACCGGCCGCGACGAACAGACTTACGGAAACCACCTGTCATTGTCGAAGGCAAGGGCGCAGCGCGTCGCGCTGGCCATGCAGGAGAAGCTGGGATTGCCGGCCTCGGCGATCGAAAGCGACGGTCGCGGTTCCTCACACCCGGTTGCTTCCAACGACACAGTGCAGGGACGAGCGTTGAATCGTCGCGTCGAAGTGGAGTTCTGGTACGACGACCCTCTCCAGGCCTTGCCGGACGAGCCGCAACTCTGTCCCGATGACGTTGAGGAAATGGTGACCAGGGTTTACGAGCCGGCCTGGGGCAGCATCGCGACGCTCGAGCTCGCGAACGGCCAGCCGATCATTCCACCCGGCTACGCGGCGAACCTGCGGCGCGCACTGACGGACATCGCGGATCGGACCAATCCGCGACTGCGGTTTATCGGTTATGCGAAGAACGAGCGACTCGACCGCCGAACGGCGTCCGTATACGGCGACGACATCGGCCTTTCGGCGGCGCGGGCGCGCCGCGCCATGGACATCGTCATGCAGGATCCAGTGTTGTCCGGCGCCAAGTCCGAGCACGAGGGGCGTGGCTACGTCCAATCCGACGACGTGGTGAACGCCGGCTTTACCCAGGGCCAGGAGTCGTTCGTGCGCGTGCAGGTCGTATATGACGAACCGCTGCCGTTGGACAATTACGAGGGCATTGACATCACGCGTCTGACCCAGGAGCTTCGTCCGAAGAGCCCTTACGATCTTAACGTGATGCACATCACCGTGGACGGCAAGCCGATCGACGACATGGGCCGCAGCTCTTCCGACATCCAGCGCTGCACCGACGTCGCGCTCGACAACGCCAAGATCCGGTTCCGCTTCGACAATCTCGAGTCGCGGCCGCGGCTCGCCGTCGCGGCGCATTCAGTCGCCGTGGCGGTGAGCGACCTGGAGGGCCATGCTGCCGCATCGGTCGTACGTTTCCGGATGTACAACAACTATGCGAGCTTCATCGAGCGTGCGGAAATCCGAGTCTTCGAGCAGCAGCAGTCATTGCAGGACGTGCCGCTCGAAATCATCCCGGTCGACGAAGCGGGCCTCGCGGTATGGCTGCCGGCAGCAAGAATTCTCGCGGGGCCGGAACGCGAACTCAAATACCTGCTGCGTGCCTACGACTCGAAGGGTCATTTCGACGAAACGGTCGCGCTGCCGCTGTTGCTGTACCGCGACTCGCCGCCCACTCAAAAGATTGGCAAGGTCGCGACGTCTGATGGGCCGCCGCCGCGCGAGCTGCTGGCCGCCTACGGCGAGAACGACCTGGCGCGCCACCAGATTCCGCTTGGCAGCGGCACGGTGACGGTACAGGGCAGCGGCATACCGGCGGGCCACACGGTTTGGGTGGCGGGCCATGAGATTCCGATCGACCCGCAGGGCAACTTCGCCGCCGAGCAGATCCTTGCGGACGGCACGCATACAGTCGAAGTCGCAGTGCTCGACGATGCGGGCAACGGCTCGCTGTATCTTCGCGACCTGGAGTTCAAGCGCAGGGATCTCTTCTACATTGGCGTCGCCGACATCACGGTTTCCGGAAACCGCGCGGACGGGCCGATAGGCCTGCTGCAGGGCCAGAACGCTCCGCAGCCCTACGATTCGTCGCTGGATGGCCGGCTGGCGTTCTATGTGAACGGCAAGGTCAGCGAGCGCTGGCGATTGACGGCGAGCGCGGATACCCTCGAAGGGCCGGTGAAGAGCCTCTTCAGCAACTTCCTCGCCAAGTCGCCCGATTCGTTGTTCCGGCGCATCGATCCCGATTACCATTACCCGACTTTCGGGGACGACGGTGTCGTGACAGAAATGGCGCCGACCCTGGGCAAGTTCTACTTCAAAGCGAGCCGTGGCGAAAGTTACTGGATGTGGGGCAATTTCAATGCCGGTTACATGGGCAACGAGCTGGCCCACGTCGACCGCGGCCTGTACGGAGCCAACGCGCACTACGGGTCCGAATCCACCACTAAGTTCGGGGAGCGGCGGATGACCGTGGACGGGTTTGCCGCCGAACCGGGAACGCTGTCGAGCTACGAGGAATTCCGGGGAACGGGCGGGTCGCTCTACTTCCTGCACCACCAGGACATCCTGACAGGCTCCGAGCGGGTGCGCATCGAGATCCGCGACAAGGACTCGCGCATCGTCACGGGGGTGGTCAACCTGCGGCCCAGTGTGGACTACGACATCGACTACCTGCAGGGCCGGCTGCTGCTTTCCCAGCCGCTCTCGTCGACCGCTGACGACAACCTGCTGGTGCGCAACAGCGGCTTGAGTGGTAACGAGGCCTATGTGGTGGTGCGTTATGAGTACACGCCAGGCTTCGACCAGCTGAACGCGGTCTCCTCCGGCGGCCAGGGCCATTACTGGCTCAACGACCACGTACAACTCGGACTGATCGCCAACCACAACAAGGAAGCGGATACCGACAGCAACCTCGGCGCCGCGGACATGACCCTTCGGATGAGCGCCAAGTCCTTTTTCAAGATGCAGACGGGCCGTAGCGAGGGTCTCGTCTCCACGTTGCTACAGTCCAATGATGGCGGATTCGGATTCCAGGGCCCCGACCTGTCGTCCACGAACGCGAAGGCGGGGGCGTACCGCGCCGACCTGAGCGTCGGGCTCGGCGACGTGTTCAAGGGTCGCGACGGTCTCTTCACCTTCTATAAGCAGAACCTCGGCGCCGGTTATTCGGCGCCGGGACAGGCGACGCTCAAGGACACCGAGCAATACGGCGGCACGTTCAGGATGCCGGTGACGAACCGCCTGAGCCTAACGGCCAAGGGCGATCAGAGGATCGAGGTCCAGGGGCTCGAGACCCGGGCGATCGAATTGGACATGTCCTATATGCTGACGGAGAGATGGAAAGTCAGCACCGGCGTGCGTAACGATCTGCGCAATGACCGTTCGCCCGTTGTTCCCCTGACCCAGGAGCAGGGCCAGCGAACGGACGCGGTCGCCCAGGTGATGTTCGATCCTGGCGCCGCATGGCGCGCCTATGGCTTCGTCCAGGACACGGTCGCGGCAAGCGGCGGCCGTGAAGGCAACGGTCGCATCGGCGCGGGCGGCTCCTATCGCCTGACGAAACGCTTCCGGGTCGACGGGGAAGCTTCCGACGGAGAACTCGGGCCCGGCGGAAAGATCGGCACCAGCTTCCTCTATTCCGAGCGGACCAATCTTTACCTGAACTATTCGCTGGAAAACGAGCGGACGGACAACGGTGTGCAGGTCCGTCAGGGCAACCTGATCTCAGGAGTGAAGAGAAGGTTCTCCGACAGCTCCAGCGTCTACCTCGAGGAGCGTTACCAGAACGGAGGGCAGACCGGCCTCACGCGCGCCACCGGAATGAACCTTGTGGCGAAAGAGCGCTGGAATTTCGGCGTCAGCACGGAGATCGGCAAGCTGCGCGACTCCCTGACCGGCGCCACGACCGCTCGCAAGGCGGCCGGAATCCGCATGGGCTACGGCCGCGATAAGATGCAGTTCTCTAGCGGTGTCGAGTATCGCCAGGACCTCGCGGAACAACTCGACACGACGCACACCAGAAGGACAGCGTGGCTGTTCCGTAACAACTTCAAGGTACAACTGACTCCCGACTGGCGCATGCTCGGCAAGCTGGACCACTCGGTCAGTGATAGCTCGCTCGGCGGGTTCTATGGCGGCGGATACACCGAGGCCGTGGTCGGTTACGCGTACCGTCCGGTGCGGCACGACCGGCTGAGCGCCCTGGCAAAGTACACGTACTTCTATAACGTCCCGACCACGGACCAGGTGACGATGCAGAACACTGCGGTCGAGTTTGTTCAGAAGAGCCACATCGCGGCGTTGGATCTCTCCTACGACGTTACGGCCAACTGGTCGATCGGCGGTAAGTACGCCTACCGCCTGGGACAGGCAAGCCTGGATCGCGTGCAGCTGAATTTCTTCGACAACGCCGCGCAGCTCGCCGTGTTGCGCGTGGACTGGCGGTTCCGCAAGAGCTGGGAGAGCATGGCCGAGGTGCGAACGCTCGACCTCCGGGATATCAGTCAACGCCGCCGTGGCGCGCTGGCCGAGATCTATCGTCACATCGGCAAGAACCTGAAAGTCGGCGTCGGCTACAACTTCACCGACTTCTCCGACGACCTGACCGATCTGAAGTACAACCACAAAGGCGTATTTCTTAATCTAATCGGGACCATGTGACGCCCGCGCCAGCGGCATGCCGGAGTATCTGACGGAGAGGTTGGCACTTATCTTTTGAACTTCTCTGCCTCGCAAAACCAGAAAAACAACAGAGAGCCTTCTCAATTCGGCTGTCTCTGTGCCATCCTGACGCCCCATGTCGCAATTGTTTCGCAACGCCGTGCGCTCATGCACTTCGCTCTTCGGATTCGTTTTCGATTTGATGGGCGATGGACTTCGCTTCCTCTGTCTGACCGTCCGTTCGCATTCAGCCCTCAGCGCGGAAGTCCTGTTTCTGCGAAAACAGCTAGCTTTCTATGAAGAACGAGAGACGCAGCCACGAAGATTAAACAACTCCGCTCGTCTCTCACTCGTGCTCTGGTCTCAACTGTTCGACTGGAGGAGCGCTTTGGTGATCGTCAAGCCGGAGACTCTTATCGGCTGGCATCGAAGAGGTTTCAAGCTGTTTTGGAAGTCCGTTGCCAGTATTCTGAATGCGTCCACGGGCAATCTCAAGCTCGCACAAAGACTACTTGGGCACTCAACTGTGGCGATGACCGCAGACGTGTACACGCATACTTCTGTGGAAGCTGAAAGAGAGGGAACAGTCGCGGTAGAAAGGGCGATTTACGGCGATCTGTTCCCCAACTTGTTCCCAACTGGGAACAAAAGCAGTAACGCGGCAGTTAACTGAACTCGGAGGTAAACATCGTGCTCTCTGCAACTGAAAGAAAAAAGGGCGCTTTGAGGTTTGGCCTCGCAGCGCCCGTGGTTGCGGGGGCACGATTTGAACGTGCGACCTTCGGGTTATGAGCCCGACGAGCTACCAGACTGCTCCACCCCGCGAAGTCATCTTAACGGAATCACCGGGGAGCGTCAAACGAGCGCATCGCGCGGTAGTGCGCTAA
>WNGG01023531.1_pt1 | contig 11014 bp, 7 predicted proteins | sample 5400661 | NCBI WGS metagenome assembly WNGG01 (sample SAMN13153372, study PRJNA577476) | soil metagenome | isolation source: 100 cm soil or saprolite under Garry oak tree replicate 1 | place: USA:California | collected 2016-06-15 | reverse complement strand
TGAAATCACCGTCCTTCAACACGCCGATGACCCGGCGGACCGCTTCCTCCGCGTTGTCCTGCACATGCCTCATGTAGGCGTAAACGACGTCGAGCCCGAAGTGCGCCACCATGCGCCGCAGCTCCTGCGAGCCTTTTTCGTTGGCGGCGATCATGGCGCGCAGGTCGGCCATGTTCTGCTCCACGTTGCGCGCGGGATAGCGGCCCGAGGAGAACAGCGCGATGGTTTCGGCCTCGCGCAAGCGGCCCTCCTCCACCAGCAGGAAATTGTCGATCAGCACGCCCTCTTCTTCCACCACTTTGCTGCGCGGAGGCATCGATCCTGGAGTGATGCCGCCGATGTCCGCGTGATGGCCGCGCGAACCGACGTAGAACAGGATCTCTTTCCCGGCATCGTCGAAAACGGGAGTGATGACCGTCACGTCCGGCAGGTGCGTGCCGCCGTTGTAGGGGGCGTTCAGCACGTAGACATTCCCGGCCTTCATCCGGCCGCGATTTGCGCCGATGACGACGCGCACGCTCTCGCCCATCGAACCCAGGTGCACCGGCATGTGCGGCGCGTTGGCGATCAGGTTCCCCTGCCGATCGAACACGGCGCAGGAAAAATCGAGCCGTTCCTTGATGTTGACCGAGTAAGCCGTGTTCGCGAGACGCAGGCCCATCTGCTCGGCGATCGACATGTAGAGATTGTTGAAGACCTCGAGCATGACGGGGTCGGCACGGGTGCCGATCGCGCGGCGCTGCGGCCGCGCTTCCACGCGCTCGAGCACGATGTGATTGGGCCGCATCACTTCGGCTTGCCAGCCCGGTTCGACCACAGTGGTGGCGTTTTTCTCGGCGATGATCGCCGGACCGGAAATTCTGTCTCCGACTGCCAGCCGTTCACGCACAAAGACCGGGGCGCGATGCGCGCGACCGCCGGTGTGGACCCTCGCCCAGTCTGCCGGAGCGGCCGCGCCATCACCACGCGTATCGCTGCCCGTCGGTTCGACCGGCACTACCGCCGCGCCGAATGCTTCCACCGAGACGGACTCGGCGATCAACGCCCGGCCGGCCATCAGAAAGCTGTAGCGCTTGCGATAAGCCGCTTCGAACGAGCGCGTCATTTCGGCGGCGCTTCCGAAGTTCACGATCAGCGCCGAGTCGGTGCCGTCGTAACGCAGGTGCACGCGGCGCACGATGCTCAAGCGTGAGTGCGGCACGCCCTGAGCTATCAGCTCCTCCTGCGCCGACTGGGACAAGTTCTCCAGCGCGCCTTCGAGGACGCCGAGTCTGTCCGGCTCGAGCTTTACCTCGACGGCCTGTTCGAGCATTACCGTCGTGTCGGCGAGCCCCATGCCGTAGGCGGAGAGAACGCCGGCAAGTGGATGGATGAACACGCGCGTCATGCCGAGCGCGTCGGCGACCAGGCAGGCGTGCTGCCCGGCCGCGCCGCCGAAGCAGCACAGCGTGTACTCGGTGACGTCGTGGCCGCGCTGCACTGAAATCTTCTTGATGGCCTCGGCCATGTTGCCGACCGCGATCTCAATGAAGCCCTCCGCGACCTGCTCGGGGGCGCGGGTGTCTCCCGTGGCGCCCCGGATCTCTTCGGCAAGAGCCGTGAATTTCGCGCGCACGACGACGTCGTCGAGCGGTGCATCACCCCGGGGGCCGAACACCAGGGGAAAGAATTTCGGCTGGATTTTTCCGAGCATGAGGTTGCAGTCGGTCACCGTGAGCGGGCCGCCGCCGCGGTAGCTTGCCGGACCCGGATTGGCGCCGGCCGAGTCCGGGCCGACGCGATATCGCGAACCGTCGAAATGCAGGATCGACCCGCCGCCCGCCGCGACGGTGTGAATGCTCATCATGGGCGCGCGCATGCGCACGCCCGCGACCTGGGTCTCGAACGCGCGTTCCAGATCGCTCAATTGAGCGCCGGCAAAGTGCGACACGTCGGTCGATGTTCCGCCCATGTCGAAGCCGATGATCTTGTCGAAGCCCGCCGCGAGCGAAGCGCGCACCGCGCCGACCACTCCGCCTGCGGGCCCCGACAGAATGCTGTCCTTTCCGGCAAAGCGCCGCGCATCGGTCAAGCCCCCGTTCGACTGCATGAACATGAGGTGCACGCCGCGCAGCTCCTCCGCAACCCCGTCCACGTACCGGCGCAGGATGGGAGACAGGTAGGAGTCCACCACCGTTGTGTCCCCGCGCGACACGAGCTTCATCAGCGGGCTCACCTCGTGCGATACGGAAACCTGCGAATAGCCGATGGCACGGGCCAGCTCCGCGATCTTCCGCTCGTGCTGCCGGTAGCGGTAGCCGTGCATGAGCACGATCGCGGCCGAGCGATAGCCCTCGCGGTATGCCGATTCGAGATCGCGTCGGGTCCGTTCGACCTCAAGCGGAACCAGCACCTCGCCCCGCGCGCCGATGCGCTCCTCCACCTCGACGACCTTCGCATACAGAAGCTCGGGCAGAACGATGTGCCGGTCGAAAATTCGCGGCCGGTTCTGATAGGCGATGCGCAGCGCGTCGCGAAAGCCGCGCGTGATGAAGAGCACGGTGCGTTCGCCCTTGCGCTCCAGGAGCGCGTTGGTGGCGACCGTGGTACCCATTTTCACGACCTCGATGCGCTCGCCGGGTATGGTCGCGCCGGGGGAGACCCCGAGAAGCTCGCGTATTCCCGCGATCGCCGCGTCGCGGTAACGGCCGGGATTTTCCGAAAGGAGCTTGCGAGCGACGATGCGCCCGTCCGGGCGAAGGGCGACGATATCGGTAAAAGTGCCGCCGCGGTCGATCCAGAACTGCCATTTGCCCGCGCCGGCTGCCGCTCCCGGAGTCATTCGACCGGCTCGACCGCGAACGATCGGGGCTTGTCGCCGCGTTGCCAGATTTCCCACATGGTCCTATAGGCCGACTCGATGTGACGACGGAACCGGTCCGTGTCGAAGAGCGGCGCCGAGGCTCGGTTGCGATGAAGCCTCGCGCGCAGTTCTCCGAGGAGCGGGTCCCCGCGTGCCAGCTTCAGAGCCAACGCCTGATATTCCTCCAGGCTAGCGGTCACCAGCTCCGGCAGTCCCACCGCGTGCAGCAGGCTGCCGGCCACCCGGCCTGCGAAGGTCGACCCTGCACAAGTCAAGACCGGCAGCCCTGCCCATAGCATGTCGCTCGTGGTGCCGTGCCCATTATAGGGCAGGGTGTCCAGGAATAGATCAGCCAAGCGACAGCGCGCTCGATATTCGGCGGCGCCCACGCGCGGCGCGAATACCAGCCTGCCCGGATCGACGCCTCGGGTCCGCGCTTCTCTTCGCAGATTCTCCGCTGCCGCGGCGTTGTCTTCCAATATCCACAAGACGCTTCCCGGCACCTGCGTTAGAAGACGCATCCAGACATCGAACATCTTCGGCAGGATCTTGTAGCTGTTGTTGAAGCAGCAAAAGACGAAGCCTTGTTCGGGCAATCCGACCTCGATCCGCGTCGGCGCCCGTTCGGCAATCTTTCTCCTGGAATCGTTTGCCTGATACGACCCGGGAAGGTAGGCAATTTTCTCCGAGTAGAACCCCTGGTGCTCTTCCGGGAGGACGAACTTGTCCGCGAGGACATAGTCAATCACGTCCGCCCCCACGGTCCCGGGATAACCGAGATAACCGACCTGGATCGGGGCGGGCCGATGCGCGAGGATGCCCGGCCGGGAGTATCGGGTGTAGCCCATGAGATCTACCACGATGTCCACTTCCAGATCCCTCAGCATCCTCGCCGAATCGAAATCACCCTTGGGACGGACATCGAGGAACCGGTCGAAACCCCGCGCGAGCCTGGACCGCATCTCGCTTCCGTCATCGACACCGAAGGAAGCGCCGATGACCTCGAACTTGGAGCGGTCGTGGAGCTCGAGGAGCTCCGCAATACAGTATGCGACGGCGTGTTCCCTGAAGTCGCCGGACAAGTAGGCTATCCGGATCCTGGAATGCCCGTATCGCCCTTCCTTCCACAGCCGCGATTGGTTACCCTGTACCCTATCCTGGAAAAAACGCTCCGCGCAGAGCATCTGCTCCCCGGGATCCTGCGAAACCGCAACGAGCACGAACGGCTCGTTCAACGACAGCCCCTTCCGGACTCCGCTTCTGAGGTTTTCGATCCGCGAATCGAAGCCCTCCCAGCGGCAGGTCCCCAGTTCGCTCCACAGCAGAGCTCCCAAGGTGTACTTATGAGCGGGGTCGATCGCCAGGGCTCTTCGAAAAGAGGTGATCGCCTCGTCGTGACGCGAAAGCCCTTGAAGGGAAATGCCGAGATTGTGGTGCGCTTCCGCCGAGTCCGGCCTGAGAAGAATCGCCCTCTGAAAGTGTGCGACGGCCTCCTCGGAGCGACCATGCTCCTGGCAGGCTGCCCCCAAATGGACTAGCGCCTCGATGGTGTCGGGTTTGATCTGGAGCGCCTTCTGAAGGCACGCGATCGCTTCGTCGAGACGCTTTTGTGTTCGAAAAATCATGCCGAGACTGGCATGCGCCTCGGCATAGTCGGGCTTCAGTGAGATCGCGCTTTGAAAACACGCCACCGCCTCGTCAAGTTTGCCTTGTTCCTGAAGGGCGAACCCGAGATTGGCGTGTGCTCCCGCGTAGTCAGGTGCGACCGCGATTGCTTTGCGGTGACAGGCGATCGCTTCGTCAATGCGTTTGAGCTGTTGCTGGGCGACGCCCATGTTGGTGTGCGCCTCGGCGTAGCCTGGATCCTGAGCTAGCGCCTTTTCAAAGCACTCAACCGCTTCCTCGTGGCAGTGCAGCTCGTCCAGTGCCGCACCGAGATTGTTGAGCGCTGGAGCGTAGTTCGGATTGACGGCGAGTGCCGACCGATAACTAGCAATCGCCTCCCCACGACGGCCGGAGGCAACTAAAACAGTGCCGAGATTGTTGTGCACCTCGAAATCGCTCGGGGCGATTCGCAACGCCTGCTCGTAGCTCTCTATTGCCTTGTCGAAACGCTTCAGCTCCTTAAAGGCATGTCCAAGGTTGTTGTGCGCTTGCGAAAGATCGGGCTGAAGTTCCACCGCCTTCTCGAAGCACGCAATCGCCTCTTCGTGGCGGCGGAGATTCGTCAGCGCATTTCCCAAATTGAGGTGCGTTCCCGCCGAACGAGGGTCGCGCTCGAGCGCCGATGCGAGCACCGTCGATGCCTCCTGGCTACGAGATTGCTGCATCAACGAAATGGCGAGTAGGTTATACGCGTCAATAAGTTTCGGAAACGCCTTTACTTCCTTTTCCAAAACGGCCGCGGCGCTCACGGGATCTCCGAGAGCGAGGTAGCAATAGCCGAGGCGAAAGCCGACCCCTTCCGTGTGCGCTTCTTGAAACACCTCGCCCAGAGGCGCTATGGCTTCCCGAAAGCGGTGTTGCAGAAACAGGCTCACGCCGAGGAGACTCGAGGACTCGCTGTCGCGTGGATTCTGCCGCAGCGCGGCTCTCGCGATTTCCTCCGCCGGGCGAAGCTCGTTGCGCTTGAGCGCCTTCCAGCCCGCGGCACGCTGATTCCGCTGTCTTTCGGCTTTTCCCATCAGTCGCATCCGATGGATAATGAGAACCTGGCTTGTCCCACCCGGCTGAACGTGAAGTATCGCACACGCCCGTCCGCCAATGCCTGCTGAACAAGTTGACGCGGTCATAGTCGGCGCCGGCGTGGTGGGTCTCGCCATCGCCAGAGCCTTGGCGCTCGGCGGGCGCGAAACCATCGTGCTGGAGAGCGAGAGCACGATCGGCACGGGCACCAGCTCGCGCAACAGCGAGGTCATTCACGCGGGAATCTACTATCCCCCGGGGTCGCTCAAGGCGAAGCTGTGCGTGGCGGGCCGGCGCGCGCTCTATCCTTTCCTCGCCGAACGCGGGATTGCGCACCGGCGCTGCGGCAAGTTGATTGTCGCCACCGATCCGGGGCAAATCCAAGGACTGGAAAAGCTCCATGCGCAGGCCCAGGCCAACGGGGTGGGCGATCTGCGCATGCTTGCGGCGCGCGAAGCCCGCGCGCTGGAGCCGCAGCTCGCCTGCGTGGCGGCGCTGGAGTCTCCGTCCACTGGCATCGTGGACAGCCACGCGTTCATGCTCGGATTGCGCGGCGAGGCCGAGGACCACGGCGTCGCGATCGCCTTCCGCAGCCCGCTTCTCGCCGGACACATCCGGCAAGGCGGAATCGAACTGGAAGTGGGTGGAGCGGAACCCATGCGGTTGCTCGCTCAGACCGTCGTGAACTGCGCCGGCTTGTTCGCCCAGGACGTTGCGCGAAGCATCGAGGGGTTTCCGGCGGAACGGATCCCGCCGACTCACTACTGCAAGGGAAGCTATTTCGGCCTTTCGGGCCGCTCCCCCTTTTCCCGGCTGGTCTACCCTGGTGCACCTGCCCCTCGACCTGGCCGGCCAGGCTCGTTTCGGCCCCGACGTCGAATGGATCGAGCGCATCGACTATGACGTCGACCCTAGGCGCGCGGAAGTTTTTTACAAGGCCATACGCAGCTACTGGCCGGACCTGAAGGACGGCGCTTTGCGGCCCGCCTATTCCGGGATCCGGCCGAAAATGCGGCCGCGGGGCGAACCGGCGTGCGACTTCCTCATCCAGGGCCCGACCGACCACGGCGTCGCGCGCCTCGTCAATCTCTTCGGCATCGAGTCACCGGGCCTCACCGCGTCGCTCGCGATCGGCGACGGTGTACGCGACCTGCTCGGCGATTGACGCACCGTTCCCCCTCTGACACACTCGATTGTCCCATCCAGAGGAGGTGATCATGGCAAAACTCGCCGTGGCGGCATTGGCTCTCGGCTTGGCCGGCGCAGCGATCGCGCAAACCAAATGGGACCTGCCCGCCGCCTACTCGCCCGGTAATTTCCACACCGAGAACCTGGTGCAGTTCGCCGACGACGTGGACAAGGCCACCGGCGGCAAGCTCAAGATCACAGTGCACTCCAACGCTTCGCTCTTCAAAGCGCCCGAGATCAAGCGCGCGGTGCAGGGCGCCCAGGCGCAGGCCGGCGAAATCCTGCTGGTCAATTTCGAGAACGAGAACCCGTTGTTCGGCGTCGACGGCGTGCCCTTCCTCGCCACCAGCTACGCCGACTCGATGAAGCTGTACAAGGCCTCCAGGCCGGCGCTGGAAAAGCTGCTCGCCGCACAGGGCATCAAGCTGCTGTACGCGGTGCCCTGGCCGCCGCAAGGCATCTTTTCCAAGAAGCCGATCAACAACGTCACCGACATGAAAGGCCTCAAGTGGCGCGCCTACAGCCCCGCCACGGCCAGGATCGCCGAGCTGGTCAACGCACAGCCGGTGACGGTGCAGGCGGCGGAGCTTTCCCAGGCCATGGCCACGGGCGTGATCGATTCGATGATGACCTCCGGCTCCACCGGCTTCGACACCAAGACTTTCGAGTACATCAAGAATTTCTACGACACTCAGGCCTGGCTGCCGAAGAACGCGGTGATCGTCAACCAGAAGGCCTTCGACGCTCTCGACAAGCCGACGCAGGATGCGCTGCTCCGGGCTGCGGCCGAGGCCGAAGCGCGCGGCTGGAAGGTGTCCGATGAGAAGACCCAGTGGTACTACGAGCAGCTGCGCAAGAACGGCATGGTCATCCACAGGCCGAGCGCCCAGCTCGCCGCGGGTTTGAAGAAAGTCGGCGACGCGATGCTGCAGGACTGGCTGAAGAAGGCCGGCGCTGACGGCCAGGCCGTGATGGACGCCTATCGCAAGATGTGATGCGCCGGTTCCTCAACTTCCTCTACGACGCCGCGGGCTACCTCGCGGCGTTTTTTGTTTTCGCGATCTTCGCCGTGATGATAGGCGGCACCGTCATGCGCGAGCTGGGACTTCGCACCGGCGGCAGCGACGACCTCGTGGCCTGGTTCTGCGCGGCTTCCGCGTTCCTCGCCATGGCGCACACCTTCCGCTGGGGCGATTTCGTGCGCGTCACCCTGCTCCTGGAAAACCTCGGCGCGCGAACGCGGCACGCGTTCGAGATCGCCTCGCTCACCGTCGCCGCGTGCGCCATCGGCTATCTCGCCTTCTGGGCCTGCCGCTTCGCCTACGAGAGCTGGCAATTCAACGACATGGCGAACGGCCTGATCGCCATTCCCTTGTGGATCCCGCAGATGAGCTTTGTCGTCGGCGCGCTGCTTTTCTTCGTCGCGGTCATCGACGAGCTCCTGCGTGTGCTGACTGGAAGCAGGCCGACCTACGTGACCGCCGCCGAGGAACGCCACGCGCGCGGCGATTTCAGCGAGGATCTGTAACGGATGGAGCTGATCGAGATCGCCGCGCTGCTGCTGTTCATCATGCTGCTGCTGCTCGCCGGCGGCGTGTGGATCGCCATGACGCTCGCCATCGTCGGCTGGATCGGCATGGCCTTCTTCACCGGCACGCCGCCCGGCAAGAATCTCTTCACCGCGTTCTGGGGCTCGAGCGCCTCCTGGACGCTCGCCGCCCTGCCGATGTTCATCTGGATGGGAGAGATTCTTTTCCGCACCAAACTGTCCGAGGAGATGTTCGAGGGCCTCTCGCCGTGGCTCAACAAGGTCCCCGGCCGTCTGATGCACACCACCATCCTCGGCTGCGGGATTTTCGGTTCGGTATCGGGTTCCTCGGCCGCGACCTGCGCCACCATCTCCAAGGTCGCGCTTCCGGAGCTGCTCAAGCGCGGCTACGACGAGAAGATCGCGCTCGGCTCGCTCGCCACCGCCGGCACGCTCGGCATCCTGATTCCACCCTCCATCACCATGGTGGTGTACGCGGTCGCAGCCGACGCTTCGATCATCCGCATTTTCCTCGCCGGATTCATCCCGGGCTTCATCCTGATGGCGCTGTTCTCGGGCACCATCGTCTGGTGGGCGCTGCGCAATCCCGGCAAGACGCCGCCGCCCGGTCCCGAGATGAGCTTCTCGCAAAAGGTCCGCGCTTCCGGCAACCTTATTCCCTGCTCGCTGCTGATCCTGTTCATCGTCTGGGTGCTGGTGGCGGGTTGGGCCACCGCGACCGAATGCGCCGCCTACGGGGTGCTGGGCTCGCTCGCCATCGCCTGGTGGGGCCGATCGCTCACCTGGAAGAGCTTCATCGACAGCCTGATGGGGGCGACGCGCGTGTCCTGCATGATCATGTTCATCTTGGCCGGCGCGTCTTTCCTCTCCATGACCATGGCTTTTACCGGCATCCCGCGCGCGCTGGCCGAATGGGTGGCCTCGCTCAGTCTGAGTCCGTATGCGCTGATCACGGTGCTCTGCGTCCTCTACATCATCCTGGGCACGGCGCTCGACGGCATCTCGATGATCGTCCTCACCTCCGCGGTGGTCCTGCCGATGATCCAGAAGGCCGGTTTCGATCTGATCTGGTTCGGCATCTTCATCGTGCTGCTGGTGGAGATCGCCGAGGTGACGCCGCCGGTCGGATTCAACCTGTTCGTGCTGCAGAACATGACCGGCAAGGACAGCAACTACATCGCGAAGTGCTCGCTGCCGTTCTTCGCCTGCCTGGTGGTGTGCATCGCCATCATCACGGCGTTTCCGATAACCGTCACTTGGCTCCCGGACATCGTCATGGGCAAGTAGGCGCTGCGCTATCATGGGCGCGCCATGCCCGCGCTCCCCATCTACACGACGCCAGCGATGCGCAAGCTGGAAGAGCTGGCGGCGCCCGCGTCCGGCACGCTCATGGAACGGGCCGGCGCGGCCGCCGCGGAATACGCGCGCAGCCTGTGCGGCGACACGGCCAAGAGCGTTCTCGTATTGGCCGGGCCGGGCAACAACGGCGGCGATGCCTTCGAGGTCGCGACGCACCTGAAACGCTGGTTCTTTCGCGTCAACGTCGTTTGTTCCGGGGAGCGCGGCAAGCTGCCGAAAGATGCGCTGATGGCGCTGGAAAAATGGGAAACCGCGGGAGGGGCGCTCCTTCACGGCATTCCGGGAGAATCGCGCTTCGATCTAGCCGTCGACGGCTTGTTCGGCATCGGGCTCAAGCGGCCGCTCTCGGGAAACTATTGCGCGCTTGTCGAAAAGCTCAATACCCTCGGCACCCCCGTGCTCGCGCTCGACGTTCCCAGCGGCATCGACGCGGATACCGGCGCGATCATGGGCTGCGCGGTTCGCGCGAGCCACACTATCACCTTCATCGCGCACAAGCCGGGATTGCTGACCCTCGATGGCAGTGCGGAGCCGGGCGCGTCTATCTCGGGCTGCTCACCCCGCACCCCCCTTACATCGACGACGCGCAACCCGAGCTGATGCTGCGGAAGCCCGCTGCGGTCCTCGGGAAGGAATTGGTCAACGTCTTGGTCGCCGGGCCGGGAATGGGCAAGGCCGACTCGGCAAGGAAGCTGCTCCGCGCCGCGCTCGCCGCGTCGGTTCCGGTCGTTCTCGACGCCGACGCGCTCAACATGATCGCAGCGAGCCGAGCGCTCGCCGCGTCGCTCCCGAAACGCAAGGCGGCCACCATCCTCACGCCTCATCCTGCCGAGGCGGGGCGACTGCTGGGCCTAACGACCGCTGGAGTGCAGGCGGACCGCATCGCCTCGGCCAAGGCGATCGCGCAACGCTATCGGAGCTTGGTCGTTCTGAAAGGCAACGGCAGCGTGACCGCTGCGCCGGATGGAAAGTTCTGGATCAATTCTTCAGGCAATCCCGGCATGGCCTCGGCCGGCATGGGCGATGCGCTCGCCGGCATGATCGCGGCGCTCATCGCGCAGGGCGCCGAGCCGCTTCAGGCGCTCCTCGCCGGTGTATACCTTCACGGCGCGGCTGCGGACGCTCTCGTCGCGTCGGGCCTCGGCCCGGCCGGCATCACCGCAAGCGAGGTGATCGACCGGGCGCGGGTCCTTCTCAACCGCCGCAGCTAGAACCGAAAGCCCAGCTTTGCGCCATAGCTGCTCGCCTTGCCCGTCCGGTCGCCCTCGAAGGCGAGGTTCGTCAGGCCGAAGTTGAGATTGGCTCCCACAAACACCTTGTTGAGAGACAAGGACTCCTTCGACAGCGCGGGGATGCCATTCGGCGTGCTCGAGGCCCACACCTTGCCAATA
>WNGG01008903.1_pt1 | contig 11014 bp, 9 predicted proteins | sample 5400661 | NCBI WGS metagenome assembly WNGG01 (sample SAMN13153372, study PRJNA577476) | soil metagenome | isolation source: 100 cm soil or saprolite under Garry oak tree replicate 1 | place: USA:California | collected 2016-06-15 | reverse complement strand
CCGATAGAAGGACTGTGTGCGCCTCGAAACCAAACGGGCCGCGGAAACTGAAATCGACGGTTTTGGATGACGTCACAGTTGCACGCGTCACCATCAGAAACTGCCGGCGGTATGATTGAATGCTGGCCAGGCGAGCTTTGCACTCCGGTAACGGCTGGCTCATGTGTAAGGTTTTTTGTAAGAGCATACGAATAAGGTTTTCGGAGACTAATCTAAGCAATAGGGATGCCATTGCTTGGTCCGAAGCAAACCAGAGCTGATCCTAGCCGAATTGTGTTCATTTTCTTTACAATCTTGTATCGGCTCAAGACGCTAATGTTCCCTAGTCGAATCGAGCATAAGTCGCCAGTCCACGGGGAGTTCCGTCAGGTTTTCTCCTAGTCCAGCAAGCAATGGAACGTTGAGAATGCACTTGAGAATATCGGCGTTCGTCAGCGTAGCTACGTCGTCACTGATAGGGGCGGGGTTCAAAACAAGACCCACGCACTGGAGCTGATGTTCGGCAACGCTTCGCACGGTGAGGGCCGCATGATTAAGACAGCCCAGCCGGTTCTGAGCGACCACTAGCACTGGCAGTTTCATCGCCGCGGCCAAATCGCTGACAAAGTAATCTGACCGAACCGGCACCAGCCAACCGCCGACGCCTTCAACGATGACGTGTTCAACGCGGCGTTGGAGACTCTGAAATGCAGCAAGGATCTTCTCCACATCGATCGGCGCCTTCTCCATCAGACTACCCACAACCGGCGCGGCGGCCGTTTTTAACCATACGGGATTAACGTCATCGATTGTCAGGCCGTCACTGCCAGCAGCCAGCAGCATTTCGGCGTCACGACGATCTCCACAGCAAATCGGTTTCATCCCCGCGCAGCGAATGCCCGATGCGCGCAACAAACGCAAAAGCCGCACGGCAATGTGCGTCTTTCCCACGCCGGTGTCCGTTCCGGTAATGAACAGACTCACGCGATTGGAGGTCAGCCAGCTTGGCTGACTCGGCAGGCTGGCAGCCTGCCAGCCGAGTCAGGTTCGCCACGGCGAATCCGTCCTGTGGCGGACTGGTAGCCTGACTTCCACTGCACGGAACGGGCGTGAATGGTTTGAATCATCGACTTGAAAATCTTCGCGCCGTCTGCGCTTCCGAGCCGCGCATCGGAGGCGCGATCAGGATGAGGCATCAACCCGAAGACGTTCCTTTCGCGATTGCAGATGCCAGCAATGTTTTCGATTGAGCCATTCGGATTTGCCTCTGGAACGATCCGGCCTTTTCTGTCCGTGTAGCGCAAGATCACCTGCTCATTGGCGTTCAACTCGCTCAAAGTTTCCGCGTCGGCGAAGAAACAGCCTTCGCCATGAGCTACAGGCAGGCGCAGAAGTGTCCCTTTCGGGCAGCCGTGAGTGAACGGCGAATCATCCACTTCGACGCGCGTGATAACCATGTCACATACGAACCGCAGCGAACGATTGCGCACCAGCGCCCCAGGCAAGAGGCCGGCCTCACACAGGATTTGAAACCCGTTGCATGTACCGAGCACCAGTTTGCCCGCGCGCGCATCGCTAATCACCGCTTTCATGACCGGGGAGAAGCGAGCGATAGCTCCACAACGAAGATAATCCCCATAGGCAAATCCTCCCGGCAGCACGATCGCGTCGAAATCATCGAGCGACGTTTCCTTGTGCCAGACGTACTCGGCACGCAATCCATCCAGCCCATTAATGCCAGCGACACAATCCTGATCGCAGTTTGAACCGGGAAACCGGATGACAGCGAATTTCATGCGATGGACTGTAGCGGCGTGCATGCTTGCGCGCAAAAATTTCATGGAAGTCGCAAGCTGCCGGCTTTTTTGGAGCGCGGCGACATGTCGCCGCTTTAAAAGCGCGGACGTGTCCGCGCACTCCAAAGCGCGCCAGCTGGATTGAACCAACTCAGCCTAACGAGCGGCGGCCACGGCGCGTTGCTCGGCGTGATAATCGTTCACGACCAGGCAGGCGTGAATGACTCCTGGAATCCAGCCGAGCAAAGTCAAAATGAGGCTGAGGAAGAAACTGGCAATGCGACCGGTCATAAGCACCGCGAGCGGCGGCAACACCACGCAGAAGAAATATCGCAGCGCTTTCATCTGGAACTCTTCCTCGCCTGCCGCGCCGTAGGTCGCCGCGGCGACCGAAGGCGGGTCCGCTTCGTCTTTGCCTTCCTTGATTGGGCGTTGGACGTTGGGCGTTGGACGTTCGGCGTTTTCCCACTTCTGGCTCCCAATGTCCGATCGCCGACCTCCGCTGCCTGCAGCTCGTAATCTTCAATCACGGGATTCGAGAGCAGATCACGGCAAAGACGATGCAATCGCGGTTCGAGCTCCCCGTTTTTTCCCTTAATATCGATCTCCATGTATTTCCCGACCCTCACGCTCCGCACTTCTGGCATTCCCAAGTGCCGCATCGCGTCGCGGACTGCGTTGCCTTGCGGATCGAGCACCGCCGCCTTTGGCATCACGATCACTTTTGCCTTCATCAGTTCACAATATTTGTCGGCCAGCACCCGGACAAGCGCAATCCCTCAGAAACTCGGTTCATCTACTTCAAAACCACGACCTCGAGCGCTCCATTCCGCCGGAGCACGTTCACTCCTACGTCGCCTTCGTTGTGTCTGGTGAGCAAGAGATCAACTCGCGCATCTCCTACTTTCAGATCGCGAATGCTTACCTCGGGAAGGAAGGCCGGCAAAACCGGCTTCGAAAAAATGAGCGTTTGTTCGGGTGCCGACACGCTCAGGCCGAGACAAGCTTCAAGCAAAAGAAAGATCGCACCTGACGCCCAAGACTGCGGAGCGCAGGCGACAGGATAAAGCGTCGGCGATTCACCAGGGCGCCTGGGGAAGCCGCAAAATAGTTCCGGCAAACGGTGCAGATCGAAGAAAAGAGTGGCGTCGAGCAAACCTGCGAGGACCATCGCGGCCGACTCCTTCAATCCGTATCGGGCGAATCCCGCAGCAATCAAGGCGTTATCGTGTGGCCAGACCGATCCGTTGTGATAGGACATGGGGTTGTAGCGCGCTTCGCTGCTGGCCACCGTGCGGATGCCCCAGCCGGAGAACGAGGTCTCGTCTGTGAGCGTTGTCGCCGTACGTCGCGCGTGTTCCTCGGTCGCGATACCAGCGAAAAGAGAGTGCCCCGCGTTGGACGTTCGCACCCGGCAAGGTTGCTTCCTCCCATCCAGCGCAATGGCGTACGTGGAGAGGTCGTCGCACCAAAAGGTTTTCTCGAACCTGCGAGAGAGCGCTTCTGCTTGTTTTGACAACTCTCGCGATCGTGTAGCGTCGCCGAGAATTTTTGCAAGCTCACTGGCGGCGGTCTTTGCCGCATACACGTAACCCTGCACTTCACACAAGGCGATAGGTCCTTCGGCAGAGGCGCCGTCCCGGTGGAAAATCGCGTCGTGCGAATCTTTCCAGCCCTGATGAATGAGACCGTGCTTTGACCTGCGAGTGTATTCGACGAATCCATCGCCATCCGAGTCACCATAACGATCGATCCACGCAAGCGCCCGCTCCACGTGCGGCCAAATTGATTCGATGAACGCTCGGTCGCCCGTGCGCTTGTAATATGCGCCGGCAAGCATGACAAAAAGCGGGGTCGCATCGATGCTGCCGTAGTAGCGCCTGAACGGGATCTCGCCCAAGGTGGCCATTTCGTCCTCGCGAAACTCGTGCAATATCTTGCCCGGCTGCGCATCTTGCTCGGGGTTATCTTCGTCGGCTTGGTTAGCTGCCAGATACGCTAGGACGCCACGGGCCACAGATGGGTCGAACCACAGACACTGCAGCGCGGTGATGATTCCGTCCCGCCCGAACACTGCGCTGAACCACGGAACACCAGCGTAAGGGTACAGGCCATAGGGCGTTTCCGTTTGCATCATGTGGAGATCAGCCACCGAACGGTTCAGCCAATCGTTGAACTGTTCGTTCCCGGTAAAAATCTGTGGCTCGCGGGCATGCACGCGTTCGAGCGCACCGGCTGCCTCCTGAATGATCTTTTCGTAGCAAGGCTTGAGCTCGACCTGCGAATCGCCATCCACTTCGCACGCAATTACCCACCGGTAGGTAGCGTCGTGGCCGGGCTCCAGGCGAATTTGAAAGCTGGCGACGGACTCGCTCAAACGAGTTGGCCGCGGATCGAAAACAATTCGTGTCCGGCGAAGGCGATTGTCCAGCCCCTCGTACGCGAGAACCAACCCATCGGGCGTAACCTCCGTTTCTACCCGACGGCCGCGGCGTTCGCGCTTCGTTCCGCGCAACTCGAAAATGTCAGCAAAATCAGCATCCAACTCGATTGAGAAAGAAAAATCGACAGCCGCTCGTCCATAATTTTGGATTCGCAGCCGCTCGTGACACCTTCTCTCCCACAAGATCTTCGAGCGAAAAATGTGGATTGTTCCTCGGTCAATTACTGTTTCGCTATTGCGGCTGACATCGGGGTTAGTGGCATCCACGGCCATCACCGCGTTGTCCTCTCTCACAGTAGAACTGAGGAGCAGCGGGCGATCCTTTCCCAGTTTCAACGTCAGCCGGGACAAGAATCGAGTATCCTGGTAGTACAACCCAAGCTCACGAGACCCGAATGTTTCGATGTCGCCGAATCGGTCGAACACAGCAAAGGTTTCTCCCTGTTTCAACACCCGGGTGCGCACATCGACGCGCGGTGACGATGAACGAATGTAAAACTCGTCCCGGATACGAATGACTTCTCTGGCCATTTTATGTACGCGCCTCCAATGCCTCGTCTTGTCCGCCGGAGGACCGATTCGCCGTGGCGAACTTGCTGTGAATTAGCCGCTCGTACACGCACACGTAGTCATGGGCCATTCGAGCGGCTGTAAAGCGTTGTTCGAAAACTTCGCGGCACCGTTTCCGGCTCAATTCGGATACGCGCCGGACCGCTTCAACCGCATCTTTCAGCCCTTTCACGATGAAGCCCGTCTGCCCTTCTTCTATCACCTCGGGCACTGCTCCACCGCGGTGCGCAATCACAGGTGTGCCGCAGGCCATCGCTTCAATCATCACCAGCCCGAACGGTTCCGGCCAGTCAATCGGCAAAAGCAGAGCATACGCATTTCCGAGGAACTCGTCTTTCTCTCCATCGCCGATCTCGCCAACGAATTCTACCAGCCGATCGCGTAGCAACGGCTTGATCACGCTTTCAAAATAGTGCTTATCCGCCGGATCCACCTTGGCCGCAATCTTAAGCGGGATCTGGACTTGGTTAGCAATTTTGATTGCCCGGTCCACGCGCTTCTCAGGTGAAATCCGTCCAAGAAAGGCAAGATAGCTTCCCGGCTCTGCACGGAATCGATAAAGCTCAGCCGGCACTCCGTGGTAAACGGTTGCCTGCCAGTTCGCCCATGGCAAAGGCGCCCGCTGCGCGTTCGAGATCGAGATTACCGGCATATCTTGAAACTCCCGGTAAAGTGGAACCAAGTCTGGAATATCGAGCCGGCCGTGCAATGTCGTTACGTCCGTGATTGGCTGGCGTCGGCTCAGCGGAAAGTGTAGATAGTCAACGTGAAAATGGACGATGTCGAACTCCGTAGCGCGCTGGAACACATGCTCAAGCATCAGAATTTGGTGCGCCAATTGATCCACACAATGTTTGTCCAGTCGCAATGAACGCCGGCACGCCGCGACGAGATGCGCTTTCGTCACCGAGTCCCCACTAGCGAAGAGCGTCACCTCGTGACCTTGGTGGACCAATTCCTCAGTGAGGTAGGATACAACCCGTTCCGTACCTCCGTAATATTTCGGCGGTACACTCTCAAAAAGCGGTGCAACCTGAGCAATTCGCATAATAATTCCGACCCCCCATCCATGCGGGCCTGTTCAAAATTTTTTGGCCGGCAATCGGCTCAAATCACGAGCCCCCGAATCGATGCCCGCTTATGCTTCCCTTAGCCCTCGCGAACAACATCGCCCGGCTTTTTATCTTCGCGCAAACCAAGGAAAACGGGCGCACGCAATTTTTCATCGCGCGTCCATTCTGCGAATTTAATTTTACAGACGAACACCGGATTGACCCAATGCATTTTGCGCATCATCGAAGGCGTGATCCCCTGAACCCATTGGCCGTTTTGTTTTGACGGAAGATCGACGAATGGACAGTCGGGGCGCTCTTCGGCCCGGAATTTTCTGTACAACATCGCCAATGACTTGGTTGTAAATCCGGTGCCGACTTTACCGGCGAAGACAAGCTTTTTGTTCTCGTAGTAGCCAACCAAAATTGCGCCGAAATGTTTGCGCGCGCCCTGCGGTGGCGTGTATCCGCCGATGACAAATTCCTGTTGTTCGACGCATTTGAGCTTGATCCATGCGCCGCTCCGACGACCAGGCTCATAAACCGAGTTGCGTTGCTTGCCGATAATTCCTTCCAAGCCGCGATGCTTCACTTCTTCAAGTAACAGTTTCGCGTCGCCGCCGATCGCGCCGGAGTAACGGATCGGGTCGCCAGCATCAGCGCAGAGTTTTTCGAGAACGTTTTTCCGTGCCTCCAATGGCAGCGAAACCAAACTTTTGCCATCGAGCTGGAGCAGGTCGAATGCGTAGAAATAAACTGGCGTCTTCCGTCCTTCCATTTCGCGTGCTTGCAAAAGCTGAAATGACGAGCGGCCCTGCTCGTCGAGCGCAACTACCTCGCCGTCGATCACGCATTCGCGAGCCGACAAATCCTTCACTGCTTCAACGATCTCGGGAAAGCGTCCGGCCAGTTCATTTTGATTTCGCGATAAAAGCGAAACCTTGTCGTCGCGTTTGACCGCAATTAGCCGGATGCCGTCGAATTTGAGTTCGTAAATCCAATCGCCAATGATCGATGGTTTCTCGACTGGTTTCGCTTTCATCGGCTCGATGAAGCGCGCTTTTGCCGAAGGTAAACCTGACAGGGACGTGAGTATAGAGCGATCGTTTCGATTGCGCTCCTTTGACTTCGGCATGCGACGCGCCTGCCCTACAATTTTGTTGTTTTCCTTTTCTTTGACCGCTTCTCTGATCCGCGCCTTGAATTTTGCTGTCTCGCTTTTGTCTCCTTCCTCGCGATTCGATTCCCACTCGGCATCACGGTCTTCCGCGATTTGCTTCATCGTGCGCCCCGTCTTCACCGATTGATCTTCGAGTTTTTTCGATGGCGGCTTTGCGTCGCCTCCCGTTTTCAGGATCAACCACTGATTTTTCGCATTATCACGACCGCGAATTCGAACGAGAGTCCATTCGCCTTTAGCTTTTTCGCCATCAAGAACGAGGTGAAGCTTGCCGTCCCGCAATGATTTCACGGGTTGTTCGCCGTAAACGTGGTAGTTGCCGCGGTCCCACACCATCACTGTGCCGCCGCCATATTGGCCCTTCGGAATGATGCCTTCGAAGTCTTCATATTCGATCGGGTGATCTTCCACTTCTACGGCAAGATGTTTCTCGCCTCGTTTCCAAGGAAGGCCTTTCGGCAGCGCCCACGACTTCAGCACGTCGTCCATGTCCAGGCGAAAATCGTAGTGCAAATGGCGGGCGTCATGTTTTTGAATGACGAACCGCGAGGCGCCTTTGATTTTCTTCGGTAGCTGTTTGCCTGTCGGCTCAGCAGTCTTCTTGAAGTCGCGTTTTTGTTTGTATTCCTCGAGGGCCATTTCTTCGCAACCTAACCACGGATCAGTTAGCTGCACGCGAAGTTGTGGAGGCGCTTGCCGCAGCGAGCGCCTGTTTAACGCATGGCGTTCGCCGCGGCGAACGCCGCCACAACACCCTCTAGGCTTCGCTCGGCAGCGGCTCGCCAACGAGATAGCGGACAAAGCGGCGGATCACGATGTTCTCGCCTAGCTCCGCAATTTTGACTTTGACGAGGTCGCCGATAGTTTCGTCCGGATTCTTGATGAATCCCTGCTCGAGTAGACAAACTGTGCTAAAAAATTTGTCGAGTTTTCCTTCGACAATTTTCTCCACCACATTTTCCGGTTTCCCTTTTGCCTGCGCCTTGTAAATCTCGCGCTCGGCTTCGATGAGGTTACCGGGAACATCTGCGCGGCTGACGTACAGCGGATGCGCTGCGGCAATATGCAGAGTGATATCTTTCACGAATTCGCGGAAATTCTCGTTCCTTGCTACAAAATCGGTCTCGCAATTCACCTCGACCAGCACGCCGACTTTGCCTTGAAGATGAATATAGGAGGCCACGATGCCTTCCTTCGTTACGCGCGCGGCTTTTCTGCCAGCAGCGGCGACACCTTTGGTGCGCAAGATCGCTTCTGCCTTCTCAAGATCGCCGCCGCTTTCGACAAGCGCGCGCTTGCAATCCATCATCCCCGCGTTGGTCTTCTCGCGGAGTTGCTTCACCAGTTGCGGATCGATTTCAGTTGTTGTTTTCATTGAAGATTGGCGTGTTCGACGTGCGGCGTTGGACGTTCTCTTCCGCCTACGCCGACACGCCGGCCATTTCGACCCGCTCGCGAATGCGCGCTTCGTTGCTTGCCGCAACGATGGCGTCCACGAGCTTCTGCAAAATGACGCGAATAGCGCGAATCGCGTCGTCGTTGCCAGCAATTGGGTAATCGATGATCTCGGGGTCCGCATTCGTATCCACGATGGCAACCACTGGAATGCCGAGACGCCGCGCCTCATTCACGGCGTTTTGCTCGCGAATCGTGTCGATCACCACCAAGGCGTCGGGCAACTGCGACATTTCGATTATGCCGTCGAGATTGCGCCGAAGCTTCGCCGCCTCGCGATTAAGCGCCGCCAATTCCTGTTTTCCCATTTTCTTGTATTCGGGCGACTGCTCGATCTCTTCGATGTATTTCAATCGCCCGATGCTCTTGCGAATAGTCGCCAGGTTCGTCAGTGTGCCGCCGAGCCAGCGCTGGTTCACATAAAATTGGCCGCAAGCCAGTGCCGCCTCTTTTATCGCTTCCTGCGCCTGCTTCTTGCAGCCGACAAATAAAATCTTGCCGCCACGGCGCGCGACATCCTGCAGAAATTCCGTGGCCCGCCGAAGCTGAAGGACGGTCTCATCCAAGTTGATGATGTAAATCTGATTGCGCTGTTCGAAGATGAAAGGCTTCATCTTCGGATTCCAACGCTTCGTCTGGTGTCCAAAATGAACACCAGCTTCCAATAGTTCAGGCACTAATTCTGTCGTATCTGCCATAAGAGAAATTCCCGAGGACGGGAGCTTCCAGAGCGGGAGTGTGAAGATGCTACAGCACGCGTCGATGCGCAACCTGAAATTCGGTCAACATCGCAGCACGGTCCAGAGCATTCTGAGGTAAAACGGCGCTAGCTGGAAGCCCGCGCGCGTTTCTCGGCGTACCTCGCCAGGATCCAACAGAGATCGGAAAGCCGATTGAGGTAGCGCAAAATCTCCGGGTTAAAGTTTTTCTCGCTGGCGCTAAGCCCGGCGATGTGCCGCTCTGCGCGGCGGCATGTTCCGCGCGCAAAATCGAGAGCGGCAGAAAGCGCGGTTCCGCCCGGGATCACCCAGTCTTTGGGATAAAGCGATCTGTCTTTCTCAAGATCGAAAATGACTGCTGTAATTCGATCCACCATCTCCGCTTTGGTAAGGTAAAAGCCATCTTTGATGTAACGTTCCCGATCGCCCGGCGCCGTCGCAAGCTCGCCCATTAGAACAATCAAATCTTTTTGCGCGGCGAAGATTTCGTCTGAAACGAATTTATCGGTGGAAATGGACCGTGCGACACCAAGTGTGGCGGTCAGCTCATCGATACACCCATAGGCATCGACGCGCGGATCGGCTTTCGAAAGGCGACGCCCGTACATTAGCGACGTTTCGCCTTTGTCGCCGGTTTTGGTTACGATCGACATCAGCCGAATTGTAGGGCGTTTGATTCGCTCGCGCCAGCTCGCTCACCCTCCGGGCTTCCCGTCCATGTCGCTCGGCTCCCGCCGGCTCCATTCTGTGAAACGCCAATTTAGTAGATGGCGCCTTACACAGACACCCTACAAAAACTGTCGCACTTACCCGATGGCCGGCTGCGGCTCGGCTTCTTCTATCACAGGCGCGCCGATTGGCTCTCCTTTTTCGACCAGCTTGATCTGGCGATGTTGTCCGAACCCGGTTCCGGCAGGGATCAAGTGACCCATGATCACGTTTTCCTTGAAACCGCGCAGTTTATCGACTTTGCCCAGTGTGGCCGCTTCGGTGAGAACGCGGGTCGTATCCTGGAACGATGCGGCCGAGATAAAGCTGTCGGTTTCCAAAGAGGCCTTCGTGATGCCGAGAAGCACGGGAACGGCCTCCGCTGGTTTTCCACCCTTTTCGACGACCTTCTTGTTTTCTTCCTCGAAGTAGAGTTTGTCCACCTGATCGCCCCAGAGCAACGACGTATCGCCCGGGTCGGTAATTTTCACTTTGCGCAACATCTGCCGCACGATGATTTCGATGTGCTTGTCGTTGATCTCTACGCCCTGCAAGCGATAGACCTCCTGCACTTCGTTGACCAGATGCTCCTGCAATTCCTGTGGACCGCAGACTTCCAAAATCTCGTGCGGCACGATTGGGCCCTCAGTAAGTTGCTGGCCTTTCTTCACAAAATCGCCTTTGAAAACGATGATGTGCTTGGTGAGCGAGATCAGATGCTCTTCCTCGGCTCCTGTCTCGGGGTCTTTCAAAATCAGACGTCGTTTCCCGCGGACAGTTCCGCCCATCTCCACAATTCCGTCAATCTTAGCAATCTCAGCCGCATCTTTCGGCCGACGGGCTTCGAATAATTCGGCCACTCGGGGCAGACCGCCGGTGATATCTTTTGTCTTTGCGACTTTGCGTGGCGTCTTTGCCAGCAGCGCGCCTCCGCGTACTTTGTGTCCTTCTTCAACTACGACGTGTGCGCCGGCCGGGATGGAATAGCTGGCCAGCACTTCCTTCTTGTCGCCTACGATGACCACCTGCGGATGCAAATCTTCTTTGTGCTCGATAATTACCGTGCCCATGAGGCCAGTTGCTTCATCGACATCGCGCTTGATGGTGACGCC
>WNGG01032251.1_pt1 | contig 11016 bp, 9 predicted proteins | sample 5400661 | NCBI WGS metagenome assembly WNGG01 (sample SAMN13153372, study PRJNA577476) | soil metagenome | isolation source: 100 cm soil or saprolite under Garry oak tree replicate 1 | place: USA:California | collected 2016-06-15 | reverse complement strand
CAATCGACACGGTCGTGAGCACGGTGCCGGGCCGCTTGGTCGTCAGCAGATCGTAGCTCGTGAGGCCGTTGCCGGTATTGGTGACCGTGAACGCCACGGTGTAGTTGAGGCCGTTGCTCGGCAACTGGCTGGCGGTCGTGGCGTGCGGGCTCACCGATACCCCATAGACCTTCGCCAGGATGGTCTTGGTGTTGTTGTCGTTGGCGACGACGGGACCGCCGGCGCCGCCGGTGATCAGTCCCAGGCGGCTCGCCGCCGAAGGGGCGGTGAAGTTCGTGAAGCTGAGCCCGGAGACAGTGATCTGGTCGCCCCCCGCGAAGTTGCTAATCACGTTGAGCACGAGATCCAGGTTGCCGTTCGCATAGGTTACGGTCGGCGAGACCTTGGCCGCCGCCGGGCCCGTGATCGTCGCGGTCGTGATGGCGGGATTCCACGTCATGTTCAGGCCCGCGGGAATCCGGACCCGGATGTCGCTCTTCGCCTTGATCGACGGCGGGGTCTTGTCCCTGATTGTTATCGCGCTGATCGCCGTGCTCGGGTCGCCTACCACGAACGTCTGATTGGCAGCTGAGGAAATCGTCTGTGCCGACGCCGCAGCCGCGAGCCCGAGCAAGGCCACGAGGATGCCACCAGACAGGAGCAGACGGGTCTTCATGTGGGTGAAGGCAAGCGCAAGCCGCGTGCCGACCGGCCCTGGGTGCAGCTGCACGAATCGCAATGAGTTAGCCGGGCTGGCGGGGAGTGTGCAGTTCGACGTCCGGCAGTTCCGTTACCGTCCGGTAACGTGAACGGTATCAACTGGGCTCCCCGCGGTCGGAGCTGGATTCGAGCAACCCATGCTTCTTGCGCTTCTCCCACAAGTTCTTGCGCGAGATGCCGAGGATCTCAGCCGCCCGCTGGATGTTGCCGCCGGTGTCGTCGAGGGTGTGGCGAATGTATTCGCGCTCGGCCTCAGCGAGCGACAACCCCCGCGGTAACTCGAACGTGTCGGGACGAGCGTCCGCGCGCGCCGCGCGGCCATGCTGCCCGAGCGCGGGCAAGTCGGAGCGTTTCAGGCTTGGCCCGTCGCAGAAGATCAGGGCCCGCTCGATCACGTTGCGCAACTCGCGCACGTTCCCCGGCCAATCCCATGCCTGGAGCGCCTGCAGGGCGTCGGCGTCGACGGACGCGACGCGTTTCTTGAACTCGCGGTTGAACGTCTCTCGGAAGTGGTCGGCGAGGAGCGGCAGGTCGCTCTTGATCTCGCGCAGGGGCGGCAGGGTCACGGAGGCGACGGTGATCCGGTAGTACAGATCGGGCCGGAACGCACCTGCTTCCACCTGCTGCTTCAGGTCGTGGTTGGTTGCCGTGATGAGGCGGAGCGCGACTTCGATTTCGTCGGTGCCGCCGAGCCGGCGGAAGCGACGACTCTCGAGAACGTTGAGCAACTTCGCCTGCAGCGCTGGGCCGAGCTCCGCGATCTCGTCGAGGAACAGCGTGCCGCCGTCCGCCACCTCGATGAGCCCGCGCTTGGGTTCGCGGGCGTCGGTAAAGGCCCCCTTCTTGTAGCCGAACAGCTCGGCCTCGAGGAGGTTGGCGGGCAGCGCCGAGCAGTTGATCTCGACGAACCGTCCCACCGAGTGCGGACTGGAATAGTGGATCGCGCGGGCCACGAGGTTTTTCCCGGTGCCGCTCTCCCCGAGGAGGAGCACGGTCGGGCGCGGGACGGCCGCCATGCGAGTCACGAAGGCGCGGACCGCCTCGATGAGCGGATGCCGGCCAAGGATCGCTTGGACCGAGTATTCCCGGCCCCGGGCTTGCTCGAGCGTGGCGCCTTCCTCGAGCAGCGGCCGCTCCGCGAGCGCGCGGCCGAGCAGCGTGGTCAGCTCGTCGATGTTGACGGGCTTCGTCAGGTACTCGGTCGCACCGGCCTTCAACGCGTCGATCGCGGTCGCGACGTCGGCGTGCCCCGTCAGGACGAAGATCGGCAGATGGCGGTCGCCGGTGCGCAGCCGCCGCGTCACCTCGACGCCGTCGAGGTCGGGCATGACGAGGTCGGTGATGACCGCATCGGCGGGCTCCTCGGCATGATGGGCCAGGAGCGCGTCGGCGCGGTCGAACACGCGCGTCCGGAACCGCCCAGGGCCCAGGTTGGCGGCCACGAGCTTGGCATGCACGAGGTCGTCGTCGAGGATGTAGACTTTGGCACTCATGGGTCCAATATTGGTTCGGGCGCCCCGCTAATATGGCGCCAGCCCCGTGCGCAGCCAGGACCTATGGCCGCTACCCCTCCGGCAGCCTTGATCATCGACGACGATCGGGACCTGCTCCTCCTGGTGCGGCGCACCCTCGAGTTCACCGCTGGCTGGGAAGTGCGGACGGCCGGCACCGGCGCTTCGGGCATCGAACTAGCCAAGACGATGCGCCCCCAGGTCATCCTCGTGGACCTGATGATGCCGGAGATGGACGGCTACGAGGTGTGCCGACGGCTGAAGGCGGACCCGGCGACCGCGGGCATCCCGGTGGTGTTCTTGACCGCGCGCCGCGACTTGGACGAGCGGCGCGTCGCCGAGGCCGGGGCGGCCGGCGTGGTGTTCAAGCCCTTCCAGCCTGAGACCCTGGCGCAGCAGGTGCGAGAGTTGTGCCGATGACGGCACCCGATCCGTTGGCTGAGGTCCGAAAGGAATTCGCGGCCGGGCTCGACAAGCGCATCGAGGCCATGCAGGCGGCGCTCGGTCGGCTGCAACACGACTTTCGTGTGGAGGACGCGCGGGCGCTGTATCAAGCCGCGCATGCGTTGACCGGGACCGCCGGATCGATGGGCGCGGACGGTCTCGCGCAAGCCGCGGGCGACCTCGAAGGGCTGGCCCGCGGATGGCTCACCCGCGGCGAGGCGGTGCCGGAGGAATGGCGCGTCGCGGCGGCCGCGGCGGGCGAGCTCGACGCGGCGGCGCGCGAATACCGGGCGACGGTACGTGCCGGGGCGCTGCGCACGCCGGCGGCCCGGCTGGCGGTGTTGGGGGAGCTGACGTCGCTGATTAACGCCGCCGTGGACATGCGCGAGATTTTTCAGGGTGCGATCCTCAAGGTGCAGCGCGTGCTCGATTTCCGGCGCGCCAGCGTGGTGCTCATCGACGAGTCGGCCTCCCACTACTACCTGCACACGCTGTACGACAAGGTGCGCGGCGGCTTCGTCCCGGGAGAGGCGGTGTTCCCGATCGCCCGGGGCGTCACCGGCGAGGCCATCCGCTCGGGCCGGCCGATCCGCGTGGACGCGCTCCCGGGCACCGAAGGCATCCTGCTCCAGGACGGCACGCGGGTCTCCGCGATGATCGTGCCGCTGCACGTCGGCGAACGGGTGATTGGCGCGCTCAACTTCGGGCACGAGGCGCCCGGGCAGTACACCGACGAGGATCTCGACTGGGCGGTCGTGCTCGGCCGGCAGATCGAGACCTCGCTCTACTACTCGAAGCTGTTGAAGACCATCGCCGAACAGCGCGAGGCGCTCGCGCGGCAGCACGCCGCGGTGCGGCAGCAACGCAACCAGCTCGAAGCGCTGATCGAAGCGAGCGACGCGGCCATCATGCTCGTGGGCTCGGACCGCCGCGTGGCGTACGCGAACCACGAGATGGCCCGCCTCCTCGGCATCCCCGGCGACGCGATGCGGGGCACGGGACTAGAGATCGTGCACCGGTTTCTCGCGGGCGCTCTTAGCGACCCCAGCGCGCTGACCGCCCAGGAGCAGGCGCTCGCCGGCGCCGCCCCACTCCGAGACCGAGTGGAGTTCGCGTTCCCTCGCGCGGCCACGTGCCAGCGGGTCGTGGCGCCGGTCCGCGACGCCGGAGGGGCGCTCGTCGGGCATATTGTGCTGTACCGCGATGTCACGCGCGAGGTCGAGGTCGAACACCTGAAGACGGAGTTCGTCTCGGTCGTGAGCCACGAGCTGCGGACTCCGATGACCTCGATCAAGACATCGCTGGCGCTGCTGCTGGCCGGTGCCGCGGGCACGCTCGACCCCGCCGCCCGCGAGATGCTCGAGATCGCGCTGCGCAATGCCGACCGCTTGATCCGGCTGGTCAACGATCTCCTGGACCTCTCCCGGATCGAGGCGCGCCGGATGGAGTTCCAGCTCGAGCCGGTGGCTCTGGCCGACGCGATCAAGTCGAGCATCGAGGCGCTGGCGGCGTTCGCGGCCGACGCGGGCGTCACGGTCGAGAGCGAGCCGCCGGCGGAGGCGCTGCGAGTACTCGGCGTGCGAGGCCGCGTGGAGCAGGTGGTCGTCAATCTGGTATCGAACGCGATCAAATTCTCCCCGCCGGGCGGACGGGTCCGGGTGCGTTGTCGCGGGGACGGGGACGGCGTCGTCGTGGAGGTCGCCGACGAGGGCCCGGGGATCCCGCCCGAGAAACTGCAGGTGACCTTCGAGCCGTTCCGACAGCTCGACAGCTCGACGACGCGTGCGCACGGCGGTGCGGGGCTCGGACTCGCGATCAGCCAGGGCATCGTCCAGGCGCTCGGGGGGAAGCTGTGGGCGGAGAGCGAAGTGGGAGCGGGCTCGCGGTTCTTCGTGCGCTTGCGGCTGGCTTCGAACTAGCGGCCGGGGCGCGGCCGAGGGAGAGCGGAGCAAATCGCCCCGCAGCGGATCCCGCTGCGGGGCGATTTGCTCCGTCAATCGGGGCGAGAGGATTTGAACCTCCGACCTCCTGGTCCCGAACCAGGCGCGCTAACCGGGCTGCGCTACGCCCCGCTGTAGTCGGACCGACGTGCGCCCAGGAGGACTCGAACCCCCAGCCTCTTGATCCGTAGTCAAGCGCTCTATCCAGTTGAGCTATGGGCGCGAGTGGGCGGTACTAGGCTCGAACTAGTGACCTCCACGATGTCAACGTGGCGCTCTAACCAACTGAGCTAACCGCCCGAATAAATTGCGGATTGCGGATTGGCGATTGCGGATTGAACCCGAGGCCATCAATCCGCGATCCGCAATCCACAATCCGCAATGACAATAGCGGGGGTGGGATTTGAACCCACGACCTCCGGGTTATGAGCCCGGCGAGCTACCAGACTGCTCCACCCCGCGTCGCTTGTGGTGTCGGCGCCTCACTTCGCGCGCCGCTCCGTTGCCGAGAGCGGGAAACGGGACTCGAACCCGCGACCCCAACCTTGGCAAGGTTGTGCTCTACCAACTGAGCTATTCCCGCGTGTCCCGCGCCTTGAGGGTACCCGATGGAGGCGAGGGGGATCGAACCCCTGACCTCGTGAATGCCATTCACGCGCTCTCCCAACTGAGCTACGCCCCCCTTATATTGCCGCCCCGCCAAACTGCCCCCGTGTGCCGGCCGGGAACACGGGACGTTACCCGGGCGTTATAGTGGTGTCAAGCGAATCCACGTCTGCTCGTGAACTTTTTCGCCCGGCCGCGGTATACCGGGCGGAGCTCAAACACGTGCCCATGCGCAAGCTCAAGAAGAAGAAGACGACCCGCCGTCCGGCCGCGAAGGCCCCGGTTGCTAAGGCTGCGTCCGCCCCCGCGGCGGCGAAGCCGGGGCGCAAGCGCGGCCGTCGCAAGGGCATGCTCCATGGGCTGGGGTCGCACGAGCACGAGCGCGACATCCTCGACCAGTATCTCCACGAGGTGAGCAAGACGCCGCTGCTCACGCAGAAGGAAGAGATCGCCCTCGCGCGCAAGGTGCGCGCCGGCGACCAGGAGTCGATGCAGGAGCTGGTCAAGCGCAACCTGCGCTTCGTGATCTCCGTCGCGAAGAAGTACCAGAACCGCGTTGGCGCGTCAGGGCCGCACGGTGCGCGTGCCGCTGAACCGCACCGCGGACCTCTCGCGCATCGTGCGCACGGCGGAGTACCTGCGCCAGACGCTGCGGCGCGAGCCGACGCCGGAGGAGATCGCCGACGCCACGAAGCTGTCGCTCGAGGTGGTGCAGTCGCTCGCCGCGCTCAACACCGGCGACGTGCGGCTCGACGCGCCGCTCGACCCCGACGGCGACCGCGCGCTGATCGAGCGCTTCATCGCCGAAGATCTCCCGGACACGGAAGAGAAGGCGATGGATCGCTTCCTGTCCGACGAGATCGAGACGGCCTTGAACAGCCTGCAGAAGCGCGACGCCAAGGTGCTGCGCCTCTACTTCGGGCTGGACGGCGGGCGGGAGCACACGCTGGAAGAGATCGGCGGCATGCTCGGCGTCACGCGCGAGCGTGTCCGCCAGTTGCGCGACCGCGCCCTGAAGCGGCTGCGCGAAGGCACGGTGGGCAAGGCGCTGGGAACCTTCGCAGCGTAAGTTGTAGCCCGTGATCACGGGCATCGGGCGCCGAGCCGTCGCGGCCGTCGAGGCCGTCGGACGGCTCGGTCATTTTGTGGGGGATATGGCGCGCGCCCTGCCCGACGTGCGCACCTGGGGCCGGCTCCTCGCCCAGCAGATGCGGCGCATCGGGGTGGACTCCCTCCCCGTCGCCCTGTTCATCGCCGCCTTCACCGGTGTCGTCCTCGCCCTCCAGGCGTCCTACACCTTCACCGGCGCCGTCCCGCTCTACTTCGTCGGCACCCTCGTCGGCAAGACGATGATGCTCGAGCTCGGCCCCGTCCTGGCCGGGCTCGCGCTCGCCGGCCGCGTCGGCGCCAGCATGGCCGCCGAGCTGGGGACGATGACCGTCACCGAGCAGGTCGACGCGCTCGAAACGCTCGCCTACGATCCCCAGAGCTTCCTCGTCGTCCCCCGCGTCCTCGCGGCGACGGTGATGTTCCCCGTCATCGTGACCTTCGCCGTGGCCACGGGCATCGTCACGGGGTGGCTCACGAGCCTCGCCATGCTGGAGCTGTCGACCGCCCAGTTCCTCAAAGGGCTCAAGATCTTCTACGTCTTCAAGGACGTGTGGTTCGGACTGTTCAAGAGCGCCACGTTCGGGTTCACGATCGCGCTGGTCGGCTGCCGCGTCGGGCTCGGCACGCGCGGCGGCGCCGAGGGCGTGGGGCAGAGCACCATGCGGGCGGTGGTGCATTCGGCGGTGCTCATTCTCATGCTCGACGCGTTCTGGGCGGTGGTGCTGCTGTGATCGAGTTCCAGGACGTGCACAAGGCGTTCGGCCCGAAGCAGGTGCTCACCGGGTTCACGCTGACCGTTCAGGACGCCGAGACGCTGGTGCTCATCGGGTATTCGGGCACGGGGAAGAGCGTGGCGTTGAAGCACATCGTCGGGCTGTTGCACCCCGACGCCGGGGAGGTCATCGTTGACGGCCGGGTGGTCCCCACGCTCGACCGCGCCGGGCTCAACGACCTGCGCCGGGACATTGGCTACGTGTTCCAGTTCGCGGCGCTGTTCGATTCGATGACGGTGGCCGAGAACGTCGCGCTGGGGCTGCGGAACCGAGACCTGGCGGAGGACGAAATCGCGGAGCGGGTGCGGGAGGCACTGGCCCTCGTGGACCTGACGGGGACCGACGAGCGCACTCCCGCCGAGCTGTCGGGCGGGATGCGCAAGCGCGTCGGGCTCGCCCGGGCGATCGCCCTGCGGCCGCGCTACATCCTGTACGACGAGCCCACCACGGGTCTCGATCCGGTGACGGCGGCGGTGATCGACCGTCTCATGGTCCGCACGCGCGAGCACCTGGCGGTGACGGGGCTCGTGGTCACGCACGACATGCGCAGCGCCTACACCGTGGGGGACCGGATCGCGATGCTCTACGAGGGCCGCGTGCGGCAGGTCGGCACGGTCGCGGAAATCCAGGAAACGGCGGACCCGGTCGTGCGGCAGTTCATCGAGGGGCGTCCCGAATGAAGCGGGAGAACGAGTTCGCGGTGGGGCTCGCCGTGATCGCCGCCTTCTGCGTCGTGGTCGGCGGCGCGCTGTGGCTGTCGGGCGCCCACCTCGGCCGCACCGAGGCGGTGTACACCGCCCGCTTCCGCACCGTGGGCGGGCTCGGCGTCGGGAACCCCGTGGTGCTGCGCGGGGTGCGCGTCGGCCGCGTCGAGGCGATCCGGCTGGCCTCGGGCAACTGGGTGGAGGCCGACCTCAAGATCTACGCCGGGGTGTCGATCCCGCCCCGGCCGGCTGTGATCGCCGCGTCCGCGTCGCTGTTCGGCGAGTGGGCGGCCTCGCTGTACTCGCTCGACGAGCTGCCGGACGACCCCAACGTGCGCCGCGACATCGCCGAGGCCCGGGCCGCGGGCGGCGGGGGCACGCGCTGGCCCGGGGCCACGCTCCCCGACATCGGCCAGCTCACCGCGCAGGCGAGCCGCATCGCGACCGACATCGCCACGGTCGCGACCCGCGTGCAGACGGCGTTCGATTCCACGGCCGTCAACGAGCTGCGGCGCTCGATTCGCGACTTCGGCCAGGTCGCCGACCGCATCGTGCAGGTGACCAACGAGCAGGCGGGGGTGATCAGCCGCGTCGGCACCAACCTGCGCACCGGCTCGGACGTGCTGGCCCAGGCGGCGAGCAACCTGCAGAGCACGCTGGGCCGGGTGGACTCCGCGACGAACCAGGGCCAGCTCGCCGCCATCCTCAACAACACCGCCGCGGCGAGTCACAACCTGCAGCAGTCGTCACAGGATATGCGGGATTTGCTCGACGCCGCGCACCGTAACCAGGAGAGCCTGGTGCGCGTGCTCGTCGCGGCTGACAGCGTGATGTCGCGGATCGCCAACCGCAGCGGCACGCTGGGTCTCCTCGTCGCCGACTCCGCGCTGTACCGCGAGACCACGCTCACCATGATCCAGCTGCGCCAGCTGCTGTCGGATATTCAGGCGAATCCGCGGAAGTATTTCACGTTCAGCGTCTTCTAACAGGCCGGTGCCTCGATGACCCGGCAGCAAGGCAAGGCGCAGCGCGAAACCAGCGCCGGCGGCGTCGTGTTCCGGCGCGGCGCGGACCGGGTCGTCCGCTTCCTGCTGATCCGCGATTCCTACCGCAACTGGGGGTTCCCGAAGGGGCACTTGGAGCAGGCCGAACCCCCCGCCGAAGCCGCGCGGCGCGAAGTCACCGAAGAGACCGGGCTCGCCGACCTCGTGCTCCACGGGCCGATCCGGGTGATCGACTGGTATTTCCGCTTTCGCGGCAAGACCATCCACAAATTCTGCCACTTCTTTCTGTTCGAGTCCGTGACCGGGGAGCCCGCGCCCCAGGTCGAGGAGGGCATTACCGCCTGCGTCTGGCACGACTACGACGCGGCGTTGGACAAGATTTCCTACGACAATGCGCGCGGCGTGCTGAAGCGAGCGGCGGAGATGGTGCGCGTCCTCGATCAGGCGGGCGACGCCGAGGCGAGCGCGTGACCCCGGTCGTGCCGGTGTATCATCCGCGCCGCGAGGCGCGCCGGGCGGTGAAGCAGGGGTATCCGCGGCGGCTGGGCACCGTCCGGTTGTGCCGCAGCGGCGAGGGGGTCGAGCGCCTGCTGCAACGCCACCTCGTGGACGCGGTGGTCCTCGACGTGAAAGCGGCGCCGGACCTCGCCCAGGCGCTGCCGGCCCGCTTCCCGCGCATCCCGATGTTCGCGCTCTCCGCGTTCCGGCCCGACGACGGCGAGCTGCTGCGGCGCTGTCAGGGGGCGGGGTACGCCGGCGTGCTGGTCGAGGGCGTGGACAACGCGGTCGCGGGGGAGTGGATCGCCGCGCGCACGGCGCAGGCGGCCCGCCGCCGGGCGCTGGCCGCGGCGCCGCGGCTGCTGCGCCTGACCGACCGGCTGCAGCTCGACGTGTGGGAGGAAGTGCTGCGGCGGGTCGCGCTGCCGACCAGGACGGCGCACCTCGCGCAGGGGCTGCGCGTCACGCGGGAGCACCTGTCGCGGCAATTCGCGGCCGGTGGGGCGCCGAACCTGAAGCGCGTGATCGACCTGGCGCGGACGGCCTGCGCGGCCGACCTCCTGGGGAACCCGGGCTACACGGTGGGCGCGGTGGTGCGCATCTTGGGCTACGCCTCGCCCAGCCACCTCGCGGCGGCGGCGCGGCGCGTGGCGGGCGTGGTGCCGCAGGAGCTGCGCGCGCTGGGGCCGGGGGGCGTGCTGGCGCGCTTTATAAAAGGAAGGACGCGATCACGGCAGTGAAGCTGGTGCGTGGTACGTGGTGCGTGGTATGCTGCGGTGCGGCTGGGAGGTGCGGCGTCGCGCCGTCACGGACGACGCACAACGCACATGCTGGCGCCGCGCCGTTGCTGACCCCCTGAGTATGTGATATTTTTCACAAACTTCCACCCGAACCCCTATGGCCACCGACTCCATTCTCCGTCCCGGCGAGCTCAAAGAAATCCTGCTCAAAGAGATCCAGGCCGCGGACCTCGCGGACATTGACGTCCGGGAGGTCGGCACCGTCCTCGAGGTCAAGGACGGCATCGCCCGGGTGTACGGCCTCACCGCCGCGATGGCCGGCGAGATGCTCGAGTTCACCTCCTCGGAAACGGGCGAGAAGGTCACGGGCCAGGCTCTGAACCTCGAAGAGGACAACCTCGGCGCGGTGATCTTCGGGGATTACCTGCGGCTGCGCGAGGGGGATGAGGTGCGCCGCACCGGCCGCGTGCTCGAGGTGCCGGTGGGGCCCGCGCTGGTGGGCCGGGTCGTGGACCCGCTGGGGCGGCCGGTGGACGGGCGGGGCCCGATCCCGGCGGCGAAGAACCGCAAGGTCGAGATCGTCGCTCCCGGCATCATCAAGCGCCAGCCGGTGAAGGAGCCGCTGCAGACGGGGCTCAAGGCGATCGACTCGATGATCCCGATCGGCCGCGGCCAGCGCGAGCTGATCATCGGCGACCGCGGGACCGGGAAGACCGCGATCGCGGTGGACACGATCATCAATCAGAAGGGGCAGAGCGTCATCTGCGTGTACGTGGCGATCGGCCAGAAGAACTCGACCGTCGCCGCGGTGGTGGAGCGGCTGAAAGAACACGGGGCGATGGACTACACGATCGTGGTGGTGGCGTCCGCCTCCGAGCCGGCGCCGCTGCAGTACATCGCGCCGTACTCGGGCTGCAGCATGGCCGAGTACTTCATGTACGACGAGAAGAAGGCGACGCTGTGCATCTACGACGACCTCTCCAAGCA
>WNGG01012153.1_pt1 | contig 11017 bp, 10 predicted proteins | sample 5400661 | NCBI WGS metagenome assembly WNGG01 (sample SAMN13153372, study PRJNA577476) | soil metagenome | isolation source: 100 cm soil or saprolite under Garry oak tree replicate 1 | place: USA:California | collected 2016-06-15 | reverse complement strand
CGGCGCTGGCGCGGGCGGGACGAACGGTTGGCCGAGCCGGCCTTCGAGCGGGCGCTCGAGCTGCTCGACCTCACGATCGCGGATCCCCGCTGGCGCGGCCGGCTGCGCGAAATTTGCCGCGCGCGGGAGCTGCTCGTCGACGCTGCCACGGGCGGCCATGAGCACGGCTCTACCCTGGAGGACATGGACCGGTACTTTCTGGCCTTTGCGTTGGCGACGAGACGCAGGCGCTGAGCGAGCCCCTCACAGCACCCGGATCGCCTCGGGCTCCTGCACCTTGCAAGGCAGCATCCACCAGGGTGGAGGTGTTCTCCTCGAAGAAGGCGAGCCGCCGGCCTCGGTCAGCGGGCGAACGAGAAGATGCAGACGCCGAGCCAGACGAGGGCGAACACGAGTGGGGAGAAGAGCAGATACCACTTGGAGGAGATGGCGCCGAAGGCCCGGAGGAGCGGGCGGGCGCGCTGCTGGGCGGCCGCCGTGTCGAGGATGGCGAAGCGCGGGTCGCCGGGGTGGCGGCGCTGCACCTCGGCGATCTTGATCTGCCACACGTCCTGGAACAACGAGGTGCGCCCGATGGAGAACATCCAGATGAAGCTGAAGATCGCCCCGGCCAGGTAGACGTACCATTGCTCCGGGTGGAGTCCCCCCGAGATATTCACCGTCGACACGAGCAGCGCGTTCACGGCAAGGAGAACCTGCAGCTTCGTGGTCTTGATGGGATTCTCCTTGGCCCACAGGTCCAGCAAGCTCTTGTACGTCTCGTAGTCCATCTCGACCTGTCGCTCCTGCTCGGTCATGAGCATGCACCCGCCTGAGGGGAGATTGTCCGTCCCGGCTCGCCCGCCATGCGGGCATGCTAGCCGAGCGTCGAGTTCGTGCGCAAGCGCCCGCCCGTGCTACGGGTGGCGCGGGCGGTACATGCGGTCGTCGTAGCGGAAATCGCGCTCGATGACCATCTGGACCGCCGCGAACTCCCGGTGCGCGGGATTGATCACCGCGTTCCGCTCCTCGGGCACGAGGGCGGAGGGGACGTGGAGGATCAACGAGCGGAGCTCCCGCGCCCACGCCGTCCCGAAGTCCATGCTCGCCGGGGTGGCGGGCACGAGATCCCAGCCGCGGGGGAGCTGGGCCAGGCTGGGGGTCTCGGCGGAGTGCTTGGCGGGCAGCTCGAGCCGCACGAGTACGAGATCGGGCGGGGTGATACCGGCGAGCTGCACGAACTTCTCCAGGGCGGCAATCGCGATGGTGCCCCCCGCGTAGATGACGGCGCTGCCGAGGTGGTTCCAGCGGCCGCCGCTGTCCCGGGCCCCCTGGCCCAGGCGGTCAAGGGCAAAGGGACGCCGCGCGATCCGCCAGACTACCGCCCCGGCCACTACAAGACGCCACCGGCGTCGATCGCGTGAAGAAGTCGCCGGACCTCGCCCGCGCCGGGCTCCGTGTCCAGCATCGACAAGGGCGTGGCGCCGGCCAGGGCCAGGTTGGCGCTCTTGAGCCAGTGCGTGGCGGCCTCGCGCGCGCCAAAAGTGGCTTGGGCCAGGCGCGTGATGTCGGCCACCCGCACCACGCGCTCGGAGGCCGCGGCATCCAGGTTGCGATTGTCCTTGATCAGCTTGTGCGCCGTGCTCTCGGGTGTGTGCAGGAGGGCGAAGATGACCGCCTTCGGCACCTCGAGGTACGCGACCATGTCGTCGACCACCCGCGCGCCCACGCCGGCGCGGATGATGTCGATCTTCTGAGCGGTGGGCGTCTCCCGGGCGACGAACAGCATGAAAGGGGGGATCTCCTGCTTCCGCAACCCGCCTGGGCGCCCGCGAGGCCGTAGCCGCGCATGCTGGCGGACGGTGCCGGCCCCCGGAGACCGCTTCATGGGCTTGCGTCGCTTGGCCATCGCTGCTCCTTTGTCGTGTCCAGGGTAGCTCTCAAACGAGAGTATTGCAACTCCTGATATGTAGCTCGGCAGGTCGTGACCACTGAGGGAGCCGCCCAGCAAGCTGTCATTCCGCGTCACTAATCGTGACACTCACCGTCACGCCAGCGTCGGCCACTGTCAGCGAACTGACGGATAAGCTTGCAGATCCGGCCCTGGCACCCACCATGCACTAGAGCCGCGCGAACTCTACTTCACGCCACTCGGCCGACGGGCCGACGAATGGGAGGCCTCAGATGTTAGGGCGAATCAACGGCGCGGTCAGGTTCAGAGAACCCCTCAGCTTCCACACCTCGTTGCGGATCGGTGGTCCCGCGGAGTTTTTCATCATGCCGCAGGACCTCGACGATCTCCGCTATGCCCTGGCGTTCGCCGAGCAGGAAGACCTCCCGCTCATCATCATCGGCGGGGGCAACAACCTGCTCGTTTCCGATCGCGGCCTGCAGGCCGTGGTCGTGAAGCTCCAGGGCATCCTCAGCCGCGCGGAGTTTTCCGGCGACGAGGTGGCCGTGGGGGCGGGCATGCCGCTCTCCGCCCTCATCAGAGAAGCCGCCGCGCAGGGCCTGGGCGGCCTCGAGTACCTGGCGGGCATTCCCGCCTCGGTCGGAGGCGCTCTGGCTACCAAAGCCAAGACGGCGGAAGGCTCGCTCCTCCAGCACTGCTCCGCCATCTACTTCGTGTACCCCGACGGGACGATGGGCGAGCACCGGGCCACCGGATCGACGGGCGGGCAGAGCTTCGATCTGCCGAAGGGCAGCATCGTCGTGGGCTGCCGGCTCCAGCTCGAGCGCCGTCCCGCCATGGCTGTCCAGAAAGCCTTGCAGCACCGACTGAAGGTGTGGAAGGAGACGCAGCCCTTCGCCCTGGCCACTGCGGGCTACGTCTGGAAGAACCCGCCGGGCGATCGCGCGGCACGTCTCGTCGAGACCGTGGGCCTGCGTGGCAAGCGCGTGAACGGCGCCGAGATCTCGTCGAAGGCCGCCAACCTGATCGTCAACCGTGGCGGGGCCACGCATCACGATGTCCTCGCGCTGATGGAGATGGTGCGCGAGCGCGTGGAGACGCGGCTGGGCATCACGCTTCGCCCCGAGATCAGGCTGGTCGGCTTCCCCGCCGGCGTGCCCTTCGAGGCGCAGCCCATGGAGCTGTCCGCCGCCCGCTAGCTCGACGCTGCTCCTGGCGGGTGATGTGGGCCCGCCAGCTCGGCTATCCGAAGCACGTCTCCTGGTCGCGACTCCCCTCCCCTCCCCAGTTCCGATTCACTCTCGTCGGTATCGAACGGCCGGGCCCTTCGCCACCGAACGACAAATACGAGCCCCAGCCCGGAAAGACAGAGGAACCATGACTCTGGCGCGGGAACCCTTCTTGTTGCGTAGACACCGTGGGTCAGGCTCCCGAAGGGATCGAGGATCTGCCATTCGTTCGTGACCCCGTCGCGGAGCGCCAATACGGCGGAATTGGTGGGCGTGAGAACATCCGTCTCGACATTGTCGTTGTCATCGGGGTCGTCGACGGCGGGAAGGGACACACCGAACAGATTGTTGAACTCGCAATCGAGCGGAGCGGCAGGGCGGCAGATCGTGGCCTCAAACGCTATGAGGAGTCCGGTGTTGGAGTCGAGCATGTAAGAGCCGGTCCAGTTCACCGGCCCAGGAATTGACCCGTCGTCGAACTGAATGACGAAATTCAGCGGAGTCGCGTTCAAGGCGGGAGCGGAAAGAACCATCAGGGCTATCGCCAACCCAGTGGCGAGCAGAGTGCCGGCGGCTCTTGACGGCATGGGTGGCCCTACTTCAGGCGCGGATCGAGCGCGTCGCGAAGGCCGTCACCGAAGAGATTGAAGCCCAGCACGGTGACGAAGATGGCCAGCCCTGGAAAGAGCGAGAGCCAGGAGTTGGCCTGGATGAAAGCCACGTTGGCCTTGAGGTCCCAGCCCCAGCTCGGCGTGGGCGGCTGCGTGCCCAGGCCGAGGAACGACAGCGTCGCCTCCACGATGATCGAGGTGGCGATGCCCAGCGTGGTCGTCACGATGATCGGGGCCAGGCAGTTGGGCAGCACGTGGCGCAGCAGAGTCGAGGGGTCGCGCACGCCGAGGGCCCGGCACGCCTCGATGTATTCCTTCTCCTTGATGGAGAGCACGCTGCCACGCACCAGGCGCGCATAGATGGGAATGCGCACGATGGCGATGGCGCCCGTGACCTTCATCGTGCCCAGGATGCCCGCCGTGGGGGTGAAGATCACCATCAGGATGATGGCGAGCAGGTAGATCGGAAAGGCCAGGATGAGGTCCATCAGCCGCATCAGTGTCGCGTCCGTGCGGCCTCCGTAGAACCCGGCCATCAGTCCCAGCGGCACGCCCACGAAGAGGGCGAGGAGCACCGAGGACACGCCCACGGCCAGCGAGATCCGGCTGCCGTGGATGATCCGGCTCAGCATGTCACGGCCGAGCTGATCCGTGCCGAGGGGATACTCCCAGCTCGGGCGCTGGAAGGTCCGGGTCTGGTCGGCGGTGGTCGGGCTGTGGGGCGCGAGCACGTCGGCGAAGATGGCCACGACCACCAACAGCACCACGATGGCCGCCCCCACCAGCGCGGTCCTGTTGCGGCGGAGCCGGCGCAGCCCCTGTGCCATCGGTGACTGCGAGCGGTCGCGGACCGCGGGCCAGGCGGCGACCGGCAGGTCCACCTCGCTGAGGCTGCCCCCGCGAATGGGCTGACGGGCCATGGGGCCGATGCCGTCGCCTTCCGCCATATATTCTCTCTCAGGCTCCGTAACGAATTCTTGGATCCAGGAACGTGTAGGTCAGATCCACGAAGAGGTTGATCACCACGAAGGCGAAGGCCGTGATGAGGGCGAAGCCCTGCACCTGCTGGTAGTCGCGGGCGATGATGGCGTCGATGCCGAAGGTGCCGAGGCCCGGCATGGCGAAGAGCGTCTCGACCACGATCGCCCCGCCGATGAGGAAGCCGACCTGGAGGCCCATCACGGTGACGGTGGGGATGAGGGCGTTCTTCAGCGCGTGCTTCAAGACGATGCTCGGCTCGGCCACGCCCTTGGCGCGCGCGGTGGTGACGTACTCGGTGCGGATCACCTCGAGCATGCTGGCGCGGAGGAGCCGGGTGAGGATGGCCGCGCGCCCGATGCCGAGCGCGACGGCGGGCATCAGCACGTGCGTCGCGTTGCCCCAGAAGCTCACGCCGCACACGATCGAGGGGCAGGTGCCGGGCAGGTATATCCAGCCCGAGCTCGGCAGCAGTCCCCCGAGGCCGAAGGAGAAGACGAGGAGGAGCAGGATGCCCGCGAAGAACTCGGGAATGGAGACGCCGATCATGGCCACCGTGGTGGCCGCGTAGTCGGGCCAGCTGTTCTGGCGGACGGCGCCGATGATCGCGGCGGGAACGGCGATGGCCAGGGCCACGGCCATCGACAGGACGATCAGCTCCAGGGTCACGGGCAGGCGGACCAGCACGTCCTGGAGCACGGGCCGCCCGCTCAGGATCGAGGCGCCCCAGTCACCCTGGACCAGCTTGCCGAGCCAGATCACGTACTGGACGAGGACGGGCTTGTCGAGACCGTAGGCCTGGCGGACGCGGACGGCGTCCTCTTCGTTGTAGGCATCGCCGAGGAGGGCGACCACGGGGTCGCCGGGGACCGACCGCATCATCACGAACACCACGAAGGTGATCATGAGGACGGTGGGCACGATGTTGAGAAGCCGCTTCAGGAGGTAGACGCGCATGCCCCGCCCGTTACTTGTCGAGCCAGACCCGGTCGTAGTGCACTTCGAACTCCGCGTTGTACGTGTAGCCCTTCATCCACGGCTGCGCGACCATGTAGAAGGGCGAGCCGGAAATGTTGTTCCAGTACATCTTGTCGGCCATGAACTCCACGAGCTCTTTCGCGATGGCCTTGCGCTTGGTGGCGTCCAGCTCCCGCGCGTAGCGGGCGTAGAGCTCGTCGACCTTGGGATCGTTGTGGCGCGGATGGCTCCACGAGGACGTGCTGTTCGACAGGTACGCGTTGCTGTCGAGCGTGATGAGAGAGAGCAGGTCCTCCACGTACATGTCCCAGGGGCCGTCCTGGAGGGTGGTGTTCATCCAGGTGACCTTGTCCACCAGCCGGATGTTCGCGGTCACCCCGATGCGCGCCATCTGCTCCTTGATGACCGTGGTGATGACGCTGAACACGCTCTTCTCCGTGTTGGTCATCAACTCGAAGGTGAGCGGCTTCTGGGGGCCGTAGCCGGCCTCGGCGAGGAGCGCCTTGGCCCTGGCCTGGTCGTAGGGGCACATGTGGTTGACATCCACGGTGTCGAGGGTGCCGGGCGGGTTCATGCCAACCCACGGTGTCGCCTGGCCCTTGAAGGCGATCTTCACGATCTCCTGCCGGTCGATCCCGTAGCAGCCGATGGCCTTGCGCACGCGCAGGTCGCCGAAGATGGGGTGCGGCGCGCGCTCCTTGGACATGGGCTTGCCGTCCTTGGGCACGGTCACCTTCATGGCGGCGAGCATCGGCGTGGTCTCCTTGCCCGTCATGATCTGCGCGCGCGGGTTGTGAGCTCGGAGCGTGTCGACGTGCTCGGGCGAGAAGGAGGCGATGAAGTCGATCTCGCCCGCCTTGAAGGCGGCCATCTCGGTCACGGGATCCTTGATCACGCGGATGATGACGCGGTCGAGATAGGGCAGCCCCGGCATGAAGTACTTGTCGAAACGGTCCATGACGAGCTGACTGCCCTTGTTCCACTCGACGAGTCTGAACGGTCCGCATCCGATGACCGCGCCGGGCTTGCCCTGCTGGCGATCCTGCACGGTGTACTTCTGGGTTGCCGTGGGGGAATAGAGCACCAGCCCGGTCCGGTAGGCGGCGAGCATGTGGAGCATGAAGGCATACGGCTGCTTGAGCCGGATCTGCACGGTCAGGGGGTCCAGCACCTCCACGGAGTGCACCGGCTCGTAGAAGGTGCGCATGCCCGATTTCGTGGCGGGGTCCATCAGCCGGTCGATGCTGAACTTGACGGCGGCCGCGTCGACGGGCGTGCCGTCGTGGAAGAGGACGTTCTTCCGGAGCTTGAAGGTGTAGAGGAGCGCGTCGGGCGAGATCTGCCAGGACTCCGCGGCATCGCCCACAAATTTGCCGTCGGGGGTGATGTTGACGAGGCCGCAGCCGACATTCATGGCCACCCACATCATTTCGTAGCCGGGCGCGGTGTGGAAGTCGAGGTTGGCGATCTCGTTCCCGTAGGACACGCGCAGGGTGCCGCCGCGCTTGGGCGTCTGGGCCAAGCTCTGGTCCGACAGGAGGAGAACGATGCTGGCGAGGACGGTCAGTCCAGACAAGGCGCGTCTAAGGTCCATGGGCGTGACCTCCCGGATGGGATTTTGGGTAGGGTCCGAGCGAACGTTCAGGCTGTAGGGAGATCCTCCAAAGCCCGGCTGTCGTGCACCGGGGCCGGGCAACTTGTGGCGCAGAGCATCCTTCAAAGAGCGCCCGTTGGCAAGCAGATTCCTCCCGATTGACTGTCACGGACCATGGATGCTAGGAAGGCCCATGGACGAGCAAGCGCTCCGAGACCTGATCGGCGAGGTGCAACGCGGCCGGCTGAGCCGACGGCGGTTCGTCCAGGTCATGTTCGGCCTCGGCCTCAGCGCACCGATCGCCGGGCATCTGCTCGCCTCGGCCGGCCTGGCCCAGACGCGGCCGGCGGGCCCGGCCCCCGCGCGCCGCGGCGGTGGGGGCCCACTACGGCTGCTCTATTGGCAGGCACCCACCATCCTCAACCCCCACCTGTCCGTGGGCGTCAAGGACTTCGCGGGCGCTCGGATCTTCTACGAGCCGCTCGCCGATTTCGATCCGGAGGGTAATCTCGTGCCGTTCCTGGCCGCGGAGCTGCCGAGCCTGCAGAACGGCGGTGTTGCCAGGGACGGCACGTGGGTTGTATGGAACCTCAAGAAAGGCGTGCAGTGGCATGATGGCCGGCCCTTCACGGCCGACGATGTGATCTTCACCTGGGAGTTCGCGGCGGATCCGGCCGCGGCGGCGACCTCGATCTCGGCCTACAAGGACCTCGACCGCGTGGAGAAGCTCGGCGAGCACTCGGTCAAGGTCGTCTTCAAGCAGCCGACCCCGTTCTGGTCCGAGCCCTTCTGCGGCGGGGGCGGGCTCGTCATCCCCAAGCACGTCTTCTCCGCGTATCGCGGCGCCAGGTCCCGCGAGGCGCCGGCCAATCTCAAGCCCGTGGGCACCGGCCCCTACCGCCATGTCGACTTCAGGGCCGGCGACACCGTGCGCGCGGAGATGAATCCCGCGTACCACGTGGCCAACCGCCCCTTCTTCGACGCGCTCGAGATGAAGGGCGGCGGGGAGGCCGTCTCGGCGGCCCGCGCGGTGCTCCAGACGGGGGAGTACGATTTCGCCTGGAACGTCCAGGTGGAAGACGACGTGCTCAAGCGGCTCGAGCAGGGTGGCAAGGGCCGGGTGCTCGTCACCCCGAGCAGCGCGCCCGAGTTCATCCAGGTCAACTTCACCGATCCCCTGAAGGAAGTCGACGGCGAGCGCTCGAGCGTCAAGGCCCCGCATCCCTTCCTCACCGACCCGTCCGTCCGCACGGCCCTCGCCCTCGTCGTGGACCGCGCAACCATCCAGGAGCAGATCTACGGGAGGCTCGGGCAGCTCACCGCCAATTTCCTCAACCTGCCGCGTCGATTCCAGTCGTCCAACCTGAAATGGGAGTTCAGCGTCGATCGCGCCAACCAAATCCTGGACGCCGCGGGCTGGAAGCGCGGCGCCGACGGCGTCCGCGCACGCGATGGCCGCCGCCTCAAGCTGCTGTTCCAGACCTCGATCAATACGCCGCGCCAGAAGACCCAGGCCATCATCAAGCAGGCGGCTGCCAAGGCCGGTATCGACATCGAGCTCAAAGCCGTCGTCGCGTCCGTCTTCTTCTCCTCGGACCCCGCCAACCCGGACACCGCGTCCCACTTCTACGCTGATCTGCAGATGTACTCCCTGTTCATGGGCCGGCCGGACCCTCAGCGCTTCATGGAGAGCTTCGCGTCCTGGGAAATCTCCGCCAGGGAGGTGCGCGAGGGTGTGGTCATTCCCCTCCTCATCCGCAACGAAGCCACCGCCGTCTCCCACAAGCTGCGCGGCATCGACATCACCCCCTGGGGCTCGAACCTCTGGAATCTCGCCTCCTGGTCGCGCGAGGCGTAAGCCGACCAGGTGTCAGCCCTCACTACAGACGGGCGTCAGACGTCAGACCGCTGACGGTCCTGACACGCCGGTCAGTTGCACCTCGACCGGATGCGGGAGAGCGCGATCCTTCGAAGCCATCGAATCTTTGGCGATCCTCGGCTCGAGGGCTCGCACCGCGAGGGCTGATGCTCCGTGGCACTCCATTTGCCCTAGAATCAAATCCCGCAGATAGAGTGCGGAGAGTCGATAACACTCTTTGGAGAAGATCTCCTCTCGATAAAGGCAAACCCCGAGCAATCGGGGGACGCAAAGCCTCGGGTCCCGTTGATGCGGGATAGCCGGGCCGCCTAAGGAGGAGAGCCGTCGCGCCTGCGCGACGTCGAAGGGGATCTCTCCCGGCCCAGGAGGCATCCCTATGGCGTCAAGATCCTGCCCCCCTCGCAGTGGCACTCAGGCCCTCATCGTGCTCCGCTCCGTGGTTGCGGGCATGCTGGCGGTGCTCGTGCTCGCCCTGGGCGCCATGCCCGCGCTGGCACAGGGCGGCTCCCGATCGCCGGCGGCATTGGCGGCGGAGAACCTGACCCAGAACCTCCTCGGTCTCTCGAGCCAGAACGCCCCGCTTCCAACGCTCCGAAACGCCGCCGCTGCCCGACGGCAACACCTACTGGGCCTCATGGACAGCGACCCGGCAACGGTGCTCCGTGTGGCCATCCCGGCGAGCATACGGGCCGGCCTTCCAGCTTCCATCCAGGCCGACGTGGAAGCTGAGGTGACGCTCGACGGAGTCCTGCAGGTGTTCCACGAAGACTACGCGCAGACCAGCCGGTATCGCCACTTCCTCCAGACGACGACGGAACGGCTCTCACTGCATTTCGCCAAGGACGCGCCCAAGCTCCTGACCGGGACGCGCGTTCGCGTGCGAGGAGTGCGGCTCGGCCAGGACCTGGCTCTCAATGGATCAGGAGGCACCGTACAGGCCCTGTCGTCCATCGCGCCCAATACGTTCGGCGCCCAGAAGACGATCCTGATCCTCGTGAACTTTCAGGACAACACCTCCCAGCCGTACTCTCCCTCGTATGCCCAGAGCGTAGCGTTCTCGACGACGAGCGGCTTTTACCGGGAGAACTCCTTCCAGCAGACGTGGCTCACGGGCGATGTAGTGGGTTGGTTCACTATTGCCATGTCGTCGACGGTCTGCGACACCTGGACCCTGGCCAACCTGGCCAACCAGGCTGGGGAGCGTCGGGGGCAACCCCTCCCAGGCCTGGATCAACGGCACGCCCTTCTCCCTCAAGGTGCTGGGGCACGAGATGGGACACAACCTTGGCCTATACCACTCCCACGCTCTCGAGTGCGGGGCCAGCGTGGATACCGGGACCTGCTCCTCCATCGAGTACGGCGACACGCATGACATCATGGGCAACCCACAAGCGGGCCATTTCACCGCTTTCCAGAAGGCGCGCATTGGCTGGCTCAACTATGGCACCTCGCCTCCGATAACGACGGTATCGACCGAAGGCCTCTACTCGATCGATACCTATGAGACCGCGGGGACGAACCCCAAGGCGCTGAAGATCCTCAAGGGCACTGACCCTGCCACGGGGGGGAAGACCTGGTACTACGTCGAGTACCGCCAGGCGGTGGGCTTCGACGGCTTCCTGGCCGGCAATCTCAATGTGCTCAACGGTGTGGTGATCCACCTGGGGACCGACACGGACCCCAACAGCAGCTACCTTCTCGACCTGACGCCGCAGACCGACTCCTGGGACGACCCGGCACTCGTGCTCGGTCAGAGCTTCAACGATCCTAGCGCGGGCATTACCATCACGCCCGTCTCCATGACGGCAACCAGCGCCTCGGTCCAGGTAGCCATGACGCCACAGCCTTGCGTCAGGT
>WNGG01008902.1_pt1 | contig 11018 bp, 9 predicted proteins | sample 5400661 | NCBI WGS metagenome assembly WNGG01 (sample SAMN13153372, study PRJNA577476) | soil metagenome | isolation source: 100 cm soil or saprolite under Garry oak tree replicate 1 | place: USA:California | collected 2016-06-15 | reverse complement strand
ATCCTTCCAATCGACAAACACTTCACCCAGCGCCAATCCGTGATGTGCGACGCATTCCGCCATCTGTTGGCGAAGGCGATCTGATTCACCGGCCGACGTACCGCGTTCTAGTCTCATATAGCCAAAGGCCGGTCGTTGTACCAACGCGCGCTCCTCAAGGGTTCCGTGGTCACGATCCAACTGTCGGGCAGGAAGGACGTTCAGGCCACCCACGCGGAACGTGATCTTCCGGCGCGAAACGTCCCAGTTCAACAGGGAGATCCTGTAGGCTGTCAGTCAGGCCCGTTTCCAAGAGCGCTTGGCCGGCCCGCCGAGGTCGCAGGAGAGAGCCCGCGCATGTCCGCACCGACGCGCAGCCTCCGCCAGGAGAAAGTCCAGCTCGCCCGTGCAATGCGCGAGAAACACAAGACGTGGGGAGAGGTGGTCGATGTCTTCCGTAAGCGCTACGGGGTGAACGCCCGCGTCGCGTTCCGGCTCGTGCACGGGTGGAGCCAGCCTCGGGCGGCCGATGAGTGGAACAAACGGTGGCCAGCCGATCCGAAGACGTTCAAGAATTTCTCTTACTGGGAAGTCTGGCCCGCTAGCACCGGGCACGCCCCGTCGCTCGGTGTACTTACGAGGCTCGCAGCGCTGTATGAGTGCCGGGTAGCGGACCTGCTTGTTGACTGTGAGGATTTCCGGCACCATGACATCGAGTATCAAGCGAGGCAGGAGCTGGCCCGCCTGCCCGACTTGGTCACTCGTGAACCACCCGGTACCATACGACCGTCTTCCGGTATCGACGCTCAAGACTTCTCTCGCATCGGAGAGCAGGGCCCGCCGCTGGATCGTCTGGCGGCCTTCGCCGAAAAGGTTCAGGAGATGAGTGCAGAGGAGCTGGCGCGGACTGTTGCGTCATGGGTGGGACAAATGGACCCGCAGATGAGCCGTCGCGGGCTCTTGCTTAAGCTCAGCGCCGGTCTTTCGCTTGCCGCTGCCGATCCCGTAATAGCCCTGGCGAATGAGCAGAATCAGAATCACAGCCCAGTTTCCAGTCAGGGCATTGGAACTAATCTAGCTGGTATCTGGCACAGTCGATATATTTACTACAGTTCCGTGCAGGAGCAAGAATTCGAAGGTGAGCACTATGTAGTCCTCCGCCAGCAGGCTAATCGGCTGAGCGGCCAGAGCTTGCCCCATTCCATGGACTCTCGGCTGAAACTCAGCCTATCCGTCGGCGGCTCGATTGCGACGGGTACCTGGATGGAGCAGACATCGCCTAGCGGCTATTATAAGGGGGCGACGTACCATGGGACTTTGCAGCTAGTCATTAATCCAATGGGCCGGGCCATGAGCGGCCGATGGCTGGGGTTTGGTAAGAACTTCCGCGTGAATACTGGCGAGTGGGAACTTACCTGGGTGGACGGCTCCACCTCGCAGCGGGCCATACGCCAATACCACCTCAGGGCATAGCCTATCAATTCATTCGCTCTCCTGGCTCGGACTGCCTGTGATGACGGCAATCAGGCGGCTTCCCGGATCGAAGGCGCCTTCCCTGATGAGCGCATATAGTCCGTACATCATCTTGGCAACATAAACCCATTCAAGAGTGATGCCGTTCCAGGTGGAGAAGTCTGCGATGAACCTCTCTAGCTCAGCTGTCTTCTTAGCGAATCCTCCGAAGTGAAAGGCATGCTCGACCCTCCAGTTACCGGAACAGCCGCCAAAGGCTCGCTGTTGCAGTTCAGCTACTTCGTGCGCTAGAAAAGCTCCGCCCTTGAGTGCCGAGAAACCAATTGCATGCTGCTCAGGCTTTAGTCCGGCTGCGATCCCGGCCAGAGTTCCGCCCGTGCCGCATGGACAACAGATCGCATCGAAATCTATCTCGATCTCGGCTGGAATTTCCGAGCAGCCCTGCACGGCCAATTCGTTGCTGCCACCCTCAGGTAGCAAGTAGAACGATCCAAATTCTTGCCGCAAGGCGGCGATCACGTCGGGAGCCGATTTAGCTCGGTATGTCGGGCGGTCCATGTACTTCAGCTGCATACCTCGGCTGACCGCATAGGCCAGCGATGGGTTGAGCGGCAAATGCTGTTCGCCGCGAATGATCCCAATCGTCGAAAATCCACAATAGTGGCCTGCGGCAGCAGTGGCGCGAATATGGTTAGAATACGCCCCGCCGAAGGTCAGCAGGCTACGGTGACCCTGCCTTGTCGCCTCTATTAGATTATGCTTAAGTTTCCGCCACTTGTTTCCTGGAATTTCCGGGTGAATCAGATCATCGCGCTTAAGCCAAACACGAATACCCCTATCGTGCAGGCGATCATCAAGCAAAGGCTCCAGCGGGGATGGCAGACGCAATGCCAAGCCATCCCATGGTTCAAGACTCATATATTTGCGCCCCTCGGCACACCGCGACTTCCGGTGAACATTAGAACATTCAGCGTAGTTGTCGTACGCCATGGGTCTGGCTGGCCCGCGATCTCGACTCAGCACACGATCGGACGGAGCTGGGTTACTGCAGCTCGACGGCTACCTCGTGATGGGCGACGCGCTCGTCCCACCGGCGCAGTGCCCGCCGTGCGGGCTCCGCGACGACAGCCAGCTCATAGTCGTCCCCGGCGAAGTCGCGGATGGCGTCCAGGCTGGCGAAGAACGTGATGGAGGTGAACATGACCTCCGCGCCATCATCGCGGCGCAGCAGCCGGGCGCCGCGGAAGCCGCTGACTGCCCGCAGATGGCTCTTGACCTCGGATTCGTAATGACGCTGGTAGTCAGCAGCGGTAGCCCGCGGCGCCCAGCCGCGCCAGACCCTCGCGATCATTGACCCTCACTCCGCTGGCCCTCAGACGTGGTGAACGGCAAAGTCAGCCGCATGTCAGAGGTTACGCCCGCCTCAGCCGGCCCGCCGGCTGCGCGCGTCCGCCGGATCGCATGTCGATCTGGCCGGGGGTCGTTCGTAATCAGGGTGAGGCCGGCATGCGCCGCCCGGGAAGGCCGAGGAGGAACCTCAGATGAAGCAGTACCTGCTCGGCGTGTACCACTCTGAGGGGTGGGTTTGCGGGCCGCCGGGAACGCCGGCAAGCCTGTCGTCGCGGCACAACCTCAGCAAGTACGCTCCCGGCCTGATCTCCTGGGTAGGGCTGCGAAACACGACGTGTCATGATCGAGCGAAGTGAGGGGAGCACTGTGAGGTATGAGGTCGTCGCCGAGGCCTACCGCGACCTGGAGCAGGCCAGCGCCCGGCTGGCGCTGATCGACCGTCTCGCCGCGCTGCTGGCGGCGACCCCGGCCGAGTTGCTGCCCACGGTCTGTTACCTGTGCCAGGGCCTGATCGCGCCGGAGTTCTCCGGGGTGGACCTGGGCCTGGCCGAGAAGCTTGCCGTCCGCGCGGTCGCCACCGCTACCGGCACCGACCCCGGGCAGGTGGCCGCCAGCGTGCGGGAGGCCGGCGACCTCGGCCAGGCCGCCGAGCAGCTGCTGGCCGTGACCGCGGCCGGCCGCACGGCCAGCCTGGAGGTCACGGTCGTGGTCGATACCCTGCACCAGATCGCTGCTGCCGAGGGGCCGGGTTCGCAGGGTCGCAAGCTGGAGCTGCTGGCCGACCTGCTCGGCCAGGCCACCCCGCTGGAGGCCCGCTATCTGCTGCGCCTGGTCACCGGAGGATTGCGGCTGGGGATCGGCACGCCCACCATCTTGGACGCGCTCGCGCAGGTGCACGCCGGCGGGCGGGCCGCCCGGCCGGTGCTGGAACGCGCCTACAACATCTGCTGCGATCTTGGCCGGGTCGCCGCCGCTTTGGCCGACGGCGGGGTGGCGGCAGTCGAGCAGCTCCAGGTCCGCCCGGGTAACCCGGTGCGGGCCATGCTCGCCCAGCGGCTGTCTGACGCCGGGCAGATCCTCGCCAAGCTGGGCGGGCAGTGCGCGGCCGAGTACAAATACGATGGCGTCCGGGTCCAGGCGCACCGGACCGCTGATGGCCGGATCGAGCTGTTTACCCGGCGCCTGGAGCGCGTAGCCACCCAGTTCCCCGACGTCGTGGAACTCCTCGCGACGGGGCTGGGTCCCCGCGAGGCGATCATCGAGGGGGAGGTGGTGGCCTTCGACCCCTCCGCCGGGGAGCTGCGCCCGTTCGGTGAAGTCATGTTCCGGCGGCGCAAGCACGGCATCGCCGACGCCGTGCGCGACGTGCCGGTGGGGCTGTTCTGCTTCGAGCTGCTCTACGCCGATGGCCAGGACCTCAGCACGCTGTCCTATCCGCAGCGGCGGGCCATGCTGGCCGAGGCGATTACCCCCTCACCCCAGCTCCAGCTCACCACCGCCACCCGGGTCGCTACCCCTGCGGCCCTGGACGCGGCGTTCGAGCAAGCGGTCACCGATGGCTGCGAGGGGCTGGTGTGCAAGTCGGTGAGCCCGGCCGCCGGATACCAGGCCGGCGCCCGCGGCTGGCTGTGGATCAAGCTCAAGCGGGACTACCGCACCGAGCTGTCCGACACCGCCGACCTGGTCGTCGTCGGCGCATTCGCCGGGCGCGGCCGCCGCCGCGGCGTCTACGGCGCGCTGCTGCTGGCCGCCTACGACCCGGCCGCGGACGTCTTCCGCGCGGTGACCAAGTGCGGCACCGGGTTCTCCGACGCCGAACTGGCCGCGCTGCCCGCCAGGCTGGCGCCGCTGGCCCGCCCAGGCCGGCCCGCCCGGGTCGACGCACGCCAGCAGCCCGACGTGTGGTTCGAACCCGGGCTCGTGCTGGAGATCCTCAGCGCCGAGCTGACCCTCTCACCGAACTACACCGCCGCCTGGGGACAGATCAAGGAACAGACCGGGCTGGCGATGCGGTTCCCGCGGTTCACCGGGCGATGGCGCGACGACAAGGCCGCGCAGGACGCCACCACCACCGACGAACTGATCGGCCTCTACCGCACCGCACAGCGAAAACCCGCGGGCATCTGAGTCCCTCGCCCGAGTGGCGATTAGGTGCGCTGCGAGCGGGCGGCCTGGCTCTTAACCCCGGTCATGCTCGTGTGGCTGCGGACTGCGGGAACTCGGGCGGCAGGCCGGTGAGTTTTGCCGGCGTCGTGAGTCAGCAGGAGTGGAGATCGAGAACCCTGAAGGGGGCATCCATGACCGCCGAGCCGAAGACGCACACCCTGGACGCGCCGGGCGCCGTGCTGCACTACGACGTCCGGGGCAACGATGCCAGTACCCAGCCGGTCCTGCTGCTCATCGGGTCGCCGATGGGCGCCACCGGATTCGGCACCCTGGCCGGGCACTTCGCCGACCGTACGGTGGTGACCTATGACCCCCGCGGGGCGGGGCGCAGCAAGCGTACCGACGGCGCCATGCAGTCCACGACCGATGAGCACGCGGACGATCTGCACCGGCTGATCTTGGCGCTGGACGCCGGGCCGGCGGACATCTTCGCCAGCAGCGGCGGCGCCGTCAACGCGCTGGCCCTGGTGGCCAGGCACCCGGAGCAGGTCCGGACACTCGTGGCGCACGAGCCGCCGGCCGCCCAGGAACTGCCGGACCGCGAGCCGGCGCTGGCCGCGTGCGAGCGCATCCATGAGACATACCAGCGCGAGGGCCTCGGCCCGGCGATGGCGAAATTCATCGCGCTGGTCAGCCACGAAGGCCCGATCCCGGCCGGGTTCGCTGACCAGCCCGGCCCGGACCCCGCCGATTTCGGGTTGCCGGCCGGGGACGACGGTTCCCGGGACGACCCGCTCGTCGGGCTGAACATGCCTTCGACCCCCGGCTACCGGCACGATTTCGACGCCCTCCAGGCAGCACCGACCCGCATCGTCGTCGGCGTCGGAGCGCAATCGGCCAAGATGATGGCCGGCCGCGCGGCTGTAGCCGTGGCCGAACGGCTCGGGACGGCACCCGTCACCTTCCCCGGCGGCCACGACGGATTCCTCGGCGGCGAATACGGCAGCATGAGCGAGCCGGACGCCTTCGCCACCACCTTGCGCCAGGTCCTCACCGACTGACGGACTCCCTCTCCCCGCGCTCGCTCGCCAGATCGCCGACATAGTGCACGGGTGCCAGCCGGTTGATTGGGCTGGGCCCACGCCAGCGGCCGGCGGCTGCAGGGCGTGGTGTGCGAGCGCCTACTGGATGTGCACTCTGGCGGTGAGGAGATCGAGCTGGTGCAGCGAGCCGTCGGGGTTATCGCCGGTGGCGTTCGAGTTGTCTGACCACGCCGGGTAGAAGGAGTTCGACTGGAAGGCTGCGTGCGTGTAATCGCCGTAGTCGAAGAAGCTCTGCGCGTCAGGGGCGTTGAACGTGCCCGCGCTCACCCGGAAGTTCGGTGCGAACGTCACCCCGCCGTCGGTGGAGTACGTAGCCCATATCTGGGCATCGTCGTTCGGGATTCCGTCGGTGTCGCCCGGGCCGCCGACGCCGAGGTCGTTGCGGCTGTCGTACCAGGAAACGGCCACGTCCCCGGTCGCCTGGTCGACGGCGATGGCCGGCATGAACTGGCTGTTGGCCGTGCGGTCGTCGTTCAGCCGGGCTGCTGGCGTCCACGTCGTCCCGTTGTCGTCGGAGTACTGGAACATGTTGTCGGTGTTGTCGCTTTCGTTTGGCGTCTCCTGGGTCCAGATGGCGTACACCCGGCCGTTATGCGGGCCTCCGCTCCGGTCCCATGCCAGGTTGGCCTCGGCGTCGACCGACCTGTCCGGCTGCGCGGCTATGTAGTCGAACCCGCCGACCCTGCTCCGGGCCAGCAGCCGCGGATCGGCGAACCCGCCCGGCTGCAGCCCGTTAGCGTCGACGGCCGTGTAGATGTGCGAGCCGCCCTGGCCGTTGGTCTGGTCCTGGTAGGTCACCATGACCTGCCCGTCCGGGCCCACGGAGGTGTCGCCGTAATCTCCCCGGCCGGCCGAGGTGGGCACGCTCTGCGGCGCGCTGAACGATCCGAACGTGCCCAGACCCGTGACACTGGCGCCGAAGGCCTGCACCACGGTGGACGGGAAGCTGGTGTAGCTCACCCACACGCTGTTCGGCCCGGTCGAGATAGACGGCTGATCGCCGGAGATGTTGGGGTTGTTCGACGGCGGCCGCAGCCGCTTGGGGGTGGCACCTGCCGGAGCCTTGCTCCCGGTCGGCGTGGTCGGCACGATCTCCGCGACCTTGCTGAACGTGAGCCCGCCGTCGGCCGAGACCGCGACAAGAACATTGCCGTTGGTGTTGACCAGGTAGGTCATCCACAGATTCCCGTACCGATCCCACGCTAGCTGCTCATCGCAGCAGATCTCGCCCAGCGGGGCGCCGGTGCCGATGACCTGCCGGGTCCAGGTCTTCCCGCCATCGAACGAAACTCCCTCGAACAGCCCGCTGACCACGTCAGGGAGGGTAGCCATAGTGACGATGTTGGATGGGTTGGCCGGGTTGATGGCGATCGCATCCTCGGCCTCGTTCCCGTGCATGGCGCTCGAGTCGAAGTTAGCCGGAGTCGGCTGGGGTGCCGCAACCGCCGGCGCCGCCATCGATGCAAGGATCGCCACGGCTGACGCCGAAGCGATCAGGACCTGCAGCATTCGTCGGCTCATATCGACCTCCCGGCACTGACAGCTACCCGAGGCGGCCATATTACGATGCAGGCCCACAAACCGGTCAGGTCTAGCCCCTTCTTTCTGAAATCTTTCCTAAACCCCCAGCGAGCAAGAAACCGGCGGGCGGCACCGGACCCGCGAGTAATGCCTGGTGATCCTTGGTGGCCAGCCTCGATGTTGTGCGCCCAGTTTCCCCGGCGGCTGCACCGGGCTCGTCGATGATCCAACCGCCGCCGCGCGCCTGCTCTGCAGCTGACCCGGGAGGACAACGATGCAACGGTTCGAGAACACGGTGACGATCCAGAGGCCCGCCGAGGAGGTCCATCTCGGCGCGCTGAGGCTGATCCTTGAAGGTGGCCTGCCAGCGTGAGGACATCGACCATCCGTGGCCCGTCGGGGCAAGCGCCGCACTTCTTAGTGGCTAGCTCGAAGTGCATGTCCAGCCTTGGAAGCTGGGCCCAGGCCTACAGTTTGTGGGCAGTCAGCCAGGTCAGCGCGGTGTCGGCGACTTCGCGCCATCCGCTGTCGATGGTGAGTGAGTGACCGCGGCCGGCCAGCCGCCTCAGGTCGGTCACCGCCGTCGAATGGCGGTACTGGCTGAAGGTCGCGTGCGTGACGGAGTCGGGCACCGTATGGTCCTTCTTGCCGGAGATCAGCAGCAGCGGCCCCCGGGCGGAATTCCTCGTGTTCACCTTCGCCGGGGAATGCGGGGTGAAGTTAGCGAGCGCAGCCTCGAACAACGGGCGGCCGGGCGCGGGAATGTTCCATGCCTCGTACAACTGCGCCGACTCCTGCTCCGGCAGCGCGTTGCCGAACGCGTAGCGGAATTGCGCGGCGGTCAGGGAGACCGACCGCTTCCTGTTCGCTGGATTGCCCAGGACGGGGAAGGCAGCGCGCAGTTGCGCGGGCGGGAGCACGAGCACGCCCTTGATCGGCGCAGGATCGATCGCGACAGCGGCGGCGGCCAGGTCCTGGCCGAGCAGGTTCTGGGCAACCAGGCCACCGAATGAATGCCCGATGACGATGGGCTTGGCGCCGACCGCGCCAATGATCGCCGCGTAATGCCCGACGACATCGGCGATTCCCTTGCCTGCCTGCCGCTCCGGGTGCTCCCGGGCTTCCGCCACGGTATCGGGCACGCCGGGCCACCCCGGCGCCGACGCTTCGTAGCCCGCCTCTTCGAACAGGCCGATCCACGGCTGCCAGCTGGTGGCGTGCAGCCACAGGCCGTGAATGAACACGACGGGAGTCTTCGGCGTTGTCATGGCGCGCTCCCTAGGGAGATCCTCGATTCGTGCGAGTGGCCACCATGCTCCACCAGGTTCGCCCCAGGCGCCAGGGGTGCCGCCGGCCGGCGGATGCCAGGACGCCTCGCCTGTCAGGACTGCTCACCGGCTGCCAGCAGCTCGTATGCGGGATTGATTATGACGGGTCGGCTGTTCTCGATACCGATCCGGCCGCTGAGCCGCAGCCGCGACCCGCAGTTGATCCCTGCGATATGCGAGCGGCCGTAGAACAGGACGGTCAGGTGCCCGGTTGCGTCCTCGATTTCGTAGGCGAGCACGATGTTCTGCTCGGCGGGGCGGATCTCGACACTGCGCACCCGTCCTTGGATGGTGGCTCGTTCTCCTCTTGCCAGCGACGCGATGGGGCGGACGAGTCGTGATGTCACGCAATAGCCGGACCTGCCGGCGGCGCCGTACGCCGGCGCGCCGGATGGCGGTGAGGCGGCTTCGCCGCCGGGCGCCGCCTGGGTGGCTTGGATCTGTTCGGGAAAGGCTGGGGCCGGGGCGCGGCCAGCTCTGCCACGGTCCTTCACCGGCCGCTCGGGCTCTTCGGCCAGCTGGCCGTTGCCCTCGCTGAGTTTCTCCAGCCTGCTGCGCACGTCGAACGGGACAATCGTGGCAATTGTGTGCGGGATCTGGCTGACCGCGGCGGCGATCTTGTCGGCGGTGTGGTCGTGCAACAGCCGCCCGAGCAGCGGAGTGAAGCTCCGCCTGGGCAAGACCACGGTGACTCCGACGCCGGGTAGCGCAGCCTCCTCGCTGGCCAGCTCGGCGGCCACCCGGACGAGGCGGCGGTCGGGGTTGTCGACTAGATCGAGCGTGATGCCGGTGTTGGCGCGCACCCAGTCCCGCCGCAGCGCGTCGGCGTGCTTCCTGTCGGTGACGAAATGAACCGCGCGCAGCGTGGTCGGCCGCAGGCTTCGCGCGTACCGCAAGGCGGCAACGGTGGCGAGGTCGAGCTCGTCGACGAAGACGTATACGGTGCGCCGCGCGTAGGTCGGCGGCTCGGGCGGCTTGCTCAGGGCGCCGATCCGCTCCAGCACCCGGGACTCCATCCGGTACTGCCGGTTGAGCCTGATGAACGCGAATACCAGCAGCGGGAAGATCACGACGACGAGCCAGGCGCCCTCGGTGAACTTGACGATCGCGAAGATCACGACGACGAGCCCGGTGTAGACCGCGCCGATGAAGCTGATGACGGTGTGGCGCTGCCAGCCGGAACCCTTGTGCCGCCGGTGGTAGCGGGCCATGCCGAAGCCGGCCATGGTGAACCCGGTGAACACGCCGATTGCGTAGAACGGGATCAGGTCATTGACCACCGCCCCGACGACGATCAGCAGCGTCAGCGAGACCACGGTGAGCACGATGATGCCGCTGGAGAACACCAGCCGGTGGCCGCGCTTGGTGAGCCAGCGAGGCAGGAACGAGTCCCCGGCGACGAAGCTGGCCAGGTACGGGAACCCGCTGAAGCTGGTGTTGCCGCCGGTGAACAGGATTAACGCGGTCCCGGCCTGGACCGCATAGAAGAGCACCCAGCCGAGCGTGGTGTGACCGAAGATCAGTTTCGCTTCCTGCGCCAGCACCGTCGGGTAGCCGCTCTGGTACGGCACGGCGTGGGTGGCGTGCGCTAGCCAGGAGATACCCGCGATCAAGAAGGCGACGATAGACCCCTGGATGACCAGTATCTGGCGGGCGTTGCGGCCCTCCGGCGGCCGCAGCGCGCTGACCGCGTTGGAGACCGCCTCGATGCCGGTCAGCGAGGAGCCGCCGTTGGCGAACGCCCGCGCCAGCACGAAGATAACGCCCAGGGTCAGCAGCCCCGAGCCAGGATGCCCGTGGCAGCCGTTGCAATACAGCCCGGTCCCGAGGGGCGCCCGGGGCAGGCCGGTCGTGACCTGGCGGAACAGGCCGACGACGATCATGAGGCCGACGGATCCGGAGAACATATAGGTGGGCAGTGCGAACGCCCGGCCTGCCTCCCGGACACCGCGGAGGTTCCCGTAGCACATGATCAGGACCGCGATTACCGAGATGATCAATACGATGTAGTGGCCGAGCACGCCGGGAAGGGTGCTCAGCTGCGGGAACGCGGACACGATCGCCGCGCTGCCCGCCGCCGTCTGGACCGCGACCGTGACCACGTAGTCGATCAGCAGCGCGACCGCGGCGACCTGGGCCACCCGCGGGCCGAAGTTCT
>WNGG01016049.1_pt1 | contig 11019 bp, 9 predicted proteins | sample 5400661 | NCBI WGS metagenome assembly WNGG01 (sample SAMN13153372, study PRJNA577476) | soil metagenome | isolation source: 100 cm soil or saprolite under Garry oak tree replicate 1 | place: USA:California | collected 2016-06-15 | reverse complement strand
CTTCACCCAACACGGATCGCAGTAGACGCTGAAGCCAGTTTGGCCGTGCGCGCGGCCCCACCCAACGGTCAAGCTCGGCGGCATTCAACTGGTCCACGATGAGACCGAATTTCCAATTGGGCCCGGTCCCGCTATCGCTTCTCGGCGTTTCCTCGATCACTCCCATCCACATCCCGCCGAAACCTCCCACTCTCAGGATGTGCGCGATACGCCGCCCGTCGAGCCAATTCAAGCGAGCTTCCGATAGATTCAAAGGCTGATTCATACCCGCGACAGCCAAAGACGCCTTATTGAACGCTGCCATTCCATTCCAACGGCCTTTGAAGGGTTCTTTCCATTCCCATTGCGTCACGGCAGTAGCCTGGCCGCTGAGTTCCCAACCGTGATTCAGGGGCCGCCCCAGCGCTGCCGCCAGCTTCAGCAAATTCTCCACCTTGGAGATGTTTCCCTCAATGCTTAAGCTCCCGGCGTGCGTGTTCAAGTCTTGGGTGAAAGTCAAATCAGCGGCATTGTCCATCGCCAGCGCCACGCGCCGCCTCTTGGGATTGATGACATCGTGGACTTCGCCACCTAGCGCGACGCGCACCGGCCCGAAGACCAGTGCGCCACGCTCGCTACCACCGTTCACTGGACCGATTCTAATGGCCTCTGCCAAGCCAGGCACTTTCACGATCCCGCCAGGACTCGAAAGCGCCGCGGATTCCAGCGCGAGGGGCCATCCACGCAGGATCATGCCGCCGGTAAAATATTGCTCCGCGGTCACGCCTTCGGCGACGTCCGGTTGAAACGCGCGATACGATGCGAGCAAATCCGAGGCCTGGATGCCCATTGAATCCAGGCGCAATTCCATCGCCGGGGTGCTGCCGGCGGCATAACGGAACATTCCGCGCAGATTCGAACGCGGTCCTTCCACCGCGACTTGATCTGCGAGAAGAATTCCCATGCCGATATTCCACCGCCCTTTGATGTTCAAATTCAATGCGGGATTGTCCGCGCGCTCGGTCAAATCCCAGCGATGAATCTGCCGGGCGCGCGCTTGCACGGAATAGATCCAATCTCCCGGACCCTCGTTTTCCGCGCCGTCGCTTTTCGACGTGGCGTCCAGAGCGAAGACACCGCGCAAGCCGTAATCCTGGCCGCGGAAAAGACGGAAGACATCGGCGAGCGAGGCTTCACTCCAGTGCAAAGTGATTTGCGCCGGCTGCAACCGGGCCGAGGTGCCGGCCAAGTCTCCGCTGACGCGGATCGTTCCCGCGGATTGCAGAAGAATGCCGCTGCGCCAGGGCTGGGCCTCGAGTTGCAGTTGCCACCGGCCCGGAGAGACCTGCTCGACGCTGCCTGAAACGCTCGTGAACGCAAACGGCAGCTTGTCCTCCTCGTTCTTGAAATTGACGCGCCCTTCGTCGAACTCGATTCGCTCCAGGCGGTTCACGGGCGCGGCAGGCGGCAGCGGTCCGTAAACGCGCGCTCCCAGTGAGGGATTGGCCTTTGCCGGAGGCAGCCACTGCTCGAGGTTCCAGCGGCCTTGGGAGTTGCGCACCAGAATCAGGCTCGGCTTGCTGAAGGACAACGTCCCGAATTCAAAATGGCCGCGCAACAAACCGAACCAGCGCAAGCCTGCGCTCAACTGCTCCGCACGAAGAAAATACTCATGACCGAACGCCGGGTCTTCATCCACGGTGATACCGTCGGCATACAGTTGCGGGCTGGGCAAAATGCGTGCGTCAAAACTTCTGACCTCGACCGGGCGTCCAAAGGCCCGCTCCAGACGCGCAACGAGATAGGCATGCACGCGATGGGTCCTTGCCACAAGGGAAATGGCAGCCTGGAAGACCACCATCAGCAAGATGATGGCCAGGCCCACTTTCCACCATTTTCGCAGCGTCAACATGTCGCTCGAAAGTTTAAGAGAGTCACGCGGAAAAGGGTAGCGTCGAGAGCATGCCTTGCGGGAGTGCGGCAAACAGCTAGTGCACGGTATGCAGCATGCGGCTCCATCGCGTGCGCGACGGCAAGTGCGCCAGCGTCTCAAAGACTCCCGCCAGCCGCGACCAGAATGTGCTCTCCCCGTTGTAATCGCTGCTCTTCGCTTCGACTGACCAATAAATCAAAAAGGGCCGCCCCATGATGGCGTCGCGATCCACAAAACCCCAATAACGACTGTCGAGGCTGCGATCGCGATTATCACCCATGGCAAAATATTTTCCCGGTGGCACAACAATTTCATCGCCGCGCAGGTACTTTTTCATCTCCTGGGCCCAATTTCCCTGCATGGCGGAAGTGATGAGCTGGCTGGCACGCGAAGGAAAATTGTAATTCAGAGGGTCATAAGGCGCGCTGGGGTCATGCACCACATAGGGCTCTGGAAGGGGTTTCCCGTTGATGAATATCTGCTGATCGACAAGTTTCAGACGGTCGCCTGGCAAGCCGATAACGCGTTTCACGAAATGCTGGTGATCGGCGTAAGGGTATTTGAAGACGATAATGTCGCCGCGTTGGAGTTGCCGGTACGGCAGGACTTTTTCGTACCAGGCGCCAGTGCCGCCGAAAATAAACTTGTTGACCAGCAGGTGATCACCGATAAGCAGCGTACCTTCCATGGACGCGGAGGGAATCTTGAAGGCCTGGACGACAAAGCTCGTGCCGAACAGCGCCAGGATCACCGTTACCAGCAAGGACTCCAGATATTCGGAAAAGGTGGTCTGATCCCGGTGCTTATCCGGCTTGGCCACCGCCGCCCGCTCCTGAACTTCTGTCAGCGTTTCTTCGGGCATTCCGGCTTAGCCTTTCGCTTCCAACTGCTCGAGTAGTTCCAGAGCGCTGCGCGCGGCCTGCTGCTCTGCCTCTTTTTTCGTGCTGCCTTCGCCCTTCGCCATGCACTCACCATTAATCCACACTTCGATCTGGAAAACCTTCTGATGGTCCGGTCCACTTTCTCCCGCCAGACGGTACTCCGCAGGCGGCTGCCCCCGTCCCTGCAAGAATTCCTGCAATGCCGATTTGCGGTCGGATTCCGCGATGCGCTCGCCGCGCTCCTCGAGTGCCTGCTCGAACAAAACCCGCTGCAAAACCTCCCGCTTCCAGCGAACTCGCATTGACGATTCGTGCCCGACTTTTGCTCAGCTGACCTTCGGTCCACTCCGGAAAGGCTGCCAGAAGGTATTCGCTCGCGAGCAGTTCCAAGACGGCGTCCCCCAAGAATTCCAGCCGTTCGTTGTCTGCGAGAGTGTTGGCGTTCCCCGCCACGTCTGAGGCTGCCCCGCGCAACTCGGGTACGACCGAACTGTGGGTCAACGCTCTATTGAGGAGCTCCCGGCTCGAAAACTTGTGACCCAGGCGTTCCTCCAGCGCCGTGTCGGCAATCCCCATGGTGTCTTGCATAATTCCGGCGCGCGGGCGGCCCGATTTACTTAGGTGCGCTCAACTCTGTGCCGCTTTTCTTCTTTGTGTCGTCCGCCTGCGCTTTGCACTGCGCCTGCATGGGACCGGGCGCTGCCGCACACTTGTTGAAAGCGGCGATGGCATCGTCGAAATGCGAGGTGCTTTTGTTCGCCATGCCCAAAAGGTAGTAATTCACGGGATCCGGATTCGGGTCAATCTTCACGGCTTCATCGAGTTCTGTGATGGCCTCCGCATTCTTCCCCCGACGGACGTAGACCAATCCCAATCCGCTGTGCGCCATTGCCAGAGCCTGATTCTTTGCCGAAGCAAAAGCTTCGTCCGTCAAATTGGCAGGCTTGGGAATTGTGGGGGTAATCTCAATGGCCTGTTTGGAGTACTGCTCCGCTTTTGCCAGCAGCTGCACCGCCTCCGCAGGTGAGGTCGTCGAACGTATGCTTCGAGGGAGCGTCTGGGCCATCAGCGCGAGTGTAGACACGTCATTAGGCACCAGCGCGATTTCTTTTTCCCCGTATTCCTGCATCTTCTGCACTTGCCCAGCCTGCACGTAGGCATAAGCCAACGGGCCGTAAATGGAAGACTTGTAGCGGGTCTCGGGGTACTTCTGGAGAAACGCCTCTCCCAGCTCGATCTTCTTGTTTGAGTCGGTGGACGGGACACTTTGAAACGCTTTGAACGCCACATCTTCCTCGGCGCTCACCGGCGGCGCAGCATCCAGCGTCAACGGGGTGACCTCCGGAGTCTTGGATTTGTCGCTCGACTGGGCGGGCGGCTGACTCTGGCCCCCTTGGCCGCTCTGCGAACTTTGCCCGCTTTGGGCGGCGACCAGTCCACAAGCACCAAGCAGCAATCCGACAATGGTCAATGCTTCCAAGCAGAAACTCCACTTTATTCTCATTCGCTTTCTCCTATCCGGTCTTTTTATTTATTCGCCGTTCCATTCAACAGTACAGTTCCGGCAGCTTCATCCCGGGATATTCACCTTAAGGTCGCGCAACTTGTTTCTCGCCCGCAGACGCGGCCAGCTCCTTTTGCGCTACCTGCTTAGCCTCCTCCGGGCCACCCTCGACTGCGAGTGCCGACTCATATTCTGTTTTCGCCACGGCTGGATTCCCTTCGTAATCGTAGATTCTTGCCAGGTAAACGTGCGACCAGGCCAGCACCCTGGGATCCTGCGTAGCCGCATGTTCCCCGGTTGTCAATCGCCCGAAGACCTGTTTGGCTCTTGCAGCATCGTGATTCATGTAGGCTACCACGCCAATTCCAAACCACGCTCGTGGCTGGTCCGGATATTTCGATAGGACTCTTTGAAAAGACGCCTCCGCCGCGCGCGGATTCTTTGCTGCAATTTGCCTCTCCCCTTCCGTCAGTGCCGCGATGACTTGGGTATCGTTTGGCACGGTCGTCGGGAGAGGCTTCATCGGGCGCACACCTTCTTCGACTGCGGCTTCGTCGGTTTGGGCCATCTCGGCTGGGGCGAATTGAAGGGTGGTCAGGCGTTTCGCTTCCACAGCCACATCGATGCTTCTCACCAAGTCAGGGAAGAAGCGCTTCATCGAAGGTTCGGAATTCTCAAATTTGGCAAGCGCGCCGAAGAGCGACCTCACGAGAACATACCCGTCTTCGTCGTCGCGGGTGAGTGCCGCGTCGCGCTCCCCCGGTGACATGCGCTTGAGCTTCAATTCCACGGCGCGCACCGTGCATTCAGCAAAGTACGAGGCGAAATCATCCCTCAAATCCGTGGCGAGGCGAGGCGCTTTCGCCGCCTGGTCGTAAAGCGGCCGCTTTACCGCCGTGACATGCGGATACATCAGCGGCAGGGGGTCGAGCATGAAGTGGAGAAACGCGTGACGCACCACATCCACCGGAATGTCTTCTCCCCCGCTCAGCACCAGCGCGTAATGATCGCCGAAATTCCGTACGTTGGTGATCCGTCCCACTAGAGGTTCGACGATGATGGTGAATTTCCGCGGGCCGTAGGGATCCAGAATCTCGCGCAGGTATCCGGTCGAAGTGAACACGACCTGGGTCAGCGATTCGTGCAGGCGCTCGATTTCACGGTTGTAAATCGGCTGCACCTGCCACCAGAGTTCTCCAATTTTCTGTTCCTGATAATAGCCGGAGAGAAGCTCGCTGAAGCCGAGGAGCGCAATCACTTCCGGGGGCAATTCGTCGCGCCGCAAGACGGGCTGAAAGGCCGGTGCGGGCCCGGATATAAGGCCAAACCACAAATATCTGGAAAGCGTCGCTCCCGGATCGCGCAATTCATGCTGGCGGTAAAACAGCCGCACGGCATCGACTGCCGGGCCTTGCTGCTGCCGCAACCGCTCGCGCATCTGCGCGCGGAACACTGTCCAATTGTCAGAGCTGACGTTCGATTCATAGCCCGCCGCGAGGAGCGCGCACATGGTTGTGAACATCGCTTCGCTGCCATCCACAGTTACGGTGCGTTGTGCGGGCGTTTGCGTGCGCGTAGGGGCTGATGGCGCCTGTGCTCGGGGTGGCGCTTGTGTCGGAACTTGTGCCGGAGCAGGTGCCGCGTCCTGCCCCGCAACTGGCAACGCCAAAGTCGCAAAAAGTCCAATTAGCACTATACGTCGTCGAAGGTTTTTCATGCCGTCTGCCGCAGTTCTCATCTGAACCAATCGCTGTGTCTGTTTCCGCCTTTGACGGTTCTCAGCATGGATGGGCATAACTCGGAGCGGTCAATGTCCTATCGCAATGCTGCGGCATCTTCTCAATCTACCGTCGGCATCCGCTTCCGTCAAGGAATCGCATCCCGCTTCCCACCGGCAGGTGAGTGCAACACTTGCCTCCTCCTCCCGCATCTGCTAACAGTGGAGACGCGCCTAGATCCTTATCCTGCAAGGGATGGCTCTCTCGCATGACCGACTTGATGATGAAGAAAGCCGCGCTCCTCGTTGAAATATTCTTCGCTTCCGCTGCATTCCCTTCTTCTGCCTATTCCCAACTTGTCCGCGAGAGCACAGCGCCTCCGGAGCAGCAGCAAAACAGCGCCAAGGCACAAACTCCTGCCGGCAAGAAGCGAGCCTCTCAGGAGGTTCAGCTCACCGGCGAAGAGTCCTGGATCGACACGGGCATTGACGTTCAAGCTGGCGAACATGTGCTGATCACCGCGACGGGAAAGCTGCGTTATGACGACGCCAATGAAGATAATGGGCCCGATGGCCTTGCCAGGGGCTTCCGAGATCTTCTGCGCGTCCTTCCTTATAACGAGGCGGGCCGTGGCGCCCTGATCGGATGCATCGGCGAAAAAGACGTTGTGCAACCGTTCCTCGTTGGCGCGCGCCGCGAGGTTCTCGCACCGATTGCCGGGCGTCTAGCCCTGGGCATCAACCAGGCGAACGACGACACTGGCACCGGCAACTATGTTGTGCGGATCGAAGTTTACTCTCCTGAAGGCGGGGCCGCGCGAGTGGTTGCCAAGCAGGTCAGCTCACTCCCGGGCATTGATAACAGTCTCTTCTCCAAAATCCCGCGTCGAGTCGGCGACAAGCAAGGCAATCCGGGGGACATGGTCAATTTCCTGATTCTTGGTTCGGAAGCGGCCATGCAACAGGTCTTCACCTCCGCAGGCTGGGTGAAGGTGGATGCCGACGTCAAGGGCACTGTACTTCATGGGATCCTCGAAAGCATTTCGAAGGAATCCTACCTGACCATGCCCATGAGTCAGCTCTACCTGTTTGGCCGTCCGCAAGATTACGGCTGGGCCCATGCCGAACCCATCAGCGTCGTGAGGACGCGCAACCATCTGCGCATTTGGAAAGCTGCCTTTCAGGTTAACGGAGAAATGCTGTGGGTCGGCGCCGCGACTCATGACACGGGATTCGAACGCGATGAGCGCAACAATGGGGTCACGCACAAGATCGATCCCGATATCGACCTGGAGCGCGATTACGTTGAAAAAACCCTTACCTCCACCGGGCTTGTCGCCGAAATCTCACACTTCCTCCCCGACAGTCCTCTGAAGGAAGCCAAGACTGCCACGGGGGGGGGCTTCCATTCGAACGGCCAAGTGCTCATCCTGAAACTCGCAGAGTCGGCACCTAATCCTTGAGCCAGCGGGCGGCGCGCTTGGTGGCCGCTTCCTCTAGTCGGTTTGCCGGCGAATCGCCCCTAGCAGCGGTTCCTACCTGGCAACTTCCAGTTCCAGGACGATCACTCGATCCACTTCGCCGGGCTGCGCTTCCGGCAGCTTTAAAACCAATCCGCCTTTGACCGTGCTGGACTCGACGCTGCTTCCATCTCGCAGCAGCTTCACTGAACGAACCTCCCGCGGCATCGCCGGCAATCCCAGCAGCGGTCCGTTCCAATCGAGCACGTGCACGTAAACGGTTGAACCGCGCTGTGTCGTCACGCCCCATGGCCCGGAGGCGATCGGGCCTCCGCGCGTTCCATAGATGGACTTGCCGTATTTTTTGGTCCACTTCCCCACTTCCGTCAGCCGCTGTATAAACTCAGGCTGAATTTCGCCGTTTGGCATCGGCCCTACATTCAGCAGAAAATTCGCGTTCATCCCCGCCGCGCGCACCAGATAGTGGATCAAATCCGCCGCACTCTTGTAATGATCATCTGTTATGCGGAATCCCCAGGAATCATTCATCGTCTCGGCGGTTTCCAGCGGCAGAGCACTCACAGCTTGCTCGGGGTTGAAGCCCGTCGTGTGCTGGCCCGGCAAATCCTTCTCAAACATCTGGAAATCCTCGCCCGGAAAGGGGTTTTTATGATGATTGCTGCCGACCAGCGCTTGCGGTTGTTGTTGGTGAATCAGGCCGTATGTCCGCGCCAGATGCCAATCCGCATTCGGTTTGTCCCACATTCCGTCGAACCAGACGCCGCCGATTTCTCCATAATTCGTCAGCAACTCACGCAATTGCCCGTCCATGAAGGTCAAGTATGCATCCCAGTTCCCCGTTTCGGGCCTGCCGGTCGTGTGGCCGGTCCGCCCACGGGGGAAATAATCCGTCGAATGCCAGTCCAGTTGCGAATAATAGACAAATAGCTTGATCTCCTGCTTGTGGCACTCCGCTGCCAGCATCGCGATTACGTCTTTTCCGTAAGGCGTTCGCGCAACGACGTTCCAGTCCGACACTTTTGACTCGAACATGGCGAATCCATCGTGATGTTTCGATGTGACGGTGATGTATTTCATGCCCGCACTTTTGGCCAACGCTACCCACGCCGCTGGATCAAATTTCGTCGGATTGAAGAAATTGGGCACCTTCGCATAGTCGGTACGATTGATTGGCCGCGTCTCCATCACCCATTCTCCGTCGCCTAGCACACTGTACACACCCCAGTGAATGAACATCCCGAACTTTGCGTCCTGGAACCACGTGCGCGCCTTCAGGTTCTCGGTAGTGGGAGTGTAGCTTCCTTGTGCTTTTACAGTCGGCGCCACCAAGGTTGATGCAGATAGGATTGCAGATGCGAGGGCCAGGGACCGAACTCGTTGGTACATCCTCAAGGCGCTCCTTTATAGGAAATCCGGGCAGGTGAATCTTGAGATGATAGATTCTAGCGAATATGGCGAGAAAGTGGAGGGATAGTCCGATTGCCGGTAGGACTTCTGTTCGGGCCTAGCCTGCTACACCCAGCTTGTCTTGCGGGAAATCGACGCGGCGACTCCGAGATTCGTCCTCTTGTACACCATATCTCGGTTTGGGCTATGATACCGGTTCGCGCCAGATCCAAGAGGGATCGAGGCATCTCCCAGGAGGTGGATCATGAATGCCCCTACGCTTCAAAAAGATGATGCCAGCCGCGTCGCTGCGCTCGAAAAGTACGCCATCCTGGATACCGACCCAGAACAGACCTTCGACGACCTAACTCTCTTGGCTTCGTTTATCTGCAAAACCCCCATCGCGTTGATTTCGCTTGTGGATGAAAAACGCCAGTGGTTCAAATCGCGTGTTGGAATTACCGATTCGGAGACTTCTCGCGACATTGCTTTCTGTTCCAGGGCCATCCAACAATCTGATTTATTCATCGTTCCCGATGCGCTCGAGGACGACCGCTTCCGAAATAATCCTCTGGTCATATCGGAACCGTACATCCGCTTCTACGCCGGTGCACCACTCATCAACGAAGATGGCTACGCCCTCGGAACGCTCTGCGTCGTGGATCGTTTGCCCCGCAAGCTAGAACCGGAACAAAAGGATGCTCTGAAATCCCTGAGCCGTCTGGTTCTAGCGCAGCTCGAATTACGCCGCAACCTGATTCTCTTGAAAGAGGCTCTGACCGACCGCACGAGAGAGGAGCACCAGCGCCAGCGCGAACTTCTTCATGTCCAGGAAACTCTCATGCGCGTCCTGGGAACGCACCATTAGGTGCTTGCGTGGCCCCATGAGTTTTCCGGCCAGCCCACGTCTACGGGATGAATGAGTAAGTAAATTTCACCGCGAAGCGCGTCTCGCGAATCTGCTGCGGGTTGGCTGCTGCCAAACTAACGAATTGCGTCCCCAAATTATAAATAACAAAAAGGTCGCTGTCCGGGCGGTAGTTATAACGCAGCCGAATGTTGGCGCTTACGGCTTGCGTGTTCGCCGTATCCAGTTGGATGGTGCTGCTGAGGGTCAGAAAACGCGAAAAGGAATAATTCCCTTGCAAACTTGCCAGATCCACGGAGAAGTTTCCCTGCGGCAACCGGAAGCGGTTCCAAGTCTGTGTGAGGGAAGCTGAAAATCTTGCTGTCGGCCGATAGTTTGCCCTTACGCGAAACTCATTCAGTGTCCCACCATAGTAACCACCAAAACGTTCGAAGAAACTGTAGGTGAACCGGCGGTCCTGCCGCGATCCGTAAGTCAATTGGTGCCGTGCGAAATGGTACAACCCGTTGGGAATGACAATGTTCTTGTAAATGTTGAGCGGGGTGGTGATCCGCTGCGTGAACACATCCGCGATGTCGTTGTCAGTATACGCCCCGTTATTGAACTCCGCGCGGAAGGTTCCCTGCCATTCCTGGGTTTGCACCACACCCTGAGTATCCGGTGAATGAAAGAGGAAGCCTTCAAATTGCAGCTCGCGAATGCCAGCGATCTTCGGTCGAGCTTTGAAGGTCGCATCCGCATACTCCCGGTTTGAATCCGTAATCTCGATGAAGCCTAATTCGGGATTGAAGTTAGGCCCGATTTTTCTCCGCGCAACACTTGCGTCCAACCAGTTCGAGTTATACGTCAAGTTGGCGCCAACGTCGCTGTCTCCACTGGGCTTTTCTGGCGATTGCGTTTCTGCGAGATGTCCGATAAAAACGAAGTCCTTGAAAAAGACGAGCCGCGTGTCCACACCTCCTGTTTGGTTATATGCGTCGAGTACATTTCCCGAGCGCTTATCGATTCCCATCACGCCGATGTAAGAACCTCCCCACAAGGATTCCTTGAGCCGAGCTACTGCATAATTCGCGTAGGGATTTGGCCCGCTCGACCGCGTGTCCACTTCCATCACTCCCAGCGCCAGCCGACCGATCGTCCCGGTCAGTTTAGCCCCTCCGTTGATGGGCACCTGTTGACCCGTTACCGGATCGATTCCGATTTGGCGGCTGAAGAATAGCTGGTCATCCGCTCCCAAACTGAAATCGAACACACCTGCGTTTTCCAGGAA
>WNGG01028232.1_pt1 | contig 11021 bp, 9 predicted proteins | sample 5400661 | NCBI WGS metagenome assembly WNGG01 (sample SAMN13153372, study PRJNA577476) | soil metagenome | isolation source: 100 cm soil or saprolite under Garry oak tree replicate 1 | place: USA:California | collected 2016-06-15 | reverse complement strand
TTTCACTTGCTGTTCATTATTGTATAATCTCGTTCACGTATGTATTGGGTGAAGCAGATACCCGCCAGATGAGCGGGAGGCCTGGGATCGCCCTGCATTAGAGGTGAGGTAAGGCCTCAATCAAAGTAGGAGTTTTTAGTTATGAGTATTGGCGGACAGAGTGATGCAAAGTCCGAGCGCAAGGTGTACCGCTTGACACCTGAAGGCTTCGCCAAGATCAAGGAAGAATTAGAATACCTGCGTACGGTAAAACGGAAAGAAATTGCCGATTACATTCATGATGCCAAGGAAGCAGGTGATATCAGCGAAAGCAGCGCATACGAAGATGCCAAGCATGAACAGGCAAAAGTTGAAGGTCGGATTCTAGAGTTGGAGGCCCAGCTTGCGATGGCTGAGGTGATGACAGCCGATATGTACGATACTCAAGATGGGCTACGTGTCGTTGGTATCGGCATGGAAGTGGAGGTTGAGACGAATACTGGCGCAAGACGCACCTTCAAGATCATCGAGACGGTCGAAGCTGATGCGAAAGCTGGTAAAATCTCCGACCAGTCGCCAGTGGGGAAAGCGTTGATGGGACATAAGGAAGGCGACCAAGTGAGCGTCTCAACTCCCGGTGGGGTGACCACCTACACCATTCTTTCTATTCGCCGGATGCTGTAGATACACGAGGAACATCATGACAGAAACAGCAGCCGTAGCTCAAAAAGGGAGGAAAGAGGCAGTTCTCGATGTTGACATCTACTGTGGATCAGCCACACCCACATTAGCGAGAGCCATAGCTGAGCGGCTGCAACGCCCTCTAGGTCGGCGGGACCTGCATCGCTTCGCAGATGGGGAATGCCATGTGGAGATCCAGGAGAGTGTTCGCGGACGGGACATCTACATTGTGCAATCCACCTGTTACCCCGTTAATGAGCATCTGATGGAACTGCTGGTGATGATCGATGCTTTTCGTCGCGCCTCAGCAGAACGCATTACCGCAATTATTCCCTACTATGGTTATGCCCGCCAGGAGAAGAAGAGCAGAGGGCGCGAGCCTATCACGGCGAAATTGGTGGCAAACCTGCTCACCATCGCTGGAGCGGACCGTGTAGTCTCCATCGACCTGCATTCACCTGCCATCCAGGGCTTCTTTGACATTGGCATGGTGCATCTGACAGCGATTCCATTGTTGGTCAATCATCTTCGCATTCATATTGATCTGAAAGATGCTGTAGTGGTGACACCCGATACAGGTCGGGTGAAGGTCGCAGATATGTATGCAAACCTGCTGAATGTACCACTGGTGGTGATGCATAAGCGGCGCGGTGGTGAGCGGGGGCAAGGGGTTGAGGTTGGTGCTATTGTTGGCTCAGTAGAGGGGAAGCGCCCGATCATTGTCGATGATCTCATCTCAACGGGCAACACCATCTATACCTGTGCCCAGGCGCTCCTCGAAGCAGGTGCTGTACCCGATATCAGTGTCGTCGCTACCCACGGGGTGTTTTGTTCGCTTACAAAGCGCGAAAGCATTGATACGCCCTCCGTAAGCGGGTACCCACCAGGCGGGACGCCTGGGGCACCCCTACGGAGTCCTTATGAACGACTTGGCATTCCTGAGATTACACGTATCGTCATCACCGATACTATTCCAGCACAGAGCGAGTCACTCCTCGCGAAGACCGTGGTTATATCCATTGCTGATCTACTTGCAGAGACAGTGATGCGCCTGCACCAGGGCCGCTCGATCAGTGCGCTCTTCCGCGATTGGCACGAGGGGTATCCGGTATAACCTTTCATTGACACCTTCTCCCAACGTCAGTAATATAGAGATACACCATAACATGTAGGGGCTCAATCCGTTGCCCCGTTTCGCATTACAAGGAAGTATCAATACATCCTTGTCGGCTTGCGTCTCCGTTCGACGGGCAACAACACATCTAGGGCATCATCGACCGTCACCACACCTTCGAGAAAGCCTTCTGCGCTCACTACGGGTACAGCCAGCAGATTATACTTTGCCATAATCTCCGCAACAGCGCGTGGATCAGTGTCAGGCTGCACGGTGATCACATCCGTCTCCATCAGCTCCTGTAATGACTGTGTGGGTACCGCCACCAGCAAATCCCAGATCGAGACTACACCCAGCAGGGGACATTCGTCCTGCGTTTCATCAGCTACACAGTAGACATAGGCACTGCGCAGGTCTTCGCGTATGTTGGAGCGGACGGCCTCTAATGCCTCAGCAACGTTCCTGGTTGCGTTGAGGATGATGTAGTCTGTGGTCATGAGGCCACCGGCGGAGTTTTCCTCGTATGCCAATAACTCTTGCACATCTTCCGACTCTTCTGGGGTCATCAGACTCAGAAGTTGCTGAGCTCGCTCTTCCGGCAGTTGGGCGAGCAGGTCGGCGGCCTCGTCTGGCCCCATCGCTTCCAGGATGTCGGCAGCACGGTCGGCCTGGATATTTTCGAGGATATGGCGCTGGCGTTCAGTATCGATCTCCTCCATGGCGTCGGCAGCAGTCTCGTCGTCCAGGCCTTCGATGAGGCGTGCCCCTTGCCCAGGAGTGAGCTGATGGACTATTTCAGCGATGTCTGCCGGATGCAGTTCTGCGAGATGGCCGCTCTGTGGGCGTGGTGTTTGCGGAGACGCTTCTAGTTCATTGGGCGCGATAGAGCGGGTGTCCTTGTGGGTACCCACCTCTACGGAGCCTATGAGCTCAATCTGTTCCCAGGGAATCAAAGCTGCCAACGTGCTGCGTCGGGCCTCGAGAGTTCGGAGCAACCAGGTTGGTACCAGGCGGCGCAGGAGGCCAAGGCTAGTGGTATCGACACCCAGGATTTGCCAATCCTCGCCCAGAGAAACGTCATTGACGCGCACAGCTTTTTTGCGCACTATGTCGATGACCTGTTTATCAAGCACCTCCTGGGCAAGATGCACCTCTTGTATTGATGGGACGGTTGGTTGGGTGGTGAGTTGTTCCAGTGGAATGCGCAGGTGCAAGATGTTCCCGTCCCACTCTACTGCCTCAATAGGGACGCACCAGAGCTGATCTGTTGATCCTTCGATCAATAACGCACTAGCGTAGACAGGTTCAGGTTGGGCGACTGCAAGGGATGGCGTTTCCCCTGAAGGTCGAGCAACCACAAGTGTCGCCCCTACAGGCACGACAATGTCATTGATTTTGCCTATGCGCATGCCGTGGAGGTCTTCCACGGGTGCGCCAAGCAATTGGCTCAGGTATAGCATGTTTTTACATCTCAACACGAGAATCAGGCTGGACTATCGCAAGGTCGGACGCAAAAGCATTGAAATGAGCCTCGCTGTTGGATGCATGGGCGGGTGCAATAAATTGGGCCCCTACATTGCGCATACAGGCTCCAATGAAGTCACGGAAGAGGGGATGCGGACGATTGGGACGGCTCTTAAATTCGGGATGGAACTGCGAAGCCACAAACCAGGGATGGTTCGCCAGTTCTATAATCTCGACCAGGCTGTTATCAGCGGAGCGACCACTCAGCACCATGCCATTGTCTTCCATGCGCTTGCGAAATTCATTGTTGAACTCGTAACGATGACGGTGACGTTCAAAGACGATGGCTTCTCCATAGGCTTGATAGGCCTTCGAGCCAGGCGTCAGGCAGCAGACCCAATTGCCGAGCCGCATAGTACCGCCTTTGTCAGCCACCTGCCGTTGTGTTGGCATCAGATCAATGACGGGATAGGGGCATTGCGGATCAAATTCGCTGCTATTAGCCCTTTCGAGGCCCAATACATTGCGAGCAAACTCGATGACGGCAACCTGCATGCCCAGGCACAAACCTAAGTAGGGCTTGTTCATGCGCCGTGCAAAGTTGGCCGCTTTGATCTTGCCCTCGATACCGCGAGGGCCGAAACCACCAGGAACGATGATGCCAGCCACATCCTCTAGGGCCTCGGTATAGCCTTCGCCCATTCCTTCCAGCGCCTCAGAGTTGATCCATTTGACGCGCACATCCACATCGTGATGCCAACCTGCGTGGTGTAGCGCCTCCGTGACTGAGAGATAGGCATCATGGAGGTCAACATATTTCCCTACAAGACCGATGGTGAGTTCGGGACGAGGTCGTTTAATCGTAGCAACCAGCTCGCGCCACTCCTGCATCTGTGTCTCTCGTCCACTCAGGCCGAGTCCCTGCATCAAGAAATCCCCTAATCCGGCCTCCTCCAGCACAAGTGGCACCTCATAGATCGTCTCGGCTGTGAGCAGAGGAACGACCGCCCGCGCTTCGACATTACAGAAGAGGGCAATTTTCTCACGCAGCTCATCACTGACGGGATAATCTGAGCGACAGAGGATCACATCTGGTTGGATACCAGCTCGCAGCAGTTCTTTGACACTGTGCTGCGTAGGCTTCGTTTTTAGTTCCCGTGTTGCCCCAAGATACGGCAGAAGAGTGACATGCAGATAGAGGACGTCACGGCGCCCAACATCTGTCCGCATTTGGCGAATAGCTTCCAAAAATGGCTCGCCCTCGATATCGCCGACCGTACCGCCGACCTCCACAATCACCACATCGGCATCCGACCGACGCGCAACTGTATGGATGCGATCTTTAATCTCGCTGGTAATATGGGGGATCACCTGGATAGTCCCACCCAGGTACTCACCTCGTCGTTCCTTGCCAATCACTGCCGCATACACTTGCCCGGTTGTGACGTTGTTCGCTTGGTAGGCCGGTTCATCAGTAAAACGCTCATAGTGTCCCAGGTCAAGGTCAGTTTCAGCGCCATCATCGGTGACAAAGACTTCGCCATGTTGATAGGGGGACATTGTGCCAGGGTCAACATTGATATAGGGGTCCAACTTCATGAGAGAGACGGAGACTCCGCGATTTTTGAGCAAACGCCCCAGGGAGGCGACACTAATACCCTTTCCTACAGACGATGCCACACCACCCGTTACAAAGATAAACTTTGACATATAATCCTCCTTACTTGGAGCGCTAGCCCGACAACCGCAAGCCTGGCACCCACAAGGGATGCCACTACATTTCCTGTTAGCTACGAGGCGATAGAATCACCACTTGCGTCTCGGCGGGCAAATTATTGCGTGTTACTACGAGTTTCGGTTGCGTGTTCATCATCTCAACCCCCATCTCGCGATAAAATTTGTTTAAGGGGTCGAGGGTTTCACCGAAGTGCATGGGAATGACAATATGCGGCTCCACCTGGCTAATCACCTCTGCCGCCTGCGTTGCATCGATAGTGTTATGTCCACCAATGGGTATTAGTTACGCCCACGCTCCTGACCACGCTTATTGTCGTGGTAAGACGCTACACCAGTGATCAACACATCGCTAATCTCATATTCGCCAGGACCGCGCACTACACGCGGATTACCACCCACCCCTTGGGCATAGTTATGGCCGGGATGGTTGTGGCTGATAGTGACGATAGAGGCATTGATCTTGCCCAATCGTGGGGGCGGGGTACCGGCCTGTAGGGGATCTGGTTCTACAGGAGAGAAGGGATCAGTTATCAGAGTAACGTTCTTGCCACGCAACTGGAAGCAGGAGTGGCCTAGCCAGGAAATTTCCATATGTTATAAAACGCTTTTCTCACATAAGTTCGGGCGGGGACCTATGTCCTCGCCCAGTTCATATTGTACCATAAGGAAAGATGTTCTACAAGAGGATAGCCAAATTATCCCTCACCATTTCCCGCCAGTGCCGCAATCACTGCCTGATCTACTAATGGGCCACTGACAGTGACATTACCACCTGATGCTTTGGAGGCAAAGGTGAGAGAACTATAGGCAACGGTGACTTTGACCTCTCGACCTCGCATCCCAACGCGCGCAGTCGAGGCCTCGACCGCTGCCTTGATACGTTGAGCCACAATCTCCGCTCCGAGCTGCTCGGCACGAATAACAGCGGTCATGATACCAGACCCATTGACCGAGAGTTTGTCTTCTTTGCGAATCTTGGTACGCAAATATGGCAAGAGCTTACGCGCCACTTCAGTCGCCTCATGATCCTCACGCTCTCGATAGACATCATTGCCCTTAGCACCTTCAAGGATGAAGCGAAAGATAATCACACTCTGGGCGTTACAGATGCGCCGGACCCTGAGCTGCCCCGGCTCCAAATTCTTCGTGGAGTCCACCGCTTGCCAGATGTGATGCTCATGTTTACGCCAATAGTCATACGAGCCTTGTAAGCGGGCAAAACCTTCCAGGACTACTGCTCCAAAAGTCCACATGGCCTGCCTGGGAGTACTCATAGTAAAGTGGCGACAAGCGATAAGCTGGCGAGCGATAGGACTGACCTTCATCGTAGAAGCTTCGTAGTTCTGCTGCGCGCGCACTTTCAAATGTCCGGCGTAGATACGGCGACGCTGCCTGAGAAAATCGCGTACATTGAGAGGACCCTTGTTATAGACAACGCTTGAAGGTTCATAGATCAGCTCATAGCCAAGCTGGGAAATAAGCGCCTGAATAGAGATTTCATCGACGGCACTATTGGTTGGAATGCCCGAAATAACGTTGCGGAAGGCAATAACTTCTCCAAGTTTGGGATGAATGCGCGCTACCCGGTCGTGTAATCGCCAGAGCAGCTGGACTGCATGCCCCATAAATGTGGAAGGATCATTCACCGGCACGGGTCGCCCTCCAACCATACCGATCTTTGGGTCTTTGAAGGGAGCACACAGGTTCTCTAGAGCAGAGGTTTCCGGGATAACATCAGCGCCGATTAAGACGACCACTGGACTGCGAGCCTGTTTCAGAAAGAGATTGATCGCCGAGGCTTTGCCCTCACGCTTCTCTTGAACGCACAGTCGTACTCGCGGCTCCTGTAATGCAATTTCGGCCACGATAGGCACAGTGCGATCTGTGCAACCACTGGCAACGACGATGACTTCCTCGATACGGACGGCTGGACCGTCCTGCTCCAGCATAGCACACAGGGTATGCCCAATATTGGCTTCTTCGTTATAGGCCATAATTCCTATGCTGCACCCAATGTATTCGTCCCCCTCCGCATCGCTATGTCGGCTCCACTGCGTTGCGCTCGACATACGCTCCCCACTCCCTTCACTCGACAGTACGCTTCCCTCCCCTTCTTGTTCCTGCTCATTCACCTGCATCGACTGGACTTCATTTTCTATCCCCATTGCCATCAAGGGCTTCTCCTTCGTCAGAGTATTTCATTAGATAGGATTATGATGAAGATTTGCTTGTATACAGGCAAGCACCCACCGCATCATGGAACTATGCCTCTGGTAGATATCTATTCAAAGGTTTTTATACTTCAATAAACGTGAATAATCCCTGCTAGTAACGTATTATTGTACCATTGGGACTCTGCGAATGGTGGAGAAAATAGGTTAAGATATGGTTACGAGTGGACGAAAACAGTTAGGAAAAGAAAGCATAGATATGCGTGTAGAGGAACATATTAAACTATCAACCGGGGCAGCAATTCTTGCTCTACCCTGGCTTAAAAAGGATGTCTGGATTGCGCTAGCGGCCAGCGTGCTCATTGACGTTGACCACTACCTATGGCATGCGATAACGCATCGCACACTCAGCTTGCGTGCTGCATTACAGTACTTTGCGCAGGCCGACCCGCCGCGCCTGGGCCAGGCGCGGCTCCTCCATCACCCAATCATCCTGGGCATTTTGCTCGTAGTGGCCGTACGTACTCGTTCGAGAGTCCTCTGGCTGATCCTGGCCGGTTTTCTCTTCCACGTCAGCCTGGATATTGTGCATACAACGCAGATGAAGCATCTCAAACGAACACTAAGTGAGCAAGCCCAATATAGCTGCCCTGAATGTGGACAACACAGTGAAGCATTGCAACTCCATACCATCCATTTTGCACATAATCCGCTCGACCGCTACAATCCCAGGTACTTCGTTGTACTATGTCCTACTTGCCATCAGCGGGCACATAGTTCCTGACCTTCACTCATCCATCGGGGTGCAGGGAGCTTCGCTCCCCACCCGCATCGCTATGTCGGCTCCACTGCATTCTGCTCGACATACGCTCCCCTCCCCCTGCCGGGGTGTGGGGTGTCCCCACTTTTTCCTTTTTTTCTCTCGACGGCAAACGCATAGTATGATATAATCCCTGAGAAATTGCTTAGACAAATTGAAAGCGAGGAAGAAATCTTGGCCCAGTGGCTTCCAGCAATCCGCATAGTACAACTTATTCTCTGTATAGCCGTCATCATATTCATCCTGCTCCAGGTACGTGGAGCAGGACTGGGCAGCGCCTTCGGCGGTAGCAGCGCTGGCTCAGTATTTAAGACGCGGCGTGGTGTAGAGCGTTTGATTTTCAATATCACTATTGTCTTCGTGGTGCTCTTTGCCATCATTTCTGTGCTCAGTGCCCTACTTCACTAACACAATTCAGAAAAAACAAGTGCAGATACACAGGAAATACAGTGCGCGAAAGAAAGCATTGCTTTCGCTTGCGTCGCTGAGTTTCGTCTTGTTATCTCTGGTAAGTTGTCGCTCCCTGTCCGACGGACAATCCAGTACTGGTGCTATAGTGGTGCAGCAAGCACCGAAGGCCCGCCTGACCTATGTAGCAATTGGAGCCTCTGACACTTTTGGCATTGGTGCCGATGATCCGCAGTCAGAGAACTGGCCCACCGACCTGGCGACGAAGCTTGGCTCAGGAGTTCACCTTGTCAATCTTGGTATACCAGGCATCCTTCTCCATCAAGCGCTGAGCTTTGAGCTCCCTGTCGCACTTGACGCGCATCCTGATCTAATCACGATTTGGTTAGCAGTAAATGATATTACTCAGGACGTTCCACTCGCCAGCTATTCTCATGACCTTGACCTGCTATTGAATCGTCTACCAGCGGCAGCACCACATGCCCGTATCGTTGTAGCCAACGTACCAGATCTGACCCTTTTGCCCTTTTTTAGTTCGTACAGCGAGTATGACCTGCAAGCGCTGAAGACGCAGGTCTTGGCCTACAATACTGTCATCGCTTCAATTGTCAAATGTCATCATGTCCTCCTGGTGGACCTTTACCAGCAGTGGCAAAATCTAAAAGATCATCCTGAATACATTAGCCAGGATGGTCTACACCCCAGTACATTTGGCTATGCACGACTGGCTGAGCTATTTTACCAGGCACTACAATAATGTAGAAACATATGACACAACTTTTTGGCATTCCAATTGACACACTCACTACCATCCTCTTGACGGCAACACTGGTCATCATCGGCGTGGTGGTCTTGCTCGCTCTCAGCAACGCCATCTTCTTTAAGATTGGTGTACGCAACATTCCCCGGCGTCGCACGCAGATGGTGTTGATTGTCTTTGCCCTCATGCTCTCGACGACACTGCTCTCCAGTGTACTGGCGACTGGCGATGTGATGACCGCTGCCGTACAAAGCGTTGCCGTCTACAACCTGGGGAACGTAGATGAAACGATTGAGGGAGGACATGGTGCGCTTGGCTTCTTTTCAGACGGCGTGTACTATATCCTTAGCGATCATCTGAAGCATGACCCCGACATCGCTGGCATAGCGGCCTCGTTGACCGAACACGATCTACTCGTGGCCGACGAAACATCGCGTCAAGTGCGCTCAAAGGTCACCGCCCTCGGCGTCATCCCCGGCAGCGAACAGGGCTTTGGAGGGATGCAGGACGACAACGGAAAAGACCATCTGACTATAACAGCGCTCAAGCCAGGTGAAGTCTACCTCAACCATACTACTGCCCAGTTGCTCAACGCGCACGCAGGGGACACTCTCTATCTCTACTCAAAACGCTGGCCCGGCCAGCGCTATATCTTGCATGTACGCGCCATCGTCACAAATGGCGGACTGGTTGGTGACAACCCATCTATCCTCTCCCAAGTCGAGACATTCCGTGACATCGAACAGCGCTATGACGATATCACGCAGATTTTCATCTCTAATCGTGGTGGTGGTGCGAATGGTGTTGATCTTTCAGACCGTGTGACACAGGAGTTGCAACGCTGGCTCCCTGGCGATGTGCATGTAGCTCAGGTCAAAAAACAAGGCGTACAAACTTCTCAGAAGGCGGAAGATATTTTCTCTCGCGTCTTCGTGCTCTTCTGCCTCTTCGCACTAGCCATTGGCCTTCTTTTGATCTTCCTGATATTCGTGCTATTGGCGGCAGAGCGGCGTGCGGAAATGGGCATGGCACGGGCCATCGGAGTGCAGCGCCGCCATCTTGTGCTGATGTTTCTCTTTGAGGGAACCGTTTATGACCTGCTTGCCTCATTGGTTGGCCTGGCCTTTGGCGTAGGTGTAGGGGCATTACTCGTCTATTTTCTCGGCCCGATATTGGCTCGTTTTGGTTTCCCGCTCAAACTCACCTTTCAACCCCATAGCCTGATTCTTGCCTACTGCCTGGGAGTTCTCTTCACCTTCGGTTCTGTGGCCCTCTCCTCCTGGCTTGTCAGCCGTATGACGGTAGTGGAAGCGATGCGCGATTTGCCAGAGCCAGGCCAGCACAACATGTCACTGGGCGAAATATGCCTACGTCTGCTGCAACTTTTGGGACAGATACTGGCCCAATTTATTGCGCCCCTAGCCGCATTTGGACACAATACATTACGCCCCTACAGCATGCGACGTATTCTGCTGGAGCACATTCCCGATCTGTTGGTTAGACTCATTAGTGCGTTGACACTCTTGGGCTTCTTACCTTTGCTGGCTGGCTATTGGCTAATGCAATGGGGGCTGGAGAATACGCAGATTGCGCCTTTCTCACTCGGCCTCTCTCTGATTGCAATTGGCAGCGGATTACTCGTAAAAGCCGCCATAGAACTGGTAGCACAGATTGCCATAAAACGAAAAGTAGGGATGTCAGGGGCGTCCCGTATGGGTACCCAACTCTTTGCGACCCTGGCTGGACTCACCCTTGTCGCATATTGGGCGCTGCCCTTTGATACGCTGGCACGCCTTGGCCTACCACGTTTCCAGGGAGGCATAGAAATCTTCTTTCTAGCGGGCCTCATGATGGTGATGGGAGCAGCATGGGCACTCATTGCGAATG
>WNGG01008896.1_pt1 | contig 11021 bp, 10 predicted proteins | sample 5400661 | NCBI WGS metagenome assembly WNGG01 (sample SAMN13153372, study PRJNA577476) | soil metagenome | isolation source: 100 cm soil or saprolite under Garry oak tree replicate 1 | place: USA:California | collected 2016-06-15 | reverse complement strand
ATTCCCGCGGAGCTCATTTATTCCCTCAAGTTCATGAGCACGACAGAGGTTGGCGCGCGGTTCGGACCCAGTAGCGGTCCGGGAATCGTGGTGACGCTCAAGCGCTAGGGCGCCGGCCGCACATTTCCTCCGTCGGCCACGAATTTCCACGTGCCGTCGGGCTGTCGCCGCCAGATCGTGAGGTACTTGCTGTAGTGGTTCAGGCTCGCGATCCTGGCCTCGCCGACCGTGCAGCCGAGATCCCCCGACGGCGCGATTTCTGCGGCGACCGGCCACCATTCGAGCACGGCGCCGGCCGGGAAGCCGTCGAACCCCGCTCCGATCGCCTGCCGCCCCTGCGTCATTTGCGTCCCGCCGCCGAACGACATCGCCTCATCGGCTGAGAATGCGAGGAACGCGTTCTTCGCTCCACTCGCCACCGACAGCGCGGCGAACGCGGAATCGGCGCGCAGCAGCTCGCTCGGATCGGCTCGGCCGCGCACTTGCGCGCCCAGCGCACCGGTGGGACCAGCCGGCGCAGCCGAGTCCGGGACGGGGACGGGCCTGGTGCTGGCGTATGCCGCGAGTCGCCACACGCTTCCCGTTTTTCGCCAGCACGCGAGGTACTTGCCCCGCGTTCCCCCCGAGTGCGTCCAGCCGAATGTGTACCCGAGCCGGCCGTCGGCCGACACGTCGGCGAAGGCGGGCGTCCACGTCTGCGTCACGATCGAGTCGGCAGTCTCGAGGAACGTGCGAATATGATCGGCGCCGCGCAGCAGCGGCGCGCCCGGATAGAGATACGCGGCGCCCTCGGTCATGTTCGGCAAGAACCCCTGCACCATTCCGCGCGCAGCCGTCTTGTCGGAGAGCGCGCGATCGGCCGCCAGCAACGCGTCACGATCCGACGTGCGGTCGCCGGCAGCCAGTAATAAGGTGAGACTGAGCAGCAGTAGTCGCATGGGTGATTTCCTCCCGGCCGACAATCTGGTCGCGCCGACCGACCCGGCGAAGAGGCGGCGCGTTACCGCCGTGTGAAGTTCACACGATTCTGACCACCGCGCGCCCACGGGCCGGTCGCCTGTTTCGTAGCATCCTACAATGAAGCTCATGAAGCGAGCATTGATCGTCTGGGGCGCGTGGACTGCGGTTGCGCTCCTATTCTCGATCCAAATGCACTTCCAGACCACGAGCAGCGTCCCGCCCGATGCGCGGCCGTGGAGCTGGATCCTCGCCTGGCAGCTTTCCGGCTGGTGGAGCTGGGCGGTGTTACGGCGCCGGTGTGCGCCTTTGCCGCATGGGCCGTGCGGATTCGCCGTCCGGTAGTGCTGATCGCCGCACATGTACCGATGGCACTGGCCACGGCGGTGGCGTGCGCGGGATTCGAAGGTGGGCTGAAATGGGCACTCGGTCTGTGGCGCACGCCGCACACGCTCGTCACGGGCATCTGGGACGGCATCGGGATCTGGTGGACGTTCAACGTACTCGTTTACGCGATGGTGGCGGGTCTGTACCATGCGTGGCGGGCGGCCCGTCTCGAGATGCAGCTCGTGCAGGCACGGCTCGATGCCTTGGTCGGACAGCTGCAGCCGCACTTCCTTTTCAATGCCCTGCACACCATCTCGGCATTCGTGCTCGAGGACCCGAAGCAGGCGAACCGCATGATTACCCGGCTCTCCGAGCTGCTGCGGCAATCGTTTAACCGGGAACGCGGGCCGCTCGTCACACTCGAGGAGGAGCTCGAGTTGTTGGACCATTACGTCGCCATCCAGGAAGCGCGATTCGGGGACCGCTTGCGCGTGACGTTTCGGGTTGATCCTCGCGCTGCTTCGGCGGTCGTCCCGACGTTGCTCCTGCAGCCGCTCGTGGAGAACGCCATCAGACACGGTGCGGTCCCTAACGGCGCCGTCGCGGAAATCTCGATCGCCGCGGTCCGCGAGGGCGCCCGTCTGCATCTCGAAGTGCGCGACAACGGGCCTGGCCTCAACGGCAGCTCACGTGGCGGGGGGTTGGGCCTCGCCAATACGCGGGCGCGCCTCCAGGAGCTGTACGGTCCCAGTCATCGATTCGAGCTGACCAACGCTCCCGCTCCCGGCGGCGCATTGGCGGTGATCGACATTCCCTACTCCGATCATGCGCGCGATCATCGTTGACGACGAAGCGCCCGCGCGCCGCCGCCTGCGTGGCGTGCTGCAACAGATCAGCAGCGTCACGCACATCGACGAGTGCGCGAACGGCCGTGAGGCTGTGGAGCTGCTACGCCGCGCGACGCCCGATCTGGTGTTCCTGGATATCCAGATGCCCGACCTCGACGGCTTCGCGGTCGCCGCGGCCGTGAACGACGAGCGTCCGCCCGCGATCGTGTTCGTCACCGCGTTCGAAGAGCACGCCGTGCGGGCCTTCGAGATTCAAGCGTTCGACTATCTCCTGAAGCCGTTCGACGATGAGCGCATCATCGGGACAGTCAAGCGCGCGGAGGATTTTCTGGAGTGGATCAGGCGCGAGGGGGCCGCCGATCCGTCGCTCCACGGCTTCGGCGATGTCAGCGTCGACTTCGCGCGCCATCAGGTGCGGCGCGCCGGGCGGATGGCCGAGCTGCGGCCCAAGGAATACGCGCTGCTGGTCGCGCTGCTCAAACGCGGTGGGCGCGTGGCGAGCCGCCTGGAGCTACTCCGCGAAGTGTGGGGCTACGCGGAGGACGTGATGAGCCGGACCGTGGATACGCACGTCGCCATGCTGCGGCGCAAGCTGGAGCGCGACCCCGCCCATCCGCGCCACATCGTCACCGTCCGGACCTTCGGGTACCGCATCGAGCGCTAGCGAAACAACAGCCGGTCGGCGATGCGCTCGGCGAGCGCGGCCGGTTCGCCACTGGAGCGATTGGTCAGCACGATGACGGTCAGGCGGCGGCCCGGAAACCGTTGGATCGCGTTCCGAAAGCCGCTCGTCTCGCCGGTATGGCGCCAGCGCTTCTCGCCCCGATAGCGATCGACGAACCAGCCAAATCCGTATTGCGTGTCCGCGCCGCCGGGCAATGACGGCGGTGTCGTGGCCAGCTCCAGCGTCGCGGCATCGACGAGCGCGGTGCTTCCTCCGGACAGCGCCTGATCCCACCGCGTCATGTCGTCCACGTTCGTGTAGATCCCGCCGTCGCCCAGCGTGGCACTCGTGACGCTCTGGTCCGTCTGGACGAAGGCCCCACCGCGCGGCGAATAACCGTAGGCACGGTGTGGGATAGTGTCCGATCCCTCCACATGCGCGACGGTCGCGCGCATCCCGAGCGGCTCGAAGATTCGCGTGCGCAGGAACTCGGGAAACGACATCCCTGACACACGGGCGATGATCAAGCCGAGCAGGACGTAGCCGGAGTTGCTGTAGCGATACTGGCTCCCCGCCGGGAAGTACAATGAGTCCTTTGCAGCGAGGAGCGTGACAACGTCGCGATCGTTGAGCTGCGCGGTGCGCGAGTCGGGAACCAGGTCCTCGTAGTCCACGAGGCCCGACGTGTGGTTCAGCAGGTGTCGGACCGTCACCGGCTGCGCGGCGGCAGGAAGCTCGGGCAGGAAATCCCGCACGGGCTGGTCGTAACGGAGCTTGCGGTCCTGTACGAGCAGCATCACGGCCATCGCGGTGAACTGCTTCGAGACCGAAGCGAGGCGGTAATCGGTCTCCGGCGTGGCGGCACCGTGTTGCTCGAGGTTCGCCATCCCGTACGCGCGACGCACCACCACCCGGCCGTCCGCGATCACGACGACGCTCGCGCCGGGCACGGCGGAGCCGCTGTAGGCGGAGAGGAGGGAATCGACCAGCTGCAGGTCGTCAGCGCTCACGCGGGGTCCACCTGTGGTCGCACACGCGGTGCACAGGACCAGCGCTAGGATTTCGCAGCGGCGTACCACGTGTTCCAGGTCTCCTGCGCGGCGCCGATCGTGAGCTGTTGCTGATTGCGCACCAGCGGCATGCGCAGCAGCAGAGGTTCGAGGCTCAATCGCTCGAGCGTGGCGACCGGCCGGCCAAGCTCACCAAAGCGCTTCGAATCCGGGTCGACCAACGCCTGAAGGCCGAACTTGTCCGCGAACCGGCGCAGCTCTCCAATCGAGGGCGCACGCTCGTTCAGATCGACGAAATGAACCTTGATGCGGCGCTCGGCGAAAAACCGCAGCGCCGCGCGCGTATCCGCGCTCTTGCGCACTCCGAAGATCTGAACCTCCACGGGCTGTCCTAGTGGGAGGCGGTGATGACCTCGATGGCGCCGAGCAAATGGCCCGCGCCAAACCGCGCTTCGGCGCTGCCCGGTGAGAAGTACCGGAGCGACGCGACGGACCGGAGGGGCAACAGTCGTAGGCTTTCGATCCCGGCGGCGTAGCGGATACCGTCGACGTAGACGATGAGCTGGGACTGGTTGCGTTGCATGACGGCCGTCGGGCGGCTGCGCATGATCCAGGCCGGCCGCAGCTGGCGCACGGCGTCATAGGCCGTCGATCCGTTGGTGCCGGCCAGCTCTTCAGCCATGATGACGTCGGAGTCGTGACCGGGGGCAGGGTCGCGCTCTCGCGCCGCATTCGAGCCGGCGCAGGCGGTCAGCGAGAGGACGCAGGCGGTGACGATCGGGAATTTCATCCACACCAAGCTAGCCTATATTCCTCGCTCCCGGCGAGGTGCCATGAGTCCCCGATCGAAAATCATTGCCGCAGCCGTCCTGTTCTCGAGCGGCGGCGCGGCGATCAAGTTTTGCAGCTTCGGGGCGTGGCAACTCGCCGCGTTCCGCGCGGCGTTCGCGATGCTCACGATCCTCGTGCTGCTCCCCGAATCGCGGCGTGGCTGGAGCTGGCGCACGGTCGTCGTCGGCTTCGCGTACGCGGCGACGACGCTGCTATATGTGCAAGCGAACAAACACACGACGGCGGCCAGCGCCATCTTCCTGCAGTCCACCAGCCCGCTGTTCATTCTCCTGCTCGCGCCGGTGCTGCTGGGCGAGCACGCCACGCGTCGCGACATCGGGCAGATGGCGGTCATGGCCGTCGGCCTCGGGTTATTTCTGCTCGGTCACGACCAGCCGTCGGCGACCGCGCCGAATCCCGTGCTGGGCAACGTGCTCGCGGCGATCTGCGCCGTGACGTGGGCGTTCACGGTGATGGGCTATCGTTGGCTGGCGGCGCGCGGCCAGTCCGTCGCAGCCGCCGCGGTGGCGGGTAATCTGACCGCCGGAACGATCGCGCTCGTCATGGCACAGCCACTCGTCGCCGGACGGCCGGTGGATTGGACTGTCGTGGTCTTTCTCGGCGTCTGCCAGCTCGGCATTCCGTACTTGTTCCTCGCGCGCGCGGTGCCCCGTGTGCGCGCGCTCGAGGTCGGCCTCTTCCTTCTTATCGAGCCGGTGCTGAATCCGATCTGGGCCTGGCTGGTTCATGGCGAGACGCCGGGCCCCGCCACAATCGCCGGCGGCGCGCTCATCCTCGGCGCGACGGCGGGCCGCATGTTGCTCGACGTGCGACAGGCGCCGCGCGAATCGATCGCGGCCTGAATGCAAACGGGCCCGCCACTCGGCGGGCCCGGTTGTCTATCGTCGTCAGGGCGTTACTGAACTGCCCTGAGCGCGTTGACGCGTCCTCCGCCGTAGAAGTCGTCGTTGCCCGGTTTCCCGATATCGTCAGCTGATTGCCGCAGACGACGCTCGACGGCAGCCGGTCCGATGCGTCCAAACCTCCCAATGATCAACGCCGCAACACCGGCAACGGCCGGAGACGCCATGCTGGTGCCGGCCGCCCAGCAGTACGTGCTGTTGCTGGAGCCGGATCCGCGGCACGGCGCCATCACCATGTCGAACACCCAGCAGAACTGCACGATCGTGCCGCTCGGGTTGCGCGGCAGCGCGCACACGGCGTTGCCCGGGAGGGCGAAGTCGCCGCCGCCCGCCGCGAAGTCGACGGCGGACTGGCCGAAATCGGTGTACGAGGCGGGCCGGTCGAAGTTCGTGGCGCCGATGGCAAAACCCAGCGGGCCCGTGGCCGAGACCGCGATCACGTGCGGTGACATCGCCGGCAGAGAGACCGTGTTCGCCGTGTGATCGAGATCGGTGGCGCTGTTGCCGAGTGCTGCAACGACCGTGGCGCCGCGCTGATAGGCGTACGTCGTCGCTTTTCCGAGTGCGACCGCGAGCTTCGCGGCGCCAACACCCTGACGGGCGAATTCCGCACCGAGGCTCATGTTGATGACGTCGGCACCTGCGCCGCCTTCGGCAATCGGCGTCGCCGCGTACACGATGCCGGCGATGACCGCGCCGAACGAGCCACTGCCACAATGCAGCACCTTCACGCCGATGATCGTGGCGTTGGGAGCGATCCCGACGGTGCCGAGGTTCGAGTTGCCTGGGCCGCCCGGGGCCGCGACGATGCCGGCCACGTGCGTGCCGTGCCAGAACGTGTCGTTCAAGCGGCAAACGCCCTGCGCGTCCCGCGCCTGATCGAAGTTGAAGGGCTGACCGGAAACGAATGAGCGCGAGCGGGCGACATCGAGATTGGGGGCGATATCGATATGTGTGTCGCGAATCCCGCCATCGACGATCGCCACGCGAGCGCCCGCGCCCATGTTGCCGCCGTCCCAGGCGGCGGGCGCTGAGATCTCGTCGGGGACCCACTGCGCGCGGCGGAACGTCTCGCCCGCGCCGAAAGCGGCGGTGGCGTCCACGGACCCTGCGTCGGTGACTTCACCCGCTTCGACGACACGGTCCGGCGGGACCCACTGGACGTCGATGTCTTCCGTCACGTCCGCGACACCATTGATCTTCGCTGCGCGCGCGGCGAATCCCGGGTCACTCGAGGCGGCCACGGCGACGCCGATCTGGTCGACACTCGTGGTCACGGTTCCGCCCGCGGCACTCACCTGCGCCGCGAGATCTGCCGGGAGCTGCGAGCCAGTGAAGTTGATGACGTAGGATTTTGCGTCTGCGGGTGTGGCGACGACTTGAAGCGTTGGACTCCCTGCTGTTGGAGCTTGCGTGGCCGTTTCTACAGTGGGGGTGATCGGTGCGTTCTCGACGCATGCCGCGGCGACGATCGCGCCCGCGATCGTCGCGGTTCTCAGGACAAATCTCCGCATGGTGTTCTCCTGCTATGGGAACCGGCGGGTGGCAAAGACTCCCGTAGTCTGCCTCCGTTTCCGTGACCCTGCAACCTGTATATTCCTCCCCCCATGCCCGCCTCCCGCTCCCGCTACGCCGTCATCTTCTTCACCGTCCTGATCGATCTGATCGGCTTCGGGATCGTGATGCCGATCCTGCCGTTCTACGCGCAGCGCTTCGGCGCCAGCGGCCTCGCGTATGGCGCCGTGCTGGGCGCCTACTCGTTCATGCAGTTCGTCGCGACCGCGCTGCTCGGCAAATTGTCCGACCGGATCGGCCGCCGGCCCGTGTTGCTGACGACGATGCTCTTCAACGCCGCCGGCTATGCCCTGTTTGCGTTCGCCGGCTCGTACTGGGTGCTGTTCCTGTCGCGGGTCGTCTCCGGCTTTGCGGGCGGCAACATCTCGGTGGCCCAGGCGTACATGGCCGACATCACCACCCCGGCCGAGCGGTCTCGCGGCATGGGCATCGTCGGCGCGGCCTTCGGGATCGGGTTCAGCGCGGGGCCGGCGCTTGGAGGACTGGCCGACCACTTTCTGGGGCATAGATGGCCCGGTCTCGTGGGGGTCGGATTGTCGCTGGCGAACTTCGTGTCGGCGTACTTCATCCTGCCCGAGTCGTTGAAACAGGAGCTCCGCGTGAAGCGGCCGCTCTTCGACCTGAATCACATAGTTCACGCAATCGCGCGGCCCCGGCTCCGCCCGCTCATGGTGGTGTGGGCGCTCGTCCCGCTCGGGTTCGCCGGGTATACCGCGGCGCTGCCGTACCGTGCGATGGACGCGCTTAGGTGGAGGCAGCTGCAACTGACCTTCCTCTTCATCATCATCGGCGTGACCGCGGCGGCGGTGCAGGGCTACTTCTTCGGGAAGGTCGTGCGGCGCACGGGCGAGCGGATGCTGGTCATCATCGGGACGTTCGGGATGGCGGCGTCGATTGCCATCGTGCCGTTCCTGCCGAGCTCGGCACTCCTGTACGTATGGACGTTCGTGCTCGCCGTTTCGAACAGTCTGTTCTCTCCGGCAGCGACGGGCCTCGTGTCCGTCTACGCCGACCCCAACGAGCAAGGCACAATCCTCGGCGCCGCGCAGGCGATCAGTGCGTTGGGTCGTACCGTGGGTCCCCCGCTCATCGGGAAGGTGTACGACGTGAGCCAGGTCACGTCCTTCGTGCTCGCGGGTTTTTTCATGGCCCTCGCCGGCCTCGCGGCGTTTCGACTCGCGCCCGTGACCCATCACGCCACTCCTCCGGTGCCCTCGATCCCGTTACCTGACCCCTCTCCTCCGGAGTCTTAACGAGGTTGCCGACAACGTCGCGTCCACAGCGGGCGGCGGAACCAACTGCGGGTGACAAAGTCACGGCACTCGCGCTGAACCTGCGAGCAATGCAGATACTGCACCGGCTCGTCGAGCATATCCGGGGACAACCACAGGGATCATGACGAAGCGGCAGACGATGAGATGCAAGCCGTAAGTTTTTTAGGACCTATAACTACCAGGCCACAGACGCAGCAGCGGGCCACAGTCAACGGGGGTTGGGACAGGGTTTGTCCCGACTCCCGTTTCCCATTTACGGCGGTGCGTCTGTGGCCTAGTCTTTGCCTGGCCTAGCCATCCCCGCGCACCATCCGGCATATTTTTGATCCCCTTGCTGGAGAGCTGCGCCCCATGCGTGTGTATAAGACGCCGGAGATCCGGAATGTGGCCGTCGTTGGCCACGGCGCGAGCGGCAAGACCTCCCTGGTCGATGCGCTGGCGTTCGTGGCCGGAACGAGCAAACGACATGGCTCCGTAAAAGACGGAACCGCCCTCACCGATTACACCGCAGACGAAATCGAACGCAAGTATTCCATCAACCTCGCCCTGGCCGTCGCCGAGTGGATGGACACGAAGGTCAACCTGATCGACACCCCCGGATATCTCGATTTCACCGGTGATGCGCTCGCGGGCGTGTACGCCGCCGACTCCGCCGTCGTGGTGCTGTCCGCCACCGCGGGCGTCGAGGTCGGCACGGAGAAAGTCTGGGACTACTGCGAGCGCCGCGCGCTGCCCCGCCTGTTCTTCGTGTCGCTGATGGACAAGGAGCACGCCAACTTCGAGCGCGTCTTCACTCAGATCAAAGAGCAGTTGACGCCCAAGGTGATCCCGGTGGAGATCCCGGTCGGCGAAGGACTGGAGTTCCACGGGATCATCAATCTCTTCTCGAAGAAGGCGCACCTCTACAAGAAGGGAACCAAGGCGGGCGAGTACGACGAAGTCGACGTTCCCGACGAGTACAAGGATCGGTTCGACAAGTATTCCCAGGAATTGATCGAGAGCATTGCCGCGACGGACGACACGCTGCTCGAGCGCTACCTCGGCGGTGAGGAGATCGGCCGGGACGAAGCGATCGCCGCCATGAAGGCGGGAATGGCGAAAGGGGAGCTGTTCCCGCTGTTCTGCGGCGCCGCCGAGCTGACGTACGGCACGCGCGCATTGCTGAACAAGCTCGTTGAGCTGTGTCCCGCGCCGCATGAGATGCCGCCGGTCGAGGCGCAGAAGTGGGGCACCGCCGAGCGCTTGACCCTGAAGGCGGATGACCCGGGACCGTTGGCTGCGCAGGTGTTCAAGACGGTCTCGGAGCCGCATGTGGGCGATGTCACGCTGTTCCGCATCTTCTCGGGCCACGTCAAGAACGGCCAGGATGTGTGGAACGCGCCGCGCGAGGCGTCGGAAAAGCTCAACCACCTGTGCGTCGGTCTGGGCAAAGAGCGCATCGAGATTCCGGAGCTGCACGCGGGCGACATCGGCGTGGTCGCGAAGCTCCGCGACACGCACACCAACGACACGCTCTCGACCAAGGACATGGGGCTCGTGCTGCCGAAGATCCCGTTCCCCGAGCCCGTGATCACCGTCGCCGTCGAGGTGAAGCAGCGCGGCGAAGAAGACAAGCTCTCGACCGGACTGCACAAGCTGCACGAAGAGGATCCCACCTTCCATCACGAGTACAACAGCGAGCTGGCCCAGACCCTGATCCGGGGACTCGGCGAGCGGCATCTCGAGATCGTGGTGGGGCGGTTGGCGCGGAAGTTCGGCGTCCACGCGCAGACCACCAAGCCCAAAGTCGCCTACCGCGAGACGTTCCGGGGAAAATCAGAGGGACAGGGGAAGCACAAGAAGCAGACCGGCGGGCGGGGGCAATACGGCGACTGCTGGATCCGCATCGCGCCGCTCCCGCGCGGCTCGGGCGTGCAGTTCGTGGATGAGATCGTCGGCGGCGTGATCCCGCGGCAATACATCCCGGCCGTCGAGCGCGGCGTGCTCGAGGCGGCGCACAAGGGGCCGATCGCCGGCTATCCGGTCGTGGACTTCAAGTTCGAGCTATACGACGGCTCCTACCACGACGTCGACTCGAACGAAATGTCGTTCAAGATGGCCGGCATTCTGGCGTTCCGAAACGTGAGTCCCGGCGCTCGTCCGGTGCTCCTCGAGCCGATTATGGAGGTCGAGGTGTGGACCCCCGACGACTATCAGGGGGCCGTGATGGGCGACCTCTCGTCACGCCGTGGGCACATCGTCGGCACCGAGAAGGATGGACGGCTCACCAAGGTGAAGGCGCTCGTCCCCGAGGCCGAGCTCGATCGCTACGCCACGACGCTGCATTCGATCACGCACGGGCGCGGGACGTACCGGATGAAGTTCCACGTGTACCAGGACGCGCCGGCCGAAATCGCCGCGAAGGTGACTGAGGCGCGAAAGAAGGAGTTGGAGGAAGCGAAAGCGTAGCGTGCTCGCCCGCTGGCTGCGGCTGTGGTTCGGATTCTCCGAGCCCGTCGATCGAAGCGCGTATTTCCGTCACGGCTTCGGCCTCACCGCGTTCAAGTACGGCATCGACGCGCTGCTCGTGTGGCAGTTTGCGGGCAGGTTTTGGACGCCGCTCAACTATCTCT
>WNGG01031217.1_pt1 | contig 11022 bp, 11 predicted proteins | sample 5400661 | NCBI WGS metagenome assembly WNGG01 (sample SAMN13153372, study PRJNA577476) | soil metagenome | isolation source: 100 cm soil or saprolite under Garry oak tree replicate 1 | place: USA:California | collected 2016-06-15 | reverse complement strand
ACGCTGAAAGTCCCGGGCCTGCACAATTTGGCCAACGCACTCGCGGCGCTCAGCGCGACGATCGCGTGCGGTGTGGGTCTCGCGGATGCGGCGATGCATCTGGGGGAGTTCAGCGGCATCCGCCGGCGATTGGAGGTCGTCGGCACCGCCAACGAAATTACGGTGATCGACGACTTCGCCCACAATCCCGACAAGATCGCCGCCACCCTCCAAACCATGCATGCGTTTGCCGGCCGGCTGCTGCTGATGTTTCAACCGCACGGGTATGGGCCGCTTCGCCTGATGCGGGACAATCTGGTGGACTGCTTCGCGTGCGGGCTGCGGAGCGAGGACGTGCTGCTGATGCCCGAGCCGGTGTATTTCGGCGGGACGGTGGACCGCTCCGTCGGCAGCGGGGAGATCGTCGGTGAGATCGTGCGCCGCGGTCGCAAAGCCTTGGCGCTTCCGGATCGCAGCGCCTGCGGTGAAAAGCTGGTGCAATTGGCCCGCCGGGGCGACCGGATTCTCGTGATGGGAGCCCGCGACGACTCCCTTTCGCAGTTCGCGCGCGACCTGGTTCAGCGCGTCGAGCGGATCGGCAAAGTGTAATCACCTTCGGCCCGGTCGGGCGACACATCCACCCACATTCACCGGCAGCGGCCGCGCCGCGATCAAGCCGACATCATGAGAGCCGGTTCAACGCTATTTCGCCGACCGAAAACCGACGGGCAGTTCCGTGTTCATGCTCCGAGCCGCGGGCGGATCACTTCGGCGAAAGCCTGGACCTCGGCCTCCGGCATGTCGTAGCCGCCCGCGAGGTCATGCGCCGGGAACAAGAACACATGCTCAACCCCTGCGTCCTCCCGCGCCTGCAGGAGTCGCTCTGCACAACGTTCCGGCGGGCCGAACAATCCAAATGCATCTGCAATTCGGCGCGCCTGATCCTCGGGGATGGCGGCGGGATCGTGCGTGTCCTCGAGCTCGAAGCCGGCGGCCCCGAGCCAGCGAAGATTCGAGGCGCTCGGATAGGCGAGGAAGGGCTGACCTGGAGCGAACCAGCTCCGCACCCATCGCGTCCCCACCTCGGCATCGGATCCGAGACCGAGCGTGACCACGAAAACCACCGGGAAGCCGGCCAGGGAGCGGCCGGCCCGCCTGGCACCTTCCTCCAGATGACGCAGCGCGGCGCGAACGGCGGCCGAATGCAGACCGACCATGAGAAAGACGCCGTCGGCCATTTCGCCGGCGAGCTCGATCATGCGGGGTCCGGCCGCCAGCAGATAGACCGGCGTCGGCGTCGCACTTCGGTTCCTGAGTCGGGTCGACGTTGGACCGAATTCGACGTCCTCCCCGGCGAGGAGCCGCCGAAGATCGCGAATCGCTGCACGCATGAAAGCCACCGTCGCGCGCGGCTTGCCTACACTGCGCGTCGAAATGAAACCGGGGGCGACCGTGAGATAGGTGCGCCCCGGCGCGATTTCCTCCAGGCTGTGGGCGAGCGAAGCGAGAACCAGGGGATGCCGCACCAAGGGGCTCGAGGTGGCCGGGAACAGTTGCAGGCGGTGGGTCGCCCGGGCCGCCATTGCCAGCGCCAGGTATGCGTCCCGGCCGCTGGAAGGATGGTCGTGAATGCCAACACCGTCGAAGCCCGCCTGCTCGCAGCGGGCGGCGAACGCCGCGAGCTCGGGCAATGGCCGGCCAACCGGAACTCGCAGAGCGACGCGGGGGCGCGTCATCTGACGAACTCCTCACACGTCCAAGGCATCCAGGATCTTCTTGGCAATGTTCGGGGCGTCGAGATAGCCGACGATCCCATGCCGATCATCGGTGGGGTTCCTGACTCCACTGTAATTCTCTATGGCGGGCGTCACCGGGAAGTTGTCCTGGTCCAGCGGGTACAGCGCCAAGCAATCGCGGGTGTCGAATGCATTGTACCATTCCCCAAGCGGCGGCGAAGGAAACCGCAGCGGCACTAGGTTGGTGCGCACAGCAGGGATCCCGAGCGGCGAACCCACTGTCACGAACAGCGGGACCTGAAGCGCTCCGCCGTCCGTACAGAGGATATCGTATGCTACAATCGAACCGAACGAATGGCCGACAATGACCGTCGGCGCCTTCGTAAGATCTCTCGACACAATGCGGTGGATTTCGTCGCGGACGCCTGGTCTCGTCGCGTACAGAAACACGTCCCTGGTGAATGTCTCGATCGTGTTCCTGGTCATGCCGGCTCCGTACTTCTCCAACGCGCGTAAAGTCGCCTGAACCCACCAGCGATTCAGAGGTACTTTCGGCATGCGGTTGGAGCCATATTCCACATTCACCTGATCGTCGGTAATCCCGGCTTTAACGCGCAGCTCTTCCGCAATCTTGGCCTGAAATATGACAAATTCCCTGTCCTCCGGCTCAACTCGGGTGTGAATGTCCGAAACAAGCGGAGTGTTTTCCTTGGTGATGAACCAATCGAGTTTGTCACCATAGTATGGCAGGACGATCTCGAGATCGGCCGGCAGCGCCCGGCCAAGCTTCCGCGCGCCCTCGCGCAGAGCCGCGGTCCACTCGGACTGCATCAACGCGGCACTATCGCGTGCTTGCCGACCACGCCCGTGCACAAGGATGAGACGTTTCGGTGCTTCCTTTGGCCGGGCTCCCGGAGAGGCACGTTGGACAAAGGAAAGCAGTGCAGTTAGCGTGCCGGCCAGCAGTTCCCTCCGGCTGATCATGCTCATCTTCCTCGAACACCCGCACTCGCGGCTCCACGCCGGCGCCCCTGTCGACGTCCGTGTTGCGCCGCATCTTGCGCGATGGAGCGCGCGTGAAATCCGGCTTGGGTTTGCGTGACACCGGCCGATACTGGAGAGCAACCATGAAGCTCGGCATTTCACTGCCGCTGGTCGACATCAACGGCGACCCGGCAACGGTACGCGATTTCGCGCAAACCGCGGAAGAGATGGGCTTCCATCACCTCGCCGCTCCCGATCACGTGCTGGGCGTGAACGTGGCGAGCCGCCCGGATTGGGGGGACCGCAACACGTCCAAGGATTTTTTTCACGACCCATTCGTCCTATTCGGTTTCTTGAGCGCCTGCACGCAAAAGATAGAATTCTCCACCCAGGTTCTCATCTTGCCGCAGCGCCAGACCGTGCTGGTGGCGAAGCAGGCGGCATCGCTGGACGTGCTATCGGGCGGGCGGTTCCGGTTCGGCGTGGGCGTGGGCTGGAATCCCGTCGAGTTCGTCGGACTGAACGAAAATTTTCACGATCGCGGCAAGCGGCAGGAGGAACAGGTGCGGGTGATGCAGGCGCTGTGGGCCGAGCCGCATGTCGTCTTCAAAGGCAAATGGCACAGCATCGAAGACGCCGGCATCAACCCGTTGCCGACAAGGCGGACCATCCCCGTGTGGTTCGGCGGGCATGCCGATGCAACATTGCGGCGGATCGCCAAAATGGGCGACGGCTGGATGATGCTGGCGCACCCGAAGGGCCCCGAGGCCGAGACCGCATTCGCAACGTTGCGGCGATATGTCGAAGACGAAGGACGTGATCCGAACGCGATCGGCTTGGAAGTATGGGTATCCACCGGCGAAGGCGGCCCGGCGGACTGGCGCAAGGAGCTGCTGTATTGGAAGGGCATTGGCGTCACCCACATCACCGTCAACAGCACCTTTGCACGCGGCCCGCACCGGCGTATCGCCGGCAGGACGATGGCGGATCATCTGCACGCAATGAAGCAATATCATGCGGCCGTGGCGGATGTGCTTTGAGGCTCGCCCGTGAGCCGGCCTGACCCGCCAAGCCCCAAAGGCAATTCGTTGATCGGCGCGATTGACGACCGAATGCGCGCGCTGCCGGACCGAGAAAAAAGTAACGCGCCGGCTACGCGGGCGCCGCCGGAATCAGTCCATGACGCTCCATGATGGCGCGCAGTTTTGCCGGGTCCGGCGGCGTGCTGGCGCCCAGCTCCGCACCCATTTCGCGGAAGAATTCCGGACCAAGCACGCCGGGCGTGAGGACGCATAGGCATCTTGCGGCAGCTGCGCTGCGGTTGTCGAAACCGTGAACGACACCGCGGCGGATGAAGACGGTGTCACCGGGCCCGATTTCGACTATTTTGCCGTCAACGGTGAACGTCACGACGCCGGACAGCCCATAAATCGTCTCGTCCCAATCGCGATGATAGTGCGGTACCGGCATGCGTCCATCGGGCGATGATAGTGCGGTACCGGCATGCGTCCATCGGGTGGGCAGGTCATTTCAAACATGTCCAGACCGCCGCCAGTATCATGCTTGCTGCACAGAAAACGCAGCTCGAGAGAACCGACGCGGATGTCTTCGGGCATGGCGCGCCTCTCTTGCGGATTGGAGCCGGACGACCGCACCGCCCGGCTTTTCGCGAGAATCGAAATGCCGAAGGGCAGACCCGAGAAAGTTACCCGACAAGGGCCAGCTGAGAGTGCTTTTCGTGCTCTCACGTTCGGCTCTCGCCAGACGATCGCCGCCAGCCCGCGGAATGATAACGGTTTTTTGCGTCGCGCGCGATCGGGTTCACTAACCTGGACTGCGGCAGCACAGTCCTTGATCGTCCACCTCGTCCCCGTTCAATGCTGGCTTGTGGCTCCCGAGTTCCGCGACCATTTTGGCGACCAAAATGTTCGCTGGATGTTCGAGTCCCGAAAAACTTGGTGTAGACGTCAAGGCCAGCTATCTCGCCATAGGACCGCATGACCTCGTCATCCACGCGGAAGCCCCTAGCGACGAGGCCCTTGCCACGTATCTCTTATCGCTGGGTTCCAGGGGAAACTTGCGAACGACCACGCTGAAGGTGTTCCCCGAGGCGGCATTTGACAAGATCGTCGGCGCGGTCGCCTGACAGGGTCACCTCGAATCGGGATCGATCCGAAATTCGGCAAGACCACGCGCTGCGCTGAGAGCCGGGTAAAAACCGGTCGATCACCGCACGCTCGCCACAAAGCTCCGTAACGGTATCCCGGTCGGGGAGATCGTCTATCTGTCCTCCCCGACCGGGCGGTCCCGGTCACAGGTTGCCCCCTGCTGATCGGGACCGTTCTGAAGCTTATTGAGCCCGGCGGGGTGTGACCTAGGTCACACGTCAACAGCTAAGTTCCTGATCGTTGCCAGTTTTGCGCGCACGCATCGGCGCAGTCCCTGATCGTCATTTCCGTTTCGGCTAGGTCCTCTGCCCTGCCTAAGGGTTGCTCCCCATGCCGGTTCAGGCGGTGATGGCTGGAATCGCTCGACGGCGTCGAATTTTTTCGCGCAAATACCAGACTGGCTGGCGGAGGGAGAGTCCGCCGACTCTCCTTGAAAATACACAAGATTTGAGGATTTTCTAAGTTCTACCCACGGCCCAACCCCCGACGGCCGAGGCGCCGCGCGAAGGCGCCGCGTCCTATGTGCAGTAACGAGCTTCACCCGGCCGGATTTTTTCCGAAGAATTCGCAGGTCGCGGCTGTCGCCCGTGCGTTCGTGTAGCGCGCCTCGCGCGGCCTCGGGTGTGGAGAAGTTCCAGAACATCCTTGCGCAGCGAGCATGGCGGCACCAGGTTTCGTGGATGGGCGCCGGGTTTCCCCCCAAGAACTGGCCATTCCCGCCACCGCCCCCTCCGACCAACGCTCTTGGGACGCTGTTGGGGGGCAGGAACGTTTTCCCCATAGCCCCGACCGGGAACGCCTTGGCGACCCTCGCCGGTAGCGCGGCACCCCAAAAACCCAACGCCTTAGCCACCCTTGCCGGCTTGGCGATGCCGCCTCCAACGGCCGGTTTTTCAGCGCCATCGCTGTTCGGCAACCCATCGCCCCCATTGGGTCTGGGCGCCCTGTCGCTCCTGAACGCGCCACCGCCACCCGTGTTCAACTGGCAATACGTGCGCGGCCGGTTCAACCGGTTTCTGGCGAACCTCGCGATCACCCCCGCGCAGCGCGAGGACGGCAAGACCAAGCACGCCGGGGTGCGGGCCTGCCTAAATAGGCACTACTGGGATACACAGTCCGAGACCGCGAACAGCCTGCTGATCGGCTCCTGGGGCAAGGGCACACAGGTCCGGCCGCCGCGCGACGTTGATATTCTCTTCCTACTGCCGGGCGCTGTTTACCACCGTTTCCAGCGGCGCGACGGTAACCGCCAGTCGCAGTTGCTGCAGGAAGTGAAAGACGCGCTCGCAGAGACCTATTCGCAGACCACGATGCGTGGCGACGGCCAAGTCATCTGCATTCCGTTTAACAGCATGCCGGTTGAGCTGTCGCCCGGGTTTCGCTGCGATGATGGCAGCATCATCATCTGCGACACGAACGGTGGCGGCCGATACAAGACATCGACCGCCAAGGTCGAGGAACTCGAACTCAGCGCATCCGATACGCGCTGGAGCGGCACCACACGTGCGCTCGTGCGAATGCTCAAGCAATGGCAACGCGAGCACAACGTGCCGCTGAGGTCCTTCGTGATCGAACGGTTGGCGGTGCATTTCCTCGATGTGTGGCCTCACAGCCACCGTGACGTGTTCTGGTACGACTGGATGATGCGCGACTTCTTTGGGTGGCTCCTAAAATTCGTGAACGGCACCTTGACGATGCCTGTGACCAGCGAGGTTATCCCGCTCGGCAATGAGTGGCAGGTCCGCGCCGAACGGGCGTACAAGAACGCGGTGAGCGCCTGCGAGAACGAATACGGTAACTACCAAGCGCTCGCGGGAGACGACTGGCAGAAGATTTTCGGCCCGGAAATTCCCGTGCTGGTGTTATGAGCGGCGCCGATCCCACGGTCGCCCTCATAGACGAATGCCAGCGCCAGGCGGAGAGTTGCGCCTATACCGCGACTGTCTTCATCATCTGGCTGCGCGTTCTCAGGGGCATCCGCGTTTTCTGCGTTGTAGCGCCGATCGTCTTTGGCGCTCTCGCCACCTGGAAGCTGCTGGTCAATTCCCCGGCGTGGTCGGCGGTGTTCATGCTGCTGGCGACCGTCATCCCGCCGGCCTACCGCGCGTCCACCGTGGATGCATCGATCAACGACTACACGCTGCGCGCGGGCGAGATGACAAACTTGCGCGATCGGTTCCGGCAGGTGGCAACGATCGACGCCCATAAGCCCTTTCCGGAGTTCGAAGCGGCGGCGAAGCCACTGTTGGATCGGCTTGAGAAAGCCCGCAATCGTGCGCTGACGCCGCCCGAATGGTGCTTCAAGCTCGCTCGCAAGAAACACAAGCAAGGGCACTACGCTTACGACTACGATCAAGCAGTGGCTTCAGGATCGTCTGGTTAAGCGCGTTTGCTGCTACCGGTGCGGACCGCCCCCGAGGCCACGCTTGAAGTTCGCAGACTTGACAGTATCGTGTCAGGAAAGTGCAGTCATCCGCGGCTCGATATAATGCTCCGTCGCAGCTGTCCAGGATATCTGCCGTGACCAGCATCCGGCCTGAGCCTCTCGGAGGCACGACTATAATGGTTCGGGGCAAGCCGACTTACCTGTGGGCCGCAGAGGTCGTACTGCGTAAACACAAACGGCCGCTGCGCGCTCACGAGATCGTCTCGTATGCACAGGAGCAAGGTCTTTTCTCTGGCGAAATGCACAGCCGAACACCCCAGAAATCAATGCAGGCGCGGCTCAGTCTCGACATTCTCAACAAAGGCGAGCAGTCGGTCTTCATTCGAACGGCTCCCGGCATGTTCTACCTGCGCGAATTCCTCGCCGACAGTGCCCTTATCTCGCTGACTGAGGATACTGGTCTCGGGACGCCGACGAAGCCGATCCTGTATGCCGCGCCTCGCCGTGCTCCGTTGACCGCGACGGAGCGTGTGCTCGCGATCCCAAGATCGCATTACGAGCAACTGCACGACTTCGACGACGGCGGGCCCAGCAACCCCCCGAATCTTCGCGCCCGCAACGATGCTTTCCAGCCCCAGCATGGCTCTGCGTCCCTTGCGGTTGTACAAGGAGGCAGGTCTAGCCGGGCGTCAAGCCGGAAGTGAGGAGACGCTACGAGTGGCGCCGGCTTCGCGAGCTAGGGGCGCCGGGCATGCGCACAGTGCACCGGAGTGGCTTGACCTTCGTCCCCGGTCGTCAAGTCGTGATGTTCGTCGAACGAACCTCATTGCGATGTGCGACCTTCTCGCTGCCCCTCGTACTCGCGCTTAGCATGTTCGACCGAACACGCGGGGCACTGGTGGCCGGCCCACGCCCAAGCACGACTGGTCCTGTTTCATCAACATCGCGGCAAATTTGAGTGCCGCGCGGTTGAAGTTGGCTCATTACGCCTTTAACGGACATACCGATTTCCGGTATCCGGCTCCAGTACGGCGGTCAACGCCGCGAGGCCGACGTAGTCGCGGGGGTGGATATAGCGGCCGAAGGGCGTGGCGCAGAGCAAACGCCCAAACCAGCCAAGGTTCTGACGTAGGTCAGTACGGAAAGCAGCCAAGATGTCGGAGACGCCGGGGGAAACAAAGGGATAGAACACGATGCCCATCATGAGCGGTTGGGTGTTGATGGATTCGTGAAATACAAAGCATGCAACCGCTCCGCTGTCGATCACTTCCCCGTCCGTCAGGGTACGCGCCCCGATCCATGGGCCACCCCTGGCGCCATCCACAACGATGCGGCCGTGTGGGACGGCCACCATCCTATCAAAGCCCTTTTTTGAGATGGCGCCGTCGTCCCGAAGCCTTTCGAAAGCGCGGTATTGCCAATCACACAGCTCCTGGAACACCCCCCCGTATTTCGCATCCCCTGCAGCAACCGCAGCTCTAGCCGTTTCGATGTCCATCGGCAGGAGTCCTCTCAATCCAGTCATAGGTCCAGACCTGGAGGCGCTGGACGGCATCGCCAAAGCTGTGGGCACGCCCCGAAATCGCGGACGCGCTCTCAGTTCGATTACCCCAGCTACCGGTTGAATAACACAGGCTGGGTACTTGAGTCCGGGCGTTAAACGGAATTATTTCCGGTGCTGATCATCCTGCACCACATATCAAAGTACCGGGCAGGAGCTTGATCCCTTTGAAGTCGATCTCGTGCCGCAGACCGAACTCGCTCCGAAAATTCCGGGTGAATCATCAAAGGACAAAGTCTTTGCCACGGGTACCGGTCGAGAAGGGCAACAGCGGCCTCCCAAGAGTTCACGACAGGTGACTTATGTTGAATCCGCTCTTCGCCTATCAGCTCTGGAGACCAGTCGCTCACGTCACGGTAAAAGAGCCACCCACGCTCGGTTTCCATCCCATATAGCGTAACCGAGCCACCTTCGGCCCCAAGCTGAAGAATGACTTCCCAATCGCCCATGTGCATCCTTTTTTGATTACCACACAATCAGAAGGCCGCAATCCACGACCCTGCAGTGGCGGCAAAGGGATCGCTCAAACGAATGTACCTGCCGACGAGCGCATCCGAGGCGTGACCGGTCTGCGCCTTGATCCTCCAGGTCGGCGCGCCCGCCGTCGCGGCGCTGGTGACGAACCCGGCGCGCAGCGAGCGTCCGGAGTACCGTGCCGGATCGAGGCCGATCGCCTTAACCCGCTGCTTCACGATGGACGCTATAGAGTCGCCCGAAAGTTGACCGGGCAGCACATGCCCGCGTCGCGCAAGCGGTCGGAACACCGGCCCTTGGGTAATCCCGGACAGCTCGAGCCATTGGTCGAGCGCCCGTACCGGACAGATATCGTTTCGGCCGTGGGGAATAGCGACCTGCCGACCCTGGCCTTCCTGGTCGGTCTTGCTCTTCGGAATGGTGATGACTATGCCAGCAGCCCTCCGCTCGATCGACTTGCAGTCGATGCAGATGAGTTCCGAGCGCCGGAACGCCCCGGCGAACCCGATGAGCAGCAGGGCGCGATCCCGGGCATCCCGGACGGAGTCGCCGAGCGAAGCCACGATGGCGGCCATCTCTTGGATCGGACCGGGTCAGGCAAGCCACGGAGGGCGTGCGCGCGGCGGATTGCGACCAGGCGGCGGGCGAGGGTGGCCACGACATGGGTCGTGGCGTGGGCTGCCAGATAGCGAGCGACGACATCCGGGCTCGCCGGCAAGCGAGGAAATGCTTGAGATCGCTGTCGTAGGCGCGCCGGGTGTTCGGCGCTGTGGCTGCCTCGATGAAATGAAGGACCCTCGGATCGGTGCAGGCGATCCCAATCGGGGTGGCTGGGGTGGCGGTGACTGCGGCGCGCGGGGTTGGTTCTGATAAGGGAAGATTATCGGGGGTAATGGCCATGAGCGTCAGGGGCGCGCGGCGACGGCCGCGGTCCAGAGCTCGGCCCGGATCTCGTTGAGCTGGTCCAGCGCGGCATCCATGGCCTCGCGAACTGGGCCAATCCCCTCGAGCAGGAGCCCCGCATCGATGAAATCCGCCTCGATCCCCAGCGTTTCCAGAGAATCCGATTGCGCCCAGTCGAGCCGCCGCGCCACCGGAGCGGCGTCGGCGTAGAAGGCGGCGATCTCGGCCGCTTTCCTGGGCGAGCCCTTGGCCAGGAACCGAACGAGGCAGTCGCGGAACGGCTTGTTTTCGCCGATCAGTCGCTCGATCGCGCGCTTGCCGATGCGGGTATGCTTGTCGAAGGCGTAGAGCGGAATCCCTGCCACCTGCCTCGATTGAGGAACAGGGTCGCAGCGCAGGCCGGCCGGACCGCCGCGCCGAACCTCGAGCCAGATCAACGGAGCCAAAACAACGAGTACCTCGGGAGCCCGTTTGGCGGCTAGCACCATCGACTGGGCGAGCTCATCGCCCGCCCCAAGCGAGCGATATGCCGCCGCCAAGGCACGGAGATCCCCGCCCTGCACCTGATTCTGGTAACGAGGGTTGATGCCCGAGGCATACCACGCCGCCACGGCACGTTTAGCCAGGGGCTGAGAAAAGTCAGCCAGAAGCTCCAACCGCTTCTCGAGCGAGGCCTCCTTGCAAAATCGGCAGGTTGCCGAGAGATCGGGGTGATCCGCGGCCGCACAAGCCAAGTAATCCCCGCTGCGGTCTTTCACAGCTTCCGCCAACCGATGCACCACCGCACCGAGCACCGACGCCTCGCCGCATTGCCGGCGAAAGTCGGTCGAG
>WNGG01010726.1_pt1 | contig 11022 bp, 8 predicted proteins | sample 5400661 | NCBI WGS metagenome assembly WNGG01 (sample SAMN13153372, study PRJNA577476) | soil metagenome | isolation source: 100 cm soil or saprolite under Garry oak tree replicate 1 | place: USA:California | collected 2016-06-15 | reverse complement strand
GATTCAGAGCGGAGACGCAGCGCGCTACGCTCTCCTTAAATGGGAGTATTTGACTAGCGCTTCGGCTTGCGGCGGAAGACGACTTTGAGCTCGTCTATTTCCAGAATTTTCTGGATCTGGTTGCGGGCATGCGTCGCCCAGGGGCCCGAGGTGTCGAGGCGGATATAGGTGCGCCAGTGGAAGAGCGCTTTCCGCGGCTGCTTGAATTTCTCAAATGCCAGTGCCAGATTGTAGTGGGCGTCGGCGTAAGTGGGAGCAAGCGCGAGGGCCGCCTGGTAGCACTTAATGGCCTCGGGAACGCGCCCAGTCTCATCGAGCACATTGCCCAGGTCAAAATAGGCGAGTGCATAGCGGGGATCGGCCTCAATGGCTTTGCGGTAGTGGGCCTCGGCCTTGGCGTAATCCTGGCGGTTGTAAAAGAGCGTTCCCAGATTGATGTGGGCGGCAGCGTGGGCAGCATCGAGCTCGAGCACCTTCTCGTAGGCGGCGATGGCTTCCAATTGCGAGCGCGAGTCCTCTTCCAGGGCGATGCCGCGAGCGAAAAATTCAGCCGCCGATTCGGCGGTGCGCATGGGCTTGAGCTTGGCGGAAACCAGCTTGTTCCGGGAAGAGAAATCCATGAAGAACTGGCCGGCGATGGGGTCTAAGGCGGTGCCGCTATGACGGAAGATCACCCGCGTCCCGGAGGAGAAGGTGCCGGCTTCGAGCAGCGGGTTTTCCATGCCTGCCACCTGCTTCTGCATGGCCTGGAGAGACTCCCGAATGACCGCGGGACGCACCTTTTTGGCGCGCAGGTCGCGTAATTTTTTTAGCTGGAGGAGTTCAAAAAAGGAACACGATTCGCCCACGGCAATCAGGCCGGCCCGTTCCCACCCGACCAATTGCCGCGCCGTGATTCGCAGGATGCGGAGCACGTCCGCTCGTCGATATCTATGCACGGTGTTGGGTTATAGCCTGAGTCGTATTATGCGAAGCAATATCACGGTTGGCAAGAGGAAAGTTGCTGCTGCCCGACTGATGATCGCATGAGGGAGCCATTGATCATTGAAGACCGTGGGTTTGCGGCTGGAGGAGGACCAGTTAGAATCTCTTGTGGGCCGACGTAGCTCAGTTGGTAGAGCAGTCGATTCGTAATCGACAGGTCATCGGTTCAAGTCCGATCGTCGGCTCCATCCCTTGAATGACTTAGCGAGCCCTCACCTAACTACCTCCGCCCGGTGACATAGATGTGATTCGGCTTGTGGTGGCGTTCTGAATAAATGTATCGGACTGAACGCGTGTAACATCTTGCTTCTGAGAGGACACAGAGCATTTTATGCCTACTATCACGACAAAAGACGGCACCCAGATCTACTACAAGGACTGGGGCACGGGACAGCCCGTAGTCTTCAGCCATGGCTGGCCGCTCAGCGCAGACGCTTGGGACGACCAGATGCTGTTTCTCGCCGACGGCGGTTACCGCTGCATCGCCCATGACCGCCGCGGCCATGGACGGTCCAGCCAGCCCTGGACTGGCAACGAAATGGACACCTACGCAGACGATCTCGCGACACTGGTCGAAACGCTTGACTTGAAGAACGCGATCCATATCGGCCACTCCACCGGAGGCGGCGAAGTCGCCCGCTATATCGGTCGCCACGGCACAAAAGCTGTCGCCAAGGCCGTGCTCATCGGAGCGGTGGCGCCACTGATGCTGAAAACGGCCGCCAATCCCGGCGGGCTGCCGATTGACGCATTCGACCAGATCCGCGCCAGCGTCCTTACCGACCGGGCGCAGTTCTTCAAAGACCTGAGCGTGCCTTTCTACGGCGCCAACCGGCCGGGCGCGAAAGTCTCGCAGGGTTTGCGCGACTCATTCTGGTCCCAAGGGATGCAGGCCGGATTCAAAGCAGTGTTCGACTGCATCAAGGCCTTTTCCGAGACTGACTTCACCGAAGATCTGAAGAAGTTCGATGTGCCAACGCTCATACTGCATGGCGACGATGACCAGATCGTGCCTATCGGGGCCTCGGCACTTCTCTCCTCCAGGCTTGTTAAGGGGGCCACGTTGAAAGTCTATCCGGGCCTGCCGCACGGCATGTGTTCGACCCACAAAGACCAGGTCAACGCGGATCTGCTTGCGTTCCTCCGTCGTCGCGAGCAAGTAGCAGCGTAAGCGAGAGGTGGCCCAGCGTTTTCCGTTTTGCGAGACGGCCGCCGCGGCTTTGCTGTTAGCCAGTGCGAAGCGTTTGCGCGGTAAGTCGACCGTCGTGAGACAACAAGCGCGTCCTGTTTGGGCCAGTTCAAGGCGAAGAGGCGCGGACGTCACAAGAATGAACTCGAATTCTTAGGCAACTGGCATTGGTCGTTAGTAGCAAGGCGGACTAGGGTTGCGCGGTGAGCTGGCGGACAAACAACTCCCTAGCATAGCAATTTTTTTTCTGATTGAGTCAACACTCCGGATCAACGAAAAGGCCGCCCGGCAACTCAGGCGGCCTTTCCTTCAAGGGAGAATAGTTCCAACGGAGGTAAAACCGTCAAAACTTTCTGGCGAAATCTTATTGAGCGGCGGTAAGGGGTGTCAAGCAATTTTTACACAATAAATCCTTTTACTTTCAGTGGCTTAGGGGGAGGAGAGAAGTGATATAAATTGTACAATAAGCCACAATCCAGAGAGCTAATGGCTTAGGAATCAGCGACTTAGGCGAGAATGCTCCCAGTCTCCGAGATTGAGTTGGATGATTTCCACATCCTGGGGACGATCAAAGACCCTGCCAGGGAAGAAGCGTTTGACCAGAATGCGTATTCCGCCGAATGCGACTCCTGCTGCCAGCGCCAGCAGAAATAAGATTCCTATCAACATCAAGGCAGCCAGAACCAAATTGGCGATGTTGTCTTTGCGGCTCAATCCGGTGCGTTCGTTCCAAGTGACATCGGCGTCGTAGGTGACGGAGGCCAGAAGTGATTTGGCTTCGGCGGGCGAAATCTGGCCCGCGACCAGCGCAACCATGGGGCCGGTGCGCTTGGCGATGGCGGAAGAATTTATTGAAGGACTGCCATTGTCGTTGGCGTTTGCCGATTGACGAGAGTGCAACCAGGTTTCAATGGCGCGCAGCCTCTCGCCCGCAATCTGGGGAGTGGGATAAGAGATGATTACCAGCGTGGCCGTGCCCGCGGAGGTGGAATAATTTCCCTGCACCAGTTCGGCGCTGCGACTAAAGTCCACCAAATCCGCAGGAATTGGCGTAGCCACAGCCGCCAGCGCCGCCGGGCCGAGCACATACTTGGCCGAATTTTTTACGTAAGCCTGGCGCGGCAGATAAGTAGGCAGGGAGGGCAGGTTGCGGGCGCTACCGGGAGGCAGCGGCAAGGCAGCGGCAAGGTCGCGCAGCTCGGCAGCCGACATGGCGGTGACGCGGTCGATTTTCACATCGACTAGAAGGTTCCCCCGGTAAAAGAGGACGCGATCGTTGGCGGAAGCGCCCTGGTCGCCGAATTTCTCGGTCTGCATCTGGGGCTGTTTATAGAAGGTAAAAGCGCCATAGGCACCGCTGGCATCGTTGAAGCGGGCGAGCTTGACGAGGAGTTTGCGATCGGGGCGCGCATAGGTGGCCGATTCAAGCTCGCGAAAGCCATACTCTTTGAGGATGGCGCCATTTACGGGATCGGTGGCCGCGGCGTCCGTGCTGACGGTGGGATTGGGAGCTTTCTGCCAGCCGGCAAATTCGGCGGGCAGAAGAGCGGGGACCTTGGCGAACCCTGGCAGAGCCACCGCAAAGAGGGCCAGCAGCAAGAGAAATGGTTTCATGGGACGGCGAAAAATCCCTGGAAATACTAATGATTAGAGTACACGCGCGCGGGAAAAGTTTCTATGGCAGTAGCTCAAACAGGCCGTTCTCCCGGCCACTATAAGCGCTGTTGGAATTCCTCTCACGCGAAAACCGCGCCCTCGAAATGAGGGTTCTCCATGAAGATTTACTGACCGGCCTGTTTGCCGAGCTTGGCGGCGACTTTCACCCCGCTGAGGCCGCCGACGTAGCGGGAGATGCCGCGATAGAGAGATTCGGCAATTTTCTGGCGGTATTCCGGGGTGTGCAGGTTGCGTTCATCGCGGGGGTTGCTGAGAAAAGAAATCTCGGCCAGCACGGAGGGCATGTTGGCGCCGATGAGCACAACGAAGGGTGCTTTCTTCACCCCGCGATCACGTATGGCCGGGGCCTTGGCGGCCAGGCCTCCGTGCAGGGCGCGCTGCACGTCGGCGGCGAATTCCCGCGATTCCTCAATCTTCTCCTTAAGCGCGATCTTTTTCACCAGGTCCTGGAGTTCGTAAATGGATTTTTCTGAGACTGCATTCTCGCGCGCGGCCACCTCCAGCGCCTCTGCCGATGAGGTGAAGTTCAGGTAGTAGGTTTCAACGCCCCGGGCGGCAGGGTCATTGCTGGAATTAGCATGAATGGAGATGAACAAGTCCGCCTGGTTCTGGTTGGCGATGGCGGTGCGCGTTTCCAGCGGGATGAAAGTGTCATCGTCGCGGGTGTAAGTGACGTCCGCCCCCAAGCGGGATTCGAGCAGCTTGCCGAGGCGCTGCGAGACATCCAGCACCAACTCCTTTTCCAGCAGCCCGGAGGGACCGATGGTGCCGGTATCGTGGCCACCATGACCGGCGTCTACCACGATGCGTCCGATTTTCAGGCCCAGAGCGCGGATCAGAGAACGCTCGCCGGAAGTGTTAGGACGGGCTTCCCGCGCCACCGGCTCGGGCGTGGCCTTTTTTCCTTTGCGGCCGCGCTTCTCTTCTGTGCGCGGGGCTACGGCTTGAAAGGTAGGTGCGGAAGTGGGCTGGGCAGTGGCCTTGAGCTCGGACTGATCGGGATTGGCAATGTCCGCGGCTTCGGTTTCAGATTTTTTCTGGCTTCCGGCGACATTTTTCTTAGCGCCCTCGTCGAGCGCATTTGCCGCGGCCTCAGAGGTGCGATCCAATTCTCTGCGGGCAGCGAGTGTTTTTGGCGAAGGTCTTGCCGAGGGGATGGGCGCAGCGGAGCTTTCATCTGCTGGCGTTGCTGCGGTTGGCTTGTCACCTTTTGAGGATTCAATTCTTACCGGGCCGGGCGCAGGCATCGCCAGGTCTGAAGCTTTCAGGAGGTTGGATGGCTGTTTGCCGTGAATGTCCACGATCAGGCGGTATGGGTTGGGCAGCAGGAAGGCAGAGTAGTCCGAGACCTCGTCAACCTCGAGCACAATGCGGGTCAAGCCAAGCTGATAGGGCGCGATCCGGATCTTGCGCAGAAATCCGTCCTGCACATCGAAGGTCTTGCCCAGCAGCACCGAGGCCAGGCGGGTATCGTGCAGATCGAAGAAGATGCGGTCGGGGTTGGCGATACGCCCGGCCTCGTATTTAACTTCCTGCTCCAGGTCGATGGCTATGCGGGTGTAATCGGGCGTGGACCAGTGGCGGACCCCGGTCACCAGCGGAAGCTTTCCAGGCTTGGCGGCGCGCAGGTCTTTCGCAGGTTGCTTTTTTGCTGAGGCCGGCAAATCCCTGGCCGCCGCCATTTCTGCGATGGCATCGCGGGCATCGGCCGCCAAGCGGTGACGCGGATAACGCTTCAGGAAATCTTCAAAGACGGGCTTGGCAGCGGCGGCATCTTCGAGGTCCTCTTTGTAAATCTGCCCAATGGTGAACAACGCTTCAATACGATATTTGCTGCCGGGGTATTCGCGACGTAAAAACTCATACTGACCGATGGCCGCCCGCAAAGATTTGGAGTCGTCAAAGTTGCGGCCGGTTTCTGCCAGCAACTCGGCCACGGCAACCACGCTGGCATCGGCTTTCCTGGAGGTTGGGGCGGTGTAGTACACCCGGCGATAGGCGTCGATCACACTCTGGTATTCACGTGTGCTGCGTTCGCCCGCCGGACGCCCGTTCAGGGCCTCGCGCATGCGTTCGGCAGTCGCAAAATGGGAGCGTGCCAATTGCTTTTTACGCAACACGCTGCGGGCAGAGGCGGGAGCCGAGAACAGCGCCAGCAGCGCCAGGGTTGCGCACAATGCGGCGCACGATGGCGCGGCAAATCGCAGAACCTGGCTGGATTTGGTGGCTGGCGTCATTTTCGGAGTCTGTGATTCATCCGGTCTGCTTTCTCTAGTCGGTGTTGGAAATGTGCAGCACGCCATTGGCATTGCGAAATACATGAATCGGCGCCTTGGCAGCGCTGCCTGCGCGCGCGTCTGTGCCTGCCTGGTTCCAGTACAAATTGGTAATCTGTTTTACATAATTGCGGGTCTCACTATAAGGCGGGATCCCGTTGTTGCGAGCCACCGCGCCAGCGCCGGCGTTGTAGGCAGCCAGCGACATAGACAGATCGCCGCCGAAATTTTCCATGAGTTCCTTGAGGTGGCGAACGCCGGCATCCACGTTCTGCTGCGGGTCAAAAGGATTGCTGACATTGAGGCTGCGGGCGGTGTAGGGCATGAGCTGCATCAGTCCCATGGCGCCTTTGCGAGAGCGCGCGCGGGGATTGAAATTGGATTCCACCTTGATGATGGCGCGCACCAGGTTGGGGTCAACTCGGTGGCGCGCCGCCGCTTGTTCGATGGCGGAATCAACCGCAGCGGAGGTGGTTAGGGGGGTGGCAGAGGCAGCGGAATCCGGTTCCTGCAACTCCGGCGGCGCCAGGTTTTCCGCAGCGGAGGACGCGGGGAACATGCGATTGACCTCGGCAGCGGCGAAACGGGCGGCACGCATGGCTGATGGGGTGGGCGGCGGGACCGCTTTCCAGCGGCGCTCACGGTGGCTCCAGTACACCAGCACACGGTCGCGGCGCGGGGTAGTCCCGGCCTGCAGGATTGAGTTGCCGGCGGCGTTTCCCTTGGCTGGCGCGATGTCGTTGACGAAGACCTTCCTGCCATTTTCTTCCAGCACCTGAAAGCCGGTGGAAAGGGCTGGGCCGTCAGCCTTCATGACCGGCGAGTTGCCGTTTGCAGGCTTGAGATTTTGGGCGGTGAGCGCAGGAGTCGAAAAGCAGAGGACGCTAACCATCAGGGCGAGATTGGGGTGTCTATACATGCTATGAACCGGCCTTTTGCGCGAGCGTATGCGATCGCGCCGCGCTGGCACCTTGCCCCAAAACCTGACGAAGAACCGCGTCCAGAGTGGCTGGATTATATGCCGGGAAGGGTGGCGGAGCAATCGGGTGGTGAATACGAATCAGGGGAGTAATAGCCGGAAAAAGACCTAGAAAAAACGGAAAGATCTGGCCTACTTACGGGAAGACATGCAGGAGATGGGGAAAGCATCATTCAGCTTTCCGGGACTTACCCCAGTTAGCGCGGTCTTTGAGGCGGACCACGAACTTCAAGCCCGACCAGGTCTCATCTACGGCGCAGATTTTTACGTCTACTAAGCCCGCGTCCAGTCCAGTACGCCGCACTTCGCCCTGGGAGAGATCAGTGGCAACGCCGGAGGCCTTCTTCGGCCATGCGATCCAGAGGATTCCGTCGGGTGGAACTCGGGAGGCCAGCCGGGGAAAGGTTCGCTTGAGTTCCGCCTGGGATTTCGCGAACAGCACTACCAGGCTGGGAGTTTTGGCGTTGATAGAAATGAATTGCACGCCTGGCGGCAGCGGGCCAAGTTCCTTTTGGAAGTTGGGCGGAGGCGCAATCAGCGCGATGCGGCTGTTTTCTTTTATGCCGAGCTTTTTGGGCAGCGGTGTTTCGGAGTAGCCAGCCATCTGTAATCGCTTGAGGGCGGGCAGGACGATGCCGCCACAGGTCGCGTCCCCTTTTTACTTCAACATTGCCTCGACAACGGAATAAACTTCACTAAGAGCAGCGTCGAGCGCTTCCGGATTCTTACCGCCGGCTTCGGCCATATCGGGACGTCCGCCGCCGGAGCCTCCAACCGCCTGCGCTACGGAAGCGATGATCTTGCCGGCGTGCATGCGGTCGGTGAGATCTTTGGTGACGCCCACAATCAGCGAGACTTTGCCGTCGGAGCTGGAGCCCAGGGCGACCACGCCCGAGCCCAGCTTCTGACGCAGGTTATCCATCAGGGTGCGCATCTGGGCGCGCTCGAGATTGTCCACGCGCTGCGCCAGCACCTTGATGCCATTGATGACCTGAACTTTTTCCGTCAGCGAAGAGACAGAGGAGGTGGCGGTCTTCATGCGGGCATGCTCGAGTTCTCTGGCAAGGCGCTTGATCTCGGCGTCTTTCTTTTCGAGCTCGGCCTTTAATGCCTGAGCAGGCGTCTGGGAGGCCTCTGGGCGGCCTACTAAATTCGATATCACAACTTCCAGCTCATGATCTTTGCGGAAATGGCGCAGCGAGCTTTCGCCGGTGACTGCCTCCACGCGGCGGACGCCGGCAGAGACGCTGCCCTCGCGCAAAATTTTCAGCAGTCCAATTTCGCCGGTGGCGCCGGGGTGGGTGCCACCGCAGAGCTCGGTGGAAAAGTCTCCGATCTTGATCACGCGCACGCGGTCGCCATACTTTTCGCCGAAGAGCGCCATAGCTTTGTAGTCGTTGATGGCGACGTCTATAGGAACGTCTTCGATGACCTGGACGCGCTCGTTTTTGAGGATCTCTTTGTTGGTGAGGTCTTCAATGTCCTGCAGCTCCTCATCGGCGACGCCGCTGAAATGGGAGAAGTCGAAGCGCAAGTGTCCGGGATCAACTAGCGAGCCTGCCTGTTTGACGTGCGGCCCAAGAACGTTGCGCAGCGCGGCATGCAGCAGGTGGGTGCCAGTGTGGTGGCGCATGGTGGCGGTGCGGACTTCGGTGTTGACGATTGCATCCACCCGATCGCCGACATGGATGGCATGCCTGGCGACAACTCTGTGCGCGCGCACTCCCTGGACGGGATAGTAGCAGCCGCCGACCTCGGCGACCACGGTGGTGCGGTCGTCGTCGTAGAGCCAGCCAACGTCGCCGACTTGGCCGCCAGCCTCAGCGTAGAAGGGGGTGTGGTCGAGAACGATTTCGCCTTCCTCACCGGGCTTGAGCTGCTTGAGTCCTTGTCCGGTATGCGAATGGATGATGGCCAGCACCTCGCAGCCGCTGGATTCGGTCTGGCGATAGCCAACGAATTCGGTGCGCTTCAGTTCGCGGAATGCCGGGCTGGCGGTGTGCTTGGCGGCGCCGCGCCAGGAGGCTTTGGCACGCTCGCGCTGCTCGGCCATGGCGCGGTCGAAACCTTCCGCGTCAAAACGGATTCCAGCATCGCGGCAAGCATCTTCGATGAAGTCGCGGGGCAGACCGAAGGTATCGTAGAGCCTGAAGGCCTTTTCTCCCGAGTACATAGCGTGTGCCTGCGGAGTCTGGCTCCTGGCCATGAGCAGTGGCGCGAGATCATCTTCCAAGCGCTTTAAGCCTTCTTCTAATGTGTGCGCGAAGCGCGTCTCCTCCGCGTGTACAGCTTTGGCCACGCGTTCGGCATTTTCTTTCAACTCGGGATACGCGTCCTGCATTAAGTCGCGGACGGCAATAGCCATTTCGAACAAAAACGGCTGCTCCTGCCCGAGCAGGCGTCCGTGGCGAATGGCACGGCGGATGATTTTGCGCAGAACGTAACCGCGACCTTCGTTCGAAGGCACGACTCCATCCGAAGTCAAAAACGTGATCGCGCGGGCATGGTCGGCGATCACGCGCAGGGAAGCGGCGGTTTTGGTTTGCGCCTCTTTCCTTAATTCCTTTTCCAGCGATACCCCGGTCAGCTCGGCCGCGCGCTTGATCAGCGGCTGGAACAAATCGGTGTCGTAATTTGAAATCTTGCCTTGCAGCACCGTCGCCAAGCGCTCCAGGCCGGCGCCAGTGTCAATCGAAGGCTTGGGCAGCGGATTGAATTTGCCGCTGGCGTCGCGGTCGAACTGCATGAAGACCAGGGTCCCTCGGAGGCGGGGGGGCCCATGTCGTAATGGATTTCGCTGCAAGGGCCGCAGGGGCCGGTATCGCCCATGGCCCAGAAGTTGTCTTTCAGCCCAAACTCGTAAACGCGCTCTTTGGGGACGCCTTGTTCAAGCCAGTATCTGTAAGCTTCTTCGTCGCGCGGGATCCCCTGCTCGCCTTTGAAGATGGTGACGAAGAGGCGGTCTTTGGGAATGGCGAACCATTCTTTCGAGGTGATGAGCTCCCAGGCGAAGGCGATGGCCTCGCGCTTGAAGTAGTCGCCAAAGCTAAAATTTCCCAGCATCTCGAAAAAAGTGTGGTGGCGGTTGGTGAAGCCGACGTTCTCCAGATCGTTGTGCTTGCCGCCGGCGCGCACACACTTCTGCGAGCTGGCGGCGCGGTTGTAGTCGCGCTTTTCCAGGCCGAGGAAGACGTCCTTGAACTGGTTCATGCCGGCATTGGTGAAGAGCAGCGTGGGATCGTTCGCCGGAACGAGCGAAGACGAATGCACGAGCCGGTGCCCGCGCTGGACAAAGTAATCCAAGAACTTCTTGCGAATGTCGGAACCGGAGAGCATGAGGAGCGCCGCAACCCAATTTTAGCAGGGGGCGCTCAGAGCGAAGCTTAACCACGAAGGTCGCGAAGGTACACGAAGCAACAGTTCCAGTTTTGTAAATCCTTCGCGCCCTCCGTGGTGAAAGAACTAAGCTGACCTAAGCCACCTTGGGCGCCGCGACCCGGCGTTCGGCGAACAGCGAGATCATTTCGCGATTGAATGCCGGGATATCGGAGGGCTGACGACTGCTGACCCAGCTGCGGTCGCGCACCACCTCTTCGTCCACCCAGTGGGCGCCGGCGTTGCGGAGATCGTCCTGAATGGTGTGGTAGCTAGTCATCTTGCGCCCTTTGACCAGGCCAGCGGAGACCAGCAGCCAGGGGCCGTGGCAGATGACGGCGATGGGACGCCCGGAGCGGTCCATTTCCTGAACGAAGCGCTGGGCTTTTTTGTCCACGCGGAGAGCGTCGGCGTTCATGGCGCCTCCGGGAAGCAGCACCGCGTCGAAATCAGCGGGCCGGGCTTGGTCGAGGGTGAGGTCCACTTTGACTTTTTTCTGTTTCTCGCCGTGCTTCACTCCCTGCACCTCGCCGGATTTGGGC
>WNGG01008894.1_pt1 | contig 11022 bp, 10 predicted proteins | sample 5400661 | NCBI WGS metagenome assembly WNGG01 (sample SAMN13153372, study PRJNA577476) | soil metagenome | isolation source: 100 cm soil or saprolite under Garry oak tree replicate 1 | place: USA:California | collected 2016-06-15 | reverse complement strand
CCGACGGACGTGCCGAAGGTCTCCCTCACAGCGAACCCCTGGCGGCGGGCCGGTTCATAGTCGTGACAATCGGCACTGGCGTGCCGGGACCCAAGACCCTTTCGGAAGCTCAGCCCAAGGACAGGAGAGGGGTAGGAGTCGGGCTCCCGCATGCGAGGGCCCGAAAGGGTCGGCCTGCCTGGCGTGCCTCGATCGAGTGATTCGTTCTCAGTACCCAGAGGGGGGACGCCCGGATCGGGAAGGGCGCCTACTTTCACGTAGGAATGCGGCGGCAGGTGAATCTAGGCGGCGGCGAGCGGCACAACGCCCTTTGGGGGCGACGCGGCGACGACCGCAAGAACGCCCTGTGGGGAAGCGGCAAGCGCGGCATCCTCCTGACGGCGATCGCAGCGATGCTCGTGCTGCCGATCGCGAGCGGCGCCGCGACAAGCTCCGCGCAAAAGGCTTCGAGCGCGCGCACAGGCGCGGGGACGATCCTCGAGCTCGCAGCAGCAAATCCAGACCAGACCTTCAACGTCATCGTCCAGACGCGGAGCGGCAGCGGCAAGCACGCCGCAGCAGACGCGATCGATGCGGCCCGCGCGAAGCACCCCGGCAAGGCCCGGGGGCTCAAGAAAGAGTTCTCAGTAATCAGCGGCGGAGCCGCCGAGCTCACGGGTGCACAGATCGTCGATCTCGCTAGCCGCAAGGACGTGATCGGGATCACGGAAGACGTGCCGATGGTTGCCAGCGGCAACACCAGCACGTCGACCTGCGCTACGTGCCCGTTCGAAGGTGTTTACTGGCCATACATCACCGGCGTGACCGGCTTTTGGCAGAAGCCGGGGGCCAAGGCCGCACCTGCGCCACAAGCCCCAGCGATCGCGATCGTCGACTCAGGCGTCGACGCCGCCAACCCGATGTTCGGCGGTCGCGTCGTCAAGCAGCTCTCGCTCACGTCGCTCACGCCGAATGCGAATGGCGATGGGCGCGGTCACGGTACGTTTGTGGCTGGCCTGGCCGCCGGAATGATCGGCAGTTGGGGCGGTTCCTCGCCGACCTCGAAGATCGTCTCCCTCGACGTAATGAACGACCAGGGCAAGGCGATGACGAGCGACGTCATAGCAGCCGCGGATTGGATCTACCAGCACAAGGACGAGTACGGCATCCGCGTCGCGAACTTCTCGCTCCACGCCCAGGGTGAGTCGAGCTTCCTGCTCGATCCACTCGACCGGGCCGTCGAACGCTTGTGGTTCAGTGGCGTGGTCGTCGTGACTGCCGCCGGGAACTACGCCGTCGACGGCCGGCCCAGCGGTGTGCTCTACGCACCCGGGAACGACCCATTCGTCATCACCGTCGGCTCGGCAGACGTGAATGCCACGACCGATCTCGCAGACGACTTCACGTCACCGTGGTCATCGTACGGCTACACCCTCGACGGCTTCAGCAAGCCCGACCTGGCAGCGCCCGGCCGCTACATGATCGGGGCGGTTCCAACAGCGGCGACGATGCCGGCCGAACGGCCGGATCGGATCGTCGCGCCGGGCTTCATGTGGATGTCGGGAACGTCGTTCGCCGCCCCCGTCGTCGCCGGTGCCGCCGCCGACCTGCTTGCCATCCATCCGAATTGGAGTCCCAACCAGGTCAAGGGCGCGCTCATGGTGTCTGCCAAGGCTCTGCCGGCTGCAAGCGCCGGCAGCGCAGGCGTCGGGGAAGTCAAGCTGGATGCGGCCGCGCTGGTGACAGCGCCCCCCAACGCGAACCTCGCGCTCGACAAGTTCCTCACGCCGGACCCGCTCGGCGGCTCGACGCCTGTTTTCGACGCGGCCAGCTGGGCGGAGGCCGCACGAGCCGACACGGCCTGGGATAGCGCCTCGTGGGCCGACGCGTCCTGGGCTCAGGCGTCGTGGAACGACGCAAGCTGGGCGGAGGCCTCGTGGAGCGACGCCTCTTGGGCCACTGCATCGTGGTCGGACGCTTCCTGGGCGGACGCCTCCTGGGCCGACGCTAGCTGGGCGGACGCCAGCTGGGCCGATCTCAGCTGGCTCAACTGAGCGCCGATCTCTGACCGCGGCAGCGCACTGGCGCTGCTACGGCTACTGGAGAGTCACGCGGCGCCGGACCGTGCCCGCGCGGGGATGCCGCGCTTCGAGCCCGATCTCGGTTCCGGCCGGTGCCTCGACGACCCACTCGAGCTTGACGAGATCACCGGTTGATTCGTCGTTTGCCCACCACGTGGTGGAGCGCTTGTCGGCGCGGCCCCTCAGCTGTCCGGCCTCGGTCTTCAGGTCACCGCCGACGAGCCGAGCACCCTCCGGCAGCTCGAGCTCGACCTCGAGCTCGCGAACGGCCTTCCGTTCCACCGCTTTCTCCGTCACGTTCGTCGGCAGCCAGCCGGAGTTCTGCAAGACGAGGCGGACCAGGAACGACGTCTCCCCCAGCTTCTCGACGTCGAGCGACCGCACCTCGAGCAACGGCGAGACGAGGAGATGGAAGAGCGCCCACTCCGAGTGCGGCGCAACCTCGTCCTCCAGCCGGTCGAAGGGAACGTTGAACCAGTAGTTGATGATGTCCCAGCCGCCGAGCTCCACCTTGCCGAGCTCGGGATGGTCGAACTCGTACCAGTCGACGTACGCGTCCGGGTAGTTCTTCTTCGCCCACTCGATCAGCTTGAGGTCGTCCTCGACCGGGTGCTCTCTGATCCAGTCGGTGAAGTGATAGTCGGACACTCCGGCCTGGCGCTGAGGGCTCCAGAACTCGGTCGTCCACGAGAAGACGCCCAGGTGGTCGTACATCCAGTCGTGAGCGCCTCCCTTGATCGTCTGCTTCGGCTCGTACTTGAAGTCGTGAAAGACCGACACGGCGGGATAGCCGGTCAATTCCGTTCCGCGCTCGCCGATGAGCTTGTAAGCGCGCAGGTCCGCCGTCGGAAAATCGTCGTCGGGGCGACCGGCGTACGGGCGCAGGTGAACGCCGCTGAACGTGTGGTACGCGATGTGCCCGGTGATGTTGGGGCGTTCGGTGACCGCCTGCACCATGGCGCGCACCTCCGGCTCGGAGGTCGGGTACGCGCCCGCGCCGCGCTGCTCGTGCTCGGGAACCCACTCCGCCGGGAAGTTGCGGTTCAGATCGAGCCCTTCGAGCGGAGGCGGGACCTTGATCGTGACGCCGTCGTAGTTCTCGATCCGCCCCTCCGCCAGCAACCGGTAGAACGGACCGTCCTCCGGCGAGTCGACAGGCTCCCTGCGGACGAGCAGCTTGCGCTCCTCGGGATGAGGGCGCCAGGCGCCGGTCGGGTCCTCGACGCGCATGTAGAGCACACGCCCGTCACCGTCGATGTCCTCGTCGCGGAGGCCGTCCTGCCGGTCTTCCCGCGGGTACGGCCGCACGCTTGAGCGGATGAAACGACGCTCCTCGAGCCCCCGCTCGGCGCCGTCGGGATTCAATCGCGGGATAACGTAGAAGACACGCGTGTCGAGCGCTCGCGTCACGAGCTCGTCCTTGCCGTGCCCGACGAGCAGCCGGTGGATGAGGTGGAGCGCGGCCGTGCAGCCGGTCCACTCCATCGAGTGGATGTTGGCCTCGATCAGGAACCCCGGCTTGTCGCTGTGAGCGCCCGTCTCGCTGTTCGTCACCGTGAGGAGCCAGATGTCACGGCCTTCGTACGACTGGCCGATTGACTCGACCACGCAGAGGTTCGGCGCTTCCTCCGACCACGTGCGCAGCGTGTCCGTCAGCTCGTCGTAGGCGTAGAAATGGTCGTACGCGACGGAGCGCACGTATTACTGGGTCAACTCGGCGACGAGCGGGGCCGTGTCGTAGGGGTCGAAGCCGAGCCGCGTTGCGATCTCTTCACTGGAAGGCCTCGTCCCCTCGGCGAAGAGATCCCGCAGGAGCTCTCCGGTCTTCGGGCTTCGCCACCAATCCTCACCGACCTCCGCGAAGAGGTGATTACGCAACTGTGCGTGGCGGATCCACGCGCGCAGGTAGTCCGCCGAATAGAAGCCGGGATCCATGTCCGCGAGGTGGCCGTCGCTCGGATAGCGAATGCCGGTCGCCGCGGTCAGCCGCTGCGAGTAGTCGTCGCTCGTCAGCCCGGCTTGATCGAAGTTCGACCAGAAGTCGAGCTCGAACTGGAGCTTCGCGGCGTAGCGCCGGAAGAGGAGCGCCTCGAGGAAGATCGTCGCCTCCGCATTCGTGCTCGCCTCCTCGTCCGAAAGGCCGAAGTGCTCGGCGTGCCAGCCCGGCTCGCGCGTGATCGCCTCGCAGATGTACGAGTAGATCTCGGTCAGCGCATGATCGCGGGACAGTCTGCGGAAGGTGTACGGCAGATTCGGGTCGACGCCCGCGTAGTGCAGGGCGTGCCCGGCCTCGTGCAGGAAGGCTTGGTAGTCGTGCAGCCCGCCCTGTGCGCGAGTGATCAGGTGGACGACGTGCGGCGGATCGGACGCGATCACGCAAGCACGCGGAGACTTCTGCGGCCTGTCGTCCAGGTCGAGGCGAATGTTGGTGTCTGCGGCGAGGTCGAACCCTAGGGCCGACAGCGTCGCCAGGCAGACATCGGTCGCGCGCTCCTTGGTGTATGTGGCGTCGAGCGGCGAAAGTCGCCGGACGTAGCCCATGTGCGCGGAGGACGGCTGCTCCTCGCGCCCCGGGCCGAGCAGCCGCTCGAACCAGCGCTCGCGCATCGCGATAAACGTCCCCTCGATCGCGTCGCTCGCGGCGGCGAGCACGGATTCCAGCTCGCGCAGCGAGATCTGCTTTTCCTCCTCGTTCCGCGCCACTGTGTCGGGCTCTTCCGTCAGGTCCGCCTCGAGCTCCTCATAAGCGCGCAGCAAGTCGAGCCGCTGTTCGTTGAAGTCGGCCGACTTCTGCCTGTAGAGCTCTCCGAGCTCGTCGCGCTCCGCGTAGTCGGAGATGATCGCGAGCCTGGCCAGTGCCGAGCGAAGGGGAAGCTCCTCCCCTTTGAAGTTGACGCGCGCGGCGAGAATGTCGTTCTCGAGCTCGTCATCCTTCTCCGCGAGCTCAGCGGCAAGAAGCCCGCCCTCGCACGTCTTGCGCAACCGGTAGAGCCACTCGCGCTGGTCTTCGTCGGCGCGCGCCTCCTCGTCTCGGAGCGCCCGCAACTGGTCACGGCTGAAGAGATCGGCGTAGCGCGCGACTATCGCCGCCTGTTCCGACACCTCTTTCTCGCCGACGCGGACGGCTCGCCCCTCCTCCGACCGTTCGTAGAGATATCGCTGGAGTTGTTCCTCGAACTCCGCGGGACTGCGCACTGCAGTGGTCGACATCTCGATAACTCTATCCAGCCTCAGGCGTGGCCCGCCGCACGAGCTTGCCGAGTGTGCCGGTCAACTGGTCGAGCGTGAACGGCTTCGAGATGATCGCGTCGGCGCTGACGCCGTCGAGACTGGGCGACCCGACGGAGCCTGTGAGCAGCACGACGGGAACGCCCGGATGACGATCTCGAATCTCTGCGATGAAGTCGAGCCCGCTCTCGATGCCGACATGGACGTCGAGAAGAACAACGTCGACGGCGGCTGCCTCGAGTTTCTGCCGCGCCTGCTCGATTGCCCCCGCCTCGTGCACGGTCCAGCCGTCGAATTCCAGGTTGACGCGACAGAGAAAACGGATGGCTGCGTCATCGTCGACGACGAGCACGGTGTGGCTGGGCGAGTCCACCGCGGCCGCCAGTGTACGCGTAACCCGATCCGCAGAGGCTCCGTTTACTCCTTGAAAATGCGAAATGACCCCGACCCCTCCGAGGGTGAATTCGAGCGCGAAATCGACCGTGCCTCGCGGCGCGTGCCGCGGCCTTCACCTCAGTTCAGGCGGCTTTCCTGGCTCGTGTTTCAGCGCGCCCTCGACCCCCTGGCCAAGCCTAGGCCGCTGCGTGGCCGGCGGCAGCACTGAGACGCCGTAGCGTCTCCTGTTTTCCGAGGAGCTCCAGGCTCTCGAACAGCCCGGGCGAGACCTTCGAGCCGGTGACCGCGATACGGATTGGCTCGAACGCTTTGCGCGGTGAAAGCTCGAGCCGTTCGGCGAGGCCGCGCAGCGCGGCCTCGATCTCCGCGGCGGCGAAAGGCTCGACACGCTCGAGCTCGTCACGGGCCGCGGTGACGACAGGCGCGCCACCATTCTGGATTGCTGCCGACTGGGGCTCGATGTCGCGGAAGAGAAAGCCTGCGAAGTCCGGGAACTGTCCGAAGCGCTCGATCTTCTCTTTCACGATCGGCGCGGCACGCCTCACGAGCGTCTCATCCCAGTCGTAACCCTCGTCGCGCACGAATTTCACGAGCTCGTCCGCATACTCGTCCGGCGAAAGCGCGCGGAGGTGCATCCCGTTCAGCCAGTCGAGCTTCTCGTAGTCGAAGGTCGCGGGACTCGGGACGACACGGTCGAGACTGAACCGCTCGATCAGCTCGTCACGGGACATGATCGTGGTCTTGTCGTCGTAGCTCCAGCCGAGGAGCGCGAGGAAGTTCATCAAGGCAGGTGCGTAGTAGCCCGCGTGTCGGAACTCGTCCACCGTCACGGAGCCGTGTCGTTTCGACAGGCTCTTGCCGTCTGCGCCGAGGACATGCGAAACGTGCGCGTAGACGGGCGGCTCGGCTCCGACGGCGCGGATGATGTTGATCTGTTTCGGCGTGTTCGAGATGTGATCCTCGCCCCGGATCACGTGCGTGATCCCGTCCCACACATCCTCCATCGGCGACGCAAAGTTGTAGGTCGGCCTTCCGTCGGAGCGAACAAGCACGACGTCCTCGAGCTTCTCGTTCGGGAACTCGACACGGCCTCGCACTACGTCGTCCCACGCCGTCACACCCTCGTCCGGCATGCGGAACCGGATCGCGCCTTCGTCCTCATAGGCCTTGCCCTCCTCGACCAGGCGCCGCGCGATCTCGGCGCAGTCCTGGAGCCGGTCGAGCTGGAAGGTGACCTCCCCGTCCCAGTCGAGCCCGAGCCAGCGGAGCGAGTCCTGGATCTGCTGTGTCGCCTCCTCCACCTCGCGATTCGTGTCCGTGTTTTCGATCCGAAGCCGAAACTCCCCGCCCTCGTGGCGTGCGAACAGCCAGTTGAAGAGCGCAGTCCGAACATTCCCGATGTGGAGGAAGCCGGTCGGGCTCGGAGCCATGCGGACGCGAACGGGCACACCGTTAGGTTACTGGCGTGCTGTTCGGGGCCCACTGTTCCGGGGGTGTGAAGAAGGCCCTCGACAACGCGGTCGGGATGGGCGCCGAGGCCGTGCAGCTCTTCGCACAGAGCCCGCGCACCTGGCGGTTTCCCGAGCACGACCCGGCCGACCTCGAGGCGTTCAGGTCGAAGCGCGAAGCGGCGGGCCTCCCCGCCCTCGTTCACGCGCTCTACCTCGTCAACCTCGCCGCGCCCGACGACGCGATCTACTCGAAGAGCGTCGACACGATGCGCTCGACCGTCGATGCGGCCTGCGCGATCGAGGCTGACGCGGTGATCTTCCATATCGGGTCCCATCTCGGCGCCGGTTTCGAGACGGGCCTCGCGCGAGTTGTGCCCGCGCTGGAGCAGGTGCTCGACCGGTGTAACGAGCGAACGTGGGTGCTGATGGAGAACTCCGCGGGCGCCGGGGGGACGATGGGACGCTCGATCGACGAGCTCGTTGCGATCTTCGAAGCACTCGGACGGCACGAACGCCTTGGCGTCTGTCTCGACTCGTGCCATCTGTTCGTGTCCGGGGTCGACATCACCGATGCGCCGACGTGGAATGCGTTGCTCGAGGATCTCGACGCGCGCATCGGCCTCGATCGCCTGCGCGCACTGCACGCGAACGATGCAAAGGCGCCGCTCGGATCGAATCGCGACCGCCACGACAACATCGGAGAGGGGCTGATCGGCGAAGGGCTCGGGGTCTTCCTCGCGCATCCGAGGCTGCAAGGCCTGCCCGTCGTGCTCGAAGTGCCGGGCGCCGACGGCAAAGGCCCGAACGCCTACGAGATCCGCAAGCTTCGTGAGCTCCACGCCCGCGCTACGTAAGTACAGGTGGACGATCCTCTCCGCGGGCGTCCTGGCGCAGGCGGCGTTCTCCGCGATCCTGTCGGCGCGCTCTCCGTTGTCGGCGCACTCGGTGCAGGCGTCAATGCAGCGAGCGGGCGCGCCGTCATGGCGTGGTTCGGCGAAGAAGAGCGCGGCCTCGCACTCGGCATCCGCCAGATGGCGACCCCACTCGGCGGAGCGGTGGCCGCCGTCTCACTTCCGGCGCTGAACCAACAGATCAGCCTGCGCGCCGCGTTCGACGCGTTGGCGGCGGCCTGCTTCGCCGCCGCCGTGGTCGGCGCAATCCTGCTCCGCGCCGAGCCAGCCGAGGATCATTCCGTGCTCGCCCGGCCGTTGCGCGACCCTCGCGTCTGGCGGATCTGCACCGCGAGCTCGTTCTACGTCGCGACGCAGATCAGCTTGCTCGGCTTCTTCGTGCTCTTCCTTCACGGCCACCGCGGTGTGTCGACCGGAGTCGCTGCGGGGCCCTCGCTGTGACGCAGGTCCTCGGCGGCATCGCGCGGATCGCCGTCGGGCGCCTGTCGGACCGGCTGCGAATGCGGATCGTGCCGCTGCGCTGGGTCGCGCTCGGCCTCGCCCTGACGGTCGGGGTCATCTCGGCGCTCGTCGACGCACCCGTGTGGATCGTCGTCGCCGCCCTCGTCGTCGCCGGCACCTTCGGCCTGTCCTGGAACGGCCTGTCGTTCACCGCAGCTGCGGAGGCTGCGGGGCGTGCCCGGAGTGGCGCCGCAATCGGGCTGCAGCAGACTTTCCTGTCGGCCGGGGCCATCGTCGCGCCGATTGCATTCGCGACGGTTGTCCACCACGCCTCCTGGCGAGTCGCCTTCGTGCTTGCGGGGCTCAGCCCGCTGGTGGGCTACGCGCTGCTCAGTCCGCTAGCTGAGCGAAGACCTTGAACGTCGGCCTGCCCACCGGGAGCTCGTGGAACTCCGGGTTGACACAGCCGAGCTCGCCCGAGCGTTCCTCGCCGTAGCACTCCTCGACCTCGACGCGGCACATCGGCAGCGGCGCGCGCGTCGTCCTCATCGCGCCGAACCCCCCCTGGCGCGCCTCGGCTTCCCGCAGCATCTCCAGGTCGATCTCGACGACGTACACGCGTTGCATGCAGCCGATGTACGTGTGCCCGAATTCCTCATAGGCGTACATGAACGGACATGCGCGCTCAACGCATGCGGACGGATAGACCACCTTGTCGCAGTGCACCTCGCACCTGCGGCACTCCAGCTCGTCCTGTGGCCGGAGCGGAAGCTCCGTGACGGTCAGTGCCTCGAGGCGCTGGGCCGGTTGCTGCATAACGGAATTGTGGTACCGCAGACCCGCCTCCGCAAGACTTGACATGAAGGCCGCGGATCAGCTAAGGCCGTTAGGCTAAGGCGTCGTGGCGCGACGACTCCTCTGGGCCTCGCTTGCCCTCGCGCCGATCACACTGCTCGTCGACGGCCTCGTCCACCCGGGCAAGACGGCGCTGTTCGTGCTCGCGGCGATCTCGCTGATTCCCCTCGCCTGGCTGATCGGGGAAGCCACCGAGCACGCGGGGGAACACACCGGTCCGCGCATCGGCGGCCTGCTGAACGCGAGCTTCGGAAACGCGCCCGAGGTCATCATCGCCGTGATCGCCGTCGGCGACAATCTGCCCGACGTCGTGCGCGGCTCGATGGCGGGAAGCATCGTCTCGAACATCCTGCTCGTCCTCGGAGCGGCGTTGATCCTCGGCAAGGACAATGCGGAGCTCGACCGCTCCTCGTTGTTGGGTCAACTCGGCCTCGTCCTCGTCGCGGTGCTCCTGCTGCTGATCCCATCCGCCCCCGGCTGGCACGGAGATCCGAATCGCCACTTCCTCGCCCTGCTCAGCATCGGGCCCGCGGTCGTGCTGCTCGGCCTCTACCTCGCGGTCACGATCGCCGACCTCAGGCGTCGTCCGACTCACAAGGTGACGCACACGACCGGCTGGAGCCTGCGCACCTCGCTCGCGGTCCTCGGGGCGACCACGGCGGCAACCGCTGCGATCAGCGAGATTCTCGTCAACTCGCTCCAGGCCTTCGCGGAGGCCGCGAACCTCTCCGAGTTCTTCATCGCAATAGTGATCGTGGCAATCGTCGGCAATGCCGCCGAGCACGGCGGGGCTGTCGTGATCGCCAGGCGCGGGAAGATGAAACTCGCGACGGAGATCGCGATCTCCTCGAGCGCCCAGGTCGGCCTGCTGGTCATCCCCGTCGTCACCCTGGCGTCCTTCGCCTTCGCACACCCACTCTCGCTTGCTTTCAGGCCGATCGAGCTGATCGCCATGGGCGCGGCGGCGCTCTTCGTCGGCTTCGTGATCCGCGACGGCCGCGCGCGGCGATGGGAGGGAGCGCTCTTGATCGCCGTCTACGGCGGCTTTGTCGTCTGGTTCCTGTCCGCCGGCGACCGCTAGGGGTCCTTGTGCGGTTAACCGCACCCCGCATCTGCCAGTAAGCCGCCTTGAGACCTCTGTGGGTACGGTGGAAACTTGCCTCAACGACATGGAGGACAGATGAGCGACACAGCGGCAGCTCCCGTGCAAATGGCAGCAGCGGCAGGCGAGGCTCCCCACGCGGGGCCGGTCGTCTCCGCGACCAACCTGACGCGCCGCTACGGCGAGGGCGACACCGCCGTCGACGCGCTTCGAGGCATCTCTCTCGACGTGCCGAAGGGCCAGCTGACCGCCGTGATGGGCCCGTCGGGCTCCGGCAAGTCCACCCTGATGCACATCCTCGCCGGCCTCGACAAGCCGACGTCCGGTGAAGTCAAGATCGACGGCACGGCCATCTCCAAGCTGAACGACTCGGACCTGACCAAGCTCAGACGCCGGCACATCGGCTTCATCTTCCAGTTCTTCAACCTCCTGCCGATGTTGACCGCGGAGGAGAACGTCCTCCTGCCACTCTCGATCGCCGGCGAGAAGCCGGAGAAGAAGTGGGTGGACGAGCTGCTCGGGCGGATGGGACTCGCCGACCGCCGCACGCACCGTCCGTCGGAGCTCTCGGGCGGGCA
>WNGG01011641.1_pt1 | contig 11024 bp, 11 predicted proteins | sample 5400661 | NCBI WGS metagenome assembly WNGG01 (sample SAMN13153372, study PRJNA577476) | soil metagenome | isolation source: 100 cm soil or saprolite under Garry oak tree replicate 1 | place: USA:California | collected 2016-06-15 | reverse complement strand
GACGCGTTCGTCGGACGACCGCGCTCGCTCGAGGTCGTGACCGTCATCGCGAAGCGGGTCGGGGCACCGGTGGCGGCGAAATGCATGATCGACCACAGCCCGCCTGCGCCGGTGGTCAAGCGGCAGCCGCGCGTCGCCGTTCGAGAGCCCGGCAGCGGCCGCCCGACCAAGCGCGAGCGCCGGGAAATCGATCGCCTCCGCGGGCAATGACGTCGCGACATTATTCGGTTCGCTTTCAGTCGGGAGGTCGGGCATGCCGACACGAAAGGTGACCGCGAAACCCGCGGAGACCGTCGATGACTACATCGCGTCCGCCCCGAAGGACAGGCGCGCCACGCTGACGAAGCTACGCCAGACGATTAAGTCGGCCGCGCCGAAGGCGACGGAGATCGTACGGAGATCGTCAGCTACGGCATGGCGGGGTTCAAGCAAGACGGGGAACGAGTCGCGTACTTCGCGTACTGGAAGACCCATACCGCCCTCTATGGGACCAGCCGCGAGTTCATTGATGCGCACGCCGCCGAACTGAAGCCGTACGTGCAGACCAAAGGCACGCTGCAGTTTCCCGCGGGCAAGCCGCTGCCGTACGACCTTGTGACGAAGATCGTCAAAGCCCGCGTCGCCGAGATCGAAAAGGCCCGCTGAGCCCGACCGGCTCTAGGGCTGACGGGCCCCCGTCCCGGTCAAGGACCGGTCAGCCTCTGCCGGCATTTCCATCGGGCTCATCAGCTGGAAGTAGTTGTTGTCGGGATCCGCGAACGTGGCGATCGCCATGTCTTGGCCCGGGGCCTCGCCCATCTGGTAGGGCTCTTTCACGATCGTCGCTCCAGCCGTCTTGAACTTCTCGAACTGGCCCTTCACGTCAGCCGTTTCGATGTTCCAGATCACTCGACCCGGCGTCGTGTTCTTTCCCTTGACCTGATCGTGCGGTCCGATGGTCACCGAGCCGCTTCCGATCTGCCATCCGACATAGCCGCCCTCGTCCCAGTTCGGTTTGCCGAAAAGCTTCGTGTAGTACTCGACGAGTCGCTGCGGGTTCTCGCTGCCAATCAAGAGTCCGTTCAGGTTCATCTGTGTCTCCCCCTTCTGACTTCGGTCGTACAACGCTAGCCGAACGTGACCACGAGCCTGCGAATGCGCCAGTTGCGGGGATAAAGCCGCATCTCGCCCGCTTGCCTGCCTCCGTCGCGGCGCAGGAGGTCCATGGCGCGAAATTACCACCGCTGCCAGTCTTGAGGCTGGATGACGAAGGATCCGCGCCGCGCCGACAGTCTCTTTGTCCGCGCGCTCGTCCTGAAGCGGGACGAGGTCGAGAACTTCGATGCGTATCCGTTTTCGATCCCCGCCATCCGGGGCCTGGACGAGCTGAAGCTCGACTCGGCGGTGACACTATTCGCGGGCGAGAACGGGAGCGGCAAGTCGACGCTCGTCGAGGCGATCGCGGTCGCCGCGGGTTTCAACCCGGAGGGCGGAAGCCGGAGCGTCACGGTCTCAACGCGCGCCTCTCACTCGGTGCTGCACAAGTACTTAAGGACCCCGGGATCGCTCACGCATACGGTGGCGCATTGCACGAAAAGTCGCACGGCGAATCGTTCATATCGTTGGTGACACATCGGTTCGGGCCGAACGGCCTCTACGTGCTCGATGAACCCGAGGCGGCGCTATCTCTGCGCGGGAACCTCGCCCTGATGCGTCGGATGCACGATCTGGCCGCTCAAGGCTCGCAATTCATCATCTCGACGCATTCGCCAATCCTCCTCGGCTACCCGGACGCGAAAATCTTCGTTCTCTCTGAGAATGGGCTCGACGAAACGCCGTACGAAGCGACCGAGGTCGTCGACCTGACGCGTGCGTTCCTAAGCGATCGCCACGAGTTCTTGCATCACCTGTTCGACGACTAGCTCAGCTACTCGCCGCGACTGTCGCCTTCACCCAACGCGTTATAGCCGGCGCGTCGATGTCCGCAGCGGTGCGAACCTTGAGCATGCGGCTCGTCTTGCCCTCACCTTCGAGCTTCTTCTTCGAGTCGGCCAGCGCGCTCGGCGGCGCGAAGAAGTTCAGACCGACGTGGTCCTTGAATGTCGCTAGCGCACAGATGTTCCTGCCGTTCTGCGCGTAGATCGGAACGCCCCACTTGATCGTCGGTACGGCACCCGGCGCGCTCTTCTCGACCAGCCCGCGGATCTTGATCAGCAGAGCGCGCTTGTCTGGCGGCTGTTGCGCGAAGTAGCTCTCGACGGACGCGCCAGCGCCATCGGGCTTGGCGCCTTTCTGTGGCGTGGTCTTCTTCACCGCGGTCTTCTTGGCAGTCGCCTTGGTAGCGGCCATGTGCAGCTTCCCTCCTTTGCTACGCGGAATCTAAGGTGTGTGACCCCGGGAGCCTCGATCACCCGAGTCGTCACCGGAACCACCGCGCGAGCTGCTTCGCTCGGTCCAGGCTTTGTAGACCCGCTCGGGCGGCGCGTCGAAGACTTGAGTCGTCACGAGGGTGCGCTCCGGTGCGATCACGCTACTTCCTGTGGCGCTAGGAACGCGCTGTCAACTTCGCGAGGTTGAGGCCCGCGGCTCCGGTCAGAAGAACAGGTAGTACTGGAAGAATTCCTCGTCCCGCTGCCAGCCGCAAGATTCGTACAACGTCTGCGCCGGCTTGTTCGTGACCGCGGTGCTGAGGATCAGGCCCTTCGCGCCGGTCTCGACCGCATGCTGCCGCGCCCGCTCGAGAAGAGCTCGACCGACGCCGCCACGCCGAACGTCGGAACGCACGAAGAGATCGTTCAGGATCCAGAGGCGCTTGAGCGAGACGGATGAGAACGACGGATAGAGCTGCGTGAAGCCGGCCGGTCCGTGTGGCGTCGAGTACGCGAGAAAGATCACCGACTCTTCACGTCCGAGCCGCTCGGTCAGGAACGCGCGTGCTGCCGCGTGGTCCGAGTCCGCCTCGTAGAACCCGCGGTAGTCGTCGAAGAGCGGCACGAGATCGTCGAGCTCGTCGCGACTCGCACGCACGATACGAATGCCAGCCATGGCTCACACAGTAGGGTTCCCACCATGATCGGGAAGTTTCTCCGCGTTCTTCTATTCGGGCTCGCGTTCCTGATCGTCATGGTGAACGTCCACGAGGTCGGACACACCGTGTTCGCGCGGCTGCTTGGCGATGACTCCGCTCATTACGTGCTTTATGAGGCGCAAGGACGAAGCACCTGCTTGGGTTGCAATCTGTACGACTCATCCCGACTGGGAGACGTGGCCAACGTGCTCGTCAACTTCGGCGGAGTGGTCTTCACCCAGCTGCTTTCCTGGATCGCGATCGTGCTGCTCGCAGGTGGTGAGCGGGCCATGATCAAGCGGTGGATGCTCCTATCGGTCATCGCCATAACGTGGTTCGCCGACGCCATCCTCCAGCTGGTGCAGGGCGTTGTGGCCAACGTCCCGCAGTACTTGCCCCGCGGTCCAGAAACCACGTACACGGACTATCAGGCCGTCGTGTGGTTCATCCGAGACCAAACGGGAGCGGCCGTATCGGACCTAAAGGCGGCCTTGGTCTTGGCGACCATCGGGTATAGCGCGCTGCTCCTGCTCGCGACCCGATGGGCTCTCAAACGCGGGCGTGGCGTCGGGCGCGCGCAGCTTTGACGCGACGAAGACGCCGACGATAGCGACGGCGCCGGCCATGCCGTCGGTGAACGCAACCCCGACGGTTGCGCTCCCAAGTCCGGCGACCGCGGCGGCGACAGCGACCGCGCCGATGCCGGTGCCGAGCGCGTTCCCGAGGACATCAGCGAGCTGCATCGCTGCGGCGGTGGCTCCTTCACTGCCCGAAGGGGCGTGGCGCATCACGGTGAGCGAGATCGAGCTGTACGCCATGCCGATCCCGAGACCGGCGACGCCCCACACGGGAACGCATAGCCACGCGGGTACGGCGCCGGCCAATACGACACCCATGCCGGCGATCCCGATCGCGATCAGAAGAAAACCGTTCCGCACGAGCGGAGCCGTCCCGACGCGGAACACCGTCCGCTCCTGGATCCACGCGCCAGTGGTCCACGCGATCGTGCCGCCGGTCAGGGCCAGCGCTGAGAGGACGACGCTCTCGCCGCGGATCGTCGTCACGGTAAGCGGCACGAACACGTCCGCGGCGAAGAAAGCGAATGTGAGGATCCCCCTCGAGAGCACCGCCGCGGGCAGCGGCCCTTGCGCTCTGAATGTGCCTGCCGGCAGCAGGTTCCAAAGCGCCGGAACGCCAAGGACGAGCCCGATCGCGACCAGTCCCGGGGATAGGACGATGTCGCGTGCCTGCAGGCCCGCGAGGGCGAGGCCCGCCCCAGCCGCGACACGCACCGCATCGAGCAAGACGCGGCGAGCCACACGATCGGGATTGCCCGGAACGCTGCGCAGTTCGCGGAGCGCGAGCGAACCCGCGACGATCACGAGCGGGAGGAGACCGAGGAAAACGGATCGCCAGCCGATGTGGTCCGCGACGAACGCGGCAAGCGCCGGGCCCGCGATTCCGGGCACCACCCAGGCCGTCGAGAGGATCGCGAACATCCGCGGCCGGAGCGAGTCGGGATAGGTGCGGCTGATCACCACATACGCGACGGCGGGTATCGCGCCTGCGCCGAATCCCTGGACGGCGCGCGCGGCGACGAGCACCGGCATCGACGGCGCGAGGCCACCGATGAGAAGGCCGATCGCGAAGAGCGCGAGTCCCGCGCCGAAGGGCAGCGCCGGACCGAACCGGTCGGCGAGCTCGCCGGCGACGACGATCCCGACGAGGTCCGCGAGGAGGAACGCGCTGAAGACCCATCCGTAGAGGGAGAGCCCGCCGAGGTCGTCGGCGACGAGCGGCATGATCGTCGCTATCGCGAGCGCTTCGAACGCGACGAACGTCACGTTGAGAACGAGGCCCACGGTGAGCCCCCGCCAGCGCTCGTGCATCAAGCCGACATTCACCTGAACGGGGGACTTGCTAACACACCGGGCCGACACCCGAATGACAGGCCCGCGGACGTAACCTCGGCTGGCCGATGCGGGGAGCGACACTTACCTGTCCGAAGTGCGCGACCGAGATGCCGGTCGCGTTCAGCTTCTGTGGAAAATGCGGCGCGCGGCTTCTGGCGCTCGCGCCGGTCGAAGGTGAGACCAAGCAGGTCACGGTCCTCTTCGCGGACATCTCCGGATTCACCGCGCTGGCGGAGCGCCTCGGTCCGGAAGAGCTCCACGAGAACATGCGCGCCGCGTGGGATGCGATCGCCGTGGAGATCAGGGCGTCCGGCGGCCTCATCGAGAAGTACATCGGAGACGCCGTCGTCGCGGTGTTCGGCGCGGTCGACAACGAGGTCGACCATCCGGCGCGCGCGCAACGGGCCGCCCTCGCGATCCTCGGCGCGCTCGACCGCGAGAACGAACGCATCGCCGAACGCACGGGCCGCAATCTCGCGCTGCGGATCGGAATCAACACCGGGCTCGCCGTCGCGGGCGCTGTCGGCGACAAGGAGAGCGAGTTCGGGGTGCTCGGCGACGCCGTGAACGTCGCGGCGCGGCTCGAGCAGGCGGCGGAGCCGGGAGAAGTCCTGGTCGGTGACGCCACCTACCGGCTCGCTCCGAGCCTCTTCGCGTACGAACCGCATCCGCCCGTCGCGGCGAAGGGCAAGACCGCGCCGCTCGTCGCGTGGCGGCTCCTTCGGATCGAGACCGCCGCGACGGATCGCGGGCGCGCGCCGCTGGTCGGCCGCGATCAAGAAGTCGCGACGCTTCTGGGCGCCCTCGACGAAGCGCTCGCCGGAAGGGGACACATCGTTTCGATCGTCGGCGAGGCGGGGCTCGGAAAGACACGACTCGTTGACGAGCTCCTCGCCGATCCGCGCGCGCTGGGCGCCCGCGTCGCGCGCGCGCGTTGCTCGCCGTACGACGCGCACCGCGCGTACGGCGCGATCTCCGACCTCCTGCGACGGGCGCTCGCGATCGGTACGAACGCGCCGACGGAGATCGCGCACCGCATGCTCACCGAAACGGTCCCCGGGATGGAGCCGGAGGCCGCGAAGCTTGTGCTAGCCGCGCTCGGCTACAGCCTTACGCTGCCGCCGCTGTCCGGCGAGACGCGCCGCAAGCTCCTCGACCGCGCCATCCGCGATCTCATCCTGCGCGTCGCTCGCACGCAGCCAGTGATCCTCGCGCTGTCCGAGGTGCAGTGGGCGGACGCGGCTTCGCAGGAGCTTCTCGCCGCGCTCGCCCCAGCGCTCGCGGGGACTGCTGCGCTGTTCGTGACGACCTATCGCCCCGAGCTGAATCCACCGTGGTCGACGAGCCGCGGCCATGTGCAGATCCGGCTGACACCACTCGACCCAGGCGCGAGCGCTTCATTGCTCCAGTCATTGCTTCCCGCGAGCGCGCTCCCGCAGGAGGCGGTCGACGACGTCGTCGCCCGCAGCGCCGGCAGCCCCACTTACGTGGAGGAGGCGGCGCGGTGGCTCGTCGCCACCGGCGTAGTGATGGAGCGCGAAGGCGCATCGCCCCTCGCCGACGTCAGCCGGATGCGCGAGCTCCCGGATGGGCTTCCGATGCTCCTGCTCCGCCGCGCGGAGCCCGCCGTCGGTCCTGAAAAGCGCGTTCTTCACGCGACCGCGGTCGCGGCACGCGCCTGTGAGCCCGGCCTGTTACGCGCGCTCTTTGGCCAGGACCTGGACGTCGACTCGGCTCTCGCGAGCCTCTGCGCGCGCGGCCTGCTCGAGCTCGCGAGCCACGGCGACTACCGGTTCCGGCAATCGCTGTTGCGCGAGCTCGTCTACGACTCCATCTCACCGCGGAACCGTGAGGATCTGCACGGGCGGATCGGCCAGGTCATCGAGAGCGTGATGCCCGAGGTCGCGGTCCAGCAGCCCGAGCTTCTCGCCAATCACTTCGCCGAGTCGACCCACGTCACCCGCGCGATCGACTACACGATGCGCTCAGGCGACCGTGCTGTCGCGCTGTACGCGCTCGCGGACGCGCTCCATCACTATCGCGCCGCCGCGCGCCTCGCCGAGCGCCTTCCCGGCGGCGGGCAATCCGAGCGCGCCCGCGCACTCGTGCAGGCGTGCGATGCGGCGCGCGCGCTCGGCCATGAGGACGCGCTCGCGATCGCGGAGGACGCGCTCAGCGGTCCGCTCTCCGATGACGTCGTCCGCGCCGCACTTCGGCGCCGCGCCGGCGAGCTCGCGGCTCGCGCGCACGAGACGCAGCGATCGGCCGAGCATCTCGCCGAGGCGGATCGCCTGACTCCGGCCGAGGGACGCGAACGCGCCGAGCTCACCCTTGCCAAGGCGTATCTCGCGCGCTCGGACGAGCGACCGGCCGAGGCGCTCGCCGTCGGGCGTACTGCCGTGAAGGAGGCGCTCGCCGCGAACGATCGCGGCCTTGCACTCGCGGCGGAGGAAGCCGTCGCGATCTTCGCCGCCGACTCCGGGGCCGCAGAAGAATCGCTCCGCGCGACCGAAAGATGCGTGGAGCACGCCACCGCGATCGGCGATCTCTCCGGACTGGCCCGAGCGCTCGCGCTGCTCACCTATGCGGCGCTCGATCGCGGAGAGCTTGCGAAGGCCGAGGATCTCGCGCACCAGCTCCTGGGCGCCGAATCGCGCCTCGGAGACGTCTCGGGCGAAGCCGGAGCGCTCCGCGCCCTCGGGCGGGCGTTCTTCGGGCTCGGCCGCTTCGCCGAGGCGGAGGCGACGCTGGGACGTGCGCTGGGCCTCGCGGATCCGTTCGCTCAGGGGCCACAGCCCGCAGATCCGGCATCCACGCTGCTCGTGCTCGGCTCGCTTGCGATCGAGCGCGGCAACTTCGCCAGCGCCGCGACGACACTCTCGGAGGCACGCGCCGTCGCCGAGCGATCGCCGGCGCGAGCCCACCTCGCACCGCGCATCGCGGCCGAGCTCGCGCGACTCGCGCTCTATCAGGGCTCGCTCGAGGACGCGCGGCAACACGCTTCGGCCGCCCACGCCGCCGCGATCGAACACGAGTGCCGCCGCTGCGGCGCCGGGATCGCCGCGACTCTCGTCGAGGTCGCGTACGCGAGCGGCGATCTGGCCATCGCGGACGCGCGGCGGACCGAAGGTCTCGAGCATGCGTTCCGCCTCGGACTGCCGGTAGCGAGCGCGGAGATCCGTGCCGCGTCGGCGCGCCTCCTCGCGGCGCACGGTGATGTCGCCGGAGCGCGCAACGAATGCACCGAGGCGCTCGCGGTCTTCGAACAGAGCGGTCCGACCTATCTCGCCGAGCGCACGCGTCGCCGCATCCTCGAGCTCGACGTCGAAGGCAAGACGCAGTCCGCATAACCGTCGCGCGGACGCGTCCTCTTTGGACCCTGCTTGCCGCGATCGGGGCGGCGTTCGTCGCGAGCTCGACCGTCTACAGCCTGAGCGCACCGATCTACTCGTTCATCGATTTCGGTGATCGCGTGACCCCGCTATGGAGCGCGATGGCCGTCGGGGCTTTCGCAGGTGCGGCGGTCGCACGAGGCGCGGGCGGTCTGCTGGGTGTGGTCGCATTCGCGGCGTACCTCGCTGGCGGAGCCGCGATCACTGTGGGCCGCGAGTTCCTCTACGAGCGAGCGATCGAGGGAAGCTCCTTCTATTTCATCGATATCACCGCCGTTCAGCTCGCGCTCTGGCAGCTGCCGAGTGCGATCGCCGTCGTCGCCGGTTTGCTCGCCGGAACGCGGCTCGCCCGCGGCGAACACCGCACGAACACGTTTCTCGAGGCGGCCGGCGCATACAGCGTCGTCGCCGCGATCGTCCTCGTGTTCGCAGCCGGGCCGAGCGATCCTCGGCTTGCGCCTTACATTGGAGGAGGAGCGCCTGCTGCCGTACACATCGCGCTCGTCGCCGCGCAGGCGATCGCTGCGGGCGCCGTCCTCGCGTTGCGATCTCGAGGGCCGATGCGTCTCCTCGCAGTCGCGGGCGCCTTCGCGATCGTGGGGCTCGTGAGCGTGATGCCCGATGACTTCACCATGCTCGTCGACAAGTTCCGGTTCAACTGGTCGGAGTACTGGCCGCAATCGTTGATCCTCGTACCGCTCGCTACCGCGGCCGTCGTGCTCGCCGGTGCAGCACTGGGCTCACGGAGACCAGGCCGCGCGGCTAGAGCGTGAACTCCCCCGGCGCGATCGTGTCGCGGCCGCCCATATATGAGCGGATCGCCGCCGGAATCTCCAGCGATCCATCCTTTCGCTGGTAGTTCTCCATGATCGCGATCATGAGGCGCGGGAGCGCGACGCCCGACGCGTTGAGGATGTGGACGTGTTCAAGCTTTCCGCCGGCTTCGCGGCGGAAGCGGATGTTCGAGCGCTCGGACTGGAACGAGCCGCAGTTCGAGGCCGATGAGACCTCGAGCCACTCGTTCGCGGCCGGCCCCCAGGCGTCCACGTCGAAGCCGCGCATCACCGTGAAGCCGAGATCGCCGGTGCACCGCTCGGTCACGCGCACCGGGAGCTCGAGCTTCTCGAGCACCTCGACCGCGAGCGCCGTCATCCTGTCGAGCCACTCCGGTGATTCTTCCGGGGCGCAGTGCACGACCATCTCGACCTTGTCGAATTCATGGCCGCGCTTGATGCCGCGCACGTCGCGACCCGCGCTCATGTGCTCGCGGCGGAAGCAGGCGGTGTACGCGACATAGCGCCGGGGCAGGGAGGCCGCGTCGAGGGTCTCGTCGCGATGCAGCCCCACGAGCTGCGGCTCCGCGGTGGGGACGAGCCACACGTCGTCGTCCTCGTCGCGATACAGGTTCTCGTCGAAGTGCGGAAGGTGCGCGCTTCCGATGAGCGTCTCGCGTCGCGTCACGAACGGCGGATAGATCTCGGTGAAACCGGCGGCGATCTTGAGGTCGATCATCCATGCGATGAGCGTGCGCTGCAGCGCCGCGCCGGCGCCGCGCAGTACGTAGAAACGTGAGCCCGACAGCTTCGAGCCCCGGGGGATGTCGAGGATCCCGAGCGACTCGCCGAGCTCCCAGTGTGGTCGCGGATCGACCTCGAGCTTCTTCGGCTTGTCCTGGCGGACGACTTTGTTGTCGTGCTCGTCCTGGCCGCGCGGCACGCGCGGATCGATCTCGTTCGGGATCCAAAGGAGCTTCTCGTCGCGCTCGGCCTCGAGCGCCGTGAGCTCCGTCTGCAGCGACTTGATCCTCTCCCCCACCTCGCGCATGTGCGCCTTGACCTCGTCGCTCGGTGGCCCGCCGCGGCTGGCCTTGTTCCGCTCGGCGTTGAGGGCCTCGACCTGGGCCCGTAGATCGCGTGCTTTTCGGTCGAGCTCGAGGATCCGGTCGAGCGGCGCGTCAAAGCCGCGCGCGACGAGCATGGCGCGCACTTTCTCGGGGTCCTCACGAATGCGTTGGACTGGCGTCATCGGGCGCGTGCCATTATCCGTGCTCACCCGTGTACGACGTCGTGCTCGTCGCCTTCGAGGGACCCGACCGCTATTCGTTCGTCGGCGGCCTGGCCACGCGCATGATCGATCTCGCCGACGCCCTGGTGGATCGCGGCTACTTCGTGCATCAGCTCTTCGTCGGCGATCCGAAGCTGCCGGCACGCGAGGAGCGCTCCGAGGGGCGCCTCGTTCTCGAGCGGTGGTCCCAGTGGATCAGCGTCTTCCACCAGCGCGACGTCTACGACGGCGAGGATGGGAAGTGGCGCGACTTCTCGCGCACCGTTCCGCCGCACGTCGCTGACCTCGTCGCCGCGTCCGCATCGGAAGGGCGGCGCACCGTGCTGCTCTTCGAGGATTGGCAAACCGCGAACGCAGCGATCGGTACCGCCGCCATCCTCGACCTCCGCATGCCCGGCGCCGCGGCGATCCTCTGGAACGCGAACAACACGTACGGATTCGGGAGCATCGATTTCCCGCTGCTGCGCCGTGCCGCTTCGATCACGACGGTCTCGCGCTTCATGCGCGCCGAGATGTCGGCCGTCGACGTCGACGCGGCAGTGCTGCCGAACGGCATCGCCGAGCGCTGGCTTAAGGCCCTCTCGCCCACCGAGGCGCGCCCGCTGCGCG
>WNGG01008890.1_pt1 | contig 11025 bp, 5 predicted proteins | sample 5400661 | NCBI WGS metagenome assembly WNGG01 (sample SAMN13153372, study PRJNA577476) | soil metagenome | isolation source: 100 cm soil or saprolite under Garry oak tree replicate 1 | place: USA:California | collected 2016-06-15 | reverse complement strand
TGGTCGAGCTCATACCCTGTAGTTTCCTCGCGCTCAGCCTGATCGGCGGCCGTCTCACGCGGCGCGACCTGTTCCTCGTCCGCGGGGAGCTTGCCGCTCCTTGCCCCCTGCCGTTTCGATGGCGCGTCTCGTGGGCGCGGTCCGGCCCCGTTCTGATTCTCCTTCTCGCGGGACCGCTCTTCGTCCAGCTCCTGGCCACCGTGAGACCCGATGCCCATCTCTACGGAAGGGCGGTGCGCGGGCTTCCGCTCGCGGTCGCGTTCTCCGTCTTCAACGCAGCCCAGGAGGAATTCCGATTCCGGGCGGTCCTCCTCGCGCGCCTCGTCCCGGTGATCGGCGCCGCGCAGGCGCTCTGGATCACCTCGACCATGTTCGGGCTGGGTCACTGGTTCGGGCATCCTTCGGGCCCGGTCGGCGTGGCGATGGCCGGATTCGCGGGATTTGTCTGGGGCAAGAGCATGCTCGACACGAGAGGGTTCGCCTGGGCCTGGATCATCCATGCATCCATGGATCTCCTGATCTTCACGCTTCTTCTCATGTCCGGTCCGTGAAGGTGGTGCCCGGAACCGCGCAGCCCCGATGCGGCGGCAATGCTGATCCATCGGTGACGAGCAGGCCGCGCACGTCGCCCGACTCGAGGCGGAGGGAGAACGTGACGAAGTCGGCCGGACTGGATCGGCTATGCCCGGGCCTGATCGCGGCGGAGCCCCGATCGCGTCGCGCGGTCGAGTCAAGATAGAATTCTGTATACGACTTGGTGTACAATGCCGGTCATGAAACCTCCCGTGGTCGTGACCGTGCAGTGGGATCACGCGGACCCCGTCTATGCCCAGATCGCGCGGCAGATCCGGGCGTACATCGCCTGCGGGGATCTTCCGGCCGGGACAGCGCTGCCGGCGGTGCGGGCGCTGGCCTCGGATCTCGGCGTGAACCTCAACACGGTGGCTCGCGCCTACCGGGTCCTCGAGGACGAAGGGTTCATCAGGATCAGGGACCGCTCGGGGGCCGAGGTCGCCGGGCCCTCCCGGATGGCCGGCGGCGGCTCCCGCGACCGGCTCCAGGACGAGCTGCGCGACGTTCTGGCCCGGCTTCGCCAGGCCGGGACGGACCTCACCCGGCTCAAGCGCCTCGTCGTGCGCGAGATCGCGGGGATGTCGGGCCGCAGAGAGCGCACAGGCGAGGGGTAAGGAGGACGTCGATGCAACCTTTAATCGTCTGGGTCCCGGTCGTGCTGGTGACGGCAATCGTCCCGGGGCTTCTGCTTCTCATGCCGCGCCTCGCCCGATCGGGTCTTCTGTTCGGGGTCTACGTGGGCGAGCAGGGCTCCGTGACCGAGGCGGCCCGGCGGATCACACGCTCATGGTACCGTCGCATGGCGTGGTGGCTCGTCACGAGCCTTGCGGCCGGGCTCATGGCCGGGCTGTCTTTCGATCCGCTGGCCGGCTGCCCGACGGCCCTCCTGATCGTGGGCGCCGGATATTTCTTCGAATACCTGAGGGCGCACCGGGCCGCGCGAGCGCTGTCCTCCGGCGAAACCCCGCCCGCCGCCGCGTGGATCGGCGCCGAAGCGCCGAAGACGTGGCCCCTCCCCCTGGTGGCGATCGGTCTCGGCCTCGCCGGCGGACTGGGGGTGATCGGGTATGCCTGGAGACATTACGGAGATCTGCCCGTGATGGTCCCGGCCCACTTCAGCGTCTCGGGTCTCCCCGACCATTGGGCGCGCCGATCGTTCTTCACGGTGATGCTCCTGCCCCTCCTGAATCTGATCCTGGGGGCGGGCCTCGGGGGCCTCGCCATCCTCACGGGCCGCGCCAAGCGGACGGTGCGTCACCCCGGTGGACGCGAGTCGTTCCAGGCGCAGCAGCACTTTCGCGCGGCGATGTCCCGCCTGCTGGCGGTGGTGGCGATGTTCGTCACGGCGGTGCTCTCCTCGATGTCGCTGGCCACCATCCGGGTCGGGCTCGGCGAAGCCCGGGCCATCCCGTTCGCGATCCTGGCCCTGCCGATCCTCCTCATCATCGTGACCCTGGGAGGGATTCTCTACATCGCTCTGCGCTACGGGCAGGGGGGCTCTCGCCTCGAGGTCCCCGCCGCGGACGCGCCGCTCACGGACGGGCTCGCGGACAACCGCCGCTGGCTCTGGGGCCTCATCTACGTCAACCGGGAGGACCCGTCGATCCTGGTGGAGCACCGGTTCGGGCTCGGCTACACCATCAACTTCGGAAACTGGAGAGCCGTCGCGCTGTTCCTGGGCTTCGTGGGCGCCGTTCTGGCGATCGTGATCGCGGCGATCGTAGTTGCGGGGCAATCTACCCCGGCGGCGTGAAGACAGCAACGTCTCGATTCGCATCTCCGCAGTCGATTCTTCGGCAGGACAGTTCAGGCGATGTCGGGGACCGGGTTGTAAGTGAACACTCAACGGAGGCTGGAGGAGACCATGGAAAAGAAGGGAGTACGTAGCGAGGGTCGAGGTCTTCGTCGCACCCTGATCGCAGTGCTCGGAACCATCACGCTGGCCACGGCACCATCGGGGCCGCTCATGGGACAGACCAGTTCCGCGGTTCCTGGACAGTGGCTCTATTTGCCGCTCAGCAAAATAGGGAGGGACGTCAACGGTTTTCATGGATACAACATAGTATCCGGTTTGTGCGGTACCCACTATGCAGAAGATCTGACCGGAACGCAGGGCGACCCCGTTCTGGCAGCCGCCGACGGGAATGTACTGTACGCCGGCCCGGCAAATGACGGAACCGGCCTATACTTTGTGACCCTCACTCACTCAAACGGCTACACGACAAAGTATTATCATTTGCAACACATGACGTCGCTCAGCAAAGGTCAGTATGTCCCCAGGGGCACGAAGGTCGGCGAGATATATTCCCCGCTTGGCGGCTATTCGCACGTGCATTTCTCAGTCAGAAGCGGAACCGATAACGTCAATGGATGTACGCTGAGTAACACGACCGGTGGTTGCGTGGATCCTGGTGATCCGCCTGGAATGAGCAAGTCGAGTAGTTGTTTCGGGGACGGTGCCGATCCCGGATCTGGCATGTGGGTGACCAACAGCAGCGGAGTGGTTGTGCTCGCCAATCTCGCTAACGCCAGCACGACGAATGCGACCGTCAATGTCGCCGTGTCTGCGGGCGCGGGAACGGTGACGGTGACGAGGAACGGGACAGTGGTCGGGTCCACGACCAGCAGCCAGGTGTTCAACTTCAACATCGGCGATACCTATGCCTTTCAAGCGTCGCCCAGCTCGGGGTACAGCTTCGCCGAGTTCTGCGGCGATACCGCGTGCTCCATCAGCACCACCTCCAATCCGTTTAGCGGAAGCATCACGGCGCCTTCGGGCAACGTCTTCGCCTACTTCGTGACCTGCGCGCCGAGCTGCGCCGGCCGAAATTGCGGTGCAGACGGCTGTGGCGGGTCGTGTGGAAGCTGCGGTTACGCCCAGACCTGCGGTGGGAGTGGGCTGTGCGTCAACGTGCCAACGTGCCCCACGGGAACCTGCCAGAGCAATGCCACCGGGTGGTGCGGCGCTGGGTATTATTGCAACACGAGCGGGATCGTCAACGGCGCTCCGAACACTCTCTATCATTGCTCCGCCGCCGGAGCGCCGGCGGACTCTGCCCGCTACTGCAGCGAGGAGTGTCACTACGAATACGGCTACAACGACCAGTGCTGGGAAGACACGAGCACTTGCTACAACTGGCGAAGCTACAACGTCGACGCCTGCGGCTGGGATTATGTGAACGGAAACCCGCGCATCGATTATCACTGCTACTATGGTTCGAAGAGTATCTATCGGTGGTGCGCGCCAGGCCGCTGCGCGTGGGGCTCGGTGAACGACTACTGTTATTGATCACCGAATTCCCGATTCGCGATCCGACGCCCCGTCGTGCCGTCCGCGGCGGGGCGTTCTTTTTGTTTGCCCGCTGCGCCGCTACGCCTGGGCGGATCTGCTGCGACGTGTGTTCGCGGTGGACGTCCGGGAGTCTCCTGACTGCGGCGGGCGGATGCGGATCCGCCTGCCATTCATCTGCCCGAGGCCACCCGCGCCATTAGCGAGCGCCGCGAAGGGCCGGCTTCAGGCCCTTCGCGGCGCGGCTCGACCCCATCGGAGCGTCTCCTCAGCGCACCGTCAGGTAGTCGACGTAGAGGCTGGTCTGGGCCGATCCCGTGCCCATGTCCTTGACACGGATGTAGACGGTGCCCGAGAGCCCGGGCGCCACGAACGGGAAATCCGCGCCTCCGGTCCGCTCGAACGGCAGGTTGATCACGGCCGAGGGGATGTCCTGGAACGTTCCGGGCGCGCCGTTGACCTCGGGGGCCCAGGAAAACTGGAAGCTGTCATTCGACGTATCGCCCGGGCGGAGGCCTTCGAGACGCAGGAGGTACGACAGGCGACAGGGCAGGTTCTCGAATCGCCAGATATGCGTCAGGGAATAGGACCCGCCGCTCAAGGTCTCCTGAAAGCCTTCGCGCGCGTCGTCCGATGCCCAGGTCGACTGGAAATTGTTCTGGATGATCGTCCCCGGCCCCGTCTGCTGGTCGGCGGCGGCCGTCACCGTGACGTCCGCGGTCGGGGAGGCAATCGCTCCCGTGACGGCCAGGCCGAAAGGCTGCGGCTTGTTGCCGCCCAACGGGTCCACGTTCTGCGCGTCCACCTCGATGGTCCAGACGCCGGTCGCATCGGGGTTCATCCTGAGCACGTTCTCCTCCACGTTCACCGAATCCGCGAGACAGGCGGGATCTGAGACCGACTGTCCGGGATTCCGGCCCTGGAAGCAATTCCCCTTGTAGACGACGTTGGCGGGCGACCGCACCACGAGATCGAGATTGTTGGTGATCGCATGTTGGGGGTCGGTGCCTGGACGGTCCGACCAGACGAGGGTGGCCTTCAGGGGTTGCGACGTGTCGGTCACCTGCACCTTGGTCACCCGCTGCTGGCCGGTCCGCAGCCCGAACCGATCGTCACACGCCAGGAGGTGCAGGGCATCCCCCGAGAAGTAGAGCGCCTTGTCGAGGTTGATGCGGCCCCACCCCTGAAGGTTGTTCGGATACCCGGTGTCGTCGTGAAGCGGCCTGATCGTCCAGTTCGTCAGGTCCGGGAAGGAGTCGCACCAGATCAGGCTTCCGGAATAGCAGACGTCGCTGACGAGCACCTGGCCATAGCTGCCGGCGGTGGAATCGGCTCCCAGGGTGATCTGATGCTGGAGGCTGCCCCTGAACGTGAAGGTGCCGAGATCGATCGCCGAATCGTCCGCGGTCGCATGGAATGTGCCCAAGGAGGGATCGTAGGAGACGCTCAGCGTGTGCAAGCTGGCGCGATTCAGAGTCGCCTGTCGCGACCCATTGCCGCCCAGGACCTGCAGGGTGAATTTGCCCGTCGTCGCGGGGAGGGCCTGGGCCCTGAATCGGCCGTCGTCCGCGACGGCGATCTGGCCGAGGATCGCGCTCGCGGGCACCTGGAACGTCACGTTCAGAGTGTAGGGCTGACTGTAGTCCAAGCCGGTGCTGGGACTGACGGCGGACGCGGGATCGATGCTGTTCTGCGCCTTCGTCATCTGCAGGGCGCCATTGACGAATTTCACTGTGCTGTCGGAGTAGGCCCCGAGCCCGGTCATCTCCTGCGCGGAATGGACCAGGACCGCCTTGAGGAGGGACGCGGAGGGAGCGAGGGCCTGCGTGGCCGTCTTGGTCCCCGAGGGATACCAGCCTTCCATGAAGTACTGGCGCGTGAGCGCCACGTTCCCCGCGACGGCCGGGGCGGCCATGCTCGTGCCGCTATCGAGAGTGTAGTCCGTAGTCATCGGTGGCGTGCTGCATGGGAAGCTCGCGGGGACGGCGGCGTCATGCGCGGAGCAGATGTCGACTCCAGGCGCCATGAGGGTCGGTTTGCGCCGGCCGTCGCTGCCCGACGGACCGCGGCTGCTGCTCGACCATCTCTGAGCCGCCAGGGTGCCGTTGAGAGACGCCCCCACGGTGAGGATGTCCTTGGAGGTCGCCTCGCATCGCACCGTCGATTCGTTGCTCCCCTCGTTGCCCGCGGCAAAAACGATCAGATAGTCCGGGTTGTCCCACATGAACTGATCGCCGCCGATCGCCCCCGCGCAATAGGGCGGCGACGACTGCGAGCCCCAGCTGTTGGTATGGATCCGTGAGGACTTGTTGAACGAGGGCTGGTAGAGGATGTTGACGATGTCCGTGTCGACATGCTGCAGGCACTCCGCCATCGGACCCAGGTCCTGGATCACCAGACGCGACAGGAAGGCGTGTCCGTCATGGTCGTTGTAGGTCCCGTAGGTCGATCCAACCGGTGCATCCCCGGCGACGATACCTGCGACGTGCGTGCCGTGGCCCAACAGCGGTCCCGTGTCGCTGCATCCCGGATCGCTCCCGGGGCAGCCGGTGATGTGGTCGCAGGCCTGAACCTTCCGGTGAGTGTCCCCCACAGGGTTCGTATCGAAGAACATCGGGTGCTGCAGGTACACTCCCTCGTCCGACATGGTCACCAGCTGACCTTCGCCGTGGATCCCCTTGTCGTGAATGCTGCGCACGCCCGGGGTATTGCTCTGCGTCACCCAGGTCGCCTGATCGTTGACCAGGGAGGGTACGACGAACTTCTCGATCGAGGACACCTCCGGAAGACGGACAAGACCGAACATCGTGGCCCGGTCGACCGTCGCCCGGAACCACCGCCGCCCTGACAGCGTCCACTCCTGCTCCATCGTGGCGCCGGCGGCCGCCAGGATCGACTCCGCACGCCTCGAGTCCCGTCCGGGAAACAGGGAGACGGAGACCGTCTGTCTTGCGCCCCCGCCTTCGAGGAGAGCGGGTTCGATCTTGTACGCGGGATGGTAAACGCCGACCCATTGGACGAACCGAAGGCTCTCCACGCGCCCGACCTCGCCGCTCTTGATCGAGGTCACGTAGGAGTACGACGGGAGGTACAGGAGCACCTCGGCGCCGGCGTCGCGGAGGGCTTCGACCCAGGCCGACTTGACCGGGCCGATGAGCTGGACGATGTAGACGTTGTAGCCCGGATCCTTCAGTGGATCGGCGCGCAGCTCGTCGGGGAGCCGGGGTTCGCCGAGGCGAGTATCGAAGTGATACGCCCCTCGCCCCACTCGCGTGCGTTCCGGCATCTCGCTGATCTCCAGCCCCTCGCCCCGAAGAGCCGCACGCGCCCCGCGCCCGAGAGCAACCAGGACGAAGGTGTCGTAGTCTTCCAGAATCACCGCATCGACCGCGGCCAGGCGCCTGGAGAGCGCCCCCGCATCGCGACCCGGGGTCTTCGTGATTGCGACGACGTCGGACCGCTTGGGATCCTGCCGGACGTCACGCGCCTTCGAGACGGTCAGCGCGATTCCCGCGAGGATCAGCAACAGACCCGTGGCACGTGCGCGTTTTCCGAGAATCATGTTCGACCTCCTCCAAGCTGAATGGCACAACCCCTTTTTAACATTCCGTTTCGTGTCGATGAGGTTCCAGGGAATTGTCGTGTTTCCTCGGAGCCCTCGCCGGCGGGACAGTCACGGTGGTGGTATTCTCTGGTCAGCCGCAATCAACTCGGATTTCGATCGTCGTCCCGGCGGGCGCGCGCGGCGCGTGCCCGGGCCGCCACGCCGCGCGACGGGGACGAAGGAGGAACACTCCGGTGATTGGGACACGGGATCGGAACAGACGGCTCGGCGGAGCCCTGTTGCTCCTCCTGGCGCTCCCGGCACGGTGTGTCCGTTCCGGAGACGACGGTCCCCTCGAGACACTGCGACGCCTGGTGGCGGACGGCTCGTACGCGCAGGCGGAAGCACGGGCGCGGACCTTCGTCCAGCAGGAGCGACAGGCCGGACGAGGGGAATCGAAGGAAGTCGCCGAGGCGATGCTCCTCCTGGTCGAAGCGCTCTGGAGAGGAGGCAAGGAGGCGGAGCCCGAGACCCGGGTGCTCGCCGAACGATGCGTCGATCTCTGCCGGCGTATCTACGGGGAGGAGGACGAGAATTACGCCTGGAGCCTCGCCAGTCTCGCCGTGGTGCTGAGGCGGACCGACGACCTGGAGGGCTCCAAGACCCTCCTGCGCAGCGCCCTGGCGATCCGGGAGCGGATCTTCGGACCGCGCAGCATGAAGGTGGCGCTCACGCTCAACACCCTGGCTGCGCCGGAAGGGATGTCGGGGAATTTCGCCGCGGCGCGGGCCCTCCTCGAGCGGGCCCTGTCCATCTGCGACGAGCTGGGTTCGCGGGATGCATTCACCGCCAATGTTCTCTTCAACCTCGGGACCCTGGGCGAGACATCCGGAGACTACGCGAGCGCCATGGACTATCACGCGCAGGCCCTGGAGATTCGCCGGAAGGAGCTGGTGCCCGGCCATCCCCTGATCGCCGCGTCGTCGTTCGCGCTGGCGGTCGTTCTGACGCGGCTGGGTGAATTCCCGGAGGCGCGCGTCCTGTACGAGCAGGCGCTCGCGGCCCAGGAACGCGCGCTGGGGACCGACCATCCCGAGTTCGCCGAGAGTCTGGGCGAACTCGCGAACGTCCTCGCGATGACCGGGCGCTATGCCGATGCGAAGCCTCTCCAGGAAAGGGCTCTGGCGGTTGCCGAGCGGGCCCTCGGGGGCGATCATTCCCGCGTCTCGAGGGTGCGCGGCGATCTGGCCTCTCTCCTGGCCGGCATGGGGGACTTCGCGGGCGCCAGACGGCTCCTGCAGATCGTCGTGTCGGATCAGGAGCGTGTTCTCGGCCCCGGTCACGCCGACCTCGGCCCGAGTCTCAATCGTCTTGCCGACGTGGAGCTGCGGATGGGCGAGCTTCCCGCCGCGCGGCGGCATTTTGAGCGCGCCCTCGCGATTCTCGACAAGGCTTACGGCCCCGGTCATCCGGAGTCGGCGGTGAGTCTCGACGGGTTGGGAAGGCTCAGGGATCTTGCCGGGCAGAGCCTGCGGGCGGAGGACTTTTTCCGGCGGGGGCTCGCGGTGCGGCGGGCGAAGCTCGGGTCGACCCACCCCGCCGTGGCCGAGGAGCTGACGAATCTGGCCAGGGTCCACTGGTCCCTCGGGAACGCCCGCCGGGCCTTCGAAGAGTCGCTCCAGGCCGAGGACATCCTGCGCGCCCATTTCGGGCGCTCGCTGCGCGGCCTCTCGGAGCGGGAAGCCCTGGAGTACGAGAGGATCCGCGCCTCCGGGTTGAGCACCGCCCTGTCGGTCCTCGCCCCGACGCCGTCCCGCAACCTGCCGGAGGACGCCGTCGCGCGCGCCTGGATGTCCCTGGTCCGATCCCGTGCTTTGGTGCTGGATGAGATGGCCGGCCTGCACCGCGCTGTCGGTGGGAACGACGATCCCGCGCTCGCCGGCCTGTTCCGCGACCTGGTGGCCGCGACCAATCGCATGGCCGCTCTCGTCGTCCGGGGGCCCGATCCGGGGAATCCGGATCGCTACATTGCGGAGCTCGAGGGCGCCACCATGGAGAAAGAAACCCTCGAGAGACGGCTCGCGGAGAAGAGCGCGTCGTTCCGGTCGCGCATGGATCAGGATCGCTCGACCATCGTGGATCTGCGCAACGCCGTTCCCCGGGCCACCGCGCTGGTCGCCTTTGCGCTCTACGACAGAAGCGAACCGGGATCGCCGTCGCGGACCGGGACCGCCGGGGCCCCGCCCGCCGCGGCGCCCGCCTACATGGCGTTCGTCCTGGGCCCTCATCTCGAGCGCCCGGTCGCCATCTCCGTCGGCGGCGCCGCGGAGATCGACCGGCTCGTGGAGGACTGGAGACAGATCTCGGCCTCTCCGCCCGCTTCCCTGGAAGCGGTCCTCGAAGGTCACGGCCGTGATCTGCGGAAGATCGGCGCTCGTCTCCGCTCGAAGATCTGGGACCCCGTGGCCCGGGTCCTGGCGGGCGCGGAACAGATCCTCGTCGTTCCCGACGGCGCGATCAATCTCGTCAATTTCGCCACCCTCCCGGTCGGTGAGGATCGGTACCTGGTCGAGAGCGGTCCGCTGTTTCATTATTTGTCCGCCGAGAGGGATCTTCTCGCCCGTGTCGAGGCGGAGCCGAAAAAGGGGCGCGGCATCATGATGCTTGGCGGGCCCGATTTCGACGCCCCGCCCGAGGCCCTGCGCGCATCCGCCGCCTCCCGGCCCGATCCCGCGCGGCCCATCCCTCCGCGCACCCGCGCGTCCGCCGCGAGCCGTTATCGGGGCCCCTCCGCTTCCTGCGACGGCTTCCGGTCCCTGCGCTTCGATCCCCTGCCCGCATCGAGGCGAGAGGTGGGTGAGATCCGGGCGGTCATCGGCAACGGGGGGCCGGCGTCCGAGCGGTCATCCTCGGACATCATCGAGCTGACCGAAGCGAAGGCCAGCGAAGAGGCCTTCAAGAGCCTGGCGCCCGGGCGTCGGATCCTGCATCTCGCGACGCATGCATTCTTCCTGGAGAACGAGTGCGCCTCCAGCCTTCCTCCGGCGCTCCGGGACGGATCGGGCAGCCGATCGGGGGCGACCCCATTCACCGGCGCGACTCCGGACAGGCCGCTCCTGCTTTCCGGTCTCGCGGTGGCGGGGGCCAATCGGAGGGGCGATGCCGGCCCCGGCGACGAGGACGGCATCCTGACCGCGGAAGAGATCGCCGCTCTCGACCTCTCCGGCGTCGAATGGGCGGTTCTCTCAGCATGCGAGAGCGGTCTGGGCAGGATTCAAACGGGAGAGGGGGTGCTCGGACTCCGGCGGGCGTTCCAGGTGGCGGGGGTCAGGACGCTGATCACCAGCCTCTGGAAAGTCGACGACGAGAGCACCCGGGAGTGGATGCGGCACCTGTACGAGGCCCGGCTGGAGGGAAAATCCACGGCGGAGTCGGTGCGCCATGCCAGCCTCGCCATCCTGCGGGCCCGTCGCGCCGCGGGTCGGAGCAGCGACCCGTTCTTCTGGGGGGCGTTCGCCGCGGCCGGCGACTGGCGGTAGCCCGCGAAAGCAGCCTACCCGGGAGCCTCTCCCAGGGACACGTCGATGGCGGCGTGGTAGATCGGCTCCTCGGGTGCTCC
>WNGG01008889.1_pt1 | contig 11025 bp, 12 predicted proteins | sample 5400661 | NCBI WGS metagenome assembly WNGG01 (sample SAMN13153372, study PRJNA577476) | soil metagenome | isolation source: 100 cm soil or saprolite under Garry oak tree replicate 1 | place: USA:California | collected 2016-06-15 | reverse complement strand
CGATTTCGCAAAGTGGCCGAAGCCTGAGGACATCGCGCGGGCCATCCTGTTCTTTTGCAGCGACGACGCAAAACTCATAAACGGCGCAGCGGTACCCGTATACGGAAACGTGTGACACGTGTTCGGTCGAGCGATAGTCACCTTGACAACTCTAGTGCACAGGCCTAGCATTGATAGTAAGCAAGTACCTTTTTTAGTCCTTAATTATTACTCTTTCGCGTCCTCGGAACTAAGTCAGCTCATCTGAAGTTCGCGCTCTTAGATTCCTTACTTCCTAGAGGTTTTGTCCGCTCCAGGAGTAGAAAGAACCATGAAAAATATCAAATTTGTTGTGAAAGTGCTTCGTAGCGGTCTTCGACCTCCGGAATATGTGCAGCGGATTGATAAGACTCCGATCCAGATGACCACCAATCTTAAGCTGGCATTGGTCATGGGGAAGTTCACCGCTGAAGACGCAGTCAAGTCCATTCAAAATTCGAAGTGCAGCCCGGAGTTAGTCTCGGTTCAGGTCCCTGCCTAGTGATCGGGCAAGGGCTCGCCGTTGCTCACGGCAACGAGTATGGGTTCTTTGCGCCTGAATCATGCCCCCGCAACCAAGACTAATAGAACCACTTCTAATTAGACGAACGTATCAATCTATCGGTTCAGCAGCACTCGTGCGTTTTCGCGTCGCTGTTGGGCCTGGGAAGACCGAAACCATGCAAATCGAGGAATTTTACCCTGAAGATTCAGAATATGAACTGAGTGATTTGGATGACAAGCAGGTCGCGGTGATTACTCAGCAAAAGCCCTGCATCGCGGGAGTTACTTGGATGTTTTCCGCCGAGTGTTGGCGCAGAAGAATCAAGTGAGCGGCCTGGAGGAACAGATCAAGGCTCACCAGACCGAGATCGATGCCACCATTAAAGGCCAAGCCCGCATCCGCGAGAACATGAAAGCCCTCATAGGAGCGCCGAGGAGAAAGCTTTGCTGCAACGTTACACCAAGCAACGCGACTCTCAGGAAGATCGCTTGACCACCCTGAACAAAGAAATTTCAGACTTGCAGCAGAAACAGGCCCAGGAGCAGCAGAAACTCGAGGAAATGGTGCAGCAGATCACGCTGGATGAACGCTTCTGATTGGCGGCCGTGCTGGAAGTTAATGCGCGGAAACTGAAAGGCCCTTTACACGTTGCCAGCTGATGTTTATATTCACGGCTCATGACTAGCGGCACGGTCTATTGCAATCGCTGCGGTACTCAGAATTCAGCTCTGGCAAGATTCTGCGCCAATTGCGGCACTCCGTTTTCGGCGGAACTCCAGCAGGCGGTCCCGCAGTCAGACACGCCAGAGATTGCTCCCCGGCCTCAGAGCCCTGCATGGCAGCCGCCGGTGAGCTACTCTACGGCTGCTCCCACTACTCGCTACGGAGGCTTTTGGATTCGGTTTGTCGCGGCACTGATTGATGGTGTCCTCGTTGGCATCGTAGTCTTGCCATTTCGGCTGATGATTGGGCTTTTCATTGGCGCTGCGGGGATGGCTGTCAGCATGCCAGGAATCGGAGTGCATATCGTCAAGTTCATCGTAGACGGTGCTTTTAGCCTTTGTGGAAATTGGATCTATGAAGCGGCGATGGAGAGTTCTGCCAAGCAGGCGACCGTCGGCAAAATGGTGCTCGGGCTGAAAGTTACCGACCTCGAAGGCCACCGCATTTCGTTCGCCCGCGCCACGGGCCGCCATTTCGCGAAGCTCATCTCCGCAATGATTCTGCTCATCGGATACATCATGGCGGGATTCAACGAGCGCAAACAGGCGCTGCACGACATGATTGCAGGTACTTTAGTTGTGCGCACGCAGTGATCATCCGCTCGATCAGGTTTTAAGTTCCTCACTCTGTCCCTGCGCATTATTGTGATTGTGGTAGAACTACGCTCGTGGCACTCTTTCTCGGGATTGACGGCGGAGGCAGCAAAACCCGCTGCATCGTCGGCGACGAAAATTCACAGCTCGGGTCAGGGACTTCTTCCGGTTGCAATGTGCTGCGAGTTGGAGAAGCCTGCGCGCAAAATTCTCTTTCCGCTGCGATTCACGAAGCCTGTGTGCAAGCGGGAGTTTCTCCACGCGAGTTTGTTCGGACGTGTGCTGGTGTGGCAGGAGGCGCTCGTCGGGAGATCGCAAGCACTCTGCGGCGACTGCTGTCCGGTGTCGTGGGTGGCGAAATCGAAGTTGCGGGTGATTATGAGATCGCGTTCGAATCTGCGTTCGGCTCGAGCCCGGGCGTGATCGTGATTGCGGGCACGGGTTCGATCGCATACGGACGGAACGCCCGAGGAGAGACAGCGCGGGCCGGAGGCTGGGGACACGCGATTTCGGACGAGGGTTCCGGACATTGGATTGGTGTCACGGCGATCAGCGCCGCAATGCGCGCAAGAGATCGTGGAGAAAAATCCATCCTCCTGAAAGAGTTGATGCCCGCGCTGGGCGTAACTACGGCCGAGGATTTGATTGTCAGGGCCAACGCGAATCCTCCCCCAGATTTCGCATCGCTGTTTCCTGTAGTACTCTCTGCTGCGCAGGCTGCGGACGCGGGAGATTCGATTGCCAATCAAGTGTTAGACCACGCCGGGGGCGAACTGGCAAAGTTGGCAGAGACCGTGATCCGACGTTTGTTCACAGAGTCCGACCAGGTTAATGTGGCCACTCATGGAGGAGTCTTCGCGAACAGCGTGCAGGTAAAAAATTCCTTCGTGGATCATTTGCGGTCACAGTGTCCGCGGGCCACCTGCGATTCTAAGACGATCGATCCGGCGCTCGGTGCGCTGGAATGTGCGAGAAGAGGATTTGGATCAGGGACAACGGACTCTTGATAGAGGCGGATGAATAAGCCAGGATCCAACTCGGCTGAAACCGCGGCGGAAACGCCGAAGAATACTTCGAGCAAACATGTTTCCGACGATGTTGGAAATGCCGCTGACCATGAACTCAACGAAGATCAGACCCTCGCATTGCTAAAGCGCTCGGATGTAAACGCCTCAACCCTTGCACTGCTCGGGCGAAATCCTAGTTTGATGAAGAGTCGGAAGGTGCTACTGGCGCTCGCAACGCATCCTCGCACGCCCCGGCACATCACGATACCGATGCTGCGTCGATTGTTCACTTTCGATCTGATGCAAGTTGCGCTTACGCCCACGGTTGCTGCGGACGTCAAAAGGACGGCCGAAGAACAAATCCTGAACCGCCTCGAGTCGCTATCCTCTGGCGAAAGGATTTCGTTGGCTAGGCGCGCTTCGGGCAGGGTCGCGGCAGCGCTGCTGCTCGATACAGAAGTCCGCGTCATTTCGACGGCGCTGGACAACTCGCATCTGGTGGAAGCGTCGGTCGTAACGATACTCATGAAACACAACGCTCCGGAATCTCTCTTTGTGCTTGTCAGCGGGCACCCGAAGTGGTCGCTACGAGGTGAAGTGCAGGTTGCGCTGTTGCGAAATGAGAAGACTCCGCTGGAGCGGGCTGTAGAATTTGCCCGGAATTTTTCAGCAGATTTTCTGCGCGAGATTGTACCGGAGTCGCGGCGCGCAGCGGTTATACAAGCAACCAACCCATCTACCACAGGAGCTTCCGAATGAAGACGAAATTCTGGCTCATTCTTTTGCTTGCCGCCTTCGCGCTCGGCGCCATTGCGAATTCTCAACCCGATGGTACTGCGGCGCTGCTGAAAATCGAGGGCGAGCTCATGAAGGCAGCCGCCGAACATGGCTCGCAAGGATACCTGTCTTATTACGCCGACGATGCTGTCGAGGTTCCGAACGGGACGGCATTTCTGCAAGGGAAGGAGAACATCGCGAAGACGATGGGCTTCCTCGATAACAAGGACAATCACTTGACTTGGTCGCCCGTGGGCGCGGGCATTGCCGCTTCCGGGGATCTCGGCTACACCTACGGCACATACGAATTCCGCTCGAAGGATAAAGATGGAAAACCGGCGGTGAACCATGGCAAGTACACGACCATCTGGAAAAAACAGAAGAACGGAAGCTGGAAGGTTGCGTTGGATATGGGAAATTCGGGGCAGTGATTATTTCTGAAAATGATGCAGAATCGCTTCCGCTTGGTTCTTCGTCACCACCGCCGAGAGCGCGGCAACATCCGCCTGCTTCACCGCTTGCAAACTACCAAAATGCTCCAGAAGCCTGCGCGTTGTGCTTTCTCCGACGCCGGGAATCTCTCGCAACTCTGTCGCCCGGTCGCGGATCTGGCGGCGTTTGCGGTGGAAGGTCACGGCAAAACGGTGGGCTTCATCGCGGATCAGTTGCACGAGATGCAGGACCGGAGAGTGATGATCGAGGACTACCGGCTCATTTTCCTGTCCAAAGACGTAAATGATCTCTTCGCGCTTGGCAATGGCGGCAAGCGGCTGATTGATGATCTGCAAAGAAGACAGTGCCGCGGCAGCCGCGCTAAGCTGGCCTAGTCCGCCGTCAATCAAGATGAGACTCGGCATTTGTCTTTTTTCGTCATGAGGCTTTTCGTCCTGAAGCTTTTCTTCCTGAATGCGCTTGTAGCGGCGCGTAACCACTTCGCGCATGGAGGCGAAATCGTCCACCCCATCCACGGTGCGGATGATGAACTTCCGGTAATCGGATTTCTTCATGCGGCCATCTTCCCAGACGACCATGGACGCGACGGTTTCTGCGCCCTGAATGTGAGAAATGTCGAAGCACTCTATTCGCCGCGGAAGTTCGGGAAGGCCAAGCGCGTCCTGCAATGCTTCCTGGATGGCGCGCGCGTTTGGCTTCATTACCCGGAAGCGTTGGTCGTAAAGTTGCTTGGCATTACTGGCGGCGAGATCAATGAGTGAGCGTTTCTCGCCCCGCTGCGGAACGGTGATGTGAACGCGTGTGGCGCGGCCGCCTTCGCCGGCTAGTTGTTCGGACAGCAATTCTTCTAACATTTCGCGATCTTCGAAATCGACGGAGACATAGACGTTTCTTGGGACGTAGGGCTGGCCGATGTAGAGCTGCTTTAAGAGGGAGGAAAAGAATTCGGCTGGAGCGAAAACAGTTGTCGAGCTTCGCTCGACCGGACAGGTGAGGGCGCTTGTCCCTACGTGTTCTGTGGCGGGATCAAACTCGGGCAGGTCTTCCCAGAAAAACTCTCGCCGATCGAGTACGCGCCCACCGCGCATGTGAAAGAGATTCACCGCGAGCATCCCGTTCTCAAAGTGATATCCGAAGACGTCGGCATCATCCCCCTCAACGGCGGCAATCCGCTGCTTTTCCTGCAACTGCTCGACTGTCGAAATCAGATCGCGATACTTGGCGGCGCGCTCGAACTCCTGAGCTTCAGCGGCACGCGCCATGCGCTCGCGTAACGACCTGGATAAATCGCTTTGGCGGCCTTCCAGAAACAGCTTCACGTCGCGGACTGCCTCCTGATAAATCGCGGGCGTGGTCAGGCCTTCCACGCAGGGGCCAAGGCAGCGCCCAATGTAGTACTGCAGACAGGGCCGCGGGTGGAAACGGTTCAAATCCACGCTGCAGGAGGGGACCAGGAAATTCCGGTGAATCAGGTCCACAATCCGGTAGGCGAGATTGGCCGGGAAGTAGGGTCCGTAGTACGTGCTGCCATCTTTCCGTAGGCGGCGGGTCACGTAAACCCGCGGAAAGCGCTCTCCCAGGGTGAGCTTCACATAAGGATAGGTTTTGTCATCGCGCAGCAGGATGTTGAAACGGGGCTTCTTTTGCTTTATAAGGTGGTTTTCAAGCGCCAGCGCCTCTTTGTTATTGGCGACGACGATGTAGTCCACGTCAACAGCTTCGCGGACCAGCGTGCCGGTCTTGGCGTCGGCAACACGGCCTTCGTGGAAGTAAGAGCTTACTCGGTGGCGCAGGCTGTTGGCCTTCCCGACATAAATGACCTCACCTTCGGCGTTCTTATAGAGGTACACGCCGGGCGAAGTCGGCAGAGACCGGATTTTCTGCTGGAGATCCATCCTCAAATGATCCGTGTGGCAGCTTTCATTTTAGTGGATGAGGCCGGCACCTTCTGGGAACCGGGGCCGCGCCGGGGTCTCCATGGCTGGCCGATTGATCCAAAGCTGCGGATTTGCTCTAAACCATATAAATTTTCCTCAATTTTACGTCACATGTACAACCCACCGACACTGGCAACACCATCTAAGCCTCGCCTGATGAGTAGGTTACAGCTTGCTCGATGCTGTGTTAGGGTTGGCATACCTCGTGCTTAGGTACAATGCGGTTGAGCAAGCGGCCCGCGAGTCAGGCCGGATTGACCCAGGTTTTTGATTCGACACGCAAAAGCGTATTGGATCCCAGGCACAGAATTCGAAGTCCCCTGTTGCCCAGGTTTTTGAAAATTACAGAGTGGAAGGAGTCCACCAAAGATGAATCGCGCTTCTTTAGTCCTAATGCTGGCTGCGAGCATGGCGGCGACGGTCGGCTGCGCTAGCAAGAATTATGTTCGCCAACAGACCACGCCAATTATCAACAAAACCAATGAACTCGACGACCTGACAGCGCAGAACACCAAGTCGATCAAGGACGTCGACGCCCGAGCCCAGGCTGGCATTCAGGATGTCAACACCAGAGCGGCAGCAGCCGACCAGAAGGCGCAAGCCGCTGGCCAGCAGGCGGCCCAGGCACAAACCCTGGCCGACAACGCCGTTCACCGGGTTGACGTGCTGACCGATGCGGTCACCAATCTGGACAACTATAAGACGGTGAGCGAGACGGCCGTGCACTTTGGCTTTGACAAGGATTTCCTGACCAAGCAAGCCAAAGAAGAGCTAGACCAACTAGCGACCAACGTGCCGAACACCAAAGGCTACATCATCACAGTTGAAGGCGGCACCGATGCAGTCGGGCCGGCAGACTACAACTATGGCCTGAGTGAACGCCGCGCGGATTCGGTGATTCAGTATCTCAGCTCGAAGTACAACATTCCGGCCCACAAGATTTACTTGATTGGACTGGGCAAGGACAAGCCAGTCGACGACAATAAGTCCCGTGAAGGTCGCGCTGCCAACCGCCGTGTGAATGTCCGTCTGATGACGAACACCACAGGAGGGGCAACAACCCCGCAGCCGCCGAGTGCGAACAGCAATCCGGCTCCGCCTTCGATGTAAAGTTTCCCTCCTCCCCGGAGGACTTCGCCAACAGGCCGCTCCATAACTGTGGAGCGGCCTTTTTTTAATCCAGGCTCTAGGCTTTAGGCTCCAGGCTTCAGGCGGAGTTAGAATATTTCTATGCGTCGTGCTCTTACGATCTTCCTAAGGGTAGGTTTGACAATCTTTTGCTTGACGCTTTTCACTCAGGCCCAGCAAGACGAGCCGACTTCGTCACAATCAGAAGGTCAGCAGGATAGGTCCGCCAGTAGCGCCAGGTCCGCAGAGGAAAGTTCCAGCAAGGACACCCGCATTGATCTGAGCCCTCCCAAAGACGACCAGAAGAACCATCCCATGAGCGGCGCGGCCATCTCCGACGCCGAGGAAGCCGCTTCAGACGTGCAGGAATTGCGTCCCTGGGACCCGCACAAAGCAGCCAAGGATGTGGAAGTCGGAGATTTTTATTTCAGGCGAAAAAATTATCGGGCTGCGCTAGAGCGATACAGAGAAGCGCTGGTGTATAAGCCGAACGACGCTATCGCAAATTTTCGTCTGGCCGAGTGTCAGGAAAAAGTGGGGAACCCGGCCGAGGCAGTTACGCATTACGGAGAGTATCTGAAAATCCTGCCTCATGGGCCATTCGCGGCCGATGCACAAAAAGCGTTAGAACGGCTTAAGGCGAGCGGAGTGAAAGAGAGCTCAGCAGTTTCGAAACCTTGACTCCTTAGAATCATTGAGTCCGGCGCTTCAGAAGTGCTCTGCTAATTCCGCAAACGTCTTCACCACCAGCAGTCTGCTGGGCGGCTGTGCGGAAGCAAGTTCTTCGTGCTCCAGCACCCAGGTGTCATCATGCGGCACAAAAACTGCGTTCATGCCTGCGCCCAGTGCCGGATTGATATCCGACTTCGGGCTGTTTCCTACCATCCAGGTGAACTCAGTAGCTAGATTGTATTTCTTCACGATCGCACGATACTCGGGCACGCTTTTTGCAGTGACGATTTCCACGCCCGCGAAATACTTTTTCAATCCCGAGCGCTCCACCTTGCCGGACTGTTCTGTAAAGTCGCCCTTGGTGACCATAATCAGATGATGCTGGCCTGACAGATACTGCAAGGTTTCAGGCACGAGCGGCAAGATCTGCACCGGCTGCTCAGCGATCGTGCGTGCGAAGCCATGGATTGTCTCATGCAGCGCGGGAGTGAGCGGTTCTATGGAAAGCCGTTCGAAGGTCTTCACCAGAGCATGAGCGAAGCTGTGCAATCCGTAGCCGTGGGTCACGATGCACTCTCGCTCGACATCGTTAAGAATTTCCCGGGCTTCGGCCGGCGAGCGTTCGTGATGGTTCAGGAACGAAATGAAGTTCACGATGGCGCGTTCAAAATAGACATTGTTCTCCCAGAGCGTGTCGTCGGCATCGACAAGCAGAGTCTGGGGATCGCTGTACCTGTGTAGGCCCACGAAAACCATGATACTCAGAAGTTCATGTGAGCAGAGGGGAACCACAACAGAAAAGAGTACGGAAAACGTTTGCTGCTAGAATCCGGAAACCATGAAAATCCGAGGGGTGGTTTTCGTAGTCATAATTATGTGCATTTTTTCTCTGGGGCCAGCCCAGGCAAACCAGAAACCAGCGAGTTCAAAAAAGAACCACCAAACTGCTCAAATGCACGTGGCTCCCGACCTGAAGCAACGGTTGGCGAGATTCCAGCAGGTGCAGATGCCTCTTCCTTCAGCCGGTCTCACCGCGCGCGAACAAAAGATGATCTCAAAGCTGGTGGATGCATCGCGCTATCTGGATGACATTTACTGGAGACAAGTTGATCCCGACGGCCTTGAATTGTACGAGTCGCTGGAGAAGAGCACAGACCCGAAAGCAGTCGAACTTCGACGCTACTTGTGGATCAACGCCTCGCGTTTTGATCTGCTGGACGGGGACAGGCCTTTTGTTGGGACGGATCCGGCGCCACCCGGACGAGGATTTTATCCGCAGGGACTCACGCGCGATCAGATCGAACAGTATGTGAAAGACCACCCTGACAAGCGGGCGGAGATTTACAGCTCCACCACTGTTGTTCCTTGGCATGGGAGCGAGCTCGAGGGGCTTCCGTATCACATTGCCTATCGCTCTTTCCTCGAACCCGCAGCCAGCGATCTGCGGGCCGCAGCCGATCTTAGTCCCGATTCAGCCTTCGCCAACTATTTACGCTTGCGTGCGGATGCGCTTTTGAGCGATGACTACTTCAAGACCGACATCGCGTGGCTCGAGCTGAAGAACCCAAAAATTGACCTGATATTCGCTCCCTATGAAACCTATGAAGACACGCTGCTGGGGGTAAAGGCGACTTATGGCGCTTCAGTGCTGGTCCGCAACGAAGAAGAAAGCCGGAAGATGGAAACATTCCAGAAGTATGTTGCCGACATTCAGGATGCACTGCCTATCGCGGAGCGTGATCGTCCATCCAAACGCGGTTTGCAAACGCCCATGGAAGTCATGGATGCGCCCTTTCGCGCCGGTGATCTGGGACACGGCTATCAAGCAGTGGCGGACAATCTGCCGAATGATCCGCGAGTGCACGAACTGAAAGGCAGCAAGAAGCTGTTCTTTAAGAATTTCATGGATGCGCGCGTGAACTACGTGATTCTGCCGTTGGCGCGATTTATGATGCCCGCCGATCAGGCGTCCAAGGCTTCGGCTGAAGGCTACCTGTTGGGTACCATCATGCATGAAATCTGTCATGGTCTTGGGCCAGGTTTCGCCCACAATGCGACTGGGGAAAAGATCAGTATCCGCGAAGCCATCGGCCCGGCGTACGGTGGGTTGGAAGAAGCCAAGGCCGATGTGGTGGGAATGTTTAGCCTGAAGTGGCTGGTCGACCATGGCGTCCTCCCCAAAGAAAGATTGCAGGAATACTACGCATCTTATGTTGCAGGAATGTTCCGCACCGTCCGCTTTGGAGCGGCAGAAGCCCACGGCCAAGCCGAGATGATGGAGCTTAACAATTACCTGGAGCACGGAGCGGTCAAGCACGGAGCGTCGGGAAAATACTCAGTCGACTTCGAAAAAATGCCTGGAGCGATCGAAAGTCTAGCCAAAGAATTGCTGCAGATGGAAGCCACAGGCGATCGCGCGAAAGCAGAGGCGTGGTTCAAAAAGTATGACGTGATTCCGCCGGAGTTACAGCAGTCGCTGAACAAGGCTAAGAGTGTGCCGGTGGATGTGGATCCGGTGTTCTCGTTTCCGAGGAAGGTTAAGTAGCTGGCGGCGGTCAGGCATCAGGATCGCAGCGACGCAGTGATCGAGCAAGCTGCTGAAAGCAACTTGCTGCGGGAGGGCACGACTTTCAGTCGTGCCGTCAAGTCTTTCCTGATTTAGTGTCGGCACGGCTGGAAGCCGTGCCCTCCCAGCATTCGCTTGATGAACTAAGATTGAGAGGCTCACTGCTTTGCGATTTCAATTCCGGGGATGCGCGTACTCGACAGGTTAGGTATATGAAAACAGTCGGAGCTTCTGAGGCCAAGGCCTGTTGGAATGCACTGCTGAAGAGAGTTTCCAAAGGGGAAGTGATCCGGATCACTCAGCGGGGAATTCCAGTCGCCAAGATGGTTCCCGTGGATGCCCGTGAACGCGTACATCTGAAGAAAGTTGTCCAGGAAATTTGCGAGCTTCGGAAAGGCGCGACGCTGGGGAAGAGTGCGATACGCGAGTTCATTGATGAAGGCCGCCGCGGCTGATGGCTAATGGCACGAAGGCTCCGCAGCGGTCGCGTTCTTGATGGTGGAATCCGGTTCGTATAGGAAAATAGACCATGACCTCCGTGCGAATGGACAAGTGGCTATGGGCTGCCAGATTCTTCAAGACGCGCGCGTTGGCTGCACGAGCGTGCGAACTCGGTAGGATTCAATCCAAGGGGCAGCCCGCCAAG
>WNGG01020039.1_pt1 | contig 11028 bp, 8 predicted proteins | sample 5400661 | NCBI WGS metagenome assembly WNGG01 (sample SAMN13153372, study PRJNA577476) | soil metagenome | isolation source: 100 cm soil or saprolite under Garry oak tree replicate 1 | place: USA:California | collected 2016-06-15 | reverse complement strand
CCTCCTTCCACGCCACCTCGCCCCGGAGGTTGGCGGCCCGGACGCGGTCGCCGGCGCGGTCGTAGGCGTCGGCGGCTCCACTCGGGTCCTCGGCGCGCATGAACAGCTCGGCGGCCGGCGCGAAGCGCCCGAGCTTCATGCTCGCCTGGGCGGCCTCGGCGAAGTACTGTCCCTTGGAGTAGATCTGCAGCGCCTTGTCGAGCTGGCCGGCCTTCTCGTAGAGCTGGCCCGCCTGGCGGGCCGTCTTCTCCTGCCCGGCGCTTCCCGTCGACGAATAGGTGGTGGCGTAGGACACGTTCTCCATGAAGTGCTTCTCGTAGCACTCCGCGGCCTTCAGGGGGTTGCCCGCCTTGTCGTACGCCTCGGCCGCGCGCAGCGGGTAGCCGCTGCGCAGGTAGAGGTCGGCCGACTTGTCCCACGCGCCGGCCACGCCGAACAAGCGCGCCGCGTCGAGCGTGTTGCCCTTCTCGAGAAAGAGCGCCGCCGCCTTGGCGTGCTTGCCCGCGTCCGAGAGGATCTGGGCCGCCTTCTTGTGATCGCCGCCCTTGAGATAGAACTCGGCGGCGCGCTCGACGTTGCCCAGGCGCTCCAGGTTCACCGCCGCCGCGTGGTACTCCTCGCCCTCGAGGTAGACCTCCACCGCCTCCGGGAAGCGCTGCGCCTCCTCGAGCATGCGGCCGGCCGCCAGGTAGCTTCCATCGTGCTTGAGCCGCTTGATCTGCTTCTGGAGCTTCGCTTCGGTGTAGCTGGAGCCGAGCACTTTTCCCAGCAGCGCGTCCTTGTTCAGCGCCGGACCGCGCACGGAGATGCGGGACAGGAACTTCTTGTAAACGACGAGGCTGGCCACGGCCACCAGCAGCCATGGGATGTAGGGGTTCGAGAAGATCAGACCGAAGACGAAATCCATCGCGAGGAGTGCGCGGATTATACTCTACGCACTTCCCGCTCCCATGGCCACGAGCCCCGCCGCCACGCCGTCGACGCCGCGACTCGTGCGGGGCCTGGGCCTCCTCGACGCCACCACGCTCATCGTCGGCAGCGTCATCGGCTCCGGCATCTTCGTGGCTCCCTCAATCATGGCCGGCTACGTCCAGAGCCCGCCCCTGCTGCTCGCCCTGTGGCTGATCGGCGGCGCGCTGACGCTGTTCGGCGCCCTCGCCTACGGGGAGCTGGCGGCGGCGTTGCCCCGGGCGGGCGGCCAGTACGTCTTCCTCAACGAGGCGTTCAGCCCGCTCTGGGGCTTCCTCTACGGCTGGACCTTCCTCGTCGCGATCAACACCGGCTTCGTGGCCGCGGTGGCGGTGGCCTTCGCCAAGTACCTGGGCGTGTTCCTGCCGGGCATCAGCGAGGACGCGGTGCTGTTCGCGCTCGGCCGCTTCCGCTTCACGACCGCCCAGGCCGCCGGCCTCGTCGTGATCGCCGCCGTCACCGTGATCAACGTCCGCGGGCTGCGCGCCGGGGCCCTGGTGCAGAACGTGTTCACGATCGCCAAGGTGTCGGGCGTGGCCGCCCTGGCGATCCTGGCCCTGGCCAGCGGCCACGGCGCCCTGGCCAACCTGCGCCCCACGGGCGGTCCCACCCTCGGTGCGGAAGGCGTCCGGCTGGGCCTGTTCGCCGCGATGGCGGTCGCGATGAGCAAGGCGCTGTTCGCTTACGACGCCTGGAACTCCATCACGTTCGCCGCGGAGGAGGTGAAGGAGCCGGAGAAGAACCTTCCCCGCTCGCTGCTGCTCGGCACGCTGGGGGTGACCCTCGTCTACTGCACCGCGGTGGCGATCTACCTCTACATGGTGCCGATCGCGCAGATGCATCAGGTCAAGGACAACCGGATCGCGGCCGAGGCGGCGGCGCGCGCGCTCGGCCCGCCCGGGGCCGCCTTCATCGCGGCGGCGATCCTCGTCTCCACCTTCGGCTGCGTGAACGGGCTGACGCTGGCCGGCGCGCGCGTCGTCTATGCCATGGCCCGCGACGGGCTCTTCTTCTCCTTCGCGGCGGACGTCCACCCGCGCTTCCTGACCCCGGCCCGGGCCCTCGTGCTGCACGGCGTCGTGGCCGCCCTGCTCACGCTCACCGGCACCTACAGCGACCTCATCACGCTCAGCGCGTTCTCCTCGCTGCTCTTCAACATCCTCACCGTTATCGGCCTGTTCGTCCTGCGCCGGACGCGGGCGGACCTGCACCGGCCCTACCGGGCCTGGGGCTATCCGGTCCTGCCGGCGCTCTACGTGGCGGTGGCGACGTTCTTCCTCGTCTACATCCTGATCGGGGATCCCCGGAACTCCGGGCTGGGTCTGATCCTGACCGCGGTCGGTCTGCCCTTCTACCTCTACTGGCGGGGCCAGCAGGACAGGCCGGCCCCGTTGAGGTAGAGTCTGTATTCGGTCTATCCTCGCGGGAGGCTTGAATTTGCCGCCGCGGGCGGCCCTCCCGAATCGACCACATGAGCTCTGGGCGCAAGGATCCGAAGGACGACGACAAGCTCCTCACGTCCGAGGACCTCTTCGGCGACATGCTCGACGAGAAGCCGGCGGCGCCGAAGCCCGAGCCGGGGTCCGACCCGGCGGCGCGCCGGTCGGGTCCGATCAAGGTGCAGGTGAGCGAGCCCGTCGCGCCGGCCCCGCCGGCGCCGACGCCCACGCCGAGCCCCTCCGGTCGCATCACGCTGCCGAAAGGACCGCTCCCCAAGTCCCCGCTGGGCGGGCCGGCCGCCGGGGAGCTGCCGGACGACGTGGCCGCGCTGCTCGACGCGTTCTCGGCGCCCGGAGAGGCCGCCGCTTCTCCGCCGGCCGCGCCGGAGCGACCGGCCGCACCGCCGAAGAAGCCCGAGCCGGCAGCCGCCCCGTCCCCGCCTCCCGTCTCCCTGGCCACCGACGACGAGGCGATGAAGGACCTCCGCAGCCTGCGCGGGCAGATGAAGCCCGCTCTCCCCGCCGACGTGCCCGCGCCGAAGAGCCGGACGGGCACGAGGTTCCGGGCCGCCGCACCCCAGGCTCCCGCATCCCCGGGCAAGACGCTGGACCTGGCCGCGCTCGCCGACGAGGCCCTCGGCCAGGCGCCGGCCCGGGCCCGGCCCGAGCCGCCGCCCGCCCCCACGCCGGTCGTGTCGGCCGCACCGCCGGCGCCGGAGGAGACGCCGCCGCACGCCGCCGAGCCGGCGCGGCCGGGCGAAGGCACCTACGGCCCGTACCGGCTCCTCGAGCGCGTGGCGGTGGGCGGCATGGCCGAGGTCTTCAAGGCCAAGCGCAGCGGGGTCGAGGGGTTCGAGAAGGTGGTGGCGGTCAAGCGCATCCTGCCCCACCTCACGGACAACAAGGAGTTCGTCGACATGTTCGTGGACGAGGCCAAGATGGTCGCCGGCCTCACCCACCCGAACATCGTCCAGATCTTCGACCTCGGCCGCATCGAGAAGAGCTACTACATCGCGATGGAGTACGTGCAGGGCCGCGACCTGCGCTCCATCCTGCGCCGCGCCCGCGAGAGAGGCACCCGCGCTCCCCTCGAGCTGTGCGCGCTCGTCGCGAGCCGGGTCTGCTCCGCCCTCGAGTACGCGCACCGCAAGAAGGACGACCGCGGGCAGCCGATGATGACCGTGCACCGCGACATCAGCCCGCAGAACATCCTGATCTCCTTCGAGGGCGACGTGAAGCTCACCGACTTCGGCATCGCCAAGGCGGCGAGCAAGGCGACCGTGACCGAGGCGGGCGCGCTGCGGGGCAAGCTCCTCTACATGAGCCCCGAGCAGGCGTGGGGCAAGCCGATGGACCGGCGCTCGGACCTGTTCTCGCTCGGCATCGTGTTCTACGAGATGGTCACCGACCACAAGCCGTTCCTGGGCAGCTCCGAAGTGTCCATCCTCGAGACCGTGCGCGAGTGCAAGGTGGCCCCGCCCCGCAGCCTGAACGGCGAGATCCCGCCCGGGCTGGAGCGGGTGGTGATGAAGGCCCTCGAGCGCGATCCCGAGCGCCGCTACCAGGACGCGGGCGAGATGTCCCGCGACCTCGAGGCCGCGATGCACGAGACCCCGCCGGTGCCCACCGCCGCCGCGCTGGCCCGCTTCATGGAGACGCTCTACGAACCGCGCGAGCGGGAGGCCACGGTGGTGGACGAGGCCCACGAGCCCGCCGAGGCGCCGCCGCCGGCCGCGGAGGCTCCCCCCCCACCGCCGTCGCCGGAGACGACGGGCCCGAGCGCGAGCATGTCCATCCAGAAGCTCCTGAAGCGGTTCGGCATCAAGTAGGAGACCATTCAGCATGTCGCTCTCGAAGGACCAGGCGCAGTTCTACCGGCAGACCCTGGAGATGACCCGCAAGCAGATCAACGACCTCAACGCCCAGATCGAGGAGGAGCTGGCGAAGGTGAAGGATCGCCTGGCCGAGCTGAAGAACGCCAAGGATGCGGCCAAGCAGATCTACGACGGCGCGTGCAAGATGCTGGGCATCGAGAACGACCTCGAGAAGGAAGAAGAGGAGGCGGCCGGACAGTAGGCGCGCATGGCCTGGTTCCGGCGTGAGCGATCGCCCCTGCCCGCCCACGAGCAGGAGAGCCGCGTTCCCGAGGGCCTCTACGTCAAGTGCGAATCGTGCAAGGAGATCCTCTACCGCAAGACCGTCGTCGACAACCTCAGCGTCTGCCCCAAGTGCTCGTTCCACTTCCGCATCTCCGCCCGCCCGCGGCTCGAGCTGCTCTGCGACGGGCCCTGGGAAGAGTTCGACGGCGGCCTGGTCAGCTCCGACCCGCTCACGTTCTGCGACACCAAGCCCTACGCCGCCCGCCTCCAGGACGGCAAGCGCCGCACCGGCTCGCTCGACGCGCTGGTCTCGGCGGTGGGAACCGTGGGCGGGATCCCGGCCGTGATCGCGGTCATGGAGTACGCGTTCATCGGCGGCTCCATGGGCGTCGTGGTCGGAGAGAAGGTGACCCGCGCCGTCGAGAAGGCCGCGCGGGACCGCATGCCGCTGCTGGTGGTTTCCTGCTCCGGCGGCGCGCGCATGATGGAGGGCACGCTCTCGCTGATGCAGATGGCCAAGATCTCCGCCGCCCTCGCCCGCCTCGACGAGGCCCGCGTCCCCTTCATCAGCATCCTCACCGATCCCACCACCGGCGGCGTGACCGCCTCGTACGCGATGCTCGGGGACCTCAACGTCGCCGAGCCGGGCGCGCTCATCGGGTTCGCGGGACCGCGGGTGATCGAGCAGACGATCCGGCAGAAGCTGCCCGAGGGGTTCCAGCGCGCGGAGTTCCTGCTCCAGCACGGGATGCTGGACATGGTGGTGGACCGGCGCGAGCTGAAGAAGAGCCTGGTGCGCTCGCTGAAGACGCTGCTCGGCTGAGCTCGGCGCCATGTCGGGCGGCCCGTCCGGGTTGCCGGCGAGCGCGATTACCTCCTGCGGACGTACGCCCCGTCGAACACGACCGCCCACGTGGCGCCGCCGTCGCGCGAGCGCTCCCAGCGCTGGCATGATCCTCACCTCGGGCTCGCCACGTTAGCCGTCCCGTTCGCCCGGCCGCTATCGGGAAATTGCCCTGAGGAGGACGCTGATGCACGCCCGGCCCCTGACCCGCTCTTTGCTCTTCGCCGCGTCGATCCCGATCGCCGCGTCCGTCACCTTGATCGCCGGCGAGCGCGCCGCGGCCGGTCACGACCGGGCGTTCTGGAGCGCGATCGTGAAAAATCGTTTCGAGATCCCGCCGGGAGAATCGGCCGACGCGCTCGTCCGCGAGCTCGGCGGCTACCTGGGATCGCCGGATCCGGAGCTGCGCGACGATTTCGCGTACTCCATCCCTGCGGCCTGGATCTACCGCGACCGCCGCGTGTCGGAGAAGACCCTGCACGAGCTCGTGAAGGCCTGGAGCGCGAACCTGAAGGTCGGCCTCGGCGGCACCGGCGCCGACACGCTGTTCCTGCGCGCGTTCTCCGCGCTCGACCTCTCGCTGCTGGCCGCCCTCGACAACCAGCACCCGTTCCTCGCCGACGAGGAGTACGCCGGCCTGCTCTCTGCCGCTCTCGACTACCTGGCCGGCGAGAAGGACCTGCGCGCGTTCGACGCCCGCCGCGGCTGGATGCACGCCACCGCGCACACCGCGGATCTGCTGAAGTTTCTCGGGCGCAGCGCGCGTTTGCGTCCCGCCGATCAGGGGCGCATCCTCGAGGCGATCGCCGCCAGGCTGCGCACCGCGGGAACGACGTTCGCCTACGGCGAGAACGAGCGGCTGGCCGCCGCGGTACAGTCGCTGGTCCTGCGCAAGGACCTCGACGCGGCCGCCTTCGCCCGCTTCCTCGCGGCCCTGGCCGAGCCGGCCGAGCACCTCTGGGACAAGGGGCCGCTCGTCGATCCGGCCCGCTTCGCGGCCGCCCAGAATGCGAAGGACCTGCTGCGCAGCCTCTACGTCGGGCTCGCGCTGAGCAAGGCCGCTCCCGAGCCGCCGCGGGGCGAGATCCTAAAGACGCTCGAGAAGCTCGGCGGCTGATCGACCGGCGGTTTGAACCACCGGGCGCCGCGGGAACCCGCGCGCGCCGCGGCGCGTTCTACGAGTTCTCGTCCGACTGGGCCCTCGTCCAGGAGCGCGTCTCGGCGCACACCCGCATCTGCACCTACGACCGCGCCGGCCACGCCTGGAGCGACCCCGGCCCGCGGCCCCGCACGTTCGACCAGATCACGCTGGAGCTACGCGACGCGCTGGCCCATCTCGGCGAGAGCGCGCCGTTCGTTCTCGTCGGCCATTCGTTCGGCGGGCCGGTCGTGCGCCACTTCGCCGCGATCCATCCCGACGAGGTCGCCGGCGTCGTGCTGGTCGACAGCGTGCAGGAGGACCAGCGCATCGTCGTCCAGGGCCAGGCGGTGCGTCTGCGCGACGACGCGAGGGGGCGGACGATCCCGCCGCCCCGCGAGTACCTGCTGCCGAGCGAACAGCCGCCACGCGGGCGACGGCCGGCTCGACGCGCAGGACAGCGAGCGCGACTGGTCGCCCGAGTACTTCGCCCGCTGGGCGGCCGCACCGCAGGAGGGATCGCTGGGCTCGATCCCGCTCGTGGTCCTCACGCGCGCGCAAGGCGGCTACGGCGACGGCGTCGACGTGCCCGCGGCGCAGCTCGAGGCGGAGCGGCGGCGGCTCCAGGAGAAGCTCGTGCGCCTCTCGCGCCGCGGCCGCCAGGTGATGGTGGCCGCCGGCCACGACATGCACCTCGAGGCGCCCGAGGTCGTGGCCCGGGCGATCTGCGACCTCGTCGACGGGGCGCGCCGCTTGCCGTCGTCTCCGCGGCCGGCGAGGCGAGTCGCGCCGTAGTCTTCGGTATGCTGGGGCCCCGGCCCGCGAGCCGGAGCCCATGCCGCCTCGATCGCGCGTCCGATACCGGGTCCTCGCCTTCGCGTTCGCGCTCGCGGTGGTGACGTACCTGGACCGCGTCTGCATCTCCGCCGCCGCTCCCTTCATCATGTCGGACCTGCGCCTCACGATGCTGCAGATGAGCCTCGTCTTCAGCGCCTTCACGCTCGCCTACTCGCTCTTCGAGGTGCCCTCCGGCTGGCGCGGCGACGTGGCCGGCGCACGCCGGGTGCTGACGCGGATCGTGCTGTGGTGGTCCGCGTTCACGGTGCTGACCGGCGCGGCCTGGAGCCTGCGGTCGCTGGTGACGATCCGCTTCCTCTTCGGCGCGGGCGAGGCGGGGGCGTTTCCGAACATCCAGCGAGCCTTCTCGCGCTGGTTCCCCGCGCGCGAGCGCGGGCGCGCCAACGGCGTGCTGTTCCTCGGCTCGCGCGTGGGCGGAGCGCTGGCCCCCGGGCTCGCGATCCTGCTGATCGCGCACTGGGGCTGGCGCGCCAGCTTCGTGGCGTTCGGCGCGCTGGGGGTGATATGGGCCGTCGCGTGGCACGGCTGGTACCGGGATCTTCCCGCGGACCACCCGGCGGTCGACGGCAGCGAGCGGGCCTGGATCGAGCAGGACACCGCCGCCGGGCCCGCGGCGGCGCCGGCCGAGCACGCGGGCGTGCCCTGGCCGCGCCTGCTCGCCAGCCCCAATCTCTACGCGATCTGCGGGATGTACTTCACGTACGGATACGGCCTCTACTTCTACTTCACCTGGTTGCCCACTTATCTCATCCGGGGGTTGGGCTTCTCGGCGCGGGCGGGCGGGCTTCTGGCCGGCTTGCCGTTCGTGCTCGCCGGGGCCGCCGACCTCGCCGGCGGCTGGCTGACCGACCGCCTGTCGCTCACGCGGGGCCTGCGTGCGGGGCGCTGCCACCTCGGGTGCGCGTCTTTCGGCGGCTGCGCGCTGCTGCTCGTCGCCTCAACGCAGACGGGCGCGCCGGTGGCGAAGGCCGTGCTCCTCGCGCTCGCCCTCGGCAGCGCGGACTTGGCCCTCAGCGCGGCCTGGGCGGTGTGCCTGGACACCGGCGCGCGCTACGCCGGTGTCGTCACCGGCTTCATGAACACGGCCGGCAACCTCGGCGGCTTCATGGCCCCGCTGGTCATGGGCTACGCGGTCCAGCGGTGGGGATCGTGGGACCTGCCGTTCGGGATCACGACGGCCATCTACGCCGCGGGCGCGGCGCTCTGGCTGGCGATCGACCCCGATCGGCCGCTGGCTCAGGGCGCTTCGCGAGGGACGAGCACGCAGCAGGGCACGAACCGCCCGCCCGAGTAGACGCGCGGCCCCTCAGGCAAGATGTGCTCGGCCACGCGATAGTTCTTCGTGAGGCCGGGCACGAGGCCGACCGCCTCTTCCTCCTCCCGCGCCCGCGCCGCGGGATCGTGGCCGCCGGCCTCGGCCTCCTCGCGGTCGACGATCACCAGCGAGAACCGCCTCTGCCGCATCTCCTCGACGAGGTCACTCGGCACGCGCCGGCCCGCGCCCTGCAGATCGGCGAGGTTCATCGCGTGGAGCCAGGTCGGCTTGCCGGCCAGGTGCGCATAGAAGCTGTGGTCGGGAACGAACACGTCGCCGGGAGCCGCCGCGAGACGAGCGACGAGCGCGTCGCCGCGCTCCCGGTCGGCGGGGGAAGGAACGAAGCGGCGCGGATCGTAACCGAGGGGCAGCGCCAGCCCGACCCCCGGCGCGGCGCGCGCCGCGAGCGCCACCAGACCGCCGGGCGCGGATGCGACCGCGGCCGCCAGGAGAAGCGCGGCCAGGACCGGCCGGCGCGCCTCCATCGCCGCCGCCGCGATGCCCACGGTGAGCGCGGCGAAGTAGACGCCGGGGATCAGCGCGTTGTGGTACGACCACTCGGTGCCCGCGCCGAGCGCGCTCGCGACGAGGCCGGTCGCCCCCATGCCGGCGGCGTAGAGCAGATCCGGCGTACGCGCGCGCGGGAGCGCGATGCCCGGCAGCGCCAGCCCGGGACCGACGAGCAGCAGCAGCCGGGCCGGCGTCACGAGCACGGCGTCCACCGCATCGAACGGATGCCGGCGGTGCAGGCCGAAGGCGTACGTCCAGAACCAGCCGCCCGACGCCAGGTGCGCCCACGCGAGCAGCGCGCCTCCCAGCGCCGCCAGCGTCGCCGCGTAGAGTGCGGCCGCGCGGGGGCGCGCGACGAGCAGCGCCAGGCCGAGGGCGCCGGCGAAGGGCAGCGCCGTCTGCTTGGTGAAGAACGCCGCCGTCATCAGGACGCCCGCCGCGACGGGCCCGATCGGACCGTTGCGCTTCCACCATCCCACCGCCACCGCGGCCGCGGTCAGGCCCAGGAAGAGCGAGTCGATGCGCGCGAGGTCGTACCAGGCTCCGGTGGGCGCGAAAGCGGCGGCGGGCAGCGCGGCGGTGCCGACGGCGGCCGCGCGCGAGCCGCCCGCCCGCCGGACGAACGCATAGGCGACGGCCAGCGCGCCGGCCAGCGACACGACGGAGAGGGCCCGCGCCGGCAGGTAGCCGATGCCGGCGACGGGGGCGAGCAGGCCGAGGACGATCGGGTACAGCGGCGTGTACGCGAAGGAGACGAACCGCGCGGACGGCTCGGCGTAGATCGGCTCGCGGTTTGCCACCCGGAGCGCGTGGCAGAGCATCCCCCCCTCCATCCACTCCAGGTCGTAGGGGTAGGCGATCCGGCGCGCGACGGCGAAGGCGAGGCCGGCCAGGGCGGCGGCCGAGACCGCCACCAGCAGGAGCCGCGAAGCCCGCATGTGCGCATTCTCACCCGCGCGATCCTTGACCGCATCCGCCCGGAGCCCTTAAGGTGCGCGGCACATGGACGCGCTCTCCCCCCGCCGTGCCTGTCTCCTCGCGTTCACCACCGCCGGCGTCACGCTCTTCACGCAGGTCCTCGCCCACCGCATCGTGGCCGCGAAGCTGCTCAACAACTTCGCGTTCCTGATCGTCTCGCTCACGATGCTCGGCTTCGCGCTCTCGGGCGTGGTGCTGAGCCGGTGGCTCTCCGCGCTGCTGCCCCGCCTGCGCGAGGTGCTGAACCTCTCCGCGCTCGCGTTCGCGATCACCCTCATCGGCTGCTCGGCCGTGTTCTACGCGGTGGACACCGGCGCGCAGTACATCGTGGACTTCGGCCGCTGGCTGCCCCTGTCCATGCTCTTCGCGGCGCCCTTCGCCTTCGGCGGACTCTCGCTGGGCCTGCTGCTGAGCGCGCCCGAGCTGCCCACGCGGCGGGTGTACGCCTTCGACCTCGCCGGGTCCGCGGTGGGCGCGTGGGCGGTCGTCCCCGCCATCAGCGCGTGGGGCGTCGAGCCGTGCCTGCTGCTCGGGGCCGGCCTGCTGCTGATCGCCACCTTCGCGCTCGCCCCTCCGCGGCGATGGCCGGCGAGAGCGGCGACGGCGGCCGGCCTGGCCCTCGTCGGCCTGTGCGCGACGCGGCCCGCCCGCGTCTTCGACATGCGCTACCCCGACGACTCGCTGCTGGCGGGCGCGCGGCAGCCGGGCTCGGGTGTCGTCATCGAGCACGTGGCCTGGGATCCGGTCGCGCGCATCGAGGTCTCCCGCATACCGCCGCCGGACCCGAAGACGATGCTCTATCCCTCCCACATCGGCTCGAACCCCGATTTCCTGCGGAGCATCAAGCGCGTCATCACCCAGAACAACTGGGCGTTCAC
>WNGG01010287.1_pt1 | contig 11030 bp, 9 predicted proteins | sample 5400661 | NCBI WGS metagenome assembly WNGG01 (sample SAMN13153372, study PRJNA577476) | soil metagenome | isolation source: 100 cm soil or saprolite under Garry oak tree replicate 1 | place: USA:California | collected 2016-06-15 | reverse complement strand
GACGACCTTTGAACTGGCCGTACGGGCCTAAAAACGTGATCTCGATGTCGCGTTCCAGCAGCAAATGCAGAGCCGAGGCCGTCATGGTGACCTCACCGAGCACCACCACCTCATCGACTTTGATCAGCGGGATGCGCTCCTTCCGCGCCGGGGATCGTAGCTCACGACATATTGCTCATCACAACTCCTTCATCCTCAATATACTGCTCCGCTCGTTCCATCTGCACCACCTTACAACACCCACAAGAGGCAGAGCTGTAGAGCGCCAATTATGAGTTTTCCCAATCAAAACCGGTCCTGTCATGCTGAGCGCAGCGAAGCATCTGTCTGCCCATCGCGAGAGACCCGAAGCTCGCGCTCAGGGTGACAAAACATTGCCGATCTTGGTCGGGAAAATTCATCATTGGCACGTCCTGTGGAGCTTCTAGCGTGGGGGTGGGTGGAGCAGGGCAAGGCGAAGTGTAGTGACGCCCCTTGTGGGCGTCATGGAGTTGGGCCGCGAGCAGATAGAGAATATGGCCTTACCTCACCGATACTGATGGAGCACGCAGGCAGGAGTGCGGCAGAGATACTGGCAGAACAGATTCGCCAGCAACGCTCACTCGATGGACTGGAAATCCTGGTGCTTGTGGGACCTGGCAACAATGGTGGCGATGGCCTGGTGATGGCACGCCACTTGCAAGAGTGGGGCGCACTCATCAGCCTCTATCGCTGGAAAGAGCAGCAACTCATCATCCACGGAAGAGAGATCCCGGCGGCAGACACTCCTGCTGAACTGCAAGCAATCATCCATCGCGCCGATTACATTCTCGATGCTCTCCTGGGCACAGGTCGTTCGCGTCCGCTTCCCGATAGTATGCGTGCGTTACTTGGACAGGTGCGCCAGGAGCGGGAGAAACGCGCTAGCCTGTGCGTCGTAGCCATTGATCTTCCAACCGGCTTGAATGCTGATACTGGCGAGGTTGATCCTGGCACGATCCCCGCCGATATAACGATCACGCTTGCCTGTCCCAAGCAGGGCTTTTTCTTCTTCCCAGGCCGAGACTACATGGGCAAGCTGTTTGTCGGTGATATCGGTCTGCCTCCTGAGATGGAACGTGATCTCAAGACGGAAATGCTGACAGGAGACCTGGTACACTCTCTCCTGCCGCCACGACCACTCAATAGCAACAAAGGCACGTTTGGCAAGGTGATGTTGTATTGCGGTTCACCACCCTATCCTGGCTCGGCATACCTGGCTGGTAATGGCGCGGGACGGGTTGGTGCAGGTTTAGTAACTCTGGCCGTCACAGAGCAGATGCTGCCCATCTACGCCAGCGCATTCCACGAGGGCACATTCGTGCTGCTCCCTGAAGAGTCGGAGGAGAGCATTGAACGGGCAAACAAGCTGATAAACTCCCTGGATGGCTACCGCGCACTGCTCATAGGCCCTGGCCTTGGTCAATCAGCCTACACACTTGAAGTCATCCTGCAAGTATTGGAGGCACTACGCGCTATGCCGGATGAGCAACGTCCCCACCTGGTCGTTGATGCCGACGGCCTGAATAATCTCTCCGCGCTTGAAGAATGGTGGTCCCTGCTCCCCCCTCACACGGTAATTACACCACACCCTGGCGAAATGAGCCGTCTCTGTCACGGTTCGGAAGTATCAGGCGGAAGCATTGACCGCCTTGACCTGGCCAGGGACATGGCAAGCAAGTGGCAGGTCACACTGGTACTCAAGGGTGCCTGCACAATCATTGCAGAGCCAGCTGGCCGTATACGCATCAACTGGCTGGCTAACCCCGCCCTGGCAACGGCTGGCACAGGCGATGTCCTGGCCGGCATGATCGTCGGCCTCCTGGCCCAAAAGCTCCAACCCTTCGACGCCGCCAGTGCCGCCGTCTACCTGCACACCGCCGCCGCCGAACTCGTAACCACCGAAATCGGCTACGCCGGTCTGCTAGCCTCAGATTTACTACCACAGATCCCCCATGCCATAGTAAAAAACAAACCATAAACCCATACACACCCACCGTCGATTATGGGTGTTGACAAAAGAATCGGACAGCCACTAGCCGATAATGCAGATGAACTTTTGAATGCGGACACCAATCTGCGTCATGGCTGGATGAATTGGTTCATGTTCATGATCGGCGGTGGGCGAACTGCCATAACATATGAATGCTGCGAATTGACCTACAGCTGCGAGAATTTTCGCAAACGTCGCGTTGTCGCTCACACCTGACTTTCGGGGGAACAACTTGACGCCCTGTAATTTCTACCTGTACAATTGACATAGTGGTCTCATAAACAACATGTCTATTGCAAAATATTTATCTAAGGAATGGTACTATGGATCGTGTAGGACAGCAACTTGGCAACTATCGTTTGATACGTTCACTAGGGAGTGGCGGATTTGCAGACGTCTACCTCGGTGAACACATTTACCTGAAAACGCTGGCAGCTATCAAAATTCTACAAACGCGGCTGGCACAAAATGACCTGCAAGTCTTCCTCGCAGAGGCGCGTACCATCGCGAACCTTACCAATCGCAACATTGTACAGGTTCTCGAATTTGGTGTAGAGAAGGATACGCCTTTCTTAGTCATGACGTATGCACCCAATGGAACCCTTCGTCAACGGCATCCCAGTGGGTCACGTCTCTCCACTTCAGAAGTTGTCTCCTATATCAAGCAGGTGACTGATGCTCTACAATATGCACATGAAAGAAAAATCATCCATCGTGATGTCAAACCCGAGAATATGCTCATTGGGCAGAACAGTGATATCCTGCTGAGTGACTTCGGTATTGCGGTGGTGGCACAAAGTTCGCGCTATAGCGGTCAAGAGGTAGGTGGAACGGCAGCTTATATGGCCCCTGAACAATTGCAGGGGAGAGCTATTCCAGCCAGTGACCAGTACGCACTGGCAGTGACCGCGTATGAATGGCTCACTGGTGAGCGGCCTTTTAAAGGCTCCTTTGCAGAAATCTATGGCCAACACCTCTCTACTCCACCGCCGTCGTTACGCCAGAAAGTCCCATCGCTTCCACCTCCTGTCGAGCAGGTCATACTAATCGCTCTCAACAAAGATCCTCAGCAGCGTTTTCCAAGTATTCAGGCATTTGCTAACGCCCTGGCACAGGCAAGCGGGATAAACCAGGGATTGAACCCACCCGTGACTTATAACAATGCAACGCGACCTGAAGAACAGATATCCACTATCGTCAAACCACCTTCTGGTCCAACATATCCTCCACTTGGCAGTGATCCCTCGCTCACCTATCCAGCGTCCAACAACCCATCACAACAGGGAATTAATCCCTCGCTCACCTATCCAGCACGCAACCCTTTACAACAGGGAAGCAATCCCTCACTCACCTATCCAGCGTCCAACAACCCATCACAACAGGGAATTAATCCCTCACTCACCTATCCAGCACGCAGCCTATCACAACAGGCAAACACTTCGCCACCACCGCCACCACCTGGCTTCTCCATGGGTGAACAAAGTGGCAATGTAAATCCTCCTCCCTTCACTCATTCTGGTATGGCATCTGGGCAATTTCCCCCGCAAGGGCCGCCCATTCCCTATGGACAGGGAAAAAAGCGTGGCAGCAACATGCTTGCTATCATAGCACTTGTGGTGATCCTGGTCTTGGTTATAGGCGGAGGGGGTCTATACTTTCTTGCCAGCAAAAAGCCATCCTCCACAACAGGAGTACCGCCGATACAGTCTACCGCTACATCAGCTCAAACAGCAACTTCTACTCCTCCTACTAGCGTTCCTACCGGTAGTACTAGCGTTCCCACTGGTAGTACTACGGCTACACCACCCATATCGAGCAGTTACTCAGCAACGCAACCAGGCCCCGGATGCGATACAAACGGAGGCACTTGGACTCCACAAGGAATTAGTAAGATCACCTGTGGTACACAGCTATCTGTCAATTCATCCAATTCACGAGGTTACTTATACTTCCAACTTCCGAACAACGAAGCATTCTCGTCGAACAACAGCATAGGCATCACAGGAAACGTTGGAGAAGGAGGCCCCGATTGCGTTGGCCTGGCGGAACAAGACGCGAACAGGGGATTTTTAGCAGAATACTGTGGTGGTGGTCAATGGTCCATCTACTCAATATCAAGTAGTGGGGGAGCCATTATCCAAACGCTGGACAAAGGCCTCACATCCACGAGAACAAGCGAGCAACTCTTATTGACTCTCAAGGGTACTACGCTATCATTCTCAATAGATACTGAAGTACATACAATCAACGTTTCACCAATCCAACCAACCAAAGTAGCAATAACACTCATCACTAGCTATTACGGCGTTACTACTACAGTAACGAACTTCAGTTACACGGTATTATCTAGCTAATTCAGCGGCCTAACAATTCATGCCTCTGAACAGATCTGCACTCTCGTTTGGGGGACAGGTAATAGGGGTGTCCCCGAACAACTCCTTTTTCTTCTTTTGCACGCCGCCGCAGGCGGCGCAAGAAGTGAGAGAAAGAAGCAGGGGACACCCCTGCAACCCCGGTCAAGGGCTGGCAGCCCTTGACAATCCCCCTTGGGAAGCGGCTGGAAAGGAGTCGAACGCTCGGTCGAAAAATTCGGGGTGACTCATGTTTTCGGTCAGAATCGCACCGACAGGCTGCTACTCACTTCCCAGGCGTGATGCGCCCAATCTTGTTCGCCCCAGGCTCGGTAAACCAGAGGTTGCCATCCGGCCCGGTGGCAATCATGCTGGGGTTACTACTAGGCGTGAATAGCGGAAACTGGGTGATAGTACCGGTGGGGGTTATGCGCCCGATCAGGTTTCCCAGGGCCTCGGTAAACCAGAGGTTGTGATCCGGTCCGGCGATAATCCCAGCAGGCGCGCTATTAGCCGTGGGTACCGCAAACTCGGTGATAGTGCCGGTTGGGGTTATGCGCCCGATCTGGTTCGCCTGAGCGTCGGACTCGGTAAACCAGAGGTTGCCATCCGGCCCGGCGATAATCCCAGCAGGGGAGTTAGACGTGCGTAGCTGAAACCCGGTAATAGTGCCAGTAGGGGTAAAGCGCACGATAGTGTTGTACGAAGTAAACCACAGGTTGCCATCCGGTCCGGTGGTAATCCAGTTGGGATAGGAAACATTGACCGGAAACTGGGTGATGGTGCCGGTCGGGGTAATGCGCCCAATCCGGTTCCCCGCGAGCTCGGTAAACCACCGGTTGCCATCCGGCCCGGCGGTAATTCCTAGGGGGTCGCTACCAGACGTCGGTAGCGGAAAGGTGGTGATGGTGCCAGTGGGGGTAATGCGCCCGATCTGGTTCCCCTGGCCTTCGGTAAACCAGAGGTTGCCATCCCGCCCGGCGGTAATCCCTTCGGGGTCGCTACCAGGCGTCGGTATTGCAAATTCGGTGATCTTACCGGCCGATGGAGCTGAAGTACTCTTTGATCCTCCGGTCGATGGCGTCTTGTTGCTCGTGCTGGTTGGGTTCGTGCTGGCCCCAGTGCCGCCGCAGGCAGTCAGAAGAACGATGAGAAGCCCAAGTATGCCTATGCAAACAAATCTGTGGGCGAATTGTAAAGAGATACGCATTAAGGTTACGCCTTTCGTTGACAATAATGTTAAATTGGTAGAATTAAACCCTACCATTAAACACTTAACTTGTCAACTACTAATAACCAGGCGGCAGAGCCATTTGCAAGTGCTCTTTTGCCGCACGTGCTGGATAAATCCGCACTCTACAGGCGGCGGGGAGGAAGGAGTTTTGCGAGGACACCTCGCGCTCCGGCAAAGGGCTGCTGCCCTCTGCACTCCTGCTTGTTGGCCACTTTTACATCGCCCTGACCAAGCGGCAGGGCTATTTAAACCAAAACGGTATCTAAGGGTTTATGATTCCTCTCAACCTGGTATTAAAAAGAACACCACACACGCCATCAGATAAAGCGCCACCAGTTGCACCCCTGCCAGCCAGGTTGACTCACCCCCCAGGCTGATATAGGCAAAGAGGATGGTCGCTAATCCAAGAATGACCAGTTCCAGAGGTTGGAAAACCAGGCTGAGATTTGTGGCATAGAAGAGGCTGATGAAGACAAGCACCGGGGCGACGAACGTAGCCACCTGTATCGATGAGCCTGCCGCAATTGCCATGCTCAAGTCCACACGGTCTTTATAAGCGATATAGAGTGCGCTTGAATGCTCGGCGGCATTGCCCACAATCGGAATAATCACCAGGCCAATAAACACCTGTGACCAGCCCAGTTGCAATGTGACGGGTTTAATCGCCCCCACCAGCAATTCACTGTTCCAGGCAGTACCGATCATAGCAATAAAGAGCAGTCCCACCGCTACCCATACGTTAGGAGGTTTGCGCCCATCCAATCCACGCGGATCAAGTCCACCCGTCACTGCCTTGACTTCTTCTCCTTCTTCAGCCTCAGGGGCAGCTGAGGATCGAGGTGGGGACTTCCCCTTAGGAGTGCGCCGTGCCGACCGTACGCGGAAGACATGCAGGGCAAGATACATCCCATAGACCAGCAACAGAATGGCAGCAATCCAGATACTGATAGTCTCGATGCGCTTATCATCATTAATCGCCAGCATGGCAGTAGAGGGAATCAACAGGCCAGCCACCGCCAGCACCATCATCGCAGAATATTGCGCGGCATCGCGTGCGTTGAAATACTGTTTACCCCAACGCCATCCACCAACCGCCAGCGAAGAGCCAAGCACAAGCAAGGCATTGCTGATGATCGACCCGGTGATAGAGGCTTTGACAACCGATATTAACCCATCCTGCAGGGCAAAAATGCCAATGATGATCTCAGGCGCGTTGCCAAAAGTAGCGTTGAGCAGCCCCCCTGCGATAGGACCAACATAGTATTCAAGGTCTTCGGTAGCACGACCAATCAGCGCTGCAAGAGGTATCAGGCTAATAGCTGAAGCAATAAAAATCGCCAGCTCTTGTCCCGGACCCCAGACCAACTCGATAATTGGAGCGATGATGGCAGTTATGAGAGAATAATAAAGCCAGCGAGGCATAGCATCCCCATAAAAATAAAATTTCATTTGTTTCTGTGTCGAGGTGGGAGGTCGTGGCGGAGCCACGACCTCCCACCTCGACACAGAAACAAATGAGGAGCGACCCAAGGGTCGCTCCTACCCAGGAACGCGGCTCGTTTCCTTCACTCGCCAGACTCGCCAGACTCAGCAGAAGCAGCAGATTCTTCCTCCTCCTCTTCCTCCTCTTCCTCTTTGGGGGCTTCCGCTGCTTCATCAACCACATTTACAGTGATCTTCGGCCCTAACTTCTGCCCTATCTTTATCGGAACCGTGTAAGTACCGAGTGAGCGGATTGGATTTGGCAGATCAATCAGGCGACGATCAATCGTAATACCCTCGGCTTCTCGCAGTCCTGCTGCTATATCCTGGCTGGTGATCGAACCATAGAGGCGGCCCTGGCGACCAACTCTCGCTTTAAACGTAAGGGAAATCTGGCCAAGGCGCTCGGCCTGCTGTCGATTGAGTTCGGCGTGCTTCTCCGTTTTTCGCCGTTCAGCAGCTATCCGCTGGTCACGATTCGCCACGAGGGCAGGTGTCGCCACAGCAGCTAATTTTCCTGGTATGAGATAGTTGCGGGCATAGCCATTCGCCACTTCCTTCAAATCACCAGCCTTCCCCAGGCTTTCAACATCTTTTAAAAGAATTACTTTCATCTAACAAAACTCCTCTAGGGGAGGTGGGAACCATCTTCCTCCTCACCAATGTTATCGGGCTAAGTATACATCTTGCATTTAATGAACGCAACTGGCATCCCCCCAAAACAGGGCAATTTACAAGTGCTCTTTTGCCGCCTTCGGCGGCGAGGAAGGAGGAGTTTTGCGAGGACACCTCGCGCTCCGGCAAAGGGCGGCCGCCCTCTGCACTCCTGCTTCGTGGCGACTTTTACATCGCCCTGCCCCCAAAATCTAGCCGTTGCACCTTCCCATCTTCTCACCTATAATGGAGACAATAAACACATTTATAACAGGCAGAAGCAGAATGGCAAGGCACTCTCTCATTTCTCTGCCTCCCATTCCAGCCTCTCTGCCTACAGAAGGACTCTTATTATGGATATTGAAGGAACGTACACACTTCAAGCACTCCCGGAAGATGTCTGGAATTGCTTGATGGATCGGCAAGCACTACGGCAAGCTATTCCAGGCGTAGAACATCTGGAGGCACTCGGTGAGAACAAGTATGCCATTACCCTGCACATAGGACATGCTCCCCTCATAGGTCTTTATAGTGGGCACGTTACCATCACCGACCAGCAATACCCCTATTACTATAGCCTTTCTATCGAAGGTGAAGGACGGCAAAGTCGGATGCATGGTGAGGGGATTGTCCATTTGAGTGGGCGCGGTGAAAATACAATTGTCGCCTACAAAGGCTCACTAAATATCGGCAAGTTAGAACCATTGCTACCACTTCCTGTAGTAAAGGGAACAGCCAGGCTCCTGATTCAGCAATTTTTCACCTCGCTGGCCGATCAGTTACGCACAATGAAGCATCCCGAGACCGTTATACCAGGAGAAAGTAATCAGCTATCAGTAGCTGGAATATCCCGTGCAGCGACCATTGTCTCATCTTCCGCTACTTCACCAACACTCCTCCAGGTTCTTGTACATCGACTGGGGTTGGGTGCTGGCGATCCTGCACAAGAGGCAATCTGGGTTACAAGACTGAGGCGCATAAGTATTGGAGTAATGCTAGTATTGCTCTTCTGGGTCGGCACAAAATTGCCTAGAAGGGTGTCCCCTAAAGGGTTGCGTTGGGCCCTGGCACCCACAAGGAGTGCCACTACTATGGACGGACCTGCGAAGCCGTAACATAGTAGTGGCACTCCTTGTGGGTGCCTTTGCACGGGTAGGTTCCTCTGAAAATCGCATACTACTACCGCTCCTGCACGAAATATGCGATTTTCATTGCCTTCTCTGTCTCGTAGAGACATCGAGCTTTTTTGGGCACGCCGCCTGCGGCGGCGGAGGAGAGAGAAGCTTGGGGGATACCCCCAAACCCCCGCCAGGGGGCGCGCCCCTGGACCCCGCTTCCCAAAAACCTACCTGTGTAAATTGTGGGTGCCAGGGGGCGGAGCGGGTGCCAGGCTCTCCTCGCAAAAAAACGAGGGACACCCTGCCTGGAAGGTAGTCTTGTACCCGTAGCCGTCGCTATGCTAAACTGAAGCCAACAAATGTAAGAGTAGCTTAACAGAGACAACACATACACAAACCACCCGAGGAACTGTCATGACACAGAACACACCGATAACAGTTGCTTATGGAGATGGTATTGGTCCAGAAATTATGGACGCTACCCTCCATGTTCTTACGGAAGCAGGGGCTCGCATTGAGATCGAGGTGATCGAAGTTGGCGAAAAAGTCTATCTACGTGGCATCAGCGCCGGTATCGAACCCAGCGCCTGGGAATCGCTGCGCCGCACAAAGGTATTTCTTAAAGCGCCCATTACCACTCCCCAAGGTGGGGGCTATAAGAGTCTCAACGTCACGACCCGTACTACTTTTGGCCTCTATGCCAACGTGCGGCCCTGCGTTTCCTACTACCCGTTTGTCGAGACCAAACATCCTACCATGGACGTGGTCATTATCCGTGAGAATGAAGAGGATTTGTACACCGGCATCGAGTATCGCCAGACAAATGACATGATGGAGAGCCTCAAGCTCATCAGCCGTCCGGGCAGCGAAAAGATTATCCGTTATGCCTTCGAGTACACCAGGAGCCACAATCGCAAGAAAGTGACCTGCTTTATGAAGGATAACATCATGAAGCTCACCGACGGTCTGTTCCACCGCGTATTTAACGAGATTGCCATAGAGTATTCTGATATCGAAAACGAGACCTGGATCGTCGATATCGGCTCGGCCAAACTTGCGGATACGCCGGAGGCTTTCGACGTGATCGTCTTGCCTAACCTCTATGGGGACATTCTCTCGGACGTGGCTGCACAGGTTGCTGGCTCTGTTGGCCTGGCTGGCTCGGCCAATATCGGCGATTACTGCGCCATGTTTGAGGCCATCCATGGTTCCGCTCCTCGCCGGGCAGGCCAGAACCTGGCTAACCCTTCGGGGCTACTACTTGCTGCAGTGATGATGCTGGTGCATATTAATCAGCCAGATGTCGCTACGCTGGTTCATAATGCCTGGTTGCGTACCATCGAAGAGGGCATCCACACCTACGATATCTATGTTGAGGGCGTGAGCAGGGAAAAAGTTGGCACAAAAGAGTTCGCAGATGCGGTGATTACCCGGCTCGGTCAACAGCCGCAGGTGCTCAAGGCCGTCAACTATACTTCAGCTCCAACACATATCTCCAGCGAACACGCTACCATTACGAAGGCAATTGAGCAGAAAGAGCTGGTTGGAGTGGATGTCTACCTGGATTGGCGAAATGGCACTCCCGATCAATTAGGCGAAACGCTTCAACAGGTCAATGGTGATGGACTTGAACTGACAATGATTACAAGGCCGCATGGTTTGCCAGAAACCTTCTGTACCGATCACTGGCGTTGTCGCTTCATGCCACATAACCGGGACGATATAACCCGTCATGCGCAGATCATAGCCCTGCTTCAGCGTGTAGCTGATGCCGGATTTGACTTCATCAAGACGGAGAACCTCTACAACTTCGACGGAAAAATTGGCTACTCCCTCGGACAGGGAGAGTAAACCCAAATCGCGCCCCTGGGCGCAATCAATAATGTAGGGGTCGATTATGAATTTTACCGACCAAGATCGGCAATGTTTTGTCACCCTGAGCGCGAGCTTCGGGTCTATCGCGATGGGCAGACAGATGCTTCGCTGCGCTCAGCATGACAGGACCGGTTTTGATTGGGAAAAATCATTATCGGCCAAAGGAAAGTATTTAAATGAGAATTGATGAAATTTTGGCTCATAACGAGCGCTTTGTGCAGCAGAACACGCTGCCTGTGATCGGGCATGCCCCACGTAAACATATGGCGTTGGTAACCTGTATGGACTGTCGCCTGGTGCAGATG
>WNGG01035693.1_pt1 | contig 11031 bp, 10 predicted proteins | sample 5400661 | NCBI WGS metagenome assembly WNGG01 (sample SAMN13153372, study PRJNA577476) | soil metagenome | isolation source: 100 cm soil or saprolite under Garry oak tree replicate 1 | place: USA:California | collected 2016-06-15 | reverse complement strand
GATCCGACGTGCTGGTAGCGCCGTGTATCGCGATGGCCGGGCGGATCACGGCCGCACTGCCCGATGTCGCGGACCGGGTGGTCGTGCGCATGCACCCGGTGTTCGCCGGATCGGCGTCCGCCGACCCGGTGCCGCCGCGGCGCCCGGACGAGTCGCTGATCCTGTGCCCGGTGCTCTTCGCGCCCTACAAGCACATGGCCGACCGGCTCGCCGAATGGCTCGCGGCGGCCGATGGCACCCTGGACGACTCGGTCCGCATGATCGTCACCGCGGACACCGCGCAGGTGCCCGCGCGGCTGGCGGCGAGTCCGCGGCTGCGTTTCGCGGGACCGCTCGGGCTCGGCCAGCTGAACGAGCTGTGGGCCCGCAGCCGCGCCGTCTACTTCCCGACGAGCCTGGAGTCGTTCGGCTGGCCGCTGGCGGAGGCCCGGGTCTACGGGAAGCCGGTCATCGCGCGGGACACGGCGCAGAACCGGGAGATCGCGGGGTCCGCGCTGTGCGGCTTCATCCCAGGCGACCCTGACTCGCTGCGGCAGGCGACCGAATCGGCGCTGGCCGCGCGGGTATCCCCCGACCCGGCGCCCTTCGACCCGGGCGCGTACTTCGACTGGCTGCTTGGAGCGGCCCGGTGACCAGGCTCGGCCTGCGGCCATACCGCGCCGGGGATGATCCGCCGCCGTGCAGCGTCCCGCTCAGCGTCGTGGTGCTCACCAGGGACGAGGAAGTGAACATCACCCGCTGCCTGGCCTCGGTCGGCTGGGCGGCCCAGGTGGTGGTGATCGACTCCGGCTCGGCGGATCAGACAGTGCCGCTGGCCCGCTCCCTCGGCGCCGAGGTCGTCGAGCAGGCGTGGCTAGGATTCTCCGCCCAGCGGGAATTCGCGCTCCGGCTGCCGGAGATCCGCCATGACTGGGTCTACTTCGTGGACGCGGACGAATGGGTCTGCCCGCAGCTGGCCGGCGAGATCGCGGCGCGGCTGGGGACAGCCGACTGCGCCGCCTTCGCGCATCGGCTCCGGCTGGTCTTCATGAATACATGGATACGGCACTGCGGCTGGTATCACGGATCGTGGGTGGTCCGGCTCGCCAACCGCCGGTACACGAAATATGACGGCAGCCTGGTGGGCGAGAGGGCCCGGGTGGACGGCCCGGTCGGCAGGCTGGCCCACGACATCGTCGACGAAGACCGCAAGGGCCTGGCGACCTGGCTGCACAAGCACGTCCGGTACGCCGAACTCGAGCAGCGGCGGCGCGGGACGCCGGCTCCGCTGCGGGAGCGGATCCGCCAGCTCCGCTCCCGCGACCAGGCCGGCACCCGGCCGCTGGCCCGGATCATCCTCAGGGACCTCGTCTTCCCGGCCGTGCCGGCCAGGCCGCTCGCGATGTTCCTGTACATGTACGTCATCCGGCTCGGCCTGCTCGACGGGCGGGCCGGGCTGCACTTCTGCTTCTTCCACGCCTGGTACCAGGCAACCGTGGATAGCCTGCGGGCGGAGGCCGCGCTCCGGCATGACGCGGATAACCGGTAACCGGGAGCCACGCATGCCCACCGGGCAGCAGGAACAGCCGGCTGCCGGCCAGACCGTATCCCGGCCCCGGCTGGGCGTGCTGGCGACGCACCCCATCCAGTACCAGGCGCCCCTTTACCAGGAAATAGCCCGGCGCGGCGTGGTGGACCTGGAAGTCGCCTTCCTCAGCAGGGACGGCGCGCAGCCGGTCCGCGATCCCGGCTTCGGCCTCATGCTGGCCTGGGACATCGACCTGATGAGCGGCTACCGGTCGACCGTGCTCGCCCGGCGGCCACTGGCCGGCAAGCCCGCCTGGCTGCGCCTGGCGGGCAGATGGCTGCGCCGTCAGGACATCGTCGTCCTGCATGGTCACGCCGATCCGGATATCCTGCTCGCGATGGCCGCGTGCCGGGTTCTCGGCCTCCCCTACCTGCTCCGCGGCGACTCCCAGGCGGAGCCGACGGCCGTCGGCTGGCGCCGGATCGCCAGGCACCTGGTAGCGGGCGCCGCGGTCCGCGGCGCGGCGGGGGCGCTGCCGATCGGGCAGCGCAACGCCGCTTTCTACAACCGGTACGGGCGCATCCCCCAGTTTGAGGCGCCGTACAGCGTGGACAACGACCGCTTCCGTGTCATGTCCGACGCCGCCCGGCCGTCCCGGGCCGCGCGGCTGGCATCGCTGGGGCTGGACCCGCGGCGCCCGACGGTCATCTTCGCCGGGAAGCTCATCGAGCAGAAGCGGCCCCTGGACGTGGTGCGCGCCATCGGCCACGGCGCGGGGAGCCTGAACCTGCTGCTGCTCGGCGACGGGCCGCTGCGGGCGCAGGTACGCGGGTTCGAGGACCGCCTCCCCGTACGCTGCCTGGGCTTCGTCAACCAGGCCGAACTGCCCGGCTGGTACGGCTGTGGCGACATTCTCGTGCTGCCAAGCGGCCGCGAGCCGTGGGGGCTCGTGGTCAACGAGGGCATGGCCTGCGGCCTGATCCCGGTGGTCAGCGATGCCGTCGGCTGCGCGGCTGACCTGGTGCGTGGCATCGGCGAGATCTACCCGGCCGGCGACGTGGCAGCGCTCGCCGCGGCGCTCACCCGAGCGGCGGCCGGCCCGCGGGACCGCCGGGAGGCAGCCCGTGACAGGCTGTCCGGCTTCACCATCGCGCGGACAGCCGCCGGCTACGAGCAGGCGGCCGTGACGCTGGGGCGCCGGCTCATCCGGTGACGCCCGCCGCGGCCCGGCGGCGGAAGGACAGCGCGCAGACGGCGAGCCACAGCAAGACGTACCCTGGGATCCCGGCCACCAGCGTGGCACAGTCCGAGCCCGCCTGCACGATGTCGGGGAACAGCACGATGATCAAGAACGCGCCGCGCACGCTGCGCCGCAGGTCAGTGACCTCATCGAGGATCCGGATCCCGCACCCGCCGAGGAACATCCCGGCGATCAGCGTGAACCAGCCGCCATGGCGGTACAGGTCGCCTTCCGGCGTGACGTCCGACGAGGTGTACACCTGCGCCGGGAGGTGGTAGTACTCCTGGCTCACCTGGTATCCCTCGGCCAGGATGGGCTTGCCGGGCCACAGGATCCGGGGGACGAGGTTGACCACCGGGGAGATGACCAGGTCGGCCGGGCTGCTATAGGGAATCTGCGACGGCGTCCGCTGCATGATGATCGCCGGGCTGTCGATGGTCCGGATGCGCTCGGCCAGGTAGCTGGCCGACCGCTGCACGACGGACGGGGCCAGATCACTGGCCAGTACCTGGCCCGCGATAGCGGGCGCGGCCGCTATCGCCTGGCTTGTGCTCAGGGTCACCGCGCCACGTGCCGACGCGCGGTAGGAGAGATTGAACGGGATGACGATCAGCAGGAAGAAGAGCAGCGCGGCCGCGACGGCCCCGGCGGGAAGCCGGCGCCGGATCACGGTGCGCGGGATGATCACGGCCAGGATCGCGACCACGAAACTCGTCTTACCGCCGATGATGGCCCCGGCGCATATCGCCCCGGCGAACAGGACGGCGAGGCTCACCCACAGCGGCACGCAGTCCCCGGCCACCGCGAGGTACTGGCTATATCCCGAGGCGGTCGTCACGGACGCGGCGACGTCGCCGATGTAACCAAGGTGACTGGTCAGCAGCGCGTAACCCAGCTGCGCGGTGACGCCTATCCCGAACAGGACCCACGGGACGGCCGGGCCGCGGATGTCGTCGGTGAGCTGGCCGGTGACCGCGTCCGCTGCCCGGCGGGCATGGGCCACCGCGAGCCGGTAGGGCCCGGCGCAGTACCCGGCCGTGAGCATGGCCATGGCCAGGGCGAGCATCCACAGCGCGCGCAGGATGCTGGCCGGAAGGATCTCGGCCGCCGTGCCGGCCTGCGAGCCGATCCAGGTAATGGTGGCCAGGCCGAAGGCGAGCGCTCCCCAGACCAGCGACCAGGAACCGATCCGCCAGTCGGAAAGACCGAACCCGTCACCGCCTGTCGTGGCCGACATGAGCAGCAACAGCCCGGTGCAGAACACCGCGAGCGCAATGGCACCCCAGATGATCTGATCGTCGGCCACGACGGCGGACATCGCCACCACGGTCAGGGCGGCCGCCGCCGCGACGAGGAACAGCCCGGCGATCAGCGACGACGGCATGGCCACCCGAGCACCCAACCCTGGCCGCGCAACCGGCCCGCTGCTCGATATCACTCTAGGATATTACTGAGTAACTGAAAGTAATGGGTACGGGTAGGCCCGGTGTTCGCTCACAGCAACCGGTCGACGGCCAGCGCGGCATACCGGTCGGGCGCGAACCGCTCGCGTGCCCAGGCGCCGCCCCTGGTGCCCATCTCGGCGAGCCGTCCCGGCTGCCTGACGAGCCCGCCGAGCACCGCGGCCAGGGTCGCCGCGCTCTCGTCCCGCGGCGTCGCGCCGGTCACCCCCTCCAGGTAGGCGTCGGGCGATCCGCCGTGCGCGGGGCCGATGACGGCGGTGCCGGCCACCTGCGCCTCGAGCAGCACCAGGCCGAACCCTTCCCCGCACGGACGCGGGCCTGACCGGGTGCGAGTTGCCAGCACGAACAGGTCCGCCGCGGCGAACTGGGTGGCGAGCTCACGGTCGGCCAGCCCCGGGCGCAGCGAGCACCACGGGTACCGGCCGGCATGATCCACCAGGTCCGCGGGCGGCTCACCACTGCCGCACACGGTCAGCCGGACATCCGCCCGGTCCAGCGCCGTGATCGCCTCGGTGAGCTGGGGCAGGCCTTTCTCGCGCCACTCACCGAGGCGGAACGCGGTCATCAGCCCCACCCCGGCGCGGGGCGCGCGATCCGCTGCGGCCGCGGCGGTCAGCTCGCGGAACCAGGTTCTGGACAAGCCGGGCGGCAGGATCGTCGCCTGCCCGCCGGGAAACAGCGCGCCGGCCGTGAAGCTGCTGACCGCCACGATCCGCACGTTCGCGCGGCGCATCAGCCAGCTCTCGAGCTGCCAGCGCGGTCTGGACCGGGAGCCCCACACGTCACTGCCGTGGCAGATGACGGAGATGCCGCGTACCAGACGCGCCCGGGCGAGCAGCGACGCGACGGGGAGCAGGGCCCGGTGCCCCAAGATGACGCGGGCCGGCCCGGCGGCGCCGGCCAGTGCCGCCGCCGCCTCGTCGAACAGCACCCGGTGCCCGGCCAGGCCGGGGTGGGCCAGGTCGAGCCGCTGGTGCGCCACGCCACGGTCGGTAAACGCGGACTGCACGGTCTGCACGTACCGCTCGATGCCGCCGCCCAGCCCGCGGGACGGGGCGAGCAGCAGCACCGGATCCGGCCGCTGGCTCAGCAGCGAGACCCGCCGTACGCCCGGCAGTGGGCGCACCGCTTCCCTGATGATCATCAATCTTCCCGTCTGGTACGTGCCCGGCCGCACCCGGTGCCGGGCGATCAGGACAATTTCTCCAGCAGCACGGTCAGGCGCTTTTCGTAGGTGTGGCTCTCCTGGGCGCGCCGCGCCGCGGCGTCGCCGAGCTTCGCGCTCAGCCCGTCATCGCGCAGCAGCCGGGTCGCCTGGCTGACGAGCTCATCGAAGTCGCCGAACGCCAGCACCTCGTCGCCCACGGCGAACAGGTCGGTGAGCGCCGGCCGGTACTCGGTCACGATGGCCGCGCCCGCGCCGGCCGCCTCGAACAGGCGGGCGTTGACGCCTTCTATCTCACCCGGGTGCAGGTTGTTGAGCACCGCCACGGCGGACCGGAAGACCTCCGCCTTCTCCGCTTCGAAGACGCACCGCCCGGCGTGCACGTCGCGCAGCGGGGTCTGTCCCGCCCAGCGCGGGAAGCCCGGACCGTAGAGCCGCAGCGGAATGCCCGCGGCCAGCACCCGTTCCAGCAGCCGGATCCGGCTCGGGTACATGTTCCCGGCGATGACCAGGTGCCGGTCGGTGCCGGGGGTGCCCAGCGGCAGGGAACTACGCGAAACGCATGCCTCCGGCAGGTAGTACACCGGGAGGCCGAGCATGGCCCGCAGCCGGCGCACCAGGTAAGGGTCCTTGAAGAACAGCGCGTCATAGGGGGCGAGCAGTACGAGCTGCCGCCCCAGATTCACCAGGTGATCGGGGAACCACAGCGCCACCTTGGCCCCGTCGCGCCGCAACTGGCGCACCATGCCCGGCATGAGCTGCTGCTCGACGGTGATGACGACCGCACAGTCGTTCTCCAGCGCCGAGCGGGCGATCCGCCGCTGCGCGCGCTCATCGAGCGCGGGCAGCGCCCCCCTGATGATCAATGCCGCTCGCGAGGTGTACGGGCCGCCGAGCGCATAGGACGAGCCCAGCGGCACCGGGTCGTGCCCAAGCGCGGACAGCCCCGCGATGATGTGCGCCGCGAGGGCGTCCGGCCAGGTCTGCCCGATTACCCCTACGCGCATGAGTCTCCCTTTCCCGAACGCCCGGCCGGGGGCTGGTCCCCGGCCGGGCCGGCCGCCTGGTCCGCCCGGGGCAGCCGCCACAGGCAGCGGATCATCACGGCCAGCGCGACCCCGTAGGCCACGGTCGAGGCGATGGCCGCGGCGGCCACCCCCGTACTCGGCAGCAGCGCGATGAGCAGGACCACGGTGAACACGGCGGCCATGCCCTGCGCGCCGGCCACCAGCCCCGCCCGGTCGCGACCGCGCAGCAGGTCGCCGGCGACCTGGCTGGACGCCATGAAGACACCGCCAGGGGCGAGTATCCACAGCAGCGGGACGGCACCCCGGTAGGCCGGGCCGAAGACCAGCGGGATGACCCAGTATGAGCTCACGGCGAGGGGCGCCAGGATGGCGGCCGCCACCCCCGCGCTGCTCAGCACGGCGGCCCGCTGCAGCCACTGGCTCTGCGCGGTGACCGTGCGCTGCGCGGCCAGCCGGGGGAAGGCCACATTGCCGATGGCCGAGACCAGCGGCACCGGGACCAGCGAGATCGAGGCCGCGATGGAATACCGGCCCAGGGCCGCCGGCGGGACCAGCTGGGACAGGACGAGCTGGTCGAGAAGCAGGTTGACCGACGCGGGCGTGGTCGCGGCGAGCTGCGACAGCCCGTACGTCGCCAGCGGCCTGACGAGGGCAGCACGGACACGGCCCGCAGCCAGCCCGCATCCCCGGCAGTGATAGTAAGCGTAGCCAAGCTGGATCGTCATGGTCACGGCCAGCGTGTACATGACGGCGTGCAGGCTGAGCAGCCGGAGCCGCCACAGCACGATGACTATCGCCAGGCCGAGCACCGGCTGGCTGAGGCGGACCAGATTCCACCGCCTGATGCTGCGGGCCTGGAGCGAAAACGTGTAGCTCGTGCCGGTGAAGGTGATGGCCGAGCTGGCGAACGCGATCCGGTACGCATCGGCCAGCCCGGGATTCCCGTGCGCAAGGACCGGTGCCAGCAGGAGGCCACCCGCCACGGCCACCCCGCCGGTGACCAGCATCATCGCCCGTGAGGTGGCGACGTAATCGCGGGCACTGCGCGGATCGCGGGCAACGTAGAAGCACACCGCCGCCGACTGCCCCACCTCGCCGATCATCAGCAGGATGCCGAACCATGCGATGACGGCCGCGTATTCACCGCGCGCGGTGGGTCCCAGCGCCCGGGCCAGGATGACGCCGCTCAGCGCCGCCGTCACCGCGGCGGCGACGTTGAACGTCGCCACCCGGCCGATCACCGCGCCGATCCGGCGCCCGCGCAGGGTCGCGCGGGCGACCGCCAGCTGGCTGGGATGAGCGCCGAGGCTCAACGGCGCATGCCGGTCAGTCACGGAGCCAGCCGCACGGCGGCGAGCTCCTCATTCTGGTCACCTAATGATTATATCCAATTACTCAAAGTAATAGATACTGTTCAGATCCAGTGTTCAACCGCGCCGCAGGCGACTGCCGGGCGCTCATCACCGCCGGGCTGTCAGCAGGTACTGCTTCGGTATGTCGTCCGCCTCCGCGGCCAGGTCCCGGTCGTAGAAGTAGTGCGGAGACAAGGCGAGGAAGCGAAGCGCGACACGCTCACGGGCGGACTCCGGCACGCCATCGACGACGCGCTCGATCCAGCGAGCACCGAGGAAGTTCTGGCTGCCACCCCAGGTGGCACGGCACGTCAGCGCGCTCACCGTATCGCGTGCGAACTTTCCCATAAGCATGGGCAAAGAGTAGTACCATAACTGCGATTTGTAATCGCAGCATGTCAGGGGGCAGCATGCGGCTGCGCTTGGTCCTCGAAGAGGCCACCCACCGTATCGTCGTCCGCAGGCAGCTGCCGCCACCGTTCGCAGGCGCACGGATCTACACCTCGACAGAAGGCGGGCTGCGCTACCTGGCCCGCCGCATGACCCAGGACTACGCCCCGGTTGAGGTCCTGCCCGTCGCGGTCTGCAACGAGCTGTCGGTCGCGCGGTTCCATATCGCCAGGCGCAACCGGGCGACAAGTCACCTGGACGGCTTCGGCACCGCCATGGCGGGTGGCGTGCGGGCGACCGAGCTGGTGCCGACCGTGACGCTGGACTGGCTGGCAGCCCGCTTCCCGGCGCCCGATGTGATCAAGATCGACGTGGAGGAGGCCGAGATGACCGTCCTGACGGGCGGTTCCCGGGTTCTCGACCGCTCCCCCGCAATCATCTGCGAGGTAGCCGCAAGCAACGCCACACCCGTATGGGACCTGCTGAACGCGCGTGGCTACGCCGTCTATGACGGCGACCGGCCGCGCCGCGAGCGGGTGCCCGTGGCCGCCGCGCCACCCAATACGCTGGCCATCAGCTCTTAACACGGTCAGCTCTTAACACGGTCAGCTCTTGATGAAGATAGCCGTGTCCCATACCCCGGAACTTGTCCATATCGACCGCCAGCCGGCGAGCCCCGCCGCTACCTCGGCCCAGACCGGTGTCTGCGGGCCGAGCGCGGCGGTCCGTGAATTCGGCGCTTTCGACTGGCACGGCAGGTACCAGTTGACGTTGTCGATGATCAGCATTCCGCCCGGCTTGATCTTGGGCAGGATGAATTTGGCCGAGTAATCCCGGTAGTGCCCGTCCACGAGGGCGAAGTCGATGCTGTCGTCGGGGAAGGACAGCGCGGTCCTGGCGTAGGCGCTGTCGCCGCCGCGCTCCATGGGCTGGTCCCCGGGGGCCAGGATGTAGTCGACGTTTCGCAGCCCGCGGGCTCGCAGCGTGGCGGTGACGGTCTCATACCATCGCTCGTCGTGCTCCACGCTGGTCAGCGCGGCGACGCGCCGCGCGAACCAGACCGTGCTGCGGCCGGAGCCGAACTCCACGCCGCGGTCGGCGGGGCGCAGCAGCGACTCGAGCAGGCCGATGGCGGCCGGGGTCAGCCACGGGGCGTCGGCGTGACCGCGCTCGTAGATCAGCTGGCGCGCGCGGTTGTAGAGGTAGCGCGGGGTCCGGTGACCCAGCGCGCGGGAGAGCGCGGGCGCTGGGCGCGCGGACGCGGACACGGCGTTCATCAGCGGGCATCCTCCAGGACGGGGCAGGCGAAGACATCGGCACCGAAGCCGGGGTCGGTGACATGGATAAGGCATCCGGCCAAGTCGGGGCGGTAGAGCCGGTACCCGTAGCCAACCAGCAGCTCGGCGACCGGACGCCGGTCAGCGCCGAGCGCCACGGTGGACATCTCGTTCCACTCAAGCTGAATCAGTCCGATCCGGTGGTCGGCGAGCGCGCGGGCACAGCCGCGGAGCACGTCGATCTCGAACCCCTCGACATCGACCTTCATGCCGGTGACTTGGCGATCACCGATCAGCGAGTCGACCGTGACCAGCTCGGTTTCCACCGGCCCGCCCGGATCCAGGCTGTTGCCGGCGTCTCGGCCCGCGCTGAACCTGGCGATTCCGCAGTGGGCGCCTGCGGCGGCCTGCACCGCGGTCACCTGGTAGCCGTTGAGTGCGATGTTCTCCCGCAGCAGGCCGAAGGTGTCGGCGGCGGGCTCGAGCGCGATGACCTCGGCGCCGAGCTCGGCGGCCCAGAGCGTGTACGTGCCCACGTTGGCGCCCACGTCGACGAACAGGCCGCCATCTCGCAGCACCCGCCGCCACACCAGCATTTCGGGCAGGTCGGGCGGGTTGGCGTACAGCACCATCGAGGCACCGGTGCGGTGCAGGTCGACCCAGATCCGGGACCGCTCCCCCAACCGCGCGATCGCCCGGCGGCGGAGCAGCCGGCTCCGCGCCTGGTAACGGACGACGCGCAGCAGGGCGCGGCAGCGCCGCCCGGAGTTCGCGGGGTGCCGCCAGACGTACCTGACGACCGCCGTGGCGGTGGTGAGCCGCATGCGGACGGCACGCACGTAACGGCCGGACCGCTTCCGCATAGACGCTCTCCGCGGCCCGTTCGTGCAGGTCGAGCCGGCCAGGATCGGCGATCTTGGTCGAGCCGGGCGGCAGGATGACCCCATCGGCGAAGCCCGCCTCGGCCAGCAACCGCAGCAGCGAGTCCCCGTCGTACATCCACAGGTGATGCCGCGGCCCGACCAGCGCCCACCGCGCCCGCGCCCGCAGCCCGGCGGGCCGGTCGAGGCCCATGTGGGTGCCGGCCACGAACCCGTCCGCGTCCCCGGTGGCGACGTAGCCGGCGACCAGCCGGGACAGGTCCGGGGCAGCCAGCCGGACGATGCCGCCGGGCCGCAGCACCCGCTTCGCCTCGGCCAGAAATGTGCGCGCCTCGCCGCGGTCGAGATGCTCGATCATGTGCGAGCTGTACACCGCACGAGCCGTCCCCGTGGCACACGGAATGCGCGCCGCGGCGTTAGCGAAACGGATTTTTCCGGACCGCGCCATGGTGACCAGGTCCGCGGACCGCGGGCCAAGGAAAAGCGTGCCCGCAAGCATCGTGTTAATTCCGGGCCAGCGGGCCACGCGAACGCTGAATGAATTGTCGAAATTAAGCCACCCGGGAGTGGGCGACGCCCCGCATCCGACATTAATCAGGGAAAGCGTCGGCGAGATGCCTCGCGTGGCCGTTATGGCTTCGGTCAGCGGCTCCCGGATCATGGCGCCAGCACCCTGTCGACGGCCGCGATGGTGGCGCGCATGCTGCTCAGCATCGCCTCAGTCGGCA